>Ga0153976_1000136_pt1 | contig 22406 bp, 9 predicted proteins | sample TSGA060MetaG_FD_104717 | JGI IMG/M metagenome (GOLD analysis project Ga0153976, IMG submission 104717) | Attine ant fungus gardens microbial communities from Georgia, USA - TSGA060 MetaG | ecosystem: Host-associated > Fungi > Mycelium > Unclassified | place: USA: Georgia, Yuchi Wildlife... | reverse complement strand
TTTGCATGGGCTCGTGCACAGATTTACGTTCAATAATCCCAGGGGCTTTCACTTCGACACGTCCTTATCGCGGGAGGGGAAGAGATGAAAGATTCATAGTTTCGAAGACCTTTCCATTGATAAGGCATTAAGGGAGTATTTCTTTAGGTTTTATCCTTTTTATGTATAGATAGATCGTTTATTCCAAAACCCAATAAACCTGGGAAGCTACGCCCTATTACTCAACCACATAAAAACGACATTATTGTGATGGATGAAATTTCTCAAATATTGAACGGCTGGCATATTCTTAGAGTGTTCTCACAGGTTCAGGAAAGGAAGAGGGACTCAGACATTCTTTGCGCATGTACAGAACTGGGGAGAAGTTGACCAGCTCATTCAAGCAGACGTCTTTGGCAGAGTCTCCACTCCATCATGCTTAGGTAAGCGTTATATGCAATCATTTATTGATGATTACTCGCGGGGTATATTTCTTAGCAGAGAAGTCCGAAGTCTTTCAAAAGTTCATGGAGTTCAGAAGCTTAGTGGAGAATGATATTTATAAAGTAAAGGCAAAGAAAACTATGTTTGAGGACAGACTCTGGAGGGGAATACACATCACAGAAGTTGGTGCTTACTTGAAAAGCACGGGATTCGCAGACAGTTTGCCTGCTCTTATACTACACAGCAGAACGGAGTCGCGGAGAGGAAGAATCGACATCTTGGCGAAACCGCATGATGAATGCGAAGAATGTGCAGCCGGGCCGAATGCATGATGACGGAAGCCCATGTCATCAACAGATTGCCTCAAGCGAAGCTTGGTTTTCTCTCGCCATACCAGGTATTGTACAATAAAGAGCCGACTGTTTAACATTTCAGAGTATTTGGGTGCGTTTGCTACGTCTTTGTGCCCGACCAGTTGAGGACAAAGTTGGAAAAGAAGGCGATACGGTGTTTCTTTACTGGGTACAATGAGCAGAAGAAAGGGATGGATGAAATAAAGGTTTCGGTAAGAAGGAGAGGGAAGAGCGCTTTCTCCTCGGTTATAGGAAGACAATTCGGTTATGGCCGTTCTCGCTTTTGTCTTCCTCGCGGATGGATTCAAAAATCCATCCCGGCCCGCTTCATTCTCTTATCTTACTAATACTAATAATAAAATTCCTCGATAATGGCGCTTGGATTCTTCCCCTTTTCTATAAAACCTAATCTTACCTTTTACCATTTATCTAACCAGTTATAATAAGCTGCCCTTCCCTATTCTGTCCTTTTACCTATAAAGCTCTACTTGATTTGCTATCGACTGAAGTCACTCGCCAGTGCTATCTCTTCCCGCTAAAGCTTTCCCAGCCAATCAACTAGATCTAATATCCTGCCCTTTCTTTAGATATTAGTTGTAATAGTGTCGGCATAGGGGAAGACGATTCCTAGCCTTTCGATTGAATCGATAGTTCTACCACCCGGCATAAAGGAATAGATTTGATTCCAGGTTGGACGGCAAAAAGCGGGCGGGGCATCTCCTCCAATCATGCCAGCCGAGTGGTAAGGAAAAGTTAGTATAAAGCTTTGGATGGAAAGCGTCGGGGAAAGATAGAATATTGGATCGGGTTGAAGGGCTGAACCATCCATGTCGGGAATATAGGCTAATGCATTCTTTTTCCTCCTATAGTCTTTGATCCCCCACGAAAGGAACAGGCGATAAAACTAAAGTAAAGCGCTAGCGCACTCCAGCAAGAAAAGAAGAAAAATATAGGAACTACTTCTAAGATAGAATAACAATAACAAGAATTGCTTAAGTGAGGTTCTTTACAACCAAATCAAGAACAGGCGGCACCAAAACAATTATCATTGCCTCTCTTTTCTCCCTGGAAACTAGACTCGGGAACTAAGCCCAAATGGTAGGTTTCAAATCTTTCTCCCTTCGCTGACTCTTTATCTTCAGCTTCAATTACAGAGCATTCTGCTTCTGAGAAATTCTTTGATTCGTTCGAGCGACGGCTTGTGGGGCAGGAGTAATAGGGGCGGAGCAAGCCGGAACTGGCCAACCAACCCTACCATCCTTTCTTTATTAGTTAGTGCCAGCTCTCCCGACGAGGAATCTCTTTCCTACTGCTATTCCTAGTTCCACTATGCCCTACTCCTAATTCCACTGCGCGCGTCGGTCTTTCAAAGCCAACTATCGAGGTGGGGTCCTTTCCTCCATTTGGTAGTGGGATGTGGAAGTTAAAGAATTCCCCGCTTCTTTCGCATTAATCCTTAATCCGCGGAGTATAATGACTCATGGATTGGTGAGTCACTCCTCTCTCCAAATCAAAGAATTAGTGTACCAATTATGTCCACCCGAGGGTGGCAACAAGGGTTCGACGAGAAAGAGCTACGAAAGAAGGCAGCATAAGCTTTCATTTCTTTTTTTCCACTTCTTTCTGTGCATAGAGGAAAAAGGACTTTGTCGGGAAGCACAACATGAACCAATGAAGAAAGGGTTATGGCCGCCGCTATGACTCCAGTACCCTTTTACCAGGAGATAGTTTGACCTATTATAACAACTCATGGGAGTCTTTTTCGCCAAACAAGAGGCTAAAGGGCTATCACCCAAGCAATTGATTCGCTTTCGCAAAGATCTTTCTATCCGACAAATTAACCAGCGGTTCAGATCTAATGAGCGAAGGGAAGTCTTAATTCAAAGGCACCTGCTCTTCAGAAAGGGAGGAGTTGAAGCTATACATATAAAACATGTTGGTTGATGAATATGAATGGGCATCTCTGACTTTATTGGGCGGTTTCACACAGAGGTTTCGCTTCCTTATCCTCTCTCTTTAAGCAGATGATGCATGCTGCGGCGATAAAAAAGCTTTCCATCGATCTCTGATAGGTCGGAAGGATGAGAAGGCCGACATGTTAGTTAAGCTATACTTGTCTTTATTCTTAAGCTCAAAGCTTATAGTCTTTCGACAAGTCTAAGTTTGAGTCGGTAGTCTCTGAGCCTTCTACTTTAACCCCTAGTCTTATTTATAAGAGAGTGAGTGAGAAGTGTGTGCTGCTGTGTAAACGGTATATTCGTAGGATGTTCGATATTCCTATGGATGTCGGACTCTGCTGGTATCCTCTTTGGACTTCGTCCCCAGTACCCTTCAAATAGAGCCCTGTAGAGCTCTTTTTTTCCCTTTTTTCCGGGATTTCTTTTCCATATCATTATTGAACAAAGGAGTTCTACCCGGGCTTCCGTTTTCGACCAGGCCCTGGGAGACTGCTTGAGCCCATAGATAGCTTTCAAAGTCTGCAAACCTTGTTCTCCTCCCCCTTACACAACCGGGTGGAGGACTCATGTAAACTTCTTCCTGTAGGTCCCCGTAAGGCATTTTTAACATATAATTGGAACAGAGGCCAATCTCGATTCGCAGCAATAGAGAGCAGGAGACGAACAGACTTCATCTTAGCTACCGGGGCAAAGGCTTCTTCGTAATCTATCCCCATATGTTTGAGTAAAGCCTTTAGCGACTAGCCTGACCTTTTCCTCCTTTCTCCCATAAAGCTTCCCTTCATCCAGTCCCATATCCAATTAGTAGAGATCGAGATGGGGAGACTAAAAAGAATACAAATGCGCATTTCCTCGAGAGGTATCAGATCGAAGTAACACGCATAAGTCATGTATTATAATTGAAGTTATTTCTGGGAGAACAAAGTGGATTTATAAGCAAATTCTGGCATGAGAGGACCAATGAGACAGAACACTGTTGGATGCCATTCCTTCGCTAGCAGGGCTTCGGCCCATCTCAATTGAAGAGTCTTCGGTCAGTAATCTATTACTCTCGACCGGCTCGAACCACTACGTTATCCATGTTCCGGCTCATTCGTATGCTCATCCTATTCATGTCACCAGAACCTGTAATAAACCATCATTTCAAACCATCCTGTTACAGGGAATCTTTGGATATCAGTTCGAAGGGAGCGCCGAACACCGAAAGTGAAGTAGCTCCTACCTACAGGAGCATCTGCCTTTTTTCGGAGCCAAGGAGCCTAGCGAAGAGGAGATCTTTCTTTTGACTCTTTTGAGATAGCAGAGGTTCCATCATTACTTTTGCTGTAAGAGATGCTAGTCTTTTCTGTTGATGCGGTTAATCCAAGGGGAAAGATAGCCACGCACAGAGCTGTGGGATGCTTATCCGGTCGTCGGATCGGCATTACCGGGTAACTCGAAATTGAATAAGAGAAGAGACGTAGAAAACAGCTTATTCGAGAACAGCGTATTCTAACCCAAGCGGCTATTAATTTCGAATTTCACACTTACCAACACACCGGATACTCTCACGGTGGTAAGAGCTCCTTCTGGAAGAACTTCCTATTCTAATTCCATCTCGGACATTAAGTGCGTGAAGTTACTTTCTTTCTGGCTAGGCTAAGCCTTTCCTTCGCCTTCCCCTGCTTTCCGTTCAGTTCTTCCTTTCCTTGGGTCATTAGTGGCAAGTGGCATTAGTTTGAAAATGAATATCAGATCATCTGTCCAAATGGATAGAGGAATCTTCTTTCACAGCGCATTCAATTGCAAAGAGAGCACCGCCCTTTATTTCGAAAGATTCTACTTTTTGATCAAGCTTGCTTTCATCGACTCTTGTCTCCTTCTGAATTTTGGATCGTCTTTTAAACTTCCAATTGATCTTGATGTTGAAAAACGATCATCGAACCCGTTTCTTATCAATTCTTTGAAGAATTAATGTTAAAGCATAAAGCAATGGAACCCCTTTTCCTTCCATAGTTTCACATTGTCAATCCTTTAATCTCAATCTTTCTCAGAAGAGGCAGCGGCGACTCTGTTTGCTTGCATTCTCTGTCGCACTAGAAGCAGGTAGTCAACGAGAGTGTGATCTCGTTATCTACGTCAATGAATGATACTATAGGCAGACTACTGTAACTACAACATTGTCATTATAACATCACTATAGATCTTCAACAAGTAGGAATCTAACCTACAATGTAACCCTTTTGAAAAGCCGAAATCACCGTACTGTCGTCATTCGCAAAAGGTAGCATCATGATATCTTCTTTGACGATGCGGGTAGACTACCTTCACTTTTCATTGAGCAAACAGAGTTTGGTAGTCGGACCGGTAACTAACTGTTAGAAAGGAGAAGAAAGTGTTAGAGAGGAATAAGCGAGTTTCAGAGTAGGCCGAACCTCAGTTGACCGATGATTGGGTGAGACCGCTTGCCTTCTTCTTTGAATTGCCTTCTCAAACTCAGTTGAGCACAACTTTTTTGCCTTTCCTGAGACTCAAAACCTTTTCTGCCCCGGCTCACTTATTTGCTGGTCACGAAAGCTCCTCTTTGTGGGAGAACTAGTACTTCCCTTTGGGACAGGATTCCACGACTCTATCATTTTCATGAGAGCCCTTCTATGCGGTTTGCTCCGACTTCCACTCTTTGTCCCACTGACTGTGCTCGGACTGCTGGAGCCGAAACTGGGTGGTGCTTTGCCGGGTCCAGGAAAAGCGGATTCCCAGTTAGCTGCTTTTTTTTTAGCACAGGAGGTAATGTGATGCAAGTCTGACACTCATATTGGAAGGGACTGAATTCCGCAACAACTTAGGAGTAGGGGCTTACGGTCCACGCATTAAAGAATTTTTTTTGGTCTGAAAAAGCGACTGTTTTAACACCGATTTGATAAGAAACCAAAATGACTCTCTTTTCATCTTGTATGCTCCCAAACTTAAAGACCAACATCGTAGGTTTCGCTGCCTAGAGACAGTCTAACCTTATTCTTCCCCATCTAACAATAAAGCAAAGAGCAAGGAGTAGTCCCTGTGGGGCAACCAGCCAGCAAAGGCCACACCAACCCTAAGGATCTAGGGTTTTCATTGACCAGCGATCAGAAAGCGGTCAAAGTCAGGTCAGACCGAGCTGGTTGAGCAGCAGGAGGAGAATCGGTCTAATCTCAGGTAAACCACAGTCGGAGTCATAAGGAAAGTACCAGTTGGACAGGGCCGGTAAAGCCATTTCTTGATCTTTCACAGCAGGCAATGTCAGACGGTAGTTCAAAAAGAGCTTCAGAAGGCTGGCCAGCACAAGAGAAAGCAGAAGGATAGCTAGAGAAGTGGGGGATTGATTCAAAAAGTGGTATCAATAAAAACAGGGAACAAGCCCAGTAGTTGGCTTTGCGGGGACCAGTTCGGAGTCCTCAGTGGTGAGGAAAGCAGTAGCTTGCTTTCGACCTAAGAGGGAAGCACAAGTGGAAGATCGACTGGAAGAGAGAGGACAGAGGAAGCTTACTCCACTATCGGTGGAAGGGACCGGATCCTGATGAAACAACTTTTTCCTTGCGTCCCCTATCTTTGGAAGCAAGTGACTTTTCCTCCCAGCGAGACCAATCGCAAATGACTCATTTTTTGCTCTGTCTCTGTCTTTTTGAAAGAGCTCTGGTTTTCTCTCGGTGCGAGGGTCCGATTCTAAACCTGCCGGCATATTGCCAGCCGATAAACTTGAAAGCGAGACCCTTCTCTTCTTTATTATTTCCATATGCTATGTTGAATCACTTGTGAAGTCGACTTCACTTGACCGTGTCTGCTTCAACTTCACCCGTCACTCGTGTCCTGTAGTGTAGCAAGACTAAACTAACAAGTGGTCGAGTGAATTTATGAACGAGCAACTATTAGTTGCAATACCTTTCTCTTTTTGGATTCTTCCTCCACTCACCTACACGGGCGAATATAGTCTACTACACTAGACAAGAAAGAGTGTAGTAGACTATATGTTAGGTCATTCGGAAGGGCTCCGTATAGTTCTATTTTGGGGCGTAACGTTGTGGTTGTTCCCTCGACTGACCGAGAAAAACAAGTTCCAGAGGCATCTTCCATTCATATCGATTTGGGTTTTTCCGCACCATATTTTGATCTGCCTCTTCTTCGATCCGGAATTCCCAGCAAATCCTTGACTCCTCGAATACAATGGGATTTCACACCTGGCGAATCTTTCACTCTACCTCCTCTTATTAAGACAATAGAATGCTCCTGCGAATTATGACCTTCGCCTGGAATGTGAGCAAATATATCATGTCGATTGCTCAACCGTACTTTGGCTATCTTACGTAGAGCTGAATTAGGTTTTTTCGGTGTTCTCGTTGAAACACGCGGGCGTACTCCTTGCTTCTGGGGACATTGATCCGAAGCTCGAGTACGGTCCGTGCGCCGTTTTTCTTCTCTACCATGACGAATCAATTGATTGTTTGTAGGCATCGCTCTTTCCTTTGTCCTTCCCCCCGATTTTTGCCCTATCACTAGTGGTTATTCCCGATCCGAAGCACCCCTTTTCCATTCATAGAGAGATCCAATCGTCAAAATCAATAAAAAGGCCATCATGGACCAAGATCCAAACGGATCAATCTTGTTGAGAGGTACTGCCCAAGGAAAGGAAAAGGTTACTTCCGGATCAGGGATAATAAATAAAATTGAAACAAGATAAAATCGTATATCAAAACGACTTCTGGCATCACCGGAAGGATCGAAACCACATTCGTAGGCCGACAATTTTTCTGGATAGGTCGAACTATTGGAAGCAAATGGAAAAGGAACACCAAGTGGGATCAAAGAAACTAGCGGACTGATCACTAAATAGATACAAATAGGTGCAAATTCTGACATCACCACAGCCCACTTGGTTTTCTCGCTCCTTGCTCGCGGAGCGGCATACCGAAAAAAAGAAAAGCGTTATTATACACCATAACTGATAACAGGCATTAAAAAAATGTGGACTTTCCATCCCTTGAATCAAAAGATCTACAAAAATCTCTTGTAATGTAGCTAAGTCGTCAATGCCTGAGTAGATATGCTCCCCAACGGCTTCGATGCTTAATCCGTCGGGCAATCTAACATTTTCTCCATGAAGTAGCTGGAATAAGCTTTCGAGCCGATCACAAATGTGATCCCGTAGTGTATCCAAAGTTACAGAACCTACAGTTTCCCTATAAAAATGGAATGCAGGGAGCTCTCATTAGAGAATAAGAAAAAATGTTAGCTAAAGGAATAATTAGAACAAAAGAAAAATCCATCTCTTTAAATTGAGGCATTCGTGATTGCGAAAAAATGATTCCCTCCAGAAAGAGAGTCCTTCCTGTACGAGTAGTGAAGAACTAAACGAGAGCTGTGGTTGGTTGTGGAAAGCATGGGAGAAAGAAGTCAGCAGGCACTCGACAACAACAAGAAAAAGGCCAGTCACTGAACACCAGGCCGAAAAAAAGGGGATAAGCAACGACACCTGTGAACTCGGATAGCCTTGCGGACATAGCATGAAGAGATGAGTTCGGAGTAGCGGATCAAGGAAACTTCCAGGTTACTTGAGTTCCTGAAAGGGTGTAGATTCGGACCAAGACGGAAAGATTCGTACAAAGAGGGGATAAGAAGGGATAGCGCTTCGATCAGCATGGGATAAGACCCGAAAAAATAGTATAAACTCCTTGAGTTAAGCATAAATAAGTACCCCAGAGGCTACGAGAAAGCTCTGAGGGCGATCTCGCATTGCTGCCTCACAAAGCCCTTCCTGCTTTATATACGCAATACTTCGTCTAGCCCCGGTTCTTTTCCCCCCTCGTAGACAAGACAATTGCTAGCCTGAAAGTTGCTTGATACTAAGTCTATCTTCATTCCGTCATCTCTCCAGAAGAGCCAAATACCCGCTCCCTACGAATACAATGGGGAGTAAGGCACGGAAGCATATTATTAAGATGTTGATACTCCTGTGTAGGCTGGCTTTTCATTATTTACTCTCCAACGTAGATCGGATTTCCTTTCTTCTCTCTTTCACTATCATGTTCCTCGCTAACCCGAAAGGCTTTCTTTCAACCATACTTTGGAGATCTTTGAACCTTGTTTGAGCTCCTACTTTCTTGTCTAGAAAGAGGAACTCCTTGATTTTCGTTTTCACTTACATACGCGAATCTAGGTCCAGCCTCGCTTGCATTCAGCTATCAAGGGAGATGTCTACTCTTTCGTTTACATACGCAAGCTCCCGATTAGTCGGAATCGCACTTCTATCTCCCCTAAATTTGATGCAGTCACTAAGTCTATCTTAAGACAAATTATGACATTCATGGCTAAGCTTAATGTATGGATGGAGGAGCGAGGGGTTGGAGTTGGGCCAACCCGCGTAAACATCGAGATTTTCTTATTAAAATAGTTGAATTCTAGTTTCATTCAACTCGAGAAAAGAAATAAGAATAGAATCTTTCTTCTCTTCTGAGACAGACTTTCGGAATTCACTCAGTTGTGACTAAAGCTCTTTTTTCCTATCATAAGGCCAGGCCTTTAGGTGAGTGCGAGGAATCGTACAAATCAAAAGTCTTCTCTGGGTAACTGGATAGCCCAACTCTAATCTAGAAGGTGCATCAGATAAGATGTATCAATCATGTAAGCATCGACCACCAAGAAGATGGAGTGTCTCAGTCGGTGGCTCTTAGCAAGACTGTTCGGAAAGACCATTCCTTCTCCGCCCCCGAACTTCCAGCGGAACCAAAGACAGGCCGTGGATTACTTGTCCGCCCAAAGGCGCTTTTTTAAAAGCTTTGCCCATGGAGGCTTGCCTTAGTGAACGTTCTACGAGGGCCTATCGCTTTGGACCTTTGTGCCATCATTGGATTTTTCTGTCTGAAGTGAGTTTGTGTTCATGTCCCGAAGCAACTTATCAGAAAAGACTTGCTCCAACTCCTTAACAAGCGAAGGAAATAAAGAAGCACGAGGGCAGGAAAGAGTGACCTTTTTTTGAAGAAGGGGTCAAAATCTTCCCAATCAAATCCATGGCCCATCCCCGAAATGGCCAAGGCTTGACTATGGGATTCAGAGGTATAGCTGATCCTGGATCGGTCCATCCTTGTGTTTTGACATGCCTGACATCCTTTTGCGTATTCCATGCAATCAGCTAGGAAAATTCAATTGGCCAGTAATACGAATGCCTGTGAATCAGCCATCTCATCGGCTTGATGCGTAAGTATATTGGGCCCTAGAGGAGCTCTATACTCTACTTAGTGATATCCCCCGAAGACATTGGAAAACGTCCCGAAGGGTACACCCGGGAAATGGGGAATTCCGAGTTCCAAGGACCGGTCCCTGTCGAACACATGGCCCATGGGAAGGTTCACAGGGGAAAGTGCCATAGATGTGTTTCGTCTTTTTCTCCGTGGGAAATAAAAAAAAGAACATGAAGGCGACCTCGGAAAGTCGATCGGATCTTTCTCTCTCTCGCCTCCCTATCTAGGAGATTCCACCGGCTCGAGAAGGCGTAGACGCTTTCCTTCTTCCTGATTCCACATCCCATTCCACGAAGGAACTGATTCAAATAATCATCTTTTTGCCTTAAGTTCTAGCTTAGACTGAAGAGTTGTAGCTTTGCTTTCTGAAAGAGTCATTTTCTCGTTATTAGAGAGAAGCAGAAGCCTTAGAAGGGAGCACTCGTGGCACACTTACTATATCCCATGCCAGCCTAACCTTACCGTCCGTTAACTAACCTACCTTGCTTGTCAAATACAAATAGAAAACCACTCAGGTCAATAGCTCCTTTCATCATGGGTCACTGTCCCTAATCTATTTTGATCACTAAAAAAGACCTCCGCAGGACCTTCACCCGGAAGACAGAATCAAAGGTAGACAACAGTCAGTTGTTTCAACTTCAGTAAGAGGTAAGGCAGAAAAAGGGAATGCTTAGGGACAGAAGGGGAACCCTGCTTTCAATACTAAAGATGCACGGAAAGCGCCGGGAAGCCATCCTTGACGGTCAATCTCTCATATGCCTGCCCAAGAAGCGGATTTCGAGACGGAAAGAGGGCATTCCGAAGTTCCCGAGGAGTTTATAGGTAATTGCATGCTCTCTCTTGCCTATCCCGGTCATGGGAGCTATGCCTTTAACCTTTGATTCTTGTCGGACAGAGGACCTTAGGGCAAAAAGCCCGAGTATCTCAACAGACAGGAAAAAGGGAAAAGGGAAAGGTTAGCATCCTTCCAAGGGCAATATAAACTTCAATATACCTTGGATTTCCCTGCGGAGACTGTCAAGGACCAGGAAGTTCTCGTGTGCCTTGATCTTCGGAAAGCCTTGAGATTCCATACCCTGGATTCCCCTTCCTTTTCTTCCCGGCTATACGAGGAGTTTCCCATTTACATGCTTTCCTCGGCCAAGGGAGGCATGCAAGGCGCCCAAGAAGGCCTTAAGGGCAGATAGGGAATATACATGGGTATGTCTATAGGCTCTATTCAAGGGATGGGAAATGCAAAAGGGAAAGGCCTCGGAATGATACCGGTTTTTATGTTATGTATCCCACGGAGGTAATCTATGCCTTTTTTCCCGGGGTTTGATAAAAATGTCACTTAGATCGGAGTGCAATAATTACTGTCCTGCAGCTCAAGTGGTAGATATGCCCAAAGCGAAGAGGTCGGAGGCCCCGGAAAGTCCTCCCTCTCTTCTTCTTTTCCCTTGGCCTTTTAAGCAAGCACATAGAGAGCAAAGACATTATCCGGAAGGGAAAGTCTTTGAAGAGAGCTTGCCCTGGAAAGAGTGAAAGCCTGCCTTACAGATTCCATGAAATGCCCGACCTTTGTTGATGGGGAATTCCTTGAGACAGAGAGTATCTATTCTATAGACTTGTCATGGCCGGCCCCAAGAGACAGTCTCTTTAGAGATATATGTACATCTGTTCAAAGAATGCCTTAGGGAAAGAGTCTTTGATTGTATGTCTTCTCTTTCATGCATGCCTGTCAAATAAAGAGAGAGACATCAGTCCCAAGAGTCTTACCTTTCAGCAGTTAAAGCAAGCAAGCATGAGACTGTCTTTATGTGCCTTTCAGTGAAGCTTAAGCTGTCTTGTCTTTATGTGCATTCCTTTTATTTAAGACAGCCTGCCAGCCAGGGAAAGGATCTCAAGTCCGAGGGGAAGGCTATCCCACAATCCATCATGAAACCCTCTTTAAAGCCTATATCACGTCGTTTAAGGCACAGTAACCGCCTTCCATGTGAGATTCATCGTTGGACCTTGTTACCGTGCCGAAAAAGACGTTATAGCGACCATCCTGGGCCTTCCACGATTGTTGACCTGCCTCGGACCGGGGAAGACGTTCTTCAAGACAGGACATACGGTACAGAAAGGATCATCTAAGGATCTTGTCTGGACGGAGATGTGTCTTTCCTAAGCAAGACGGTAAAACAAGAAAGACTTAAAAGAATACATAAGACCCTCTTAGGAAAGTCTCTATCCTTCTCTTACAGTCAATCATTCCTAAAGTCAAGACATTGAAGACAGTAAAAGGGAATCTGCTATCTGATTGCCCTGTAGGCCCCATCTCCATTAAAGTCTTAGCCAGTGCTTCTTTCCGCCGATTAGATCTGTGGAATCCAACCTTAGGGGTAAACTCCACTCTATGAATCCTATAAGAAGAGAGGTTGCCCGGGACAGGGAGAACCTTTCCGGCAATACAGATTCCATATCCAAAATGCTCGGAAGGCACCTTCGATATCCAATCCCACGTGGAACCTGCCCTAAGAGCGGTTTTCGAGACAAAAACTGGTCATTCTGTGGATCCGAGATAGAACTCCGGTCCTGCAACTCCTTCCCTTGATAGCCTTGAGTTGTTGGTTACACCGCACCGGAAAAGCACTCTCTGGGAAATCCGGATCTTTCTCAGCAGGGACAGTACCAAGGATATCAGGGTTAGATAGCTTTTCTCTGGCAGTATAAAATCTTTCCAATCCGGGAAAGCCTATACCCGAAAGAGGGAAACCTTCCGTTTGCTTGCCATTGCAATATAGGAAACCGCAGGAAAGCCCCGGCCTGGTATTTTGACCGGCTGAAGCAGCGGCAGAAGCTGAACCCGAACCAAACCCTAAGCAAAGAAGGGATGTGCCTTAGTTCAGTCTCGAGGACGGGATAATAGGGGCGTAGCACCGGATATGTCGGAGTAGTCCCACCCAGTAGATGGACAAGCCAGTAGTACCAATCAAGGAAGCCTTTCACTGTAGAGCTTTCTTTCCCGATGGGGACTAATAAAAGGAGAAGAATATAGCTAAACAGCTGCAGCAGAAAGAACGAAAAGCCAAAAGTCAAGGTGCATAGCGGTCTTTTCAAGAATAGGGGAGTACAGAATAATGGGTTTGCAAGACAAAAGAGAATCCGCTGGAACTACGGACAAGGAGATTTTCCTCAATTCCCCTCTTACTATTAATTAAAGCGGAATCAAATTCAATTCCACCAGTGTGTAAGACAACCAACATTCTCTATGTTCAACGCTTTGGGCAAGCCAGAGCAAGACTTCTCTGTGGGAATACCCGGCTATCTCCTACTTTAAATAGAGAAAATCCCTGGAATTCTCTGATGCCGGGGATTATGTCTAAAAAACTTCGTATTGCGATCTCCGCTGACGATCGTTCTTTTCTTTCCATAAGATCTATTCTTGGGCTAGAGCGTTAATATAGCTTTTCTCTTTTATATGGGATAGGGCTTTGGAGAACTCCTAGAATGGAATTCCCCTTATGTGATATCCTAACTAGTACCAGTCTAACTAAGAGTCATCTGCTAGGCCAGCTTCCTGTGAGTAAGCCAGTGCTAAAGAAGAGGGCTAAGGAACAAGCTAAAAATTCATTGGGATAGATGCAGTGCCAATGAATTTCCGCCAATTGTAGCGGTGAGTGCTAAGTACTTCGATTAATAGTTTGCAGGATTGCTAGAATAGGAATAGGCTTTTTCTTTAGAGTAAGACTCTTTGCTTGCTTCTTTCGGCCAGCTCAGCGGATGAGTGGCCGTATTCGACACCTCTTGCTCTTACGGCTAGTGCGCTATTTGAGATAGTTGAAAAGGGGTGTAGCGATAGAAAGTTTTGAATCAATAATTCCTCAAAAGTCATTGCTAGTACGTTTAATACAGTTACTGCTATACCTTAGGCCTCAATTAGCAGTCGTAAGGCCGACATGTCTTCATCCCGAAATAAGTAGATGCGGAATCTCGTCTGTTTGAAAGGTAACTTGAATTAGCAGTCGGACTGTGAACCATTGTCACTCGTTAGGCCTCCCAATATAATTGATTTGAAGGAGCTCCAGCCACTCTACTTCCACCGTCGTGTAGCCCAGCGGATAATTCGAATACCGGAACATCCTTCCATCCCTCATTCAATCTGATCTACCGGCTCTAAGACCGGGAGGAATCAGATCAATCTTAGGGCTTTCAGCGCCTCGAAGACTCAATAGCAATTCCATCTCGTCTTGCCGGATCAATAGCCCCAATCCCCATCTTTTCAAAACATGTCTTTTACGGGTGGGTCGCAACATCTCCATCCTTTTCGTTCGGTGTCATATCCTACGAATATGCGCCGAAGAACCTTCGTCCTCTTTGTTCCTTCGACATCTTGTCCCCCGAAGCATTGAAATAGCACAGTAAGCGGACCACCTACAGGGAAATCCTTATACCACTATCAAGCCATGCCGGGCAATGAGGCTGATGCTACTACCGATACAGAGAAAGACAAGGACTTGATTGCTATCGATGTGAAATCCATTCTATTGCTCTGATGCGCATGTCGTCCGATCAGTCTACTCTGCTTTAGTATGCGCTAGGGAAAAACGCGGAGCTCCTTCTTGTTGTGCCCGATCCCCAAAGCATTGAAAAAAGATAAGGGGGAACTTACCTAGTGAGAAGTCTTACCCTGGGAGTTTATACCTCTATTGGCAATCCCTCTTAAGCAGTGGTGTCCGGTCACCAAGAAATTCTATTGATTCCGTTCAGCGAAAGGGAAGTTGTCCTCACTCACAAGAAAGCGCAAGTCCCATTTTGATACAGAAGTATGCCCAACAAACGAAAGTTTTCATGGTCTTGTTGGTTTGACTATTCATTTCCATAGGCAAGACTAGCCAGGAAGGTAGTACCAAAGAAGGATCATTTGGCATAGGCAGCGAGCCCCTACTAGGGCTGGTGGTTGGCTCGGAGTACCCCATAGTTGATTGTCAAAGATTCCTTCTGTACTTCACATTCTTATGCTTTGTCGGTATGACCACTGGACTTGCCCGGCGCCGCCCTTTTTGATGATACACCTTGTGGTCTCCTATTATCCATTGAGAGTTGTATACTCAAATCTTCCGACCTGACTAAAGCGCTTTACCAGAAGACAACAGAAGAGCGGTATGGCTTCAGAAGAGGTACTCATTATACAGATATCGTTTAACGAATTGCCCGATTACCGATTCACTGCGCCTACCTATCCCCAATCACACAGGAATGTTCGCTTGGCCGCCTACCAATGATGCCTTTCACTTTCAGACAGTTCCTCGCGCATCAAAGGACTTCACTTTTAAAGTAAAGGAATTCCCTGATCATAGACCACCCTTACTTGTTTTGCTATCGAAGTAAATCGCTGTGATTAGCAAAACAAGAAGTAGGAATCCTGGACTTTCAATATCCCCATCCCTCCATCTCTTAGTTTTTCTGCCTTTCTTCGGTCATCGGGAATCCCACTTTCTCAATCAATCTGTCGTAAGGGCTGTCACTGGTATGCTGCTCATAAAGACTTTCACTGTACCTGGCATAGTCTAATCTACTCATAGAGGCTTCTCATAGGCATAGATCTAGCTCTAGCTTCTCTCCTTCACTTTCCGAGTCATATAGGAAGATCTCTATTGCCACCTGTGTCCTATAACGCATCTCTCCTTGCCACTCTATCTATAGCTATAGCTTGTCCGTCCCATCCAAGGAATAGGGCGGCTTATTCAATCTCGCATTCTCTTCCCGCGCCTTGCCTGGTTCTAGCATCTCTCATCTCTATTGCCGAAGAGTATAACAAGGTGGACGGAAAGCCCGATTGCTCAAGTCTCAGTGTGGATTCAATATCCCAAGCCCCCATTCTCCAATTGATTAACTGATTGCGCCATAAAGACTAGAGTGCTAGACTGATAGAGGGAATGCTTACTCTGCTAGGCCTACTTCCTTGCTTCATATAGGCTCTCCTATAGAAGATCGCTTGAAGAGGGCTGATTGCTACAGAAAAGAGGCCTACGAAAAATAGAAAAGAAATAAGCCATAGAGATTCACTCATAACAGAAGAGATTACCCACCTATCGTACTAATAAGAAAAACGAGCGATTGCTAGCCTTATCTTATTAGTTAGTAAAGTAGTCAAAGTCAGTAGAGCGGAAAGAAATTAACCAAGCAAAGGATACTGAAAGCGATGAAGCAAACAACGGCTACCAGAAGAGCGGCATCCCTTTTCCACAGGACAGTTGCGAGAAAGCAATTCTCGATAGAGGAGAGTACGACAGACCAATTGAAAGGGACAGGAAGAGCAGAAGAGGAAAGGAAGAGAGCATTACGAATTGCCTATTTATTTAGTTAGGAGTTTCTCCCCGATAGCAAAGGAAATGGCAGCAGTTGATTAAGTAGAGTCGGTCGCTGTTCTTGCTAGTGGCCAAGCCAGGAAAGCAAGGGGGAAGCTCATACACGGTTAACTGCTTTAGGAACTCATACCAGTCGAAAGGCTTAATAGCCGAATTAGCCCGCAAAGTCAGCAAGGAGAAGAATGAATTACGATACTGGCTACTGGAAGTCGGTCGTGAAAGATTGAAGCTTTGAAGGAAGAAAAGAGGGTGCTAGATTGGATGCCATATCAGCTCTTAGAATAGATGCAAAGAATCTGTTCTTTGAATTTGAAGTTGAATTTATAAGCGCAATAGCCATAGCCGTAGGGTCAATCCCCGGACCAGGCGATAAATGGCGATGAGATAAAAGCTATTGATTGCTGCTAGCCTACTTCCCAAGGGTAGGAAGAATCCTGTTCACGACAACGACTCCGCTCTTTGAAAGCTTGAGTGGGCAATTTACTCTTTTGTTTAAAAGAAGAGATGCGGGATTACCGCGGAAGAGGAGCTCTTAGCAAGATCCCCTGCTTTTGGACTTCTTTCCTTGGCACGAACGGTAGTTGAAGGCCTAGCTTTTGCTGTTAGAGAATCGACTGTGGAATCAACAGGATCCAATGCCTGTCTTGCCCCCGAAACATTTGGAAGGAATGCCGCTTTCAACCTCCTTCTATCGAGATCGACGGCTCCGAGGAAAAGAGCATCTTATGTCCATGACCAGCTAAAGATCACTGCCATCTCACGAAAATCTTCGATGGAGTAGTAAGAGTTTCCTTTGCTTATACCCTTGATTCTTCTTTCCCTTCAGTGGGAGTTGCAGATAGAGGTGGAGTATCAGTCTCAGGGTAAGCCCCTACAGGCATTAGGAGTTCCCCATCATCGAGTGAGAGAAAGGTTACGCTCAATTCCTTACCCCTTCAATAGTAATATAGATTTCTCTGCGGGGGCTCTAGCTAATGATATCCTTACTTAAGAAGCTTTGCAGGAAGACTTTTTAGGCGCTTATGGAGGACTATTTCACTATCTCTTAGTGTCCTTACAGCTAGTTCCATTGGTAAGTAGGAAAGGAAAAGGAAAGCCTGTGATAATATAATTTCTTCATCTTTTTTCCGTCTTTCTAATTCATGCACTTCTAGACTGGTTCTGAACGCCGCGTACTTTGGGACCTTCTTTCTTCTGAGAAAGCACTAAGTCACTTACAGAATCTCAAAGAGTCGTCCATTCTGCATGTGTTAAGCATATAGGCCAATAGCTTCTTAGCGCTTAGGCTACTACCTAGTTGCTTCAACCTCCTCCATCTAAGAGTAGATAGTAAGCAAGACTTTCTATGCTACGATCTTGCTTCTCCAATCAAGAATAGAAGGGGAAGGGGATAGCTACCGGTCATAGTTTTGTCTCCTTGCCGATTAGTCACTCCCACCCGATTGGCTTGACACTCATGGCCTGGGATTGGTTAGCGCCTGTTATGAATAAATAATAGCAGGTAGAATCCTCCTTCGCTCTTTCATCCTAATAAAAATCCTCATTGCCCGAATCCCCGTCCGCATAGGCAGACGCCTAACCAAGAGATCCCTTTATCCCGAACCGTTTATCCCTCATCTTCAAATACAGAAGACGAAGCAGAACAAGTCTTCGGCTAGGAAAGGAATCTTCGCGTGAACAAAGAGAGAGAAGAGAGGGCTAGGTCAACCTTATGGATAGCGTAAGGACGAGATAGGAAAGATAAATGCTCAAGAGACCCTACATCCTTATTGAGCAGGGCTAGTCAGCGCCTTTGCCAGACTTTCCAATTGAACACGCTGCGGGCGATGAAACTCGGCAAGGAGAAGGCTGAACCCAGGTGCTACACTACAGTAGAAGCTTTGGCAGTTTACCATGGCTTGATGTTATAGTTGTCATGCTAAAGCCGTTGATAGCTACTTCGCTTGACGAGCTAAGTATAAAGACTTTGTGGATGAATCCACAACTGATGGTGCTTGCTTTAGGTTGATCTGATCCCTAGTTCGGATTCGGAAAGGCTCTGACTCTTTCACCGGTTAGGTTCCCGGCTTGTGCCCCTAGCTAGTAGGTAGGTGAAAGCACTTTTGGCAATGGCTTTTCGAAAGCCTTTTATAGAACAGGGAGGCTCCTTTGGTTTGGAAGCGAGACAGATGTTGGGAGTCCTCGGTCTTTGATGAAAAAAGAATCTTTCTGGAACTCGGCATGATCCTTTTGAAGTTATCCCGTCCGGATTGACTTAGGAGGTTTATTCAGAACTACGAATGGGATTCGTTCAAGGCAGCCGCATTTGAGGGACTTTGAGGGATTTCTTCCATTCCACTAAGAGCAATGAGTGAAATAAGCTTATGGAATCGGCATTTATGTGTCACGCACTTCGATTGGGAAGGTACCTTAGGTTAGCCAAATCACTATCTTCTTTTTTTTCTTGAATGAATAGATCAGGGTCTTTGACTAAGTAAGGAAGTAGCACCGGCGGCAGTTAACTAAGAGGGCTTTTCCCGGGCTTACGCTTACCTCTTTTTTCCTTTGAGAGTCATCAGAGAATGGGAGGTGACAGTACGTCATATGCTTTCCTCTTCAAGAGCAGCAGGGCTAGAGAGTCAAACCCTTGATTTCTCCACTACTGCCTTCCCCTTATTCATTCTATAGGGCGGGGGGACCAACAATCCATAGTGTAGAGGGCTGGCTTATCAATCGAGTACGGTCCGTGTGCCCTTTTTCTCTTAGTCGCTAATAGAAGAGAGCTGCACAATCAATCATTGGAGTGCCCGGGCATATCAACATCCAATTTCTATTCCTCAAGCTGGACAGATTCTCTGAAAGTGATCGGACGGATAGCTAAAGTCGAACGAGAGAGATCGGTAAACATAGGGCTTTTGTCCCGGATCGGTAGACGAGAGGACTTTGACACAAGCTTTTTAAAGAAATTGTGAAAGAAGATTCTAGCGGGCACTCTTCCACCCCTACGCTATAACGAATTCTCCGCTTGTAGAAGCTGGATGAGCGGGAAGGACCGGAACACATACACATCAATATGAAAACATAAGGTCACACAGGCGTAGATGGGGACCAAAGGAATGAGTATCTTCTGTGCTTTCGGACTGAACCAAGATGGCAGCTAGCTCTTCCCCCTAGCCAAGCTAGAAGTTCCGCTTTCCGTCTTTCCTAAAAGCACATGTTATCCCACTCGTTACTCTAGCGAGAAAGGTTCACAAAGTGGTTGAGGAGGGTTTTTAGGTCTTCTGCAAGCTGATGTTGTTGAAGGTAAAGAAGACCCTCTCTTCCTGGCCTAATCCGATTGCCCGTTCGACCCGAAAAAGCCCTCCCAAAAATAGAATAGCTTTTAGCTATTTTGTCAGCTCTTTCGTACCTAACTAGGTTTTTTGTTTCGCTATATAATTCCCCGGTAACTATGCTTTGGGGCTCAAACTAAAACTCAAATGGCACTGGAACTTCGGCTACTTTAGCCAAAAAGATTTAACTCATCTTAGCTGGAATGTGCCCTCCCTCACTCTCTTTCTGACACAAGGCTGAGCGTTCTAGAAGCGAACAACTTACCCTCTTTTGCTTGATGAAAGACATCCTGGCAAAGGCCGTGTATATTAGTAAAAAAAGGGGACTTTCATGGGTCCGATGGCTCTTTGACTGGTGTGCCTGAAAATTGGATTGATAAATGGGCTTTTGAAACTCGATTTGTCGCAACAGTCTCCGCCTTTTCAAGTAGGGATCATCTCTCAAGTGTTATGATCCTCCATTGCTGTTCGGTAGTGGCCTAAGGCTCAATGATTGATCTTCTGCGCTAAGGCTAGCATCTTATCCCATCTTTCATCTTATTGCTTCGAGCTCTCTTCGGGAAAGTGTAAAAGTGTAACCTCTTGCTCCTTGATTTCACATAAACAACTGAGTGCCTTCTGCTCCTTTTGGTCTTCTCTTTCTGTGTCTATTGATCTCCTGCCCACTCACATTCTCTTTATCGAATCCTTCTAGGCAGATAGGACTACTCCTGCTTGCTCTTGGCCTTGGCTGCTTAGAGACATCCCTTTAGTTCGTCTTAGAGAATGGAATTAGGAATTCTATTTTCGTCTTATTGTAGGTCGGTCATCTGTTCAATCTGGAATTCCATCTTTTGTTTGGTTTCTGGTACCGGTTGTTGTTCCTTTGTTCAAATCAATATCTATGTCAGGCTTCCCTTCCCGGTTGTCCTGTCCTGTTCAATCCGTTCTTCTTCTGTCTGAGGCAAAGGCGAATCCCTCATACTGTATACGGTCGAGCTGCCTTGGCTGGTACATCAAGCATATCGGCATATTGCTTGTTCGGTGTGGTACACATATCTGTCAATGTCAATCAAGTAATAGAATTCATTCCCACTGTCTGAGGAAAACGTGAAGAATTGCCATTTTGGTTGGCCCGTTGAAGTCCCCGAAGAAAGGGGAAAAATAGGGCTATAAGTAGGCCGTTTGCTATTGCTATAAGTAAGGGCTGCTCACCTTTATACGGCTTGGCTTCGCTATCGCTCCTATGTAGTGGTCGACCTAAAAAGTAGTATTCCTGCCATACCAGAATGCCTATTATCTAGTGCTAGAAGCTTCACCAGAAGCAAGCAAGACGAGGTCGTTCGTAGACAAGGCTCGTTCCGTACTTGACTTACGAGCTCGTGTAGTACTCGCCCCTCTCTCTAAAGGGGCTTATGCACTCCACTTGCTGTCTACTAAACGAGCGTTAGAGCGAGCGAGCGAAGCCTTCAATTTAGTGGCTTCCCCCTCACCCTACTCTTTCATTTCCGCTTAAGCTTCCCCGGTTAATTGATTAGATACCCGAGAACCATAATCTTTCCTAGGAACAGCTTCTACGACGATAGATAGGGGTCAGGTTTGTTTGGCATCTATGCCCCCTGCCCTCCAAACAGTATGGGAGCCTTTCAGCTCGTACTGCTCACACTCCTAGATCTTCACGGCACCTCCTCCACCATAGTGTGAGCTGGGAGCAGCTCCGAAAAGCGAGGCTACAACTTCGCTTTCAACAACGTCAACAACACCACGAAAAAAGTAAACGTTGGTTGCCCACTGATCGGATCATAGGTAAAATCCAATCCCTTCGCTTCGCGCCAGGCTTGGAAACCGTAAGTCAGGCTCCCTTCGCCTCTCGGAAGCGGGAAAGCGAGCAGCAAGCTGAAAAAGCCCTTTCCCTTTCTCTAATAACGAAGTTGGGTTGCTTCATAGCTCCAACCTATACAAGGGGCAAGCCAAAACCAGCAAGCATGCTGGGAATCGCAAGAATTGAGAAGTCCTCCATTGAATTGAATGGGGTGGGAAAGACAGGTTCGGAAATGGCCGGATTAGCAGGAGGAAGGGCGGCCCACCCTGAAACAAAGGTGTACGTACAACAATAACAATAAAGAGGCTGGTTATGGCCTTTACTTGATAGGGCTCCTTCCCATCTATCTTGACCGGGAAGAGGGGGGAGGTTCTTGCGGAAGTCCTGCCCGCCCTTCTCTATTTTGAGGGATCCCTCATATTGAGGATTCCAGGCTTCCCGGACTCGTAAGAGAAGGCTAGGAACAAGAAGAGGGTCAGTATTCTCTGCCGTTGCAGGTCCTTCTCCTTCCGCTGAAACGGCCCTTTTTTTTTTTCACCGCGGCACGAAATCATGAAGAAGCTGGAATAACTCAGAAAGAGAGTGGCGCCTAGCCGTTGAGAGCGTCTGTTGTCTTTACAGTACGATCTTGGACTGGCCCCCTTCGCATGACCTAGAAATAAAAAGAAGTCCGTGCTACTATAAGGCCTCTAAACTCCTCCCTCAGGACACTATTGCGTTGCCCATGGGGACGGGGTAGCCCCGACTTCCATAGGTCCTTGGTTCGACCTCCTAATGAGAATTGAGGTCCTTGCGCGGGCGTCTCATCCCTAAGACTTGCTTGCTCTGTATGGAGTGCCCCGTGGTTCCTCGAGTGCCAGCCGCAGAGAGGAATGCCATCAACTAGGGCGCTATTGGCCACTAACCACTCGCTCGCCGGCCGCTCGGGCTCCGCGTTTCAAGTTCGTTATCCTAACCGTCTTCTCCGCTCCACCG
>Ga0153976_1000133_pt1 | contig 22551 bp, 25 predicted proteins | sample TSGA060MetaG_FD_104717 | JGI IMG/M metagenome (GOLD analysis project Ga0153976, IMG submission 104717) | Attine ant fungus gardens microbial communities from Georgia, USA - TSGA060 MetaG | ecosystem: Host-associated > Fungi > Mycelium > Unclassified | place: USA: Georgia, Yuchi Wildlife... | reverse complement strand
GGCCCATCAAGGCCGTCTAGTGGAATTGGTGATAGACTCAGAACTCCTTGCAGAGTCATGTTCGAAGCTGGTGACTCAGATCCTGATGAACTGAACACACCTCCTGCTCTACGACCTTGTATGTCCCGAAATTCTTCAACTCCTGGAGGAGCCAGCGAACCTGGCAAGCAAACAACTGCACTGTCACCCCTGAATTTGGATTCCAGAACCATTGCATCTGATCAGGAAGCCATGCCTGTCCCTGGGACGACACTTTCAAGCTATGCAATTCTTCAGCCACCTGTAACCCCTCGACCTCTTGGCTCCCTTCTGGACACATTATCGAATACTATTTCACGCGAAGTTAGTGACAAATCCGAAGATGTGAAGCCACCTTCTGATGCTTCTGATGCTGAAAGCGTGCTCTCAACACGTATTCCTACGCGATTATTAGAGCATGCCGAAGACATCAGAAAACAGGCCATCGAAGAGGGAAGGGAGTTGGAAAGATTGAAAGCGGAGTTGTGTAAGGCGCGGTCTGAGCATAGACCCCGAGATGTTCTATTTTTGAAAGGTGATATAAAGGATGCTGATGAACGAATGAGGAAATTGCATGCAAAAGCTGCGAGGCGATTCTTCGCTGGTAATACGATAACGTGATCAATGTTGATCAATGTTACTGATGTCCCCACTCACTCTTTTCCTAGGGCATAATAATCTTCAGAAACCAGGTATAATCGACGTTCATGGCTTGAAGCCTGAAGAGGCCCTTCAAAAAACTGAGCAGGCATTCCGAGATCTACTCTCGAATGGTCAGGTAACGCTGAGAGTTATTGTTGGCAAAGGCCTCCACTCTAAAAATAAGGTTCCCGCTATCAAAAATTTTATAATCGAGACGATGCGCAAGTACGTCCTTGATTGTCTTCATTCTCTTGACTTTTCATTAATCTTTAATAGTCAACATATCCCTTGTTCGGTGGACCCTTACAATGCAGGAGTTTTGATTCTGACTTTGTCTCCAGAAACCTAGTATGTCGTGAAGAGTATATATGTTTTCTCTTCAGAAAAGCGCTAAATCTTTGTCAATACCATTCATGATTGATCTAGTCTTCGCTTTCTTTAGTATGCCAAGTGACATCATCTGCTTTCTCGTAGTTTTGACGAATTAGATAAATTTCTACACAAAACAAAATTCTTGATTACAACTCTACTAGGTCCTTGTCCTTGTCCTGCAGCAATCCAGTGTTGTCGCTGGCAACGAGAGCACCAGAACTGAATGCCTCACTCAATGAGCTGACTGTTGTCATGGCCATGTCAAGGACCGCCTCCACACGCTTTTTGAGCGCGTCATTGGAACTCGATACCCTCTTTTGATTTTTATTCACATTCAAATACCAGGGCGATTGGAACCCGGGATTTGACCAGTCGAGATGAAGGAGACAAGAAAACAGATTAGAATGCTGCAGTTTCATTGGTTTTTTAACGTACCAGGGATAACAGATTGATTCTTGCATCTGCTTCATCAAGTCTGACCAACAATGACGGTTCTTCGTTACTTTGCTCGCCAGCTTCCTTCTCTTCGGGATCAGATTCTTCATTATCTGGTTGGTGAAATTCGACTTCGCCGAAATGTGCTTCAAGAAACATCGCTAAGCGCTGAACGCGTGTCATGGATGATAACTCTCCCTTTGCATCGGCGTGTGGATGTTTATGACCATGAGCATGAGAATGCAGATGCGTGGTCACTAGATAGGAGTGCGTTTGTGTTGGTGGTGGTATGGTAAATTGAATCAGCATTACACCTCAAAGACAGGAATAAACTTACATTTTGCTGAAGCCGGGCTGCTATCTATACTGGTAATGAGTGCTAACGTAGAGTCAGCGATCATATCATTACTCGAGCTCGACTCCCATTCTAATGTTAGCTCGTGTTCTTGTGTGTGCTTCACATCCACAACTCCCATAACCTAAGATTCAAACGAAACAACAGCAGTATATCAAGCCCAGGCACTCATTTAGAAGGAGTATGAGATATACCCGTATTGTAGGAACTCCATCTTTATCTAGACCCTCCTCAATCGTGCCAAACATACCTTCCAGGTGCCACCTGACCAGCTCCCAACCGACACCTAAAACAACTCGTTGTTTTTGTGTCAGGGTACAGGTCGTTAATCCAGCGAAATCCCTCAAATCTCGAGGATCAAGGAGCGTATAAGAATAGTCTTTAGCCACCAGAAGCCCAGAGATGATGTCGTTGGTTTGAGGTGGCTTGTCAGCTAATGTGCCAATAGCCTTTTACATGATAAATAGACAAATAATATATACGAACGACCCGAACCACAAGTTCGGTCATCAGCTGGAGGAAGCGGCAGTGATAGGACACAAAGACACGAACCTTAGCAACACGTTCGCCTCTGAAGGATAGATTGAGCGTCTCCAAGTTCCTCGGAGTATGGATTTTGACGTCCTCGTCCCTTTCCTTAAACCTAGACTGCATTGCGGCGCGCAGGCGGCCCATGCCTGTTGATTCACCATGTACCAGGACCTATCACGTGTAGTAAATTATTCATTTGTTTCTTGTAAAATCGGAGAGGGAAGACTTTACCACATGCTGGGCTTTGACTTGCTCAATGTATTCCGAATTTTGAGCATAATCAACGTGGGCACTGAACGAAATCTCATCCACAGATATCCGTCGGGGTATTGTTATTCCTTTCAGGGTAATGAACTCTTCGGGCTCGGTCATAATATCCTAAAAAAGTTGTATACGGACATAAGTGTGGGTTCGTTATGGTTCGGACGGAACTTTAGACGAAAAAAACAAAGTCCATTCGAATAAAATGTAGGTTACACTGGGAAAGAATCTCAGGACTGTCGAAAGGCTCACCTTGGCCGGTGTTCCTTCGATCGAATACCCAGTGATGATAAGACCATTTCGAGCATCAGGTGCCCAAAGTTCAAACAGTTCACGACTTGGTCCGACTTGCATAAAACCAGGACTAGCAAGGACAACACAAGGTGGTCCATCAGCAATTTTCTTTTCCCAGCCCCTCGTTTGAGGAACGTTTGAGATGTGCCTAGGATGAGGGTCAGCGATAACATACAAAACAATAACTTATTGCCATACTTGAAAACAAAAGGATTGTCTCTTCGGGCAAACCGTGACCGGATGTTGGCGTTCATCGTATGGATATATGTCTGGAAAACTGCCATACACTTCTTTGCAAGCCCTGACGCATAATAGACCGGTACATTGTGCAAATCGGGATGCTTCTTCCAGTATTCGTCTAAGATCAACAGCAGTTCTTGGGCTCTCCCGAGCGCAAATGTGGGCAAAAGGACATGACCACCTCGCCGAATGATTGAATGAACCAGATTCGTGAACCTAAGTTCCTTTTCTTCACGACTTTCACCGGTATGTACACCATAAGTACTCTCTACTATGAGTACATCAGGACGGATAGGCGGAAGCTCAGCTTTTACAAGGTGTCGGTCCTCTTCTCTTGAGTAATCGCCAGTATACAGGATTTTGAGACCGGCAATGTCTATCAGAAACATACAAGCTCCTAGAACATGGCCAGCGTGGTAAGGTATGAAGGAGATACCAGGGCAAACTGTGATCAATTGATGAGCCGAGACAGGGATGATTGAAGCGAGTGAAATCTGCATGTCCAAAGGCGAGAACAAAGCGTCCGATGATGAGGAACTTATGAATATTTGTTAATAAAAATTGATTGTAGATGTAAGAGAATAAACCTTGTTCGAACAAAATCTTGCATCATGAACTTATGCAGAGCTTTCGTTGGATGGGACATGTAGACTTTGCCCTTTCCATCCTTGAAATTTGTCTACAGATGCTGCGTCATGGAAGCCTTGAGCCTTAGAAACAACTCGCATACCTTCTCCGTTATATAGGTCAATGCCGCAGCGTGGTCCAAGTGGAAGCTAACAACCCGAATCTCAATTTTACATCACATAAGGGGTTTCTCACTAAGGTAACTCACTGAGTGATAAGAATGGCATCCACCGTGCTCCAGTCGAGGTCATCAATAAAAGGCAAAGATGCCAGACCACTGTAAGCTGGATGAACACCCGTGTCACAGACAATGGTCTTTCCACGATATTGTAATACACAACACGACCTTCCCACTTCTTGGCCAGCTCCAAGCATCGTCACGCTCAAAGTCGCCGAATCTGCCATTTCTTTACGCCCGGTAAATATGTCCTGCCTTGCGAAGGAGTTTTATTATTCTTTGCCACTACTATGCAGTCGTGTTTTAGGTTTGTCTATTCAACAAAGGAATAATGGACACCTTCAACTCAGCTCGAAATTATATAAGCTAATGGTATTCCCACGCTCGAGCTTAATTTACGACCTCCTGCCCACAATGCAATTTGATGGCCAATAGCAAAGCTCAAGCAACCGCTAATACTAGCAGAAAAAGAGCCTCCGCTAGGCGAGCATGTCAAAAGAAGCAAAAGGCAGCAACAAGATTCCGCAATGATCAGCTCCGTGAAGACTTGGATCGTCAAGCTCATGCAATACATGTGGTGGGTATCATGATTCGACATGTTGACTGAAAAGTGTTCAATTTTCCAATTGCAGACACCGCAGCTTCTAGTACCCCAACCATTAGAAACTGTTGGTCTACAGGAAATTTTCTTGAATGACTTATCAGATTCATTCTCTTCCGCCAAGCTTTAACCCTCACCATGCCACTTCATTGGTCAAACCATGACTCCCAGTAGATTGCACATTTGATGTGACCGGTAGAAGGTCAGTGAATCCCGGTTGATGACGAGTTTGACCAATGAACTGAAATCTCAGAAAGGAATATGTCAACGTCACTACCATGTATTGACAAATCTGAACTACCTATTCCTATTCTACTATACAACAATCTTCTGAGATAAAAACAGAAAACTCCTGTCTGTCTGATCATAGAAGACTCAACTTCAAAAAACAAAAAGACGGGTGGAATAAGAGAGCATCAAGTTTGTCAGTCATCAAAAGCAGTATCTACGCCATAAAGAAGAAACTTCTTGCAAGAAATCAAAGGAGGAAGAAGGTACGATCCCAAACTCAAGCCGCAAGTTGATCCCAATTTGGCCGAACAGCTATTGACAGCTTACCTAGCTGCTTACGCTGCCGTAAATTCTTGACCTCTGTATTGATGAGATCCCTTAACCTCTCAAGGTCAAGACTGCGTTCTGCTCGAGAGCCCATCAACAAGTTTCGCCAGATACCGGCAGCAGCAACAGAATTGTCAATGCCAAGCTGCATAGGCCTGTGTAGACGAATCATCTTCTGCACGAGCGATTCAGGACTTGGGTAAGGCGCATTGGGCCAAGCGACGCGGATAGCAAACCACCATCCAAGAGGCTAACAAGATCTGAATATTAGTGGTACACGATTGGCAGGTGTTACTCACTCGGCCATCAGGAAGGGTGCGATCTTGGTAAGTATCATACGTCGAAAGCTTTCCCTCAGGAAGGGAGAATCTATGAACGACATCCAAACCATCAAAGATTGCCTTCAAGAAAACTGGATTATTGAAACTTGAGCTCACCGATGAACAACCCAATGATTGGGATCTGAGCGATGTTTCGCTAATACAATAATAAGTCTAGGCATCCCGCTAAAGCCAAATGGAGTCCACAGGTCTTTCAGCATCCCACATGCCTCCCCATGCCTGCCGTTGAAAACTGCATTGTTAATGACATCTGCAATATTTGGGGGAACAAAGAGTCGATCAACACCCGAGGGGCCCTCCGTTAATCGAGCTCTAACGTATCGCTTATATGTTTGTGTAGCCCATATGCTCAACGCAACTTCATCTACCTGGTTTCCACGTGTTGTACTGTTGAGCGCCTGGTCAAATTCACTCATTGGCCAAATAATCGCCCAATTCAAGAGGTGGGAATGAATCTTCTGCCAGGGGGGAAGCTGAAATTGGGTTTCGCTTTGAGTTTGGTGAGCCACGGCATAGTCATCTTCAGCCTCATGCTCCTCATTAGGTAGAGGTGGAAGAGGTGGAGACGGAGAGCGGTCACGATCCCCGTATACATCACCATTTGAGTCAGGGATTGTCGGTAGGCCAGAGGGAGGGGCTGCCTCCTCCTCGTCAAACTCTCCTCCGTCCTCATCGCGAGTAACCTCCCAGGTGTGATGAGTTCGGCCCGATTGACTAGCAGGCTTTTGACGCAGCTTGTAAAGCTCCTTCTTGAGAACGAAGGAACCTGGTGAATCATCACGACCAAGGTAACCTGACTCACAGCCTTGGAACTGAGACATGCCATCGACTGGTGGTTGTTGAGTTTCCGTAGCATCGTCATCCAGCACTTCTCCTTCCTCAGGATTGTGATACATTGAATCCCCAAGGGTCCCAGTATGTTGTGTTTGGATGTTCACCGTTTGTGTCAGGGGTGTACGGGTGAATTCATCACCCTCGTAGGCAAAACGAGAACCTTGATATGAGCGATCGTGGGGTTTAATACTCTCGCTGATGCTCTCGAGGCGTTGTTGCATAAGCACTAAATTAAGTTTCAAATCCTCTGCCCATTGTGGGGCCTCCTAAAGACGTCCCAAACTATTAGGGAATACCAGCTGCTGGAATGAAACAGGCTCACATTAGTATTGATTTGTATGTTTGAAAGATGAAGGCCGAGATCATGATCGTGGTAAGACTTGCGATATTGCTTTATAGACTGAAAGATGGCGAATTAAGTATGACGAATAGTGGATGAAATCAAAGGCACACTTCTGCATCATACTTCATTCCAAGCCTCTTAACCCTTTGTCGAATTGCCTTTCTCAAAGCCTTCCTGACAAGCTCATGAAGGTTCTCATTTGCCTCCTGACTGAGTAGGACACAGAGTTCAGTATCATGATATTGATTAGTGACATCGGGTTCCAAAGGTTGATCATAGTACGAGGTACGAGGTGTCAGGCCACCCAAGGCGTCGGCTACAATTCGAGCTTCTTCAGGATCTAAGCCGTCCGGCGACGGCGTGCGCTGGCCAGGCTTCTTGCCTTTATCAGGCATAGTGTTAATAACGGATGGTTTAGCAGTACTCTGCGATAGTGCCTTCGACGGTGTTTTAGATGGGGCTTTCGATGGGGACTGTGAAGGAACTTTAGATGACTGCGAAGGAGCTTTAGATAATTGTGAGGGAACTTGAGATGACTGCGAAGGGCTCTTTAATAATTGTGAAGGTGATTTAGACAATTGTGAAGAAAGTTGAGATTGAACCTGAGAGGGAGGATTAGAGGGGACTTTGGAAACAGCTTTGGAGGCCGATTTGGACGGGACTTGAGAAAATGCCTTGGAAGGAGATTGCGAAGGGGCTTTCGAATGTGGCTGAGAAGGTGCCTGGGATGGTGTTTTATTGGTCCTAGAAGGTACTACAGACGGTGGCCTCGAATGTAGGTCCAGTGCATTCTCGTCTTCCTCGGGTATGACCAGGGAGCGGTTGCGAACAGCAGCATGCATCAAATCCGCAGTCGTTGGAGCGTGGCGATAAGGCGAAAAGGGCCGGGATTGATGACTAACGGCAGTGGGAACAACGGGAGACCGGGCTATTATATTGTTACTCATCTTGGTAGAATACGATATGAAATCAAACTTACAGAATCCGTGTGAAGTAGGCTTTGGCTTGAAATTGGATGGTGAGTCTGACGGAGATATCGAGGGTGCTTTGGAGAAAGCATGGGTTCTCGGCGATCCAATATCAAAGGTGCTTTCGCCGTCACCATATCGACTTTCGGGGAGGGGAGGGTAGGCTGTTCCTCTTTCAGTCGCTCGTGTTTTGGCTGTTGTCTTGGATTTCGCAGACAATGGAGACATTGGATGTTCCTCATCTAAACCTTTGCTATTTGATCTTGTAGTTGACTTAGGTGACTGATCCCATCAGGACACTGAGTATAGCAGTGATAGAAGGGAGCACGGAACACACCATTGGATATTCGCCAAGCTTGGCTACACTAGCTTGAGAACGAGCTCTGTTACTTTGGCCTTCAATTCCAAGTGAGGGCGCCCGAGGAGAGAAACCAAAGTCTGACGCTGGGAGAGCATTTCTGGGAATGTTATTTAGAGTTGCTGCTCCCATATTTTCATCCCGATTCTGCTGAGTTGGCATGAGTAAGGAAACTGCTAGTTGAAGAAAGGCTCACAGCCCAAGAGTCCGTGGTGTAAGGAATGCTAAAGGACGGAACATCGTCCACAGGAAGAGGCCCAAAGTTGCCAAAGGAAGGCCCCGAATCATACGACTCATATTTCGGGCCTGGTGGATCGTGAGGTCCAGGTTCCCGCTATGGAATGTCAGACAGGCCACTAAAGCCAAGGCTAAAGAAGACGTACGTGGGGCACCATATTCCCAATGTCAGAAGACCTTCCCTCCTGAATATTGGAATCAATGTCGTCGCCATTGATGTCATCATCATCATGAGGAGATGACACCCTGTTGCTTTGGGGCGACAGGGGCGGCGATCGCACTGCACTTCTGTTGCTTCGATACTCGGTAGACTCTAACACTGAACGAGGCGGATCGCAATCGGGGTCTTCTTGCGACATGCTTGCCAAATACTTGAGGACTGGGGCGTTATTTGTCAGCTATTTAGAGCAGGAGTTGTTCTGAACTGTTTACCTTTCTCCCCAGGAGCTAGCGCACAATGCATGGTTGAGCCTGATGTCTGTTGTAGAATGCGAATACATACCTGGAGTTTGAGAGCGAAGGAGAATTGGACTGAGGACTTCCTGTGAGTTGTCAGCGGTGGCCATGTCTGTGAAGAAATATGATTTAGAATTCTTGAAAATTTGTATGGTATTTTAAAGGAATGAAAAGAGGTTTCAAATGGTATTGAAAAGGATATCACAATGGAGCTGTCAGATAATGCATCAGAAAATGCAGGCAAGATCAACTTTGAGCAAACATATACAAAGTCTAGGCACTAGCTGTCATTAGTTTATTATTGACTCTGCCCTTGTTCTGAGTCAAGGGTGGGTAAGGTTGGTCACTAACCTAGGTTAAAACTTGGCAGGTCCTACTTATGAATGGAACAATTGGTTCAAAAACATCATCACTTTTGCTACTTTCATGTTTGAGAATACTGTCCAAGAATTGTCAGACACATGTAAACAACTGCTTGATAACCACCAGCCATCATGTCCAATAAGATCTGCAATGATTACTGTGGGTAAGATCCCTTATCGAAGATTCTAAATATATCTTCATGGATGATCAAATCTTTTCTTCTCTGTGCTGCCATCAAAACATCTGACTGGTGAAAGAATCATACATCTGAGAAAAAAGAGTCTGGTAGCAGTCTGACCATGATTTCCTTCTGTGAGAGGCCCAGAACAAAGTTTGAGATCTATACATGACCGTTACATCATCCTGGCGGTGAAGCTGCCTAAGATTTCATTCAAGTTCATATTGACATACAAACAATCCGACACATTGTTTTACTTCTCAACATAGAAACATCACTCCTTTAGGTTCAGGCCCTGGTAATCAAGTATGCGACAGTGTCGTGCGCTTGCATATCAACAGTAAACGTTGAGTTAGCACTGAATGTCCCGCTCAAATCGGAACTAGACCACATGTCATGGATCTTAAAGTTCCCAGAGGTTCCAAGACCAGGAACGTTAGAGAGGACGAATTTTTTGCTGGCAGTTGACGAGCTCGTATTGATGATGAAAACATGGATACCCTTGGATGATGTGCCTGCATAATATTCAGGCGGAGAAATGGTAGGGGCACCAGAGAAAGCAGTGAAAGGCTTAGCAGGCGTTCCAATGGTAGCGTCTTGGCTGAAAGCGAGGAGTTCCTTGTTGGTTATAATGCCAATTTCTTCGGAGGTGAGCTGCGAGAGCTGTTGAACAAGGTCTCTGATCAGCTGTGCATCGGAACACGGGAGGAAATTATCTCACATCAGTGCCACTAATACATCAATGGATCAGCATTGTATTTGGTTTGAGACCAAGAATGCTCACAGAAGAATAGGACTCTTGAAAAAGGCCCACATAGCGAAATGGCTGCGTTCCTCCTGAATTGAAAGATCCCCATTACCTAAGAAGGCATTGTGCGTAAGGAATGAATCATGCCAAACGCTGGTCAGTACATACCAATTTCCATCATGTCCATGTCATTGTGGCCAAAGAAGTCGATGGCATCCAAGTGAGCCACGTTTGTTTTGGCGATATTCATGATGTACGACCAGGTCGGGCTAAACGACGATTAGTCGCGTACTAGCTTTCGATCGGATGAAGCCCTCACCTAGCATCTCCCAGCATCCTCCAAGAATGTCCCTAAATGAATCCCTTCGGTCCTGAGGTTCATAAAAATTCTAAGAGGTTCACATACAACGCGAGCACCCCAAGTCCAAACATCGGCTTGTCCCCAGATGCAGATATCAAGCTGAATGGGACGCGAAACTTGAGCGAGCGCTCCACTGTAACCACTTTTCAACTGGTATTTCCTTTTGCCAAAGTAGTGAGACTCACGCCATTTGACGGTAGCGAATAGCCGAATTGGAGTTGCTACAGCCATACAATATCAGAAACAATTAAAGATTCCTCAAAAATTTCACGTACTACCAATCTCCACCAGGTGGTGACTTGAGAGTGACGTTGAGCTGGATCTCACCATCAGAATATAGTACGATCTCACCGAGGAGTCGGTCCAGTTACTAGGGACATTGCAATTATCTGCAAAAGCATAAGATGGCATCCAGCTCAACTGGCTCAATGACACTTACCATATTTGAGATAATCAATACCCCAGCCGGCAAAAGTTGTTGCATCAGTGACTTCGTTACCCAATGATCCGGGGAAGCCAGCACAAGTCTTAGTACCAGCATCGCTACGGAAGAATGATTGTCACACACTCTGCCAAAAGCGAAACAAACAACCCACCTGTAGATACCGATCTTGAGACCAAGAGCATGAACTTGTTCAGCGACACCGCTAATGCCATTAGGGAACTTCGTCGGATCTGGTATGATCCTGTCGGAACTGTCTCGGCCTGATATAACAGACCAACAATCCTAGCAGTTTCTTTCAACCTATGACTGCGACAGTAAAAACAAATTGGATGACTTACATCGATGTTGATATACTCGTATCCTGCATCTTTCAAACCTAATGACATAAACTGATTGGCCGCCGCAAGGACTTTGGATTCATTGATGTCTTCGTGAAAATTTAGGTGTAACTGAAAATAGGTCAACCTCAATGATCAAGCTCACTACAGCCATAGGCATTCCAAGTATTCCACCTGAGAGTATGAATAAGCTCAAGGGTGACAGTTGGAATGAAGAGTGCAATACCCCAAGGCTGGAAGTCTACCAGTCTGGTTAGAGGGCGGGTCCGTTGGTGCCTGAGCTAGAACGAGGGAAGTGGCCACAAGAATGATTGATAAAACGGTCATGATATTTTATCAGCGATCAAGACTGAGCTTTATAGCACCCAACCAGTTCCAACAATAGTAACCGGAAGAATTGTCGCAACACTTGAAATTTACCCGAGAACACATGGAGAGACAGAACAAGGGGGTATCACTTGAATAGCAGATCGATGATGCTCCAGACATAGAAGAGAAAGATCATGTGTAAACCTAAGTACATAGAAGCCTTGTCAAAATAGAAGTACTCTATACAAAGCGAGAAGAAACCTTGAGGCTGAGAGTTCCTAGCCATTTTGATACATGTCTGGGGCTTAAGCGCTCCACGGACCGACAAAAGAAGTTGATTTGCCTGATTTGATGAATATCAATCATGGGCCCTTTTAAGAGGTTTCCATAGTTGAGAGTGGGCGAGCAGGTCCAGTCATGTCGACAAGTGATCATTTCGGCCGTTATTAAAACCCTGGAAATATTTTTCTCTAAAATCCCTATGCGCTGGTATATAGCCCCCTTCGGAAGCTTCTGCTATAGTCGGGAAGGTTGGTGGAAGGTACTTTTCCGTTGTTTTCTTTTGTAAGGTGATGAGCTGTCGTAGTAAGAACTCGGAGCTAATGTGATACAAGTCCGGAACCTTACCCGGCGTCCCCAAGAACCAAAATCTTGCAATGAATTGGCGATAACCTGCATGCCTTCACATAACATGTTATGTATATCAACCTCTTGATACTCGTCTGTTACTGTTGGAAGAAAGAAAACCAAGCGACCTCCAGGTTTCAGGAGGTAACGGGCTAGAACTACAAGATCTTTGACAAGGTTTGAAAGCTCATATGGCTTGGTGGGAGGAATGTAAGGTTGATCATCTCTACAAACAGGTCTCAACACATTGTTGCAACAGACTAGCAATTGCTTACGGTCTGGGGTTCTGAGAGTGTTGAAGGCAGAGTGTCTTCTTCATTTCTGATAGTTCCTTTTTTCGACCTAACCTTTTTGCTCCTGCACGCACACCATCTATTTAAGAAATCGTCATAGTCCAAGAAGTTGTAACAATTATGAGGACCTACATGGAGGGTCTGTGACAATGGCATCAAAAAGCTCCCCACATCGCCATGGATTACGCGTGATATCAAAGGTACAAAGATCAATGATCCTGGATGCAACTCCATATTGAGTGGCAGCACGAATAACGCCTGATGGCTTCCCTGGTGATCAGAAGGCTTACTTCAAGATATATTTTAGGCAGGCCGAAAAATAGTGACGAACCCTTCCCTCTCATTTGTCTTCCGTCTATGTCAGACCCGAATACAAGTGCTCCAAAGTAGGCAGTAGGCTGTCGAAGAGGATGTGATCAATTAATAGTATGCGGAAAACGTTGACCCTCACATATGCCATACTCCCAGTGCCCATGAATGGATCATATATCCATCTTCCAGGAGAAGACTACCTCTTTAAGCGTAAGCTTTCCTACTTTCCTTGATATAGGAAGGAATACTTGCCAGGGTTTGATTGGCCATTAACAGTGAAATCTCTGCTTCCATGCTGGTATTACCAAAATAGGCACGTTTTTTTACATCGAATACACCAACCAGCCGCCTCGCTGACCCTTCAACTATCTATGTTACTATATGAGCTTTACCTGCGATCATGACATAAAAATGGACGCACCAACCTCCCAAAGAAAATCTCCTTGAAGTGACTATCGTTTTCGCGTCGTTTTCGTGGAGAACCATTGGGAACAGCGGTTCGACTCTCGTCTATTCTTGGTTTTCGGTTCTTGAGCTCTCGAGCGACAGAATATGTGGGGTATGCAAACTTACACTCCTCGAAGCAGGCCATAGTGATCTCAGGGCTTTTCATATCAATCTTTCCTCGAAAATCCATGTATGAGAAGCTTTCAATCACATCACGTTGCCTCCTCTGCGGTATGGTATGATTGAAGCCAGTGACATTGAACTTGAATGATGTATCGGGGATGTACTTTTCCCAGAGGTGCTTGTTCGAACAATTCATGTTATGAACTTGACCATATGTCTCGCCTCGTGCATAGAATTCGTAAATAGATCTTTTCACAATAAACATCGCATGAGAATGATGCGACTAATGACATAAACAAGAATATTCACTTTATCAAGACACACCTACGAGCAAGGATAAGCGCATGCTCCTCCTTTTCCATCTCAACAACCATAAAAGGCCTTGAAGTATCAGAATCCTCTAGAAGCGAAACTTGAAATCCATGAAGCTCAGAGACTGATTGGAGTTCTGGGAGTCTAAAGTCACTGTGAGACTGAGCAAAGACAATGAGATAACGAGACTTCATTGGTAAAAAATATAGAATCAGGTCACGGCATTCGCCGGGTGGACAAAATACTAAAAATGGGATTTGTGAAATCTCATTCCAGTTCACACAAAATGACGGCTAGTCTGAAAGAACCTTTGTCAATTGCAAACGCGGTGATTCATTCGATGAGTCGAGAGACCTGTCAGTGCTCATTCTCGATCAATTGAGAACCTTCTTCTTCATCCGCTCTGAATCGCCAATAGTCACCGATGATGATCTCCTCCGCCTTCAACATACATTTCCGGAACAAGTTATTATCGGTGCGCTGGATCTAATTGATAGAGGAAATGGTAAATAATTCCGTCCGCCTCTCGTATCTTATCCACGAGGCGACTTTTCTAACGGTTCACGAGTTCTCAAGTATACGACTACCTGGGGTCACACAGAGTATGAAGTCATCGGCACGAATGGGACTTATCTTGTTTTGCTTGAAGTGAGCAACACAGGATATCCTTACTTCTGTAGTTGTCCAGCTTTTCTTCATTACGTTCATCAACAAAAAAACCACATCATGGTGATTTTGGTATCTGCAGCAACCTCGAAAACTAACCAATCCAGATGAATAGTGCAAACATATACTTGCCACACGACTTGCGGATCACATCTCAGCATGTAGTGAACGTCAGATCAGTCTTGATGAACTTGCATCACTATACGCCCGACTCTATCCTCCTCCTGCTGGGGACCCATGACCATGGTATTACGATTCACCCTTATGGTAGACAGAGACAAGATGACATATATGTGTACAGGTCCGCCAGTATGGACACAGATACTTTCTTTTCGGTCTGTAATCGAACTGCCTAAGCAGATATCAATACCATCAAAACAGAATAAACATCTCATCCAACACTTTTTCAAAAATACCCTTTGACAGACAATTCAACCCCACACCCTTGATAGATTCCGATCAAAAAAAACTTCAACTGTATCAAAAAGTCTATTCAACCCTAAAAAGGGAAACAAAATAAAACAATATCTATAGATATAACAACAATTCGTCCAAAACTTTTTTTAGAGAAAAAAAAGCTTCCCTCAAGAAAACGAAATCTTACAAACATTATGTTGGAATTGTACACGTTATGACAAAAGTCGAATGTAAAGTTGTATACTCAAAAAAAACAAACAATATAATCAAGAAAAGAGGAGGGGAGGGAAGCGCGGGCAACAAGAACAAGAGTCCAAATCGCGTCGCGTCATCAAAAACTATCCTTCCTCTCTCCTTTCCCCCATCTCATAACTACTCACAGATTCACCCATCCCAATACTTTCCCTCACTTTCACCCTCACCTTCCCAATCACGCTCTTCCCATCACGTTCACTCCCACCAGAAGGTACAGGCGAAGTATCCACACTTTCCAGCGCCAAACCACCACCACCACCACCACCACCAGAAGCAACAGGATCACAAAGCACATTCTCATATTTGTCCACTTTCATTCTCCAGTCAAGTAAAATTGCAAAATTTCGAAGCTCATCGACGAGTGACCTGAACTGTGCTTTACTTTGGGTGATATGAAGATCATTGACAACCGTGACACTCGTGTCTCGACTTTTCTTTCCCATATGTTGATTCGTGTACCCATTTGATGGTATCCCAGATCCGCCAGTAAGCGTAGCAGTGGATGACGATGCGTGAGACTCCATTTCGTCATATTGGCCATGGCGAAGCTGTAGCGGTACAGTCGATACAAAATCTTTTGATTGGGAAGGTGAATGTCGATCATTTTGGTCCTTTTCTTCAAAGTCAAGACCAGTTTTGATAGCTATCCAGTTGGAAAGTTTCATGATCTCAAGTGGATCATAAAACCCCCACCATCTTTCCGCAGCATCGTCCTCTTCTTCTGTATGATCGTCGAGGTCACCAGAAAATACATTATTTCCGTCGTCGTCATCGTCTTCTTCTTGATCCGACTGTTCACCGGAAAAGGATGTCGGAGTCGTCGTACTAGCTGATGAATGCAAAGGCGAGGATGACCGTTCTTGATCAGAAAGACTAGCCATCTCTTCATCTTCTTCATCAACATCCATAGCATCAAGGACGTTTCCAGGTCCCTGAATAGGACTGACTTTAATCTTCAGCTTGACGCCACTCCTCGCAACACATTTTTCCTGTTCCTTTGCTCCTGTACCACTTGCATCTTTGGGTTTCCGACCCCAAACAGCAACAAACCAACTCCACGACCTCATTTCTTTCCTTTCTTCTTCGGTAGTCAGTACCTTGGATTTGGGAAGTTTTCTGCTCTTCCCTGGCTTTCCCTTGATCTCTCGGGAGCAAGACAGGATAAAGTCTGATGCTGCATCTCGCTCTGATACACCAGGCGATAAGATCCAGTATACGCGGGAGTCAGCATCAATGCCGATGGGTGTGTATCGAGGAGCAAATCTTGGGGTAAGAACCTTGAGCGAGTTCTCAAGGGAGGCGAGTTTATGTTTGTGATATTCACGCTTTGCGCGATTTTCAAGAATTTGAGGTTTGGACTTAACACGAGTTTCCATCCCCTTCCGAACTTGTTCCCATCTATCTGCTTCTCTCTTGAATGCTTCTCGCTGCTCTCTAACAATTTCCTTTCCTTTTTGGATGCCAATTTCGACTTCCTCGCGGATAGCACTGGTTAGAAGGGCATCTTCAATGAGGGAGGATATGACAGGAATCATTTGAGCTGAACAGACTATGCAGAGACCATCGTTTGCGTCATTGTGGCGAGTTGTCCGGATGGAACGGATGTCGTAAGTCGCTGGAGGAGGGCGAGGATCCGGGAATGTGAATGCAAAGGGAGTATGAGGGGAGCCTGGGAGTGTGGATGGGGGGGAGCTGGAGTCGGAAGGGGAGTGAGAAAAAGTGAAGGAGGCGTCGCGAAGGGAGGAGAGGACCAGCCAAATTTTGTTAAGGTTGACGCCGAGATTGCGGATTTCTTTCATGGCATGTTTGATGGACTAGAAAATAGAGGATAAGAGAGTCAGGTAATTTAGAGAGAGGAAAAAACGCACGGCAGCGAGAGGGCCGTGAAGCTCTTTCTCAAGGAGACTGAGGAGGGCAAGGATCATCGATTTGATGCAAGACTCGCTGACCCAACTAGCCATTTTTGCGTGATCTTCGCGGCTTGGATAACGTGCACCGCCAATCTCGTCTAGTTCTTCAAGGTTGGCTTTCGAAAGGAAAGGATCGAAGAGGTCAGCGAAGCGGACAAGAAACTCGCGGATATAAAGACGAGTTTCCGCATCCTCTAGAGAAAGCTTTACAGGAACATGGGTCCATTTAACGACGGGGAGGGGTTTTGGGCGGGGCTTCTTGGGGAATTTGGGGGTAGACTTGGACTTGAGCTTTGGGAGTTTTGGAGCTGGCTGAGGCGGGGGTTTGCGGATGGTACCGGCGTTGCTGGAAGTAGACATCAGCGGGGGGAGAGACAGGAAGAGAAAGAGAATATACCCCATTGGTTGAAGACCCTTTGACTTGCGGCAGCGGGGACAATTGCAAATGTCGCAGCACTTGGGACACCTGGACAAGGAGGTGAGAAGAGCAGTAGAGCAAAGCAAAAGACGACGTACTTGTAAATGTAGCCTGCAGAGTCGATGTGGCCCTGTTGAGGCAGAGCGGCACAGACTGAGGCAACAAGATGAGCAAAATCAAGGTCGTAACGGTTCTTTAAGCAGAACCTGCAGAATTTTGCGACACATCGGTGAAGGCGAGCAGTAAAATCTGTATTAAGTTCTGCGTGCTTTGTAGGCTCGAGAAAAGTGCACTGGATGGCGTCTGGGAGGGTGAGGGACAGCAGAACAGGCTCGTGCGGACATACCGGTGACACTGCGTTTTTTTGAACACTGGTGGCAGTAAATAAAACCGTTTGGATATTCTTCACAGGCATTTGGCATTGGAATTGGCGCAGACGCAAATAGCCTTGCCTTTGGCTTGACGGTTATCCTGACCATTGTGCACTGCAGCCAAGTCCTCAGGGCCAGCAATGGGCTGCCTCACGTGCCAGCCTCACGTGCCTTACAGCCATCTCACTCACGTGCGCCAAAAGTTTCCACTCTCGCAATGGCTCACGCCGACCACACTCGCGATCCCTGGTGTGTCTCTTCCTCTCCTCCATCCACCCTGCTTACAATAACAGCCCTTGGGTAATCCTCAACGACTTTGGGGGTGCCTTCTCCATGGGTGCCGTCGGTGGCGGCATCTGGTACGGCATCAAGGGCGCCCGCAATTCTCCCCGTGTACGTTGGCTTCTCCGTCCCCCTTCCTGCTCATCACTCCCCACAGGGAGACCGTCTCGCAGGTGCTGTCTCCTCTATAAAAGCCCGCGCACCTGTTACCGGCGGTAATTTCGGTGTCTGGGGCGGTATGTTCTCCACCTTTGATTGTGCTATCAAGAGCTGGCGGCAGAAAGAAGACGCTTGGAATGCCATTCTTTCGGGCTTCATGACAGGCGGCTGTCTAGCAGCACGAAGTGGGTCATATGTTGCCTACGCTCCCCTGTGCTCATGTCTTATCGCCAGGTGGACCCAAGCCCGCCCTCGGCTCCGCCATTGCTTGTGGCATTCTCCTAGGAGTATTCGAGGGTGTTGGTGTCCTCGTTTCACGAGTGTTCAGTGAGGGAAACAGACCACAGATGGCTCCCCGTACGTTCTAATGCTTTCCTCATTCCCCCATTTGACACCTCTTTCTATAGTGCCTGCAGCCATGACACCTGCATCTCCACTCACAGGTGTTCAGTAGACATACCCCTTCCCCGCCTCCCTGTTTCCTGCTCCCTGCTCTTGCTCATCCTGACGAAAAAATACGAATCACGGCGCATCATGCATCGCAGCCATTTTACTCCTCTGGATAGACTCACCAGTCATGTTGTCGTATACTATAATACCTATATATTCTATTTTTCTTTGGCTTGTCCTCAACTCCAATTTGATGACGTCAGTATCCCCACTTGACCGACGTCAGTAGTCCTGTCCTATATAATCATCCTTTACATCCGTGTCCCTGTTTGTTTAAACACCCATTGTCATGTTGGATCCGTTCGTAGCACAGTCTTCAATGTCTTCAGCTTCTTCACAGGAAAAGGTCGATGGTAGGTCATCCTTTTCAATCATACTCTGCTCCTCCATGTATCTTCCCGTGACAGGTTTAAGGGAAATTATATCTTCTACACAAACCGCTATGCTCACCACCCGTTCCCCTGATGGTCATTTACACTCTAGAGCTATGGCACCTGCATCCTGTACGCTTTCCCTCGCTCTCTTCATTTTGTCTCTCATTTTGCTTTTAGCCAAAGAAGATAAAGAACAAAAATTCATTTTCCTTGCCAATAACGTGTCACATAAATTTGATGAAATGAAGAATGACGAACATGTCAATGTTGCGTTTATAAATCCTACCACCACAGCTTGGGCCTCGTGCGTGCTCTCTTGCTGTTCCTTTTGTCGGACTCCTGACCCTTGCCTAGCATCGCTGGAAAGGCTAAACTCATCGACGACCGAGAAGTAGTCAATAAATATTGGTCTGCTGGAACGGGCGCTTGGTTTGGTGACCTCAAGGATGGCGTTCATAAAGGCGATTCCACAGACCCTCGTGTATCCGTCATTCAAGTTGTTCCAGAAGAGATTCGGTATTGGTATCCGACCAAAGGCAAAGTTTTGCGCGCTGTGGAAATTGGGGTGGATGCTCTTACCGGTCAAGTTGCGTCTCCCGGTGAATTGAGAACGATTACCCCGGCAGAGGTGTGTGTGTTGAATCAGTGAATGAAAGCATATATGAAATGATATTACTTAGCTTCACACTTGCCACAATTGAAACGCAATCCCAAGTTTAGAATCGCAACGTCTATTTTTATCGCTTTTGTAATGAAAACAAACTGGTGTTTTGTCATATTATTTTTGTAGATAAACTGAACATCGTTGTTTATCTTATCATTGTAAGGATAAATTGATTAAGATCTGAGGTTGAGGTGCCATTACATCATCTTTGAATGGATTAGATTGTTATCAAGATGAAACCTGAAGGATCGATAGGGAACTAGTCTCTACAGAACCTTGTCCTCCAAAGTCCCGACAAGAAATGGACGAGAGACACACATACGTTCCGCATTGTCATATGGGAAGATAAGAAAACAAATGGGAGTAAAGGTAGTGGTGATTGAGTGCATATTAAGCAACGAGGACTGCCGTCTCGGTAAGAGCGAGACTCCCAAAGGCACTATAAACCGGGTCATCAGTGGTAGCACTTGAAACTATATGGATCTATGACTTTGATAACGAAAAGAATGTATCATCGTCTAAGATGCCTTTCAAGACTGTGTTCCTCTTCTGCAAGGGGGGGTGGTTGAGGCGGCCTTGGTATAACTCACAGGCCGGTTGTGGACGCGAGGATACAAGGAACCTTGATTCATGGGAACATGGTGAACCAATATAAGCAACAACCGGGAGAATGTGGACTTGAGAAATACTAAATGGTTCCAGTGAGCTTACTATGATGGTGTCAATTGTCCAATGTCCCTTGAGATTTGCATCAAGTGGAATGTCGAATGCTTCACTAAAGATAAATGACCGAGACGAGTTTCACCCCCCCTCTTTTTGGTATGTCTGAACTCAACATCAAGCACATTTATCCAGTAATTTAATAGCTCAAAGGTATTGGTATCTGGAGTTTCTAGAAATGGATCAGTTCCCACAGTCTGGGATAAATGGGTCCACAGATCTCACCAAGCTCAGAAACTACAATTTAATCAAGAACCAAATATGAGAGCTTTGAGGGTGTAAAAGGAAGTTTTGCTAGGACCTGGATCTGATCAAAATCTGATTAAACCATCGTTTTAGACATGTACCCGGTGATCTAATTTCATTGTTAGGTAATTACTTATTAGTTCACCGGCTCAGCAAGGGGCCGCCTTGGCTTTGCTGCCATGTTCTCTGACAAACTATCCAACACCTCTTGTTCGATCGCTCTTGGGCTCGCTTTCTTATGTTATATCACATATCTACGAAAGACGAACCCTGTGAGGGGCTCTAATTCTTGTTATAGGCTACGTTCATGCTCATACGGTGGTAATAGCTCAACAAAATTCCTACGGTAGGACCGTCAGGACTATTCGCCTCGCGTACAAAAGACGAACATGAACTAGTCCAAGAAGGCTATGAGAAGGTGCTCATTTTTCTCCTGTGCTGAGTTGCCTTACTCAAATATTGTGCTATGTGGTACTTCTAGTATCGGATATTCAAATTCAGGAGGCGGTTCCTTTCTTGGATTGTGGTTGTCGTTGCCCCAGACCTTGTGGAGGACATGAGAAAGGGAACAGAAGAACAGATCTCATTTCTCGGTATCCTTTCCAAGGTCTGTCTCTGCATTCCTACTCTTTTTCCTGCTGAACAAGGCCCCCCAAAAAAAGGAACTTCAATTTGACCATACGTTAGGCCACGAGCTGAAAGCCGATGATTCTCATATCAGGGTGACTCGTGGCTTGATGACGCGAAATATTGGTCCTCGCTTCTCTAATCTATTGGATGAAATCGGCAGGACATTGGAAAGTCTTCTGGTTGGAGCTGAAAAAGGTACATGGAAGCACAATTCTTTGTTAGGACGCTAGTACTCAGACTTTGTTTAAAGGCTGGGTGGACGTCCCTGCTTATACTTCGGTCATTCAAATCGTATCACGATATACTACCCGGTTTTTCGCGGGCCCAGAGCTTAGTATGCTTTCAAACACCTGTTCGGAAACTTATGCCCTCTTACGCACTTTTTCTAGGTTCTGATTCAAAGTACACCACCATAATGCAGAATTTTGTCTCTCATGTAGCACAAGATGGTCCAAAGTTGCGCATGTATCCGAATTGGCTCAGGTCGTGGGTTTCGGCACTTGTACTTACCACGCCTCACTCTGAGTCATGCGTACAGTTTTGTCAGTTGCTTTCTATTCGACAGAAGAGGAAAGGTACAAGAAATTGAGAATTATTTGTGTCCGATCATCGCAAAGCGTGTAGAAAGGGGTATGGATCCGGAGAATTGTGATCCGGAATCGGTGAGTCAATGCGCTCTCAGGATATTCTTATTGCTTATCGCTAATGTAGAACGATATGATCACGTGGCTGTGGCACACTGCGAAAGAGGCTAATTGTACGGTCTACGACATTGTTATTCGAATGATTTTCCTCGAAGTTTCTTCCATCCGTACCACTTCGACTGTGAGTGGTCGAGTTACGAGCTTGATTCTATTTTTTGAGAATTTAATATATACTACAAGCTCTTGACGAATGTCATATTCAACCTGGCAACATACTCCTCGTATATTGAGCCGTTGCGAGGAGAGATTTCGACGATTGTGGAAGCGGAAGGATGGAGCAGGAAATCGATCGAGAAAATGAGAAAACTCGATAGCTTCTTCAAAGAATCGCATCGTGTCCACGGCTCTCCTGCCAGTGAGGCATCTCATGTCGAAAATTCAATTGACGAATCCGGAACACTCAACTTTTCTTTTCTTCTCCAGTTACGGCTCGAAGACTGGTGGTGAATAACTTTTCTTTCTCTGATGGTACTTTCATTCCGAAGGGGGCGACTATCTCCCTCCCCGGTCACGCAATCAATCACGATAAGGTGACTCTCACAGTGGTCGTTCTCTGTTCTTTTAATGAACACTCAAGGGGTTTCCAAGCGCTACTATGAAAACCCGCAAGAATTCCAGGGATTCCGTTTTGCTGATAAAGATCCCTTGAAATGGCAGTTGACATCGATAAGCCCAGAGTATATGCTGTTCGGATTTGGAAGACCCTCATGGTGGGTATCAGCTTTTGACTTGGCATTATTTCATGATGGTTCGATGATTTCTAATCCTTCTCTGTCTTCT
>Ga0153976_1000131_pt1 | contig 22666 bp, 28 predicted proteins | sample TSGA060MetaG_FD_104717 | JGI IMG/M metagenome (GOLD analysis project Ga0153976, IMG submission 104717) | Attine ant fungus gardens microbial communities from Georgia, USA - TSGA060 MetaG | ecosystem: Host-associated > Fungi > Mycelium > Unclassified | place: USA: Georgia, Yuchi Wildlife... | reverse complement strand
GCGATAACGTTGGCGAGGTAGGTGCTAATCTTGGAGATGAGCTCGACAGGTAGCCGGTGTAGCTTGTGCTATCACGTGGACATGACGTCGGGAAATCGTGGCAGGTCTCTTTCAGGTCTCTTTCAGGTCTCTTTATAGCGCTCAACACTTCTTTGAACTCCTGCAAGATGACCATCTAGTATGCATTTTCCATAAAATCTTTGGCTTTCAAATGACTCAGTTTGATTCTAGTTATACGCTCACTTTTTTCCTCCTCGCTGCGGAGGTTTGCCCTTGAAGCATCTCGACAAAATACCCAACTCACCCATGTTTGCCAGATGTTGACGTTTTGTGTTCTCGTCGCCCCTATCCCATTCAGTGTTCGCAAGCGCATTTTCTCATTTCTTTCCACTTCTCCCATTGTCGCAAAAATCGCCTATGCTCTGAAAATATCGTTCATGTAAGGTCGATCGTTTGTACCTGCTGACCTCTATTAATGCCCCCGATTTAGATTTGTCGCTGTTTTATTCGCAGACGCACTTCAGCGCATGTTTAGGATCAATGAAGAGTCAGAATTGATCAAGTCTGGCAAAGTTGGTGTCCCAGATGTGAGAGCAGACTCAAATATCCATGCAAGAAGGTTCTAGTATGTCCTTACCGTTTGAATCGTTTCTCAGTCTCAGTCTCAATCTTCCATGAAGTGCGCAACGCAATGTCTATCTCACCGGCTTCTGTCTTTTTCTCTCCCTTGTCCTTACCCGTACTTTCCATCTCTCTACGGAGCTGATCCGTACACAAGAGGAACATGCTAAACTGAAACAAGTCTGTGGTTTCAAGCCTTTGAACGTTTAGTTTACCCATCTTGTACTTGCAGAGGGGTGTTGCCAAGCCAGTTGAAGCTAGCAAGGAACTTGCAGAATTGAAACAGAAGCTCGCTGCAAAAGAGCGAGATTACGGTATTTTTCGCGCTATTGCTCTGTCTCTAGTCTGATTTCAGTTCAGATACTCTCAAAAAGCAAGCATCCCAAAATTACAAGGAGTATGACCGGCTTGCCACTGAACTTAATACGCTTTCAGGAGCCAAGTCTGACAAGCGACGTGACTAGTCAATACCTGTTCCCAATCGCGGATTTGTCTCTTCGAGAGTGCTTGTGTATCTTTTTGAAATCTCGGTTTTGTAGCTTATCAAAACTCAACATGTGAATGGACTGTCCAGATTTTAGTGACCATTTCCTTGACCCACAACGAGTACCAATCGGCACTGAATTTTCTATACTTTCAAGACGCCTTCCTCCTTCAACTGTTTAATGACGCTGTCTGCTACTCGGAACATGGAGACTCCGGTCGGAATACCACAATAGACGGCAGTTTGAAGCATTGTTTCCTGTATCTCGAGTTCTGTACAACCGTTGGTAACAGCCCCTCTGCCGATTTTGTGAATAAGGTATATCGGAACATTTAGCGTGCATCTAACCTTAGATGCCCAGTTAACTAGAGCAGTTATCAGTTATCACGAGGATACGTAGAGCAATGTTCACCAACCTCAGCTTCTTTTCCCTGTGCCGTGAGCAACGCAATCACTATCAAACTTCTTTGTTTCAGTTCTAGTCCGGGCCTGGTCCAAATGGTGCCCCAAGCGATCTCAGTCGTGAGCTGATCTGGCATTGATTACTCCACCCAGCGAGCACAAGGATTAGACTAACGTGCTGCATAGATGACATGAAATCCGTGGCATCCTACATTTAGTTGTAACAATAATTCATTCATAAAATTGTCAAGATTTACCGACTTGGTGTTGCGATTGACATAGTCGTCGCCCTGATCATGTTTATCCGTGAAATAACCTTCGCACCATCGGATACGACGAGCTTACCATGACCTTCCGCCTGATCTGTTTGCCCGCCTCGTATAACTCGTTGTGAGCACTCTCGTTGGGTCTTGGCAGTGGCATTATGAGATAAGGAGTGATAAGTTCAATTTTAGAGACTATTCGACTACAGACAGCTTTGTAATCTCATCGACTAGAATCCCATCGTAGTCCCAGCCAGCCAATCTCCATCCTTTCTTTGGCCTCTAGTGGAGAGATTTGTACTATGAGTAAGCCAATTTTTCCCTCGACAGTGATTTTGATTTGTCTTAAGATAGGATATGACTCATTGTAATGGCATTATAATCGCATGGATAACCCATGACCTCAGAGTGACTCAATTTTTTGGCGAATAGAATTTGCATGAAGTCGATAACAAGTACCCACTTCAGGCATTAATCGAAGCTCGAATTCTGACCTCGCAACAGCCATGGTGAACGAGGAAACGTTGACCCTTCCAATGAGATTCGGCTGGGTAGGACTTGGTGCGATGGGATACCCGATGGCAAGTCAACTGCGCAGAAAACTTCCCAGGACAAGCACGTTATGGGTCTATGATATCGACCCTGCATTGACTGCCAGATTTCTGGAAGAAGAGGTTCAATTTGCGGAAAATGATGTTCAAGGTGCTCAAGTACTCATCGGCCGTAACTCCCGTGAGATAGCTGAAGAAAGTGTGAGCTCGAATCGTTCAGCCTTTTTCTCCTGTATTGACTCTTTGCCGTGGGCAGGACTTCATTATAACAATCGTTCCTGAAGGTATGACATATATTGAATTATTGCGCCGACCTCACGAGCTTCTTGATCAGGAGCTCATGTCCGAGCTGTCTTCCTGGATGAGGAGACAGGTCTGCTATCGGTAGCCGATACTTCTGGAAAGCATTTTGTCGATTGGTTAGTGCCCAATAAATGTATTGACTCGAGCTGAAAGGACTTTATCTACAGCTCTACCATTGATATCGCCACTTCGTTGATCGTTGGAAATGCCGTCCGGTCGTCGAGCCCAACTAACCCACCTACTTTTCATGATGCCCCAGTATCCGGAGGAACTTCAGGAGCAGCCATGGCCACTTTGACGTTCATGGTCGGAATAGAGAAAAATTCTCCTCATATCCCACTTCTATGGCATATATTTTCCTTCATGGGAAAGTCCTTACATGCCATGGATGGACCGTCTCTCGGTCTGGCAGCCAAGCTCAGCAACAACTATCTCTCTGGAATGATCGCACTTGCAACTTCAGAAGCTATGAACCTCGGTATGCGATTGGGATTGGACCCAAGAACACTGAGTGACTGCTTTGCAACAAGTTCTGGCGGAAGTTGGGTCAATAGCACGGTGAATCCTGTGCCTGGAGTTTGCCCTGATGCCGTCACTAGTAAAAACTATCAAGGTGGATTCAAAGTTCAGTTAATGAAGAAAGATATGACTTTGGCGATTGCTGCTGCGCGAGAGGTAGGCGCGAAACTTGTGCTCGCCGACGCAGGACTTGCTGCTTACACAGCAGCATCGGATGATCCCAGATGTCGAGATAAAGACTCACGAGTCGTGTACAGGTGGTACGTAGGAAACTTCCTTTCGTGACCCTGTGACGACTGATGACTATGTCAGGTTGGGTGGTGTGGAACCTGAGGTAGAGAAACGAGATTCATCACTGTTCACAGAAGCCTCGGGACCAATCTAAATATAGGATTGGAAACCCATTTAGCGGAATAATACCAAGAGAGGGTTTATTCATAGCGCTTAAAATGCTATATCAAGAGGATCAAAGGCAATTTGTAACTCCTGAACAATGGCTGAGTCACCGTTCGACAACGTCAAGTTTCCTCGATTTGATGAACTACCCTTCCGCAAGGGTGATCCCGATAGTAAGTTTGGGTCTATCATGAACTGCGTCGAAGTCAAGTCCTCAGATTCTATCAATCTATAGAAGCTATCTGGGGATTTTATGAGCACGTATCTGGTGCAGCAACACCTGATGAACTTGGAGCATTAAACTTGCTCACTCAACGACGGATTCTGAAAGCGTCTCGTACGGAGATCCAGTTTGGGAAGGTCTGCAGCCTCAATTGGGCTATGCACAAACCGACGCCAAGCAAATTTGGACGTAAAGGTCTAGAGCATAAAGTCAAGGGATGGCAGGAGCAGCCTCGCATAATCGATGACGAGATATCATTTAATTCGCAATGCAGTTCTCAGTGGGACGGCTTCCGCCATTTCGGACATCCATCAGGTGAGACGAGAACTCCCTTGGCTTGTTTGGTTGCTTGATATAACATTATCCAAGGATTCTTTTATAACAGACTTCCGATTAACGAGATTGTAGACAGTGCGGGAAACAGCATACCTTCATCACCAGACAACCCTCAAAGGAACGGCATACATGGTAGGATTTAGTTCAATATTTTGTCATGATAGTGATCAGTTCAGTTATATTTGAACAGCATTCCAAGGGAAGATAGTGGGTAGAGGCATCCTTTTGGATTACTATTCTTACGCACAAAAAAATGGCATCCATTATTCTGCGGTGGAGGCGCACCTCGTGACAGCAAAAGAATTGGAAGCATGTGCAAAGGCACAAAACTTGATATTCGAGACGGGAGATATCCTGTTCGTCCGAATGGGCTACACCGAGTGGTATGAGAAGTCATCTGAACAGGAGAGAGTGGAAGGACTCGAAGTTCCAGAATTGGTTGGGATACGCCAAGATACCGAGGAATTAGAATGGTTTTGGTGCGTCTTATGAGCTGTGTTATAATAGCCTCTCTAACAGCATGTAGGAATCGTCATTTCGCAGCCGTGGCTTCTGATACACCCTCTTTCGAAGCGCGCCCCACTGTACAGGATTGGGACTTCCACGAATATCTTCTGAGTCTCTGGGGAGTAAGTTGTCATCAGTCATTAAATCACACGCGACTTGACTTGTCGATGCAGACACCCATTGGAGAATTTTTCGATTTAGAGGCTTTGGCACAGACTTGTAAGGAACTTGACCGATATTCCTTCTTCGTCACATCTAGCCCGCTTCATGTGGTCAATGGCATTGCCAGCCCGCCAAAGTGAGATTTTTCTAGTAACTACTGAAAAATGGAGTTGACTCGACTGTACAGCGCATTAGCGATATTCTGATGTTGGAAAGCTGCCTCTGTGGGAGGAGGAGGAGACAAAAGTAGCTCGAGTTCTGGATTTCGCAAAGAATGTTGGTCGTTTTTGTGGTAAATCAATCAGCCTAGCAGAGATGCGTGGTGTGTCAACCATCTATATCAGATGTCTGATGAGACTGGGATTGACACTACTATGGATCTAACTCGCAGTGGGGAAAACATTTCGGGTACTCACCACCTCTATGATTGCGGGTAATCTATGTCCAATTAAGCGTCCTGTCTTCATACCTCCCCAATTACGGTTCTTTGAGTTCGAAATCCAGTTCACATCTATGACTACGGCATAGGTCAGGATGATCTTATCCCGTAAGTATAAGTATAGAGGCCCCATTGCGTCCGACTTTCCATGCGGTCAAGATTCTCCACAGCTGAGATCGGAACTCGTGTAAAAAACGGTCAGGAAACGGGTTCGACCCGAATCTCGGTTGAGCAGATCTACAAAGAATCATGAGGTGTATTATTAATTATTCACACGACTAGTAAGCCAAAGCCGATCCTCGTGGTTCTACTTTGGTTGGGGGCAATAGGTGTCATGAGCTCAATATCGCTTCTAAACAAACACTCAGATACTATGGCAGGTTGATTTTGTTCACTTTTCGCTTTGAAAATCTCTTAACAACTATTTCATCGATCTCACGAAGGATCTTACTCCGCTCTACCTTTTTGGAGGTCCGAATATCCTATTGCTCATAACCAACATGAAAAGACGAAGCAGTAGATGGACAATACGTGAACACTTGGCACTTTGCTATTTTTGACGACAATGATTTCCTTTCATCTTGTAATGCCATCATTCGAGGACTTCATCTTGTACTTGAAACGATGTCCATCTTTACTGTTTGGTAGAAGTCCACCAGTCCGATGTATCGATACGAAGTAACAAATGATGCAGAGCCTCAGGTCCAGCAGGCCGATTTTGTTGTCCGATAAAGTAGTGCTCCGCGTAGGATCTGGAGGCACTTTTTTCGACTAATCCTCTCAATACTTTTGTCTGTTCATGTGTCAGATAGAAGTGTTTTCAGCACATGAAAACTTACCAAAATTGTCATCTTTGCCTTGAACTTGCTAAAAAGATCCGCCACCAAAGGTGCAGCCTCATACTCTTGTAAGCGCTCTCGGTGTAACTCTCCAACGACAACAGCGAATTCCAATATAATTTCAGTCGTCTGTCGGAGAAGGTCTCCAGCTGCTCGTTGCCCAGAACGCATCAGACAAGCACTGAGGATATCATCAAGAAGGCTTGAATGGTGTTTTGCAAGCTCAAAAACGTCAGAAAACCTTCGTGACTGTTGATCACCATTCTCATCCCGCAAAGGCGTCAGTTCGGCTAGGAAAGGGTCAAAATTCCCGCCAATCACGGTGTCAAAAACATAGCCAGACAATGCGTTCATGAAAGTTTGTGCCACAAATCGGAAATGCAGAGTCAATTTTTGCATTGGTATCAGCGTGGGGAAGATAGGGGCAGAGGTTGATCGTATCATCCTTTCAACTGCATGTAGTGCATGCTCGACTACAAACTATGAGCGCAAATCCAATTCCTGGTTGGAAGCTTGAGTGTACCTCTGATCAACCTTAGGAGGAAGGTGAACATTCTTTGATACTTGGATAAGACCTCAGGGGGGATGAGAACCTCCAACGGGTGAGGGGGCTTGTAGTCCATGTATAGAAAATCAAGAGCCCTGGCATAAGTGGCATCAGATCACCCTCGAAGAGAAGATAACCCATACCCACTCGACACCTAGAAATGTATCAGATAACATATGCACCACAATAAGCTGACGTACATAAGGGATTAAGCCATTTATCTCGACCGGGTCCAGTAGGCAAATCCCGGATAGCGAAACCAAGCCTCCAGGACGCATTGGTTACGACCTGTTTAGGCAGATCACCCTGCGGATAATCTAGCGAATCTACAATGACCGTGCGCAAAAAGAAGCTAAGATCAGCTCCTACAGGAGGCCATATTTCCCTTTCAAGGAGGGCAGATGCTAAACCGACAGCCCAGGGCTGAGTACTCTCTGTAATCTGCTTTCGTTGCCTCAGGGTCTGAAGGGACAAGGCGCGATTTTTATTATCAATTTCATAATCCTCCTTGTCTGAAAATAAGGCAAAAGATAGCTTGAGCCTGAATGAAGAGGAGGTAATGAGAAGAAAGTCGCGAAGGAGAACCAGGTGGGACCGGAAATTGAGTTCGCCGGTATGAGCTAGAAAGAGTCCCAGTAATGTCGACGAGAGCATCGACGAGTGTTTAACAAGGTCAGAGAAGACAACAGAACCAAGATGACTAAATGTAGGAGTGATAGGAGGTAGAGAATCGGGAAAAGAATCTATGAAGTCTTGCACGGAACCTGACGTCGTTTTGGAAGCTAGTGATGCATTCTTCAGAAAGGTACCCGGTTCCATATCGAAAACCTCGAGGCCTTCCAGGCCAGTTTTGTACTTCTGAGTAGAGCCTTCAAGATGAGAGTCAAGTTGGTCAGTTTGGGTGCATTGTGTGTTATTACACGACATCTGATTGCCGATGTAAGCGGCCTCAATATCCTCTGTCCTCCAAATCCATCGCAATTCTGCTTGCGGAGTCGGTTGACTTAGCAGAGGGTGCTCAGGCTGGGCTTTCTGTAACAGAATCAGAGACCGCCGGGCGGCCGGCAAAATGGCGAGCAGCTCAGGAGGAAAAAATGAAGGGTAATCATCGTCTACTTTTTCAAGTACCTCAAAGATATCCTCTTCATACTCCTCCGGTTCCTCGTCGAGGGTATATTCATTAAGTGAGGGAAAGATACGCTCCTGTTTCTGCGGCGGACGAGGGCCATATCCTACTGATTGAGCGATCCAGCGCAAGTATTCGTGGGATGTACTCGATAAAATGTAAGCCAGTATAGCAGAAATTTCTCGAGCTGATTGTCGAGTGAAATGTGTATCGAGGTGAGTGTGGACGTGAGAGAGGAGATTTATGGGACTATAGTCAAAAGGATGAAACTCTTGAGGTATCTTGATCTCCTCCTATGAGTGTTTTCTGAGATAGACTGTTCAAGAGGCGCCAAGGTTTGACTTACACGACCGCAGAGCGATGCGAGAGAAGTTAGGATACCCTGATAGACTTCGTATTGAAGCCATATCTGCGTGATAGGGAGACTGTTCTTTAACAGCTCTATAGGCAGTGGTGGGCAATCTGCAAGCACTTTGCGGAGCCAGTCTAAGACATTGGAGAGTGCATGTGCGAACGCATGTATAGTTGGTCCATCTGTTGTAGATCTGAGAAAAGTAATGAGCACGAAATTAATGTGCCGCTATATAATCACCAACCTGCCACGTAAGGTAGTCAAAAGGATTTCCAAACGCCTCAGCAAGTTTCCTATTGTTAAGAATCGCGATATAATACTGAGATAGTCAGGAAAATGTTATCTGGTTCAAATGTACATGCCTACCTGTTACTAATGACTTCATCCTTCCCATCGAGAAACAGAAAGCCTGACTCCTCTTCTTTGACTCCTGTCTGGACGAAGCGTTGCAGATCTGCATTCCATGAATGATAGATGGAAGAATTTCCCAGGACGGTCATCTTAAGAGATAAGAATAAATCCGATTGCTTGATGTACACAATATGCGTCGAAGAGTCTCTCATCCGTGGCTGAACGCTGATAAATACTATAAGAACAGTACTCTAGGCTATTTTGTCATTGCTCGCTCACAGATGCCGCGCTGAAGCATAAACAAGGCCATCTCTTTCTGAAAGGAATGGAGTGGAAGTGCGTACTTGATTAATTGGTCGTAGTGCATCCCAGGAAAAGAGTTGCCTCTAGAAGGTGATAAGCACGTCCGGGGTTCGAGAATAGGGGGGTGTACTTTGTGGTTGTCTAAATCCAATTTACCCCAGACAGAGAGATCTGGCTGTTCATTCTTCGTCTCCAACCGCGTTAAATCTGCCGTGATACTATCGAGTTCAGAAGGCAGCAATTTTCCAGACGTGTTCGATCCTTTTGCCTTTTCACGAGTATTGAGGCGCTCTACGATGGGATTCTGCGGTTTGTCCTGTAGACTGGGTACCGAGAAACAAGGAAGAAGAGGAGGCAACTCCTCGAAGCCAAGTTCATCCACGTTGTTGATTAGATCTTCATGATTTAAACAGAACCATAGAGGACCTTGCAGTCGGTGTTTGGCCATGCAACAAAAGTCTTAAAGTCACGCTCACGCGTTTGGTACCTCGGTGCCTTCGAATGGAGTATTTGTACTTGTTGGACCCACCCTTTCATCATAAGAGATGGTATTTTTAGTCGGTTACTTGGGTGCAAATACAATATACATAAATCCAGAAGCTATCGGCAGAAAATGGGGCAACGTGTCATTCATAACGACTGATTTATCGTCACGATTCAGTCAGTACACTGCGAGGGATACCTATGTCCTGCAGATTCCGTCCTTAAGAGTAACACCACACCGAGAACATCTAACCTCCTGGTCAAGCAAGCAAAGCCCAAGTCCGAGAGGGAACCAAAAGACTGCCGCTAAGATACCTTGATTTTTCAAGGTCAGGATTTTTATATCCGCACCAGTCAAAGAATAGCATACCAAGAAGTCCAAACTTCGTCTCCGTCAGATGACCACTTTGCAGACAGATCATCTCGGGATGGTCTGGTGGAAGCAGCGAAGTGATATGTTCACTCGTGCTCGGATTGACGTAGTGATAGACATTAGGTGAGTTGAACATGCTTTGTTGTGGAGTGCAGGAAGGCCCAGCAATCATGGCAGGAGCATGAGAAATAGTGTGAAATGATGATGGACCGTCGCCTGGTGTGTTCAGTGCGGGTGTAGGTGATGACTTCCCATAGTATTGGACTAGAAGTGTAGATTAGCAGATTAGTTGAGTGCAATAATAATCACACATACACTGTTGGTTTGGAGTTAACTCATAAGGCGGAGGGTTCTCCGAGCCAACTTGTGTCTTCTGCTGCTGGGCCAGTACATTCGAGTGTGAAGAATAAACAAGGGAGCAGTACTGACCTGATGCATGTCGTTGTCAAGGATTATGTACCGATTTATGCAACATCGTCATTTGTGGCTGCGGATGCGGAGAGACATATGTAAGATCACGTGAGAGTGCCAATTTTGGTTTACCGACCAAGGAATTTTCACTGAACGCCATTGATCCAACTTTCTTGATCAAACTTTTTACTTCTCGCTTCTGCTCACCATGGCCAACGCCGGACCATCTACAAGCAATGGCACAGAGGGCCTCAAGTATTATGACATGACTTCGAAAGACTAGTTGCGCTCGTTCATCGCTTTTATTAGACAAACCAAGTTCTGACAACTCGTTCTGATCATCCAACAAATGACAGCTATGCCGATTCTTACGCTCATTTTGGTGAGAAAAATTCCTGGAGATACACCATTATATTGAGCTGATTTCTCAGGCATTCATGAGGAGATGTTGAAGGATACTGTCCGAACGGGCTCCTACCGCTCAGCCATCGTGAATAATCCTCACCTCTTTAAAGGGAAGACTGTTCTGGACGTAGGATGTGGCACGGGCATCTTGAGTATGTTTGCTGCTAAGGCAGGCGCAAAGCATGTCGTTGGCGTGAGTGGACTATTGCTCTTGCAAAGAAATCATGAATTGATGATTTCACTAGATCGATATGTCAAATATTATCGATCAGGCACAAAAGATCATTGAAGCCAACGGATTCAAAGATAGTGATTCTTTTGAGGTCTCTTCTCTTTTTTTTGCCTTCCTGACATAATGGAATAGCCATCACGCTCGTTAAGGGTAAACTTGAGGAAGCTGAACTCCCCATCAAGGAATTTGACATCATCATTTCGGAGTGGATGGGCTATTTCCTTCTCTATGAATCTATGCTTGATACTGTCCTCCTAGCGCGGGACAAGTATCTCAAACCAGGAGGCTTGATTTTCCCCGATACGGCAACACTTTATCTTGCCGCGATTGAAGACCAGGAATATAAAGAGGACAAGATCAACTGTATGTATTACCCCATTCGTTCTTCTGTTCGTCGTTTCTGAAATCCATCACTGTCTCTAGTTTGGGACAACGTGTACGGTTTCGACTACTCGTGTATCAAAGATATCGCCCTCAGAGAACCTCTTGTCGACACGGTCGAGCTCAAAGCAGTCGTGACAGACCCTTGCCTTATCAAGGTAACCGTCTTTTCCGCTGATATTCCCCTGGAAACACATCGTTAATGAAAACACATTTAACGATGTGGTTAGCATATCGACATTCTCACGGCAAAGAAAGAGGATCTCACTTTTGAAGCACCTTTCTCGCTGAATGCAACGCGAGATGATTGTGTGTCGCGTACTATTCGATTTCATCTCACCTTACTGACTCACCTGTCTGGTGCTCTCGCCATGTTGAATCTGTAACACACACAGATATCCACGCATTCTTGGCATGGTTTGACATCTCTTTCGAATGCACACACAAGAAGGTGAAATTTTCCACTGGTCCTCATGCACAATACACCCACTGGAAGTATGTCAGACCTTCCAACTCCATTTATGATCGATTTAATTTAATTTACAATCAATCCCCGATGCAGGCAAACCGTCTTCTATACACCTGAAACCCTCACCATCAATTCGGGCGACCAAGTCCGTGGTATTTTGAGCTGTGCACCAAATGCGCGGAACCCTCGGGATCTTGACATCCGCATTAAGTATAGAATCAATCAAGACGGAGACCAAATGGCAGTCCAATATAAAATGTGCGTCCCATTCGTTCTCTCTCCACAGTTTATCTGGATCTCTCGATTCATATTGTGAACGATGACTGACCGGCTGTCAGGTCTTGATGACGATCTATCCCATCGTGTCGTACTTGCCGCGCTTATCATCCTGTTGCGTCAAAAACATTATGATCTGATATTTGCTTGGTTATGATTTCAAATGTATACAGGTATTAGCACCACGCCCAGTGTGTCCTGTTATCGTCTGGAACTCGTAACTAATACTCCCCCTTGCCCCTTATGACCAATGACGCATCTATTGACGCATCTATTGTAACTGCTATCCATATAGAGCCCTTTCTTGATGCATACTGCTGTTATCTAGTACTTGTCTACATCAGGTTTTCTCAGCAATCCTAAGATAACCTTATGGCTCCAACCACTCATTCAACATATGGAACACATTCTCATATTCCGAAGATCCTCTGACCGTCGATCGAACAGAAAAAGATGCATCTAACAAAATAACAATATACATAAATTAGAACATAGTATAATCTACTTCTACAAACGAGTCTTCTAGGAATATTACAAATCAATACAGTAGCATGAGTCAATGGTATAGAAAAAATCCCCTCCAGTATAGCATGGCATGTAAAATGAAATATATCTAACTAAAATTCAAGATACAAGTCCCAAGCTGAGACCAATACCGACAGCACCAACACTCGGAGAAGAAGAAGGATGAAAGGACATTCCAAGCCTCCCTCTTCTGCCGCCGACAACAAACCCCCAAGCAGCTAGCACAACAAGGGCTATGCAGAAGAAAATCATCCTGACCTCTTCCCCTGCACTGCTTCTTTCGAATGCTAGGCCGATCAAGCCTCTAATACCCCCAACGCCTCGTCCGAATCCCCTTCGATGTCGTCCATATGGTCCAAGTTCAGTCTCGTACCTTTTTGTTCTTACAGTTTCACCTAGCCCCCACGGCCACATCACACGCGATGTTTCAGTAGCCTGCAGCACCGAAGGTAATCCATGAACGTCTGTAAGAAGGGAAAACACGCCGGATGTGCATGTAAATCGGGGAATAGGCAAGAACGAGAGTGAGACTGAGAATGGCTGGATAGAGGCTGAAGCAATGGCCCCGATACCCATACCAAGATGAACAAGGCCAGGATCAGTGCTGACTAAAGTATCTGGAGTCCAGACGAAGGAAACTGAAGGTGGATAAAGAGGAGGAATAAAGGCGAGGAAGAACTTTTGTAGGCGCGGATTCGATTGTGCAATTCTAACTGCACCACTGGCAATTGTCTCGTCGCCAGGATACTTGACGATAGTCAAGTGCAGTGATCGCAACTTGGGAAAGCCACGTATTGTTTTGGCAAATGCATCCTGAGAAACAAACACGAAAGATTAGAAGAAATTCGATGGGGGAACAAAAGGTACAATTTACCAGCTGGAATGAAGGTTTATATGCACATGTTAATTCGAGATGTCTGAGATTTGGACAAGACTGGATGAGCGACCGGAGGAGATTACCACTGTCATACATTGAATGTAGGGCAAACATGATCCTCAGGTCCGTGAGAGAGGATAGTTCCCTCAACAAAGATGCAATGGTTGGTGCCGAAACTTCTCTAGTTTCGACAGGGTCTCTGAAGGAAACTTGCTTCAGTGAGGGGTGGAGGTGAGGCAAAGCTTGAAGCTGTTGATGAGTTCCTGAAAACGACGTTACACCTGGTAGACATGTGGAATTGAGGGAGGAGAAGTGGATTGGTTGGATATTATGTCGCGAAAGATTAATGACCTTGAGGTCTTGATGCGCTTCCAGGAAGGCAATAAAGGGCCGCTTCTCGCCCAGCGTCAGCGGACGAGGAATCCAGTCAATGCAAATGTCCCCGAGCGTGAGCTTCCTAAGCTTGGGCCAACGGCCTTGAACAAGAGCATGTATGTCAGCTGGTATGGTCGAAGTACCCTCAATGGAAAGTTCCTCAAGATTAGGGCAGCGATGAATAAGCATGTCCCAAAGTTTTCGAGATATCGGCTGATCCTCTGCCAAGTATTAGTCAAAAACAATCATGGCCGGTAAACTGAGACGGACCATCCATAAAAAGATCCACATGGGATTCATAAAAGCCGGAACTTAGGTGAAGTGCGAATCCCGAGAGATCACAGAAATCAAAAAGCTTGACAAAAGCCGTCAGCTTTAGAAAGAAGGACAATTTCAGGACTCACGTGACTATTCAGGTTGGGTAGCGTAGAACCGAAGCTAGCTCCGATGAAACGTAGCTGAGGGCAACTGAAAGGACAGAGATGAGAGAAAAGATACCTGAGTCTATTGGCATCACGTACCCCACTCTCAGAGCAAACCACACATCCTCATCAAACGGTAATTCATCAGCATCCCACACAAATTTGCAAAGCGCGTCTAAAGCCTTGGATGAGGCAACATTAACAACAGCTGTACAAACGGCTTGTCTATCGCTCGTGGACAAGGCAGCATGCTTGGGCTGGAGTCGGATGGTGAGCTCACGGACGTGACGTGCTATGTCGATGTGACGGGCGAGCATGCCGAGAGTGGAGATGCATTGTTGTACGGTGGTTAGAACAACAGATTCATATAGTACAGAAGAAATGTGGAAGAAGACTGATGAGGACTGAAAAACGATGTCAGTAGCTATGATGAACGGCAGAGATCTGACAGACAGTGAGGCCGAGATGGAGAAGATCTGCACGGGAGTCAAGCCAAAGGCCGATTTCTATGAGGAGATCTGCAGGAGCATTTTCAAAGGGCGATGGTTCTGGGAAAGAGGACTGGCTACGATAGCGGATGAGATGCATAGGCAATGTGGAAACACAAATACTCGGGTATATATCAACCTATCAATTCCATAAAAGGCAACTCCTTCCGTCATAATGCTCTGCTTCCTTTCCCATCTATCAATTTTCTCCCTTCGTGCTCTCCCACCGCTTCAGACCTTTACCTCATGGAACTCTAACGATGTTGTTGTTGGCATCTCCTTCGTGCCACTGTCAGATTTAGCTTAGCCAGAACCAACAAGTCACATTCTCATCGGACTTCTCGCCGCCCGAGATCATTTTGCTGAGCCAAAATTTCGCATGCGGACTGATGTGTGAACCTTCCCAGTTGTGATCCAAGTCTTCTTTGAGAGAATTCAGATCTGGATGGGTTCCTTGACCCAGTAGTCTTCTCTGCACGTTGCTCTTTTCTGGTGTGGGATATCGTCTTGAATGGCTATGATTCTGATGCTCAGCCCTCAGGGACTTTAGGTCTAGCCCATAGGGCCTCACGGCATTTGTCGTTTCATGCTGCAGCAGTCAAGACCCATCAGCAGAGATCGATTGACTCCCGACCAAGAACATCTGAAGTGCCGGAATGTCATTTCGGGACCAATGTGAAACCACACGGCACGGCACTGCGGCTGGTGCTGTGATAGTTACCGGATATTCGGTATAAGTCTTCCTTCCACGTTTCATTTCAAGTCTCGTGTTTGCAACTATCATGCTTAAGTCAGTCATAGTCATCTGGGGTTGAACTCAGATTTTGTAGACTCGCAGCAGCTCGTCTATTCTTTTCTTCATTCTTCTTGCAGATGCATCACGTTACGGTATATATAATCATGCAGCAGTGTAAATCATGAACAATTGTGTGAATTATGTCTTCCTAATCCCAGGTATTGACAGTTCTTATCATACCGAAGCCGGGGGAAAGATTCTACAAGTGCCAATACAATAGCAGCCTGCGAGACTATTTCGTCAGTGGCGTACTGAGAAGATTTCTTGGAAGACGTCGCTCCCTTAAACTAACCATTTTATCCGAAGAAGACGAGTAAATGTTGAAGCAGCTCCAATGGTCCTCCAATGGTCTCAGTGCCAGCAACTATGAGATTAACAGCAGATCGATCAGCTCTACATTTCTTCACCAATGAATCAAATGATACAATTGGTGTCGTCAAAGTTCTTTTCTCATAGGTCCTCTAGATCCTCCAGAAGCTTGCCGACCATGTTGCGCCGCTTGCTCGCTCGTTGGTTAAGGAATGATAACCAGAACATTGACTACTCCAACCCGCCCCGTCTATATGAGGTTAGATTATCAACCGCGATGTCTGCTTGCAAAATTTCCTCCATGTAAGCCACGAACGAGCGACGGCGATCCCCATCTCAACGGCCGGATCCATCCGGTTAACAGTCACTATGTAACGCAGGCATCAAAACTTCAGTATCAAATTACCATGGCTGCCGGTGAACCTGCTTCAACTGTTGAGTCTTCCAGAATGGCTGAGAAAAATTCAAACACATCTTCAAATTCTGGGGGCACTTCTGTCAAACCTAGTCACATCCAGAATCCTTATGCAACCCTTGCAGACGCACAACACTCGTATCAAAACTACTGGCAAAATGCCTGGTCTATGAATTCCTTGTATACTGGAGGTGCATCAATCATTCCGTCAACTTCGGACTATGCTCGATCCGCATATGCTCCTTATCAAGCTCATTATCATGCCATGCCAGTGCGACCAGCTGCTTTGACTGCGATTTCATCGGCGTCCAGTAGCAATGATATGTTTTCCTCTCCGGCCATAATGGCTTCGCAAGCGATCCCTTCGGAGAAGATGGAGATTGATGAAGATCCAATCGTGCCCTCGTTGCCGTCATCACCATTCCCTAAGTATGAACATTGGGATGAAGTAGTTGGAGAGTTCTTGAAGGATGCAGGGCTGATACAGGCATTGAGAGGTTTTGAGTGTGATATGATCATGATGAATCTACAATGGGAAAAGACTCAGGTTCCTATAGCACTGGAGAATTTGATCGAGAGGCTTAGCGTAGGTTTCTTCTGTTTGAACAATGACAGCTTGAGGCTTATGGATGTTGAAGCGTACTCGTGAGTTCCGGTCATCGAAAGGAAAAGGAAGAGAAACCTCTTTCATCCCCTCCTCAGACCAAGATCCAGCGGAACCAGATATCGATCTCAGTTTAGACGAACGAAAATTGAATTACGTGAATCTTTCCAATGGCGAAAAGGCTCGTACACCGACTTCGGTGTGTTGCATTTCTTTGATGCGTCATTATGATTGGCTCAGAAGGCTACTCATCGCCGGACTTTTTTAGATCAACAAAGAAATATCAGCGTTTCTTGCTCGAAATCGAGCTCGCAATGATGCATCTAATCGATCCGAATTTCTTCTGAGCCTTGCAGAAAAACGCAAACGTCAGAAAAGCGGAGACAATCATGAAGATGACACTATCTCCTCCTGTGCCCGTACAGATGCAAAGACAATTGACCGCGAGGCGCAAATGAAGTATGATATAGCCAAAAATGATGATGGTCCCTTAAGCCGAACGAAGGCCAAGAAAAGTAACGGATGGCAGCCTGAAGTGTCAACAGCAAGCAGTGATCGGGCCCGAGATCCCATAGTTGTACCAAATGACGAGACGGCGCTTCCTGGACACCATCCTGCCATCGATGCGCGGTTGACCGACATCGAAACCCATTTGGCTGTCCGATATGGTTAGTATGCAGTTTTCCCTCTTGATCTTTCCGATAACTAGACTTTTCCCGCTCAAGTTCCATCACCACCACGAACATTATGGGCTCGACTCAAGTTCATCGAAGATCATATCATCAGATTAGAGAAAGATTATCCTCCCTGGGCAGCACTTCATTTCAATCAGCCAAACCGAGGCGTCAGTTTTTTTCGGCTCTACTAGTCTTGTTACCTAATTCATCTCCTTTAGTGGCCACCACCTCCTCGGGCAACACCCATCATTGTTCCTCCTAATCTTCGTAACTCAGATCATAAGCCGGATGCCAGTGGTCCTCAGGTTAATCGACAGAGCTCGGCTTCTGTGCCTCCTGTGCTTCAAGTTGGAAGGACCAAGCTTCGAAATACGAAATCCAGCTTGCAAAAAGCCATTCTGGAAAAACTGGAAGTCAAGAAGGCCATAGGAGAGAGCATGGATCTCAGCACTTGAACAGAGGAGAACCGTTGATTCACTGAGGAAGTGTTCTCAATGATCGCCGAGGAGTGAAACCACAACATCGTTGATGATTACCTCGGACCAACGAAGACGGAACTGGATTGACTGTTGTTCATCTAGTATTTCTAGCCAATGACAATGGTTAGCACACGTTCAATAAATTATAACAGCATGACAAATTGATGAGCAGAGTCCCAGCGTAGATCCAAGCTTAGATAAAAGTAACGTCCTCAGCTTTTCCCCTATCCGCCAGTCTTAACGCAGCAACTTGTGTACTTAGACTTGAATATCCGTTTCCAATGAAGCCCTCAGCTCGCCTTGCTAGCTCGACATCAACGGCGACATTATAGTCACTTTCTCCCCATGTCTTCACTCTATCTACATCACTGCTTTGCCATACCTGTGTCATGGGACCGCCAGGCCAGTGATTCCTCCTAGCCCAGTCCCCATTCATTAATGCTTCCCGTAATTTGTAAAATTGTAAGTAAACTCCCGGATGATCGATAGCGCCGTCGTGTAATATGTATAATGTCCGTGCATTAGGGTGAAGTCGGGCTTGTAGAGAAATGCCAGATAGTATACGATCTAGGGATGGGTAACAATGCATGAGTACAGAGGTGGCGTTGGTTGTGTCGAGTGGTGGTGAGAGGATTGAAGATTGGAAATTGGGAAGAGTTGCCCAAGTTGTTAATCCCATTTTCACTTCACTAAGATATCTACAGTGAGACGCAAAGTCGCCTGTGAAAAAAAAGAAGATTATGGTCAGCCTTCCACATCTAATCTTATCCGGAATGATCGAACTGACCTCGACGAAGGTGGAGAGCCAGGTATGCTTTTCTGGTCGTGGAAAATGATGTTGTCCGAAGATCCAATTGGTTTTGAACGCGATGAACGAGGCCAAGGATAGCCGGCGACCACTCAAAGTGATTTTGTAGGTATTTTTGAAACGATGGCCACACAGAGTATAGGCCCTCATCTGCCAAGAACCTGGAAAATGATTAGACAGATATTAGGTCAAAGGATCAAAGAAAAAATTGACGTACGTCCAATTGAATATCCAGTCGTCTATCATCACACACCGCTCATCACCCGCGAGCACCTCCAAAGCATGCTGCCACTGTATTGCACTTTCGGCGCTAAGCGACAAATGTACGATATCGTTTTCTGGACATATTTTGTGAAAGACCTTGGAGCTAATACTGTCCTTCGTGACACCGACAAGGAATGCACTCAGAGGTACGTAGGATTTCTCTCCACGAGGCCGCCAGACAAAGGGCTGATAGACGTATGTTCGGGATGCTGCAAGAGCGAGGTTGTGATACAGCAATATGTCTTGAACCTGAAGCAGATTATGGTTGTGTCCAACCAAGTACACAGTATCAGAGCACACCTGATTATTGAACCCAGCGCCCCTGAGCTGTCTAAACATAACATACTTCTTTTCTTCAGACTGCACTAGTTGTTCCGAATTGTTTACTTCTTGGGAATCTAATTGGCTATATAGCGCGTAAGGTGGTCGAGTGTTGAGATAATAATAAACCAGAAATAAAGTCAGGCAGGATATTGAAAAGAGAAAGAAACGGAGAATTTTCGCGCGAAAAAACATGATGATGAATGGACATTTGTCAGTGTACTTAAGAACGGAGCATGGGTGAGTTGCTTCAGAAATGACAGAACAGTAAAGTGTGTACTTGTGGTTGTGTGCAACAAATCAGACTAGGCCTTTGACAGTACGAGACCATCATTTTGATTGGACCCCAAATGGACTCTAACATCGCATCTGATATATCCTACAACCTCACTGGTTCAACACCAGTGAAATAAGGTAGGTTTATTAAGTATTGGAATTAGGGTCTACCAAGGGTGACCTTAGGGTAGATAGCAAGTTGCTCAACCACAGCACTCTATCATACACTTTCCTACTGCTGCCAGTTCTCTTTGCAACTTCTGGTATATCAGAACCAGGGTTGTAAAGAGTCAGCACTTGTACTGTAGGTTATAGTCATTAATGACTTCTTCCTGAATCTTCTTGTAGCATAAAAGTTGTTCTGTCATCTTTTATCATCTAGTCTTTCATTGATTAGTAGATCTTCGTTTGATCCCCTTATTAGTGTTGATCAGTAACCAGACAATATTTGCCATGTAGAATAGGGCAGACGCCTCATATATTATTTTGTCTATCAGTTCTGCGGTATATTATCATTGAAGATAATATTTACTGATTGTATCTAGAGATCTCCTTGACAGGTAGACTAGAATACAAATTAGCCCCGCGCATTCGGAACTGAGAGCTCTCCTTGACAGATCTATCAAACTACTTGTCAAGTCTATGCAGACAATCCAGATTTAACTAAGTGTCCTCCCAAGGGATTACACCCAGTGTTCTCTTCCACCAAAAAACTTCATGTACATTTTCCTTATACGTACTCTGAGTAAACCCACACTTTACTTAGTGTCAATTTGCTTATGACAGGGCTTTCTAGCGCCAGTCTCAATAAGTTTTGCTGCCAAAATGCAACGCCATTGTACGTGGTATAGGCCATAGAAATTTGTGTGATGCGTATCAAGTCGAGACTGCCTTTTTGTGAATGCCTCTAAATTTGCCAAAAGGTCATGGAAAGTCGTCTTTGCTCATTTTGAAGGCAAACTGTATGTCTGGGAAAGATAGGGATAAGGGTTGACACCATTCTGCTCTTGGCTACTCCTAAGGATCGAGTTTACTCACACGGCGGACAATTAGCTGTCCATGCCGGCCGCATAATGCTGTCCACTGACCACTAAATCTGGATGTCACAAATGTCACATAGTTCCGGGGTCCTAAACTGATCAAGCTCTAGATGAGTATAGGACCCGAAACCATGTGATGTAACATTTGTGACATCCAGATTTAGTGGTCAGATCAGTGGACAGCTGATTGTCCGCCGTGTCATGACAGGTTTTGAAATAAGCAAATTCCCGTGCGATCAATCATGACTAAGCCACCATCGCTTCTCTCCTACGTACTACCATCAAAAATGGTAGCGCCCGTAGAAGAATTTGCGAATATACCAAAATTTCCCCCCCACACACAGTCCACAGACCTACTGAATACTCACTATCCTAATACCAATGCTCCTCCCCCAAGTACTAACCATAGAGGACGTTCCCTGACAGTCAATGGCAACTTCAATTCACAAAGACTCCCCTCGGAAGAATCCAACATCACCACTTCGTCATTAGACTATGCAGAAAGAATGGAGGTCGAATCTATCAAAGCATCATGGACAGACCAGGTTAACATGGAAGAAGACATTTCCCCCCCTCCCCCAAATCAACTACAAAAACAAATTCCAGAAGCAGAAGCCATCCCCAGTCAGACAATGTCCAGCCTCCACTCTGTGGAATACAATACCATTGAACCATGCCCCAACACAGAACCAACCGCCATTCCATACCAAACCAATGGTCCCGCAGATCCCAACCTATGGGACGGCAATTTCACCCCCATATCCCTACTTGGTGTTGATGAATACCTCAACGGCGATGCTAAAAACATCTCATGCTCCCTTCAAAGGATAGCTATATTCATGAAACAGCGCTCACTAACCAATTGAGATATCAACCAATTTCCCCAGTTCATGGAGATTGGCTACGCCGCTTGGGAATTCATCTCAGCTATATATGAGGCTGGCTGGGACAAACTCCCCACTAGAGAAAATAACAGATCCCTGCGACAAATGGTAGCATCCCACTTCAACAGGAAAAGCCAAAACTCCTCTTTTCCTACATCCCCAAGCAATCACAATAAAGTGTCAAAGATCCCACTCCCTATTCCCCCAAGACCCAGTGCAGCTACGCTTGCAAAATCCAGACACAACCAAGGTACCAAAACATTTGCCTAAGCCACAAAAAATGGCACAGCAAATATTTTAAAACTTAGGGAAGCTTTCCCTTCCCTCCCATCAAAAAAAGTCATTGAGATACATGACGCGGCCTTTAATAACAACTCCCATAGCCGCCCCAGGATCAGCATGACCACCAAGGGCCCATCTCGAAAGCATGTCCTCATCCCAATGAATGAGGACAACAAAAATATCATTCTCTACCAAGCTGACGTCCATGTAGGAATCATGAATAGCCACTTCAAGACCTGCAAATCGGACACAACAATTGATTGTATTAGAGCAGTATGGAATGGAATCACCGTCACCACCAACAAAGTCGCTGCACCTTCCGATCTATCCATTATGGAAAGATACTTCAAGGGACTAGAAGATATCAATGCCGATGATAACTTAACCCCCCGACTCCCTCAGTCAAAATCTTATCTCAAAATTCTAGGAATTCCCTTCTATGGGAACAACTCATCAGCTCCCATTACCAACACTCAAGTCGAGGGGGTACTGTCCCGGCTAAGTATGTTCGACAATATCACTCTAGCATCACGTCCCCGTGTTGTTAGAGTGTCTCCCAAATCTGATATGGCCGTAGTATGGATTGATATCTGGGACTCGCAAAGCGGCACAAAAGCCAAGACTCTTGTCAACAGGAGTTTCAATTTTGGGCGTCACATAGCCATCTTCCGAGGCACTAACATGAACCCTGGAGTACCACAGTGTAAAAACTGCTGGAAATGGGGTCATACCACATATACATGCCGAGTACATGGCGCTAGATGCCAACAATGCAGCGGACCTCACAAGCTCGAACACCACTGACAAATGGCATGGTGCTGTAAGGGGAACCCTAACGCAAATCCACCTATACCAGAAACCAAGCAAGACGAACCCTGTCCACATACATTCAAGTGTATCAACTGCAAAAATAACCACCTCGCCGACAGTACCGAGTGTCCTTACTGGAAACATCGGTTTAATAGAGAATGGCATACTCAAAAGGCCCAGGAGCTCAGAGAAATCCGAGCCAATTCAATCCGCTCAGCTGTGAGCGGCAAAAGACTATGAAAATTAAAAGCCTAAAGATT
>Ga0153976_1000120_pt1 | contig 23277 bp, 28 predicted proteins | sample TSGA060MetaG_FD_104717 | JGI IMG/M metagenome (GOLD analysis project Ga0153976, IMG submission 104717) | Attine ant fungus gardens microbial communities from Georgia, USA - TSGA060 MetaG | ecosystem: Host-associated > Fungi > Mycelium > Unclassified | place: USA: Georgia, Yuchi Wildlife... | reverse complement strand
TAACTTCAGAGACGGCCATACCGACAAGCCGAACATAGGCTCCGGAAGTAAGTGACAAAGATGCACGCGCCCTCGAAAATTGGATTTCGTGAAGGAGAAAGTGACGCCAAGTAATGCCTACGGGGGGTCTAGTCTCGCAAGGATGCTGAGGACGGTGCAAAATAGACTTACCACAAAAAATAAGCGTAGCAAAAGAAAGTACAAGCGGTGGTGCCCAGACCAAGAACAAAGCCACCAGACTAGGATATGTCGCAGGGCGACACCCAAAATTCGCATATACATCAAAGCGTCGCGGTTTGACGATTAGGTCTATCAATGATGCATCAATAAATATTCAAGTTGCAGGAGGAGCCCACGGCAGACACGCACGCAGTGATGTATATACTATTGGAAGCCCGAAACACATTAGACATTCGAATAGAATACGGCGTCGTTTTGCTACAGAGGTGGATGTTTGGCAGAAAGATGCCATCCGTTCCAGGTGAATGCAAATACAGAGGCATGCGGCGGGTATCGATACATTTACAGCTGTGATTAGTGCTGAGGCTGTAAAATGGTGAGTCAGAGTCCCTAAGAGCGACCAGAACACTCACTGATGTCACACCAGAGCAAGGACGCCATCTGGTAGGCCCCTGACCATTGGAGAGCGTCTACGGCATAGGCAATGTTGACAACAAATAGCCATACTCCGATAGACATCGCAGCAATGTTGCGAGCCCGGAAGTACCATGGCAATGGAAACAAAACAAGTACTGCAGAAAGAAACGAAAGCACTGGTATCTCTGTTTGCATTTCAAAATGAAGGAAAGTTTTGAAAGAAAATAATGGCGTACAAGGCTGCTTCATTGCTTTTAATCTCAAAGGAGTGTGGAGCAAGTACAAGGATGAGACGGCCACAGACTTTGGGCGATACCCTTTCTAGATCTGATAAGCTTTTTGCCGAAGAGAGTACAAGAGCGCGTACCATGGAATGCGTGAACGAGGGACCAGTATACCACAGGGGATGACCAAATCAAGTAAGCATGAAAGTAAATGCCAAAAGAGGCATCCTCTAAAGGTTGAAAGAACTCTCATGCATCGCGTGTGCGAATTGCACTAGGCCGTGAGTTATGTTTGGCGACCCGGCTAAACGTTGAATATTAATATTGAACGCTGAACGGTCAAATAGGTAGTTCAAGGTTTAGTAGAAGTTGACTGGAGAGGAGCAACGAAGCCTTCTTCTGAATATCGATACAAAAATTGAACCTATAAACGTACAGTATTGCAATTCGATGCTGATAAATAATGGGGAAAGACGGATCGTCGAATATTGTAGATAAAATAGTGGTGTGGGAAACCATAATGTAATGCGAAGGGAACGATGTAAGAGATGGCACTCTCAGCGACACTTTAAGGAGAGGGACTGGGCACACGAGGAGCATAGATGCGGCCTGTGAGGAGAAACCCGACTACCCGACGGATGGGTAAGGTTGCGAGATCCCCGATGCGCAGGGCGAATTTTAAACCTGGAATTCGGAAGGAGGGGAAGCGATACCGAGTTGCCTGGGACGTGAAAACAGCACCTTCTGGTATCGTCTCAAGCTTAGTGGCAGCACGGGGACGACCCAGTTTTGTGGGAGGGCGAGGAGATGGTGGGAGTTTGTCCGAGCGAAAGCTGCACGCCCACTGTGGAAAAACGAGTGCGAGCGACTCAGCTATGGCTGCATGGAATGCAGAGGCGAGATTACGAGTTGACCCTTGCACTGAAATTTCATTCTTTTCCAGTAAACCTTCCACATTCTGTTCCACCGTTGCGAGCCTCGACTCCTGAGCTGAGTAGTTTGTGTCATTCTTCTTCTCCTGGTTACGGATGGATCTCTCTATCCCATCCACAGCTCCCTCCACATGGTCAAAAACATCTTCTGTAAGAACTTTCATGGCGCCTTTGCAATCATTCAACTGAGCCTCTAATCCGTCGATGCGCGCGGTTAGAGCCATAATTTCCGCTTCCATATCCGATGGGCTGGCTGTGTGAATGACAGTATGCAAGTCCAACGTGCGACGGCGAAGACGCTCGACCGCGTGCTTCCAAGGTCGCATGCCAGTGGCAAGGATGAAGAGCGAGGTACTGAACCATGATATAGCGTCCGGTCCGCCCATAGAGATGAGGATGGCACGAAGGAGTGCAGCTCCAAGAAGAGGCGATAAAATAGTCAAGGACAGGTAGAATATTTCAAGTGTGCGTAACTCTGACGATGCAACTTGACGAAAGACATCCTGTTCATCGGGCGTTCGTCGAAGTAGTACATCAGGATCACGACGCCTCGGTTTCGAAAGATGATAAAGGCTCCATGGTACTGCGCAAAATCACGTTTCCTGCTTGAATAATGCAATCAAGGTACGCACCTTCGATAATTTGGTGCAGATAGAATATCAAGAGGAGGATGAGAAAAACATTCTTGATGTAATCTCCTCCAGTCAACCAGTTCCCGATTGGAGAAACAAGCGCGACAACTACGGATAAATCAAACTCATACCACCCCTTCCCATTCTCGGGCTCGATATTTTGGGACTTTCCCGAGCTGCCAGTCTGCTGGAGCGGAGGAGTGAACGAAGGAAATTTAGCCGGATGTCTGGCTGGCGGAGAGTGATTTTCGGAGTCGGACGTTTCGCTAGATTCGCTCTCTGACTCGTGAATGAGCGGGGAAGATAAAGGGCTTGTGTTGAAAAATGGTCGTCGAATTTTGGGGAAGTGATCCATGCCTTCGTGACTGGAGCTGTGCGTGCAAGCTCAATTACGTTCAAAGAAATGAAACGTCTTCACGCGATTGCGAGAATAAACGAGGCCTGTCGCCAAACGCAAGACAGGAGCGTGCATTAAAGCAAACTTAGGGTATGACGCATGGAAGCGCGAACAAGGAAGGCTACAGTGATTACCTAATAGTGCTAATATCAAATTATTTATATTACTAACACCTTCCGAGTTTGAGTTGAAACATAACACGAAGACAAGATCAAAGCACGGTATCATTTATATTGCTTGAATTCTGGAAGTGACTATCAGCGCATCCTGTTATTTCTCACTTCATTTTGTCCACAGTAAATCAGGTGTGTCACAGAAATCAAGAAAGATAGTAAGGCAAGAAACCGCTATCGATATATCTACGACATGGTAGAAGTATGAGTCAAATGGTAAGAGAATTCGCACAACTTGAAGAGGGCATCTTGCTATTGCTTCAAGCCAGAGTCCTAACGGCGCGAGCGAGAGAAGAGCGTGAATAGGTGTATGCTATGAACTTATGTTCAAATATTAATGTCGTACAACGATTCATGTACCTCGGAAAATGTGGGTAAACTATGATTTCTACGAAAATATTGAGTACAAAGGAGTGCGATGATGGTGATTTTAGAAAAAGCTACAGATCAGTATACTTGAATGAATATCCAGAAGAACAACGAAAGTGAGATGCAGAAGAAATGGGGGGGAAATAGCACATCAAGTGAGCAGGCTAGCTGCTGGCTTCAGCGGTCGTAATATTATGAGGACGAAAGAAAGAGGAGCGTTTACACCATTTGGTGAACATCTTGGCATCCTTCTCGTGTCGGAGAGATGTCAAGCACATGAGACACATAAGACAGGTGTGGGAGGGTTGAAGGTGTGGGAGAGATTCTGAGATCCTCCAAAGATCCATATGCTCGTGCATAGTAGGCTGGTGCAGGAGATGGAATAGAAGCCTCATCATCATGAGAGGAAGTATAATAGTCGATATCGACTTCAAGCTTCATGGGGGATGGGGATATTGGAGATTTTTCCGATCTGGGCATTGCAGGTGGCGATGGCATGACGGCGTGGGGATACCTGACAGTATGTTAGACATGGAATCGACAAAATCGACATCAACATACTTCGCAACTGGTATAGAGCCAAAGCTTCCAGGAACTGTTTCATCCACCGTTTGCTTGAGGATGTTGCGGCGGACCCACGCAATGCATGCCTTGTATTCCTCCACAGCATCTTTACCGAAAGCAAAGAATGCCACGAAAATGAAGGTAGAGGCCGGAATGACCCACCATATCAGATAAAAGCTGGAAAGAACGATCTGTGGCGTAAAGATGGTAGCGTACAAATCAATACGTGAGAAGTTGGAATGGACGTCATCCCAGTTCGTCCACGGGCGCATGTCCATAGTGCTGAACCACAGAGCGTAGGACGTAACCATGATATTCCATATCATCTCTACAACGGCCATGAGCATTAGACGGAAGTAGCGGGACGTTGTGAGTCCGTTCCGAGAGCTCTCAAGGTGGCGTGCAAAGGTGATGCGACGCTTCATGAAATGGACGAAAGCGGCACCTGAAAACGATTAGTGACGAAAAAAAAAACAAGAATAAAAAAGCGCACATGCAAAACCAAGAGCAATCATAGACAGCAGGAGTGGAGGTACCCAAATGAGAAAGATAGCAGGGATTGAGACGTATGTCGTTGGGCGGCAACCATACTCCTCGATAATATCGAAGCGATGGCCTTGCACAATATAATCTAGCAAACTGATCAGGAGCGCACAAGAGAACCTGCCTAAAGAAGCCCTTACGGAGTCCCATGAAAACCATCGGCAATCCGAAACACATGAGTAACTCGAAAAGCTGGCGGCGGCGTTTGTCGCTGTGGGTGGTTTGAGCCTGTCGTACTGATGCGACACGTTCGAGATGGACGCAAATGCAAAGGCATGCGGCAGGCAGAGCGAATGTAGCTCCTATGATAATTTTGCTGGCTCGAAGGGAGTCAGCCAGACCACCTCATCATCACGGTTGAACGCACTGATATCACACCACACTGGGATGACGATGTTCACGTTGTTAGCCCAGATAATAGAATCAACACCATATGCAATGTTGAGGACGAAAAGCCAAGCAATGATAGAGAGTGTTGCAACATTTCGCGCTCGCCAATGCCATGGAAGAGGAAGAAGAAGTGACAGAGCAGCGAGGAACGCAACTGGCGGGAATTCACGGTGCATGATGAGAGAAAAGAGAATACGCCAGTAAAGGAGACACTATGACATTTATGAGGGAGTAGGCGGAATATAATACCACCCATATTATTCTGTACCCGTTGAACAAAGGGCGAAGGTAGATCAATGGTGAGTGCGCACAATGGATAGCCAAATATGGTAAGTATCCTCATTTGGAATCATTGACAGTTTTCGGGCCGCGGATTTCAAATCACTCATCGTCCCAACTTTCAAGACGTCGCGCGGCGCATTGACATTGACTTTGTACTCAGCTCTTACGGACTGCATCCTGTGCGTACGTCAGGTATCATAGGGCATGTCGTTGAGTTGATTCCCCCCACCTCAGGACAATAACCTTTTGATACTCCGACAATGCGGACAGTTCTAATCAACAATGGGGTAGCATGCGCAGCGGGACAATGCCGGTTCTGGCGATAGATGGGTTATTGTGGTTTACATGGTATAAAGAATCCTCACCATGACCCGCCTTGTTATTTCTTGCTCTGCTTAAATTGTTGCTGCCCAGCGATCAACACAGCGACCCCTAGCGATACCTCTTCCTGCGCTTTCGCACAATCACAATCTCATCGTCTCTGCTCATCATCCCCTCATTCTTAACCAAAGATGGACTCGTTCGTCGACTTTGAGGCCTTATTATCATTGCATCCTCCAGAACCTACCACTACTGCTCTCGATGCTAGTTCAGATGAATCGGTTCTTAAGGAGTTCGAACATTCTTCGTACGGAAGTGGCTCCGGCTATTTCTGTACCATTGTATGAACTGTTTACCACAGGTAGCAGCTCCTGCCGTCGATGCGATCAGCGATGTATGTTCCCCTCTTTTTTGCTCTTGTTTTCGTCACCTTATGCAGTCTATACGCAGCGTTATCATGCCTCATCCACGACAGACCATGGGCCTATTTATTGCCAATTTGCAAATTCTATTTTATTGCCTATCAGGGCTCGTTCGTTCTTCATCTGTAGATTAGTCTTTGCAGGTACCTACTTGCGAACTCGCTCTTTTCTTTTCGTCTTTCTGTCTCTTCTATATATGTATTTATTTCGCACGTTATACGAGGATCAAGTGTACACTGTAGCACTGTACTTCACCTAATTGATTGTATCCTCAAGGTTTATTCCTCTGCCATTAATCAACCCTTCATATGAGCGTGAATCATCATGAGAAGAGGCTGGATTTTTCTACATTCTACCAAAAAATCTAACCTACCAGTAGTAAGGCGGCGAAGGCCAAATAATAATAAACCAGGCTCTAGCCCCTCGTAACCTAGCGTAAATGCTGAGCGGCAATGCAAGGCTGACATTTACGAGAAGAGATACACTCCCACGGCACCCACTGGTACTTATGTCGTACGTACTCGGAGTCGAGAGGTGGGCGTTGACCAGTTTACCATTGGCTATCACTAGTTCGTACATGACCACATTTCGTGCAACCTCCCAAACTACATCCTTTCTGCTACAAATCTTAAAGCTACTTCATGCATATCAAACAGTAACACTCAGGAATGTCCTACGATGTTGAATTAATGTCTTCCGCTGAGAAACAAAGGAGATATTTTTTACGCTGTGATATGCCAGTGCTACATCCGTCCAATTATTATACACACAGTGCACACACACAGTCGAGCGCTTCACACATACACTATGCAAACACATTCCTCAGGGGTCTCTACATAACCCATAACCGCTCTGGAGTTCATATGGGCGTTAATACCTAAGGAGCGGGTACAGGTATTTACTGCGAATAATCAGTGTGCTATACAGATAGCTTTGCATGGTCTGCTACCCGCGCGTATCAAAACCAACGAAGATAGATATTATATAAGTACTAACATCGTACTACGAAACAACGGAACATATTTTATACCTGTTAATAGCATCCTTCGCTGACTCCGCGCTAGTGAGTGGGACGTGAAAACTCTGGAAGAAGCCGGAAAGGCGCCCGAGGGTGGTGGTAGTGAGTACACCGGGTGGTACGGAAGGCGGACGGCGGCGGCGGACGGTATCGAGAGAGTACAGCAGGGTGCAAGTGACAAGTGTGGCATGAAGGTTGGAAACGTGCTGGAGAGCCAGGAGAGTGTGAAGGGTGATGAGAGTGCACTGGATGGTGCAGGAAGGCAGGAATGGTGCACTTGGGTGCTAGAAAGCACTGCACTCGTCAGGGAGGGCGAATGGTTGGATGCATGAGGATTGGCAGGACTCGGAGGGCACAAGTACTAGGGGATGGGCCCGGAGGCGCGAAAGATGGTTGCTGACCGCGTGAAGGCGAAGGGAGGTGCCCTGAGGGATCAGATTCCAGACCTGTTTGAACTTACATTTGGACAACGGCAAGCGACATGTGAGTATTTGTCAACGCCAAACTGTGTTGTATGTGTATGTTTCAGTGTGTGTGTACATAATAATTGGACGGATGGAGCGCCATAAATAATTGGAGAACAATAGCACAGCGGAGTTCAAACTTGTGGACGCGTTCATGCAATGCGTTGACACACAGATTCTACATACAGTAATACACACGAAGACGAGGACAAAAGGAGTGATAAAGCTACACATTGAAGCCCGTGGAACAAATATATAGATACGTCGGGCATCTCGTACGAGATGCGCGAAGGTGATGGGAAGATAGAACGAAATAATAATAAAAGGCTCTTAGACCAGCCTCTAGCCTAAATAATTGAACGCAAACGCTCTGGCAGCGAATGTAAGGATACATTCCTAATGGAAACACGCATCAATAAAAGGAGTCATACGCATCAAAGATACACGGACAAACCTCACACTGGAATGTGACAGTGAAGCAATGGCGAAGCATGGTCATATTATGACACAGAAGCTACCATAGTAGCTACTCAGTCTGTCATCGTCGACTGGAAGTGCGTCTGAATATTCGACACATTGGAATTGTTGAGTAACCCCCAACTGAGATAGCTCAGCGAAGGATGATGGCTCTGAAGGAAGCAGTGTCATGAAGTCGTCCATAGTCGCGGATGAATGGTAGTGGGGGGTTCAAATTGTAGTTGTACTGCGATTGTATGTGCGTGCAATAGTACTAGAGGGTGCATAGCTCTGCCTCATGCTATATAGCCAGATTATGGCCATTGTTCGATAAACACAGGTGTGCATGTCGCTATTCAGCCACATTGGCCAGCCGTCGCGGTGGGTAGTTACCATTGTCTGAAGCGACAGTCTAAAGTTTAAACTGACATTTGCAGGGTTACAACTTCGCCGATTGCCGAACATATGCTGGACCCTCTGGGGCTGACTCTTGTCAGTTTCCAGTTGTGCTTATTGTTCCTCCAAAAAGACTGGATTATTGTGATTTTCATAAATAACGACAATATTATGTGAATTTTGCTCGGGAAGGTTATACTATCATTATTATATAATTAACCACGTCACATGATATATCTAATTCTTAACACAAGTGGCACGGTCAGCAAAAGCTGCAATTTTTTGACGTGTTCCTCCTCACTTCGATATTGTCGCCATAAAATAATGTGACCAATACATTTCAGTTGGAGCATAAGTACTGAGTGAGACCATGGCTATTTGTCATGAAATATGCCGAAAAAAATTGGATACAGGGTAAATAATAAAGAGCGGCAAGTTCTGAACTCCATTACACGGGTAAAAAATAATAATGAATAAAGAATAAAGACGAAGGTCGAATAAATATACGATTGACCCCTCATGTCAAAACACGCGTCTAAGAGAGCGATAAGCATACTTGGACAGGATGTCAAGAATGACAGCTTACCATAATACCATCGCGTAGTAAGCAGACAAATTTAAATCAATCCGAGATGTTTCAAGTTGGTTGTGGCTATGTACAGCAGTTAGCCAGGGTCAGGGCAAAGGCATACAACCTGCTAACCATTAAACAACCACACAGAAACCACTTTGTGAGCTGCTGCCAGATGTCCAATATTCGGCATCTACGAGAATAGGGTCACCGTCGCCGAAGGCGCTTGGAACTACCGAACTTGAGGAGTCGCTGTCCAGTGACACAGTGGGGGCGAAAAGTGTATCAGATAGAGGGGTGAAGGTGTCCATTGTAGTGTGGTACGTGTTTTCGCGAACGTGAATGAAGTTTAGCAAGGGGGTGACAAATATGATGCACTGGCAGCTGATAGGAAGGTTGACTTTATGCGACTCGGGACTTGAGCCCCACTCATTATCACCTTAAAATGGTCGCTGTGTCCTCATCCTTTAGGCTTTTGTCCTTTAGGTCTTAAGCTTTGCTCTGTGGTACGGAAACAAAAGACATTTCCGTGCGAACTGAAGCAGGTTCAGGTATTATATTACGTAACCAACGAACAAAGGGATTAATGATGAAGTTGATTCAACCCATTGTCTTTGTTCAGCATCCAGTGATAAAGATGTCTGGTTCACAAACTTGCCCTCTAAGCATAGTCTCTACCTCTGTCGCCGCTGACGATACCGCTGACACGCTCCATGAGCTATAGTGTGAACCCCACGTATCCCCTCACCATTTTCTCTTTCTTGGGTTTCCTCCTCGTTCTCATCCCTCTCCCATGGCATCTGCAGGCATGGAATGCAGGGACTTGCGTTTATATGCTGTGGACAGGTACTTCATGCCTCATCCAATTCGTGAACTCTATCGTCTGGCGCAACAACGCATTGAATGTTGCACCAGTATGGTGTGATATCTGTGATTGATCTATTCTGTCTCTAAATGTTGCTCTTGCTAATGAAACTGCAGCAACAAAACTCCTCATCGGAGCCAGCGTTGGTATTCCCGCCTCTGCGATGTGTATTAGTCGACGCTTGTATAAAATAGCTGTCATCAAAACCGTGTCTGTTACACGTGAGGATGTAAGTCGACTCCGTTCCATAGGAACCTTGCACTAAACGGCGCACAGAAACGTCGCGCTGTCATAGGTGATCTTTGCATCTCCATCGGCATTCCTGTTATAATTATGGCACTTCGTGTGTATCTTCCGAGCAACAGAAGAACCCCAACCCATACTAAATCACACTACAGACTATATCGTTCAGGGACACCGTTTCGATATCCTTGAGGATGTTGGCTGCTGGCCAGCAACTTACAATGTTATACCGGCCTATTTCCTTGTCTACATGTGGCCTACATTACTTGGCTGCACCTCCTTCGTTTACTCAGGTTCGTTCCTTTTACATGCTCAATGATTAAGCTCACATTTCTCTAGGCTTGACTTTGAGTGCCTTCTATAAACGCCGTCTGGAGTTTAACTCCCTCATATCATCAAATAATTCTTCATTGAATGTTAACCGTTATCTCCGCTTAATGATGCTATCAGTAATCGAAATGGCTTGCACTGTGCCGATTAGCATCTTCAGTGTCTATATTTCCGGCACGAGCGTACCCATTGAACAATGGGTATCTTTGTCCGACACCCACTTCAACTTTTCGCATGTCGGCCTGATTCCGGCCACCGAGTGGACCAGCAATTCAATCTACAAAAAATCTATTGACATGACGCAATGGCTATTCCCTGTTTGCGCTTTATTGTTCTTTGCTTTATTCGGCTTCGCAAATGAAGCACGAAAGCATTATCGACTGGCCTTCCTGTGGATCTCAAAGCACTTCGGCTACAATCCCACCGTAACTCAGACATTGGGGTCGAATGTTCCCAGGTTGGCTCCTACGATTTTCTCGATGGCAGACTATTCTAACACGCATGTAGATGGAAAGGCGCTATCAAGCCCACTGGAGACATCTCTATTGGTTCATTACCGGTTCATATCACCGCTGCCCCTCCTCAGGCCATACGCCGGTCGACATTTGACTCGGTCCTCGATATCAAGAGCTTCGACGTTGATCGAGACGTCGAGAAGAATGCTGAATTATCGCTATCGCTGCCTCCATACTCCAGAGAAGAATTTGCGGGGGGCCTCTCGCCTATGATGTCAAATCATCCTCCATCTGACATCGAGACACGTACTGTTGATTTTGACCTCGATACCCTATCTGAGGCCCATTCTTCGCTGAATTTCTCGCGAGGGCGCTGTGTGGAGCATCCCGTTTTTCCTGCATAACATCATCCTTCACCCCACCTAGTTTTTACCCTATGTCCTTCGATGATGGCAGACCTATGCGATCATTGACTTCGGTCGTCACTGCAAATGCAGATCCACACCACTGAATCTTCATCAGGAGTCGCTCTTTTTTGTACCCTTCCTTTCATGATACTTCCGTTATATATGTACAGGATCAATGCTCGGTTCCAATGCACGTCACACTAGCTTCCTCAATTTCTATCATCATATTTCACCGTCATTTACCTGGTGCTACTATACTCTTATTTCATTCTTTTGTTTTTTCTTCATTTTCGATTTATCAGTTGCCACGCTTATCCATACATGGAACCAGATATTATTCACCACCCCTTCGTGATCGGGCTTGCCGTTTGAGCAAACTACTGGCACTTGACAACGAGACTACACGTGGCGGGAGGTCTCGTAACATCCCCTCGACAGAGACATTGTGAAATGGAAGAGTGCACGTGACAGGGTTGATCCAAAACCACTACCGTGCCTGGGATTGGGGCCCCACGCTGGCGAGTTGGGGACAAGTGAGACGAGGTATTAGCTCAATGCTAGACTTGTTACAGTCGGCAGCGACCCAGCCGGGGCCAAACCTCCTACTCATTATACCCACCCCAGCATATTGCAGCCAACTAGTGAGACAGCTGGTGTGCCTGCAGCTGGTTGCCATTGCTCTTTAGTAGGGTTTGGGTTTTTTCTTGGGCTCTTGCCCTTCCACCTTGTGGCCCATGGTGTGGTATACAAATGTATTCGAAAAAATAAAATAAAATAAAAAAGAGTGCACGCGAGCGCGCGAAGTGGAGACAACATGGATAAGCTACAAAACGCCGGGAAAGCACTGAGTGACGATCGGGAGTACTGACACAGTGGCCACGCCGCCACAACATTTGCAACGATTTTTGCACCCATGGCACCTGCCCCCTGCAACCATCGGTAACTTAGGCCAAAATGTGAATGCATCTTTGTTCATCGCTTCTATTTTAGGCGTCTCCTCTCTCTCCGTGTTTGATGAGGAGAGAGTGTGTTATATTATACCCAGCTTGGACGCCAATTGGACACAAGCGCAATGTTCGAAGTTAGAATCACTCACTAATACCGACACGATGCTGACATAATCAACTGGTAAAATACGTAGCGTACTGGATTGTATTTTTTATCAGTTTGACAACGAGTTGACATGTTCGTAAAGTCGTACTGCAATTCGGCGGTTGACCAGATCGCACAAAAGTGTGACCAAAAAAACAAGTTTCTTTTTGTTGATTATCATTGTTTATCAAAATCGCAATAATTGTGTAATACACAGAATGCCGCGGAATTGGAGCGGAATCCTAATTAGTGTTTTCCTCCTTTGTCTACATCATTATATAATCACGAATTGCACCCGTCTATTGTTGTCATAAATTGGATTGAACTCGAAGTATCCCTTTGTTTTCGGGCGATATAACCTTCCAAATTCTTGTTCAATGGAGTTGCTGCACACCCCCGCCTGTACTCTACCACGTTGGTTCGAATGCAATATCCTTCGCTTCCCGCAGGCGCCTTTCTTGCTGCTGTCTTGGTCCTTATTCCTCTGCCTTGGCATTGGCGGGCTCGCAACATCGGTACTCTTGCTATCATAGGATGGCTTTTCATTGTGAATATGATCTATGGCATCAATGCTATTATTTGGGCTGGGAATGTTGATAACCCAACTCCAGTTTGGTGCGATATCAGTGAGCTACACATTGATGCGCAGCCATCAGCTACTTAAACGTATCTTTTAGCGACCAAGCTCATCATTGGTGCAAATACTGCGTTGCCGCTGGCAAGCATGTGTGTATGCAAGCACCTTGAACTCGTGTCATCAAATCGTCGTGTCCGCTTTGATCGTGTCGATAAACGACGACGCATTATTTTTGATTCAGTGATATGCTTTGGAGTTCCTTTAATCTTCATGGCTTTGCGTGCGCTTCTTCCTAACATTTTTGCGCTTTTGAATTCATGTAACCACAGATTATGTCGTGCAAGGTCACCGATACAATATCGTCGAGAACCTTGGCTGCCAACCCGCGACATACTTTTCCATCGAGGGCATTGTAATCGTTTGGTTGCCACCCCTGGTTTTTGCGACAGCCACGCTTTTTTATGCAGGTTGGTGATTCAATGGCGTATTGTGCACACCATCGTTGATGTACTTTTCAGCTATTGCATTATATCACTTCATCCGCCGACGCATGTCTTTTGCCGCTCACTTACAGAATTCCAATTCGGCGCTCACAACCCATCGCTATCTCCGCCTTATGGCTATGGCTGTGACGGAAATTTTGTGGGGGACTGCTTTGACAGCCTTCAACCTCTGCAACAACATCGAGTCGGGTTTGCGACCTTGGATCAGCTGGCAGAATGTCCATTCTGACTGGTTGCGTGTTGACCTCTTTGCGTTCATCGAACTCCCACCTTCATACATCCACAGCATGTTCTTGCTGTGGTGGGCGATGCCTGCCAGTGCATATATTTTCTTCTTATTCTTTGGCTTTGGCGAGGAGGCGAGGAAGGAGTATGGCCAAGTTATCGGAGCTTTCCGAAAACATATCCTTAGACAGTCGATCAATGATGTCAGATTTTTCGTATCAAGTCTGCCGAGTGCTAGGTAAGGTTAATTTCATCTCAGAATCTCATTCGCAAACATTTTCCCCAGAAACCGTGTTCGGGATTTTACAACTCTCCCCTCGTTAGGTCTTACCTACGATGACGAGAAGTCGTTTAACCACAGGCCGTCATCGCGCTCTACGCCAACTCCGCTTACACCTATCAAGAAGTGCGATGACGATGCTTCTCAGGATACATCTGAAGTTCCTCCCCAATACACTGATATCGAAGCTGGCGTTTCCGAATGTTCTCATCAAGACCAAAACCCTGTTTCCCCTGTGTCCCGGCAACCCTCAGAGCCATCTTGTCGAGTGTCGCTGTCATACAATAACCCCTATCCACGCGCCCTCACTACATCCATCATTGTTGAGGCTGGCCGCATCCCTGCATATCCTTATCCCAGATCCTGGAGTCCGTCAGTTGTATCGCCAGCAAGTTGCAGTGATCTGCATCGCGAACGCGATGGCGATGTTCAGTCAGAGACTGGTGTGTAGAAGGGAGACGCCTTGGTATAAGTTTTTCGTCGCATTTCTTGACGTTATATCATCTTCTCCAGCATCCGGTTGAGTTTTCTAGGTTCAAGGAACATTCGCATTATTCACTTCTATGGTTTCATATTAGCGTATCCATTTATATTGTTGCATACGGTAAATCACTACAACCATTTGTATTCCTAGACGCCCAATGTCATACACGACTTCGTTGAAGTCGCAATATGTATTCCTTTCTCAACCGGCTCCCGTGAAATTTTCAGCACGAACGAAGGCAACTCAAATAAAGCGCGCTCGGTGGTATGATAATATCCCGTTAAGCTGAATTTCAGTGTAGGTATACTTTCCGAATACGTTATTAATGAGAAGGAACGACTCCCTTATATTTCCGTCCATTGATCTGCCTACGGGAAACTATATTTTAAAGGAAAATTATAGAGTCCGGGGGGCCCTATAATTCCTTGTTTAATGTAGGTGGCTTATGGCTAGCTGTACAGAATTGTCAATCATTTTTTGGCACGATCGGAATCGAGTGAAACGGCTTAGGACTCGTCTCCTCAATGAGTCTCGAAAATTCAGGGAGACATCCGTCCAGAGTGTGCCATATAACAATATAACAAGCACTAGACTCGGAGGCTTAAGGCTGATAGACTACGCAAGTCATCGATTATGGAACTGCAAAGTACTTCTTCAACTGCAAAATCTTCTCGTACGTCAATTCAAGCTGCATGCACCACTGATTGTCCTCTTCAGTCTGACGCAATTGTCCCAGGAAGTCAAGAAGCGCATCTTTGAGATCAGTGTGATTGTTTCATGTCGGCCGCTTGTTGCAAGTGGGTGAAAGCTTGGATTGTTGAATGGGAAGTGAGATTTTGGCGACACGAATATTTATGGAAAAGAGTTCCAGAACTTAGAAGCATATTGCTTGATGAATATCGGTAGACGTTAACCGTACGTCATGAATGTATGAGGTCTTCCACTTTTAGATCTTTGCGTTTGCTCGACTCGAGCCGTTGTAAGCATCCTTTCGTCAGCGTCGAATGCTTATGGATTGACTCCTTCTAGCTCGATATATGTCTCTGCAAGACCCACGTTCATCATGTTCGTGCGACATATGCAAGGGTCTGACGTCTCGGGCTAAGATGATAATGTTGGACGTTGTCGGTTAGTACCAGAACTCTTGCTTTGACGTCTCCCACGTGTCGAAAAGAACAGTGCTCTCACTGATCCGGCTGTTGTATGCAAAGACATCATATGAAACGGACATTACAAAGTCATACATCCCGCGTGCCATGAGATGCACGGGAAGTAATAACATGTTAAGTAGAGTCGTAACTACTAAACAGACTGCCATAACAGTTTACAAGATCCACAGGGCGGTTCTCGCGAAGCCATTGCTGTGAGAGTGCTAGGTGAATGGCTGGTGGTTCCATATAATCATGCCAGCCTTCACCACCGTTGTGGCCTAAATATCAATCCATTCCTTCTCCTTCGGATTCATTTTGGATGCCGACGTGAGGTCTAAGCCGTTTGTTGGCTTCACATCACTTTCTGCCTCTCGGACGAGCTTACCCGTCAAATTTTGAGCTACAAACGAGGAGACTGCAGCCTTTGCAGGCTTGATCTACTCGTATGATTTGTCTAGCTGATAGGTAGGATGAGAGTCTGGCGCGCGTTTGCAGGAACCTTTGTGTATGGGCTATTGAGCCAAGCATGAAGGATGAATCCAACACTCCGGATGGGCTCTCCTTGCAGAGACTTCTCGAGCTTCTCGGTATGCCTTCGCGAGCGTCCTTTGATGTCCTCGTTTTTGTCATCCTGTAGTCGAAAGAGATAGTACAGCAGATCCCCCAATGTCCAGTGCCACGAAGCGAGGAAATCGAGGATCACGTCAATTTTCTCTGGCGCTGTCTGCTGAGGCTGAACTGAAGTCTGCGGATCGCTTGTATTGGTAACTGAGCTAAAAATATTAGTACTGAGAATGACCTGACAGGTTCAATACATCACGCACCAGAGGATATTTCCTCAATGCCACTTGGGAGTTGATTGAAGACGACGAGAACGCCAGCAATCAACACTCATAGTTCATGAATCCCTGAATGAAGCATGTAACTTCCAGCGTGTATGCGCTTCCCATGGATCGAACTTTAAGCTAAGCTAGACACGCACTTAGTCTGATGGACCAACAACTTAGAGCGAGCACGCATAACTGCGGTTAGTGTTGGAAGAAAAATATGATGAGAGGAGACCGTGAAGTTGACAATTGGAGTGCCAGCATGGACATCCTACTTCGGATGGTGTGTATGTCATGCATCGGGAAAAGGTAACAAAAGCAGTGGTTTCCTTCCAGACTGATGCAAGAAATGCGAGATGCAGATTCCTCGATCGGCCTCCAGCGTCAGTGTGGCAAATGAGCAGAGTAACCAGCCAAGCAGCTCATCAGGGATTTCCCATCTCTACTTTGGGCTCTACATCGTTATTGTTTTGTTCTCTATCACATTCAGATACAGGCTTTGCTCTGAGCATCTCTGATTTTGCAGAGTTGAAAGAGAGTCAACACTAGGCGAGATCAGTAAGCTAGGAGGCATGCTGGATCAAAGAACCCTGGTTGTGCTAAAGTTTTCATCCTCTAGGGAGGCGGGGAAGATCTATGGATATTGGTGTTTGGCCGGGGCGACCGACTCACGCGTAGGCAACTGTAAAGAAGGTACAGACTGCCGAGTCGAACGCAAAGGATGGTGCGGCCAGGACTGGCCAGGAGAACTGGAGACAGGATGCTAAAGTTGATCTCAGCCTCCTCCGAAAGCGATGCGGGGTCAGCCACGGACGCCTCATGGGGTTTGCAGATCCTCCCCACCCAAATCCTGTGCGCTGTGTAGTCGAAGTGTCCCCCTGCTGAGAATTGCGGTCGATTTCATTGTGGTGATGGCAAGGTGATGGAGTGCAAGTTTTCGTTCGACATGGCCTTTGGCATCGAAATGGTCAGTTAGTTCATATACTCCAGATCTTCGGCTCAGTGACTGCAGCACATTCAGCTCTGCAAGGACGCACCCGTCCTCAAAAATTCTAGCAATCAGATATCCCCATCCAGAGCGACGCATTACTCACAGCATATGAACAGCAGAACAAGTTCAATACTATTACAGCAATCATGACGAGTAGCATCGAGAGAGCAAGAGCAAGGATCTCCAAAAAAGGACGAGTATAAAAAGACAATTGGGAGTAACAATAAGATACAGCATATTGCGCACATCATAGGCATAGGAATTGCATGGTGCATAGCGTCAGCTTCAGGGTATTAGATGAAGAGACGTAATGCGGCCTGCCGTAGCCCTTCGTCATTGCTGAATGTTCTGCAGCAGTGAGGCCTGGCATGCCAAAGGTAAAAGCAAACTCTATCCGGAGCATGCAAAAATGAAGCAGTCTGTGAAGTCCAATCACAGGTGGGTCATGATGGTGTGTGAACGAGATTCGCGGCCGGGAGTGCATTGAACGAGAAGTCAAACGTCGGTGACTTGCGGGTGCGCGAATTCCCCCAGAGGCTAGAATTGAAGTCAAGCTGAAGTCCCTGAACCGGTGAGGAAGTGCCTTGCAATGCATCACCGAATAGATCGATCATACTTGAAGATAAATTGAACAATGACGCTGAAGGCGACGGGAGTTGTGCGGGAAGTGAGGGCGATGATAAAGGTGTGACGAGGCTCGAAGAAATGTTTGACGTAGAGCTCCCGCTCGAGAAGAGACGGCTTTGTGAGGAACTGTCAGACCCGAACGAAGACGACCGCGAGGGCGATGATGGTGAAGGTGATGTGACAGATACCTGTGCCGTTGCTGGCGTGACATCTCGGTGAGATTTCGGGTTCCCATGAGGAACTCGTTTCGGTAACGGCGCAACTTTTCTGCGACGGGTCTTTTGTGTTGTTGTGGTCTCGGAGGTGGGTATTAATGTGACAGGCCTCGATTGCGGACTGGGTGTGTTGAAGACGTGTCGGCGAGAAGCCGTCGCAGGAACAGAACGCAGGGAACCGCAGACTGCAGTAACATTTGCCACTGTCCTGCGGATGAGTGCGGGGTGGGGAGCGGAAGGGGGTATGACCGTAATTGCTGCCACAGCTGCAAAAGAGTTGTCTTTTCCGCGCATGGAATCATCTAAGATGTTCATCCGGGAGAACCGGTCTATAAGCGTGTTGATATCCATCGAAGGACGCCGAATAGTTGCATTGGCTGGTAACCGCAACCACTTTGGCGCACCAAAATTCATTGCCCCATTTCTTGACGGGAAAGGATCATACGAACATGAAGGGGGATACGACGACGGGAAGGCATGGGGAGGCGCTAAAGACTCAAGGGGATTGCATGAAGCATCTTTGATAGACGACTATTGCATCATATTCTCAGCGTAGCACAATGATATGAACCACTCCACTTACAGCCTCCGCTTTATGATTGACGATTGTCTCAAAAATGTTAGAATGCGATATACACATCGTCTTGTCTTCTGGAACAATGAATTTCTCCATTCGCTGGTAAAGGGTGTCCAAAGGAAGGGTTACACCTTCAGACACCGGCTTCTTTCTTAATGTTTTGCCGTCCTTCTTCGATCGGTTGCGTCTATTTTGAAACTGGATGAGTAGTGAGTAATGAAAACAGTTATCATGTAGTCAGCCATACCCAGACATGGATTTGTCGATACGTCATTGCTGACTTCCTTGCCAAAAAGACTTTATCTGCGTGGGTAGGGAATGGGTTCTCGTCGAAAAAGTGCTCAAGCAATGGGGTATATTCCTGATGATTGAAAAATGTGAAAGGAGCTGCTTCACGGAAGAAGGAACGTACATGATTAAATGGGCGGTTGGATTTCGGTGTCCGTGTAGATTCTGCATTGCCGAAACTGTCGCAAGGGGGAGGTAAGTGGGCCCGTTGGTTTTGCTGCAGCATGGCCTTCCCGAGTTCGATCCATTCATTGATGGCTTGCTGGTAACGCGTCGTGGCGATAGATATTATTACCTTGTCGGATGTACGCGAAGCGGTAGCGGGGATGTAAGACGACTTCCTAAGGAACTGCAGCAAAGTAGCTTCGGTTCGGGACTTGAGTTCCATAGCTCTCGCACGGTATAAGGATTCAAACTCCTTCGATGCACCGAGCCCAGAGAAAATATTGTTGAAAGAGGGTGGGTCGGGCAAATTTATGGTGTGCGATGGAAGGGGAGAAGGCGTCGCATTTGTGAGTGGCGAGTGCGATGATGAAAGAAACTCCTGAGATGCGAGAAAAATACGCTCTAATGTATCACAGGAAGCTGACTTGCGAATCGCCATATTACACGGGTGATCATGTATCAGTGGAGATTTAAGTAAGTATCCATGATTGTTTACAACTATTTGTAGTCAATTCAAGTCCCGCATTGTTGTTGTCAGAAGTTTGGTCACAAAACATATGTCAAATGTGTACAATGAACTGCCATTTTTGGAATAATTTATCCGGAAAAAGTTTCTTTGTGCACTGCATTAGTGTTTTGTGGTCAAAGAAAAGGCCTCATCATCATGCCGCACGATTGACCAATTTCAACGCAACCATGTCTATACGATGATATACGCCATCTGATGGCGGCTTTCTTGGTGCTCTTATGCGCGGTCAGGAGCACTTGACTTCCATTGAAAGGCCAGCATTCCCTACAATTAGATCTCTTTCGCAGCACAATCTCGGCGATGACTGATCGCAAATAGTGTCGCATCAATGTTGTGACAATTGTGTAGATTTTATGCCATCCAACGAAATTGATATCTTGAATGGCATGTCGAAAATGCAGGTTTCCTTAATCCAGTATAATGCCGTTGAGTTCCCCTTCACCTGCCATCTCTAGCAACACAACACCTTCATTGATCCAACTTGCCCAGTCAAATAGTCTCTGTCATAGTGCTCAGGCTGTTCTCCCTCTTATGGTTCATGAGTGTTCGCCGCAGCAAAGGTTGGACAATGATTTACCGCAAGCACTTCAACATTGAAGAGTCGTGCTCAATTCATCGTATTCGATTGCATCTCTTAGCCTTCAAATTCACCTCGGTCACCCTGTTCCTTCTAGCCCTTGCACCTGGACGTATGTCGTGAACCTCGATCAGTCCTTATCATGGACCCATTCTGGCTGTCTTCGTTCTTGCAGCGAACTCTCACAAATATTACCAGAAATTCAATCTCTCCGTCCTTCAGTTCCCTCTGCTACCAGTCGTTACTCTACAGCCTGGCACTTCCTCGCCTACTAACGCTGCTCGCGTTGCGATGCAGCAACTGCAGCTCCTGAGAGAGCGAGCTTGGCTACTGGAGCAGGATCTACAGTGTTCGTGTGAGCGCCACTTTATTAATTCCCGGAGGGGATTGTTAATATGCTTTATATGATCTATGCGTGGATTTCTCTATTCCTGGACCCGTACAGGCTACTGATATAAACAAAAAAATTGTCGCCCCCCGTCATACCAGCCCGTTCTAGCGGGCTGCTTAATTTGAATATTTGTTCTCCTTTTGTATCTCCCGTAAAAATCTTGTTCACCATTTGTGCGTGGCGTTCAGCTGCGATTGCTACTTCGGTCGTCCTCGTTAACGCTTCCATCAATCTCCTTCAGGCCCATCAGGAACGTTGAATATAATGTTGTTCATTTTATTTATTTTGTTAGCAAACTACTCTAAATATTATCTGGAGAGTGGAGAGTCCTACGAGTATGAAGCTGGAGGACCCGTCATGTCCCCAACGATTCAATGACTCCGCCGAGGTAAAAGTCATTCCGATGAATTGAATTAGCTCCTGTTTCTCTAGCTCATGTCTGATCCTCTGAGCCATATTCCGCTCACCCCGCTGAGCTGCTCACCTCTTATCAAGCTATTTGGAACTGCGTCTGCTTGCTCACGCCCGCGCTGTACTCTTTCGCGCTACCCACCTCTTCCCATCTTGTTCTTTGCGAGTGGGTTCTCATCTCTCTGTTCCATTTTCTCCTCAATTTCTTTGTTTCGTTAGCACGAGCCGCCCATGTAACTATCGCCCTCCTAAATGCAAACACAAAGTCCATTTGTCTACATTTTGCTCCACGTTGCACCATCCTGGTTTTGTCTACCCTGCTCAGGGATCGTCGGGTCCGTAATTTCCCGCCCATTGGATGGACAAAATAGGGACCTTCAATTTGGTGGCCAGTCCACCCGCCAAAAAGAAATTTACAGATATCATTGTCCGTTGGCTATTGCAAAGTCTACCTGCGCGACCGCTACTGTGATTGTATGCATGGAACTCTGGATCTCATGGCAGCATCAGTTTTGCGGCCTTGACAATCTGGCGCGATGAACTGCACGGTGATAAGATGAGATTCTCGGAGGATATATTCACAACCATCCTCTATGGATGTCTGGATGTCGGAGAAACAGTTGCTGTAGGTAACTAATACTCCATTATAAACACCGCACATGTAGTTCACAAAGCATGCAGGAAAAATGATGAATTGCGTGATCGCTTCACTGGCAGACGTACGCTTCCAACGATCTTGCTCGATGCCGTGTGCTTTTCAATGATGCTCGGCACTCCCCCATACGACTTGACTAGAAAATAGACATGCGCTCTACTTGTCTGCATTGGATATTGATCAGATAGACACATCAATAACATCTAATGACTTCAGACAACTTTGCCAATAATCATTGCTCTCATTGGCCATGACTTTGCAGAGAGCAGACTGATGGCAGACCGACCATACAACAGGCAACTACGGCCTGAGAATGTTGTATGATGACTCTCATGGACACATTGCAAGAACATGCGACATGACTTGAAAATAAAGATGAGTAGTACATGGAGTTTACGAAGTCAACTAACGAGTCGGTTGGTGCGTTGCGGATGCAAAATCAATTAAAGCTGGATTTAAGAATGTTGTGAGGTATATGATAAAGATAGACCAGGGATCTTAACACCATCGTCGCTACCAATGAATGCTACTATATTAGAAATTTTATATTATTTCCAGACAATGTAACAACGCAGGTCGCCAGACAAAATATAGGGTCCAAGGCCCCCGGCCCTGAGCTAGTGCTGCCGAAGTCCGGTTCGGTCCGGTTCTTGGGGGTATTTTGTCGAACCCAGAACCGAACCTTTGGTCCAGTTCAGGCAAGGAGACAAACCCTGGACCGGACCATTTATGAGGTCCGGTTCGAACCATTAAAAATTTCATTTCAATTAGCATAAAATACAAAACAAATTGTACACCACGCCGTGCTAATCTTCGGACATGAAAACGAGTCAGCGGGCTCAATGAAAACGAGTGGACAGGCCCATGAAAACTGAATATCATCGAGTGGACGGGAAGTAACCAGAACGCGCAAGGTTGCTAGAAGTTTCGTTAGCTCGGTGGAAAAGGGGTCTGCGTTGCCAGGGGTGCCCGTAATGCATGGCTGTTGGTATTCTTTAAAGCACGGAACGCTGGCAGGTGCCAATTGCAGATTCATATACTGAATTTCCGAACCGCTTGCACTCGACAACACAATACTAATTGCAATGCACGTTAGATTATATGCGTCGTCCTACCACTGTTTATTTGGTGGAAATTGTGTCTAGCCGCATCCAAACCGCTACATTGAACTCACCGCACTCGAGTGACTCAACTGCAAGGCGTGCTGCCACGGCCAGTAAGAACACTTTAGGTGCATAGCCTGCGTTATATCCAACATCATCATGACATAACATACACTACATTATCTCTGACACTCGCCAACAGTTGCTTTACACGCTTTGTACCGGAAATCAATCAAAGAAATCCCTTTGTAATTCATAAAATGTTTGGGCTCTAACATCTAGATCTAGTTTGAAAAGGACAATAGGGTACGTGGGTCGCATTATGTCGAATAAATCCTAATGTCTCTCCGGAACGACACCATCTTCCATCCTCCATCTACCAACTTCCCGCATCGCCTCGGCATCGCCAACCTCCAACTCAGGTGCATCAAGCAACGCACTGAGCATCAGCCACGGGTCCTTCCCCCCACCGTACCTCAGCACCTCCTGCTTGTATTTATCTCCCAGCTCGCGGTTAAGCGGGTCCCCAGAGAAGATCTTCCGCCACACGTGGGATGC
>Ga0153976_1000118_pt1 | contig 23376 bp, 15 predicted proteins | sample TSGA060MetaG_FD_104717 | JGI IMG/M metagenome (GOLD analysis project Ga0153976, IMG submission 104717) | Attine ant fungus gardens microbial communities from Georgia, USA - TSGA060 MetaG | ecosystem: Host-associated > Fungi > Mycelium > Unclassified | place: USA: Georgia, Yuchi Wildlife... | reverse complement strand
TAATTACCATTTTTGGATATGCTTCTGGGCGTTGTGGAGCACAATTCCCACGTCCCGGAGGCACCAAGTCTGTCATGCATGATATTAGGCTAGGAGTCATGCATGATATGTGGATTTAGACTACAGTAAAACATGCAATGATACATATATTCCAATTACAATAAAATCATGCATGACTACGCTAGCATCAGGTGGCGCCAGGCCAGGCCGGAGTTTGGCTTCGAGGAGATGATAGACGGGCCCACTGCCAGAATTTTCGACTTTTTCTATTTAAGTTGGACAACGTAGGTGGCAACATATGTGAGCTATAGCTTTGAAGAATGCTTGAAAAGGAGACGACTCCAACACCGTTGTGCACCGAACTTGTGGAAGGCTGATTTTCGAGATGCTTGTCCAAACTAGTTTTTTTAGTCATGATCTTGTCATATAGCATTAGTAGGATTTTAGTGGTAACATGATGAAATTGGAAGGACTCGGATAACTAGTACTGCTACTAGCTACCACGCGAAGAACGTGAGATAGAATCCAAGGGTGTAAGCAGTGAAAGCAATAGATATCGATGACCAGTTACCAGTTCACCATCGGATGGAGTTTATCATGTAATAAGATATTCTTCAACAGGTTGAAGATGCATAGTGCTCTTCAGTGCTACATACTAGTAGTGAGCCTGAGGATCCCGCCTCAGAACAGAAACGTGGGATTTACCACAGCCTGCAGAACAACCAACAGTACATACATGCTTCACGAACATTTTCGTCTGTTGCGTTGCGGATAAATAAACCAAACCATCATGATAATATTCGATCGGAAAGTGCTCTCACTTGACTCTTCCTCCTCAGGTTCTTCGTCCTATATCCTCGTCGCTCGAATTAAAATCATTGGTCTGGTGTATTATATTCGACTTTCCCATGGTAGTATAACTAAGGACTAATATTGACTGTAAATCAGCTACCTGTTCACAATTCTCCCAGGGATTATACAAAGCCCATTCAAGTCCGGCTCATAGGCCCATGAGGATATATTTGGAGTGGAACAAGGCTAGCCACTTCCACTTCGTGCCCTCGTCGTTTCCCTTGTTCCCACAGACTCTTTGTCATTTAGACTCAGATTCAGCCTTGTTTTAAAACTTACATGATGGCTGACACCAATCCTCGGAAGAAGCGCTTGTGGCCGTTGAGGCGAAGACGCTCAGACATCCATTTATCAGACGAGACAGGCAGGAGAGCGGCGGAGGAAACTGAGGTATGGAACATCGACCTCACACCTGCTGATTCTTCGTAATGATGTGTTTGCAGCTGTCCTCTCCCCAGCCCTCGCAGATTCGATCTGGCAAAGGACCTGTTAGAAGGCTATTGGGGGGGATCAAAAATATTTCCGTTCAAGGTACTGGACGTTCTCCTAATCCTGCACCCGTGAGTTCCAGTTCCAACGCACGCAATCCCATACCCGATCACGTACGCCAGGCAGGTGTAATCCTGTCTCTTCTCATGCACTGTATTTGATTGTTGCTGCAGGGCCCGACAGCTGATGCCGCTCTCGCTCCTGAACAAAATACTGGTCAGGCTACGAATTCAGGCACTGCGAAGGTAGGGTCAAACCACGTACCTTGGAACTTCCTTATGCTAATTTACTCATTTCTATCATCAGGATGAACCTGATCTGAAGGAAAGACTCGCGGATACCCAGAGAGCCACCGCAGGCATGAGGGATTTCTCAGGAAATGTCCGAACCACTGCTTCTGCAACCAACGACGTACAATCTGCTTGTGATGCGGTCGGGGCTGTCTCCTCGACTGTTGAACCCCTTCTTCAATCCCTGAGGGTGTTCAACTCCATTGCTAGCAAGATTGCGAATGTAATCTTGTTTATCTCTACTATGCACGTAGCTGACCTTCGCGCGTAGATCCATCCCTATGCGAGAGTAGCGATGAGTATATTAACTTTCGCGTCCAATGTGCGCTTATTTGCATATCCTCGATTTTGCACATCACTGAAATTTACACACTACAGATGATTCTCTCTCAGACCCAGCAGGACGATGATGTTCGCGGATTGCTTGAGAAAATCTCGCAAGTGTATGCTTTCATGAATGAGGATGTGAGACTGGTCGACGTTCCATCTATGCAAATACTCTACGAAAAGATGGCGCGACAAATGCTAGAGTGCGCTGATTTTATAATCCATTACTCTGACATAACGAGTGCTTGTGAGTCGAACCGGCTGCATTGTCGCCTAACACTCCATGTCATCTCTGTACGCAGGGGAAAGACTTGCCAAGAACATCTTCAGAGAAACCAAGACCACGATTCAGAACTACACTAATGTTTTCGACACTCTCATGCAGCGATTTCGAGATCTTGCGGATCGTGACACTTTGATCAACGTCCATGATATAGGTGATACTGTACTTCTTCATCGTGAATGTTCGTTGACACTAGAGCCCTTGACATAGATGTGAACGTCCACCGTATGAGTAAGAGTTGGTCTCAAATTCAAACCTTCACTAACCTGTGGACCAGTCGACGATTTGGACTTCAAGGACATGGTATACGTGAACGGTGCCGGGAGGGATACCTCCAAGTGTTGTCTGCCAGGTACTAGAGAGAGCATTATGTCCGAGATCAAGGACTGGATTAACGGGACTGGAGAGGACGCACAGCAGATCTTCTGGTTGTCTGGCACTGCGGGGAAAGGCAAATCGGCCATCGCCCATACAATAGCCAATTGGTTTGATGAGCGTGGTGGTCCAGTCGCTTGCTTCTGCTTCGACCGGACGCGGAAAGCTGAGCAACGCCATGAAAAGATATTCACGACGATCGCACGCGATTTGGCAGAACGCGATCCTATTATACGGCGAACACTAGCGAGTGCTGCTCACGACAACGAGCTAAGGCACACCAAAGACACCGCAAGACAGTGGAAGAATTTCATATTAGGGCCGGTGGGCGCAGCCTCCCAAGCTGTTGATACTCCCGTCCTGGTAGTCATTGATGCCTTGGACGAGAGCGGCGAAGCAAGTTCTCGGGAACAGATCCTTCGTATGATTACTGGCAACGTAGACCCCCTTTCCACCGAGCCAACGAAACTTCCGGCACACTTTCGCATCCTCATTACTTCTCGTCCACTTGAAGATATCCATAAATCGCTACACGGCATGCAACACATTCATCATGTTTCCATAGATGATAGCTCGCTGGTGTCTGCAGAACGTGATATCCAGCGTTACATATCCACGAAGCTGGCCGACTTGCGCAGTACCTTCAATGATGTCGACTTCCAGAGACTTTCTAAGCAATCTGATGGTCTGTTTGAATGGGCTCGTCTCGCCTGTGAGTATATCAAGGGTACGAACAAAGTGGTCCTGCCTCCGAGGAGACAGTTTGATGCTCTGGTAGCTCGGAAGTCTGGAAAAGGCACGCGTCTGTTGGATGATATGTATAGGCTCGTCTTGGAAGAATCGATGCCGAAGGACGGGCGCGAGGACGTGATCCCCATGTTTTGCTCTGTGATGAGGCAAATTCTTGTATTATCGGAGCCTCTTCCTGCGACTGCGTTGAATGCGATGCGCCAGCATTTTCCGTGCGAGGATGAGCATTACGACGTGAATCTTGTCGTCGGGAAACTGGGTTCACTTGTCACTGGTACCGATTCTACCGCACCGGTCCGTCCCCTCCACGCATCCTTCTACGACTTTCTCACCCATAAATCACGGAGCAACGAGTTCTTCATCGATGCATCATTGGTAACGAGCGATCTTGCCTTTGCCTCGCTTCGGGTCATGGAGGGCGGACTTCGGTTCAACATCTGTTCCTTGGAGAGTTCCTATTTACCCAATTCTGCCTTGGTTGATTTGGAAGAACGAGTGAAGAAGTGCATTCCGGCTGAGCTTTCATACTCATGTCGATGGTGGGGGACGCATGTGGGAGCCACGCCCTTCCAATCGCTGCTCGCCGAGGAAATTAGAGGTTTTTTGGATGCAGAGCGCCTCCTTTTCTGGCTGGAAGCACTGGCTCTAATGAAGGGCCTCAGTGGTTCAGTTGGGACTCTCACGTCCATCGCAAGTTGGTTCACGGTGCGTTCGAGGTCATTCAATATGTCGAATCGATTTTTACGGGTAATGGTCATAGGGTCACCCTGAGTATGCAGATATCAGGAGCGCTATTAGGGACACCCAGCGCTTCATTCGAACTTTCGCTCCCGCTATTGTACACAGCACTCCGCATTTGTATTTGTCCGCTGTGCCGTTTTCTCCTACACATTCCACAATATTTGAAAAATTTGCACCCAACTTTCCTCGCACCCCTCGTGTTCTTAATGGTCACGCTGACAACTGGCCTCCAATGGAAAAGATACTCCATGCGGATTCCTGGGTGAATGCTGTTGCCATATCGCCAGATGGAAGGTGGATTGCGAGTGGCTTAGAAGACGGGACAATCTATGTGCGGGATGCGGAGACTGGTGAAGCTTTGGGTGCACCTTTCCAAGGGCACATTAGCTCGGTTCGGTCTGTTGCAATCTCTCCGGATGGAACTCGCATTATGTCAGGTTCAGATGACAAGACAATTCGGATGTGGGATGCAGAGACTGGCAAGCCATTGGGTGCACCTCTCCAAGGGCACACTGACCGGGTTCAGTCTGTCGCAATCTCGCCGGATGGAACTCGCATTGTGTCAGGTTCATATGACAATACTATTTGGATGTGGGATGCAGAGACTGGCAAGCCATTGGGTCCACCTCTCGAAGGGCACACTGACAGTGTTCAGTCTGTTGCAATCTCGCCGGATGGAACTCGCATTGTGTCAGGTTCATGGGACGAGACAATTCGGATGTGGGATGCAGAGACTGGCAAGCCATTGGGTCCACCTCTCCAAGGGCACACTGACCAGGTTTTGTCTGTCGCAATCTCGCCAGATGGAACTCGCATTGTGTCAGGTTCATATGACAAGACAATTCGGATGTGGGATGCAGAGACTGGCAAGGCATTGGGTGCACCTCTCCAACACACTGACTCAGTTCAGTCTGTTGCAATCTCGCCAGATGGAACTCGCATTGCATCAGGTTCATATGACAGCACAATTCAGATATGGGATGTAGAGACTGGCAAGGCACTGGGTGAACCTCTCCAAGGACACACTTCCTTGGTTTGCTCTGTTGCAATCTCACTGGATGGAACTCGCATTGTGTCAGGTTCACAAGACAAGACAATTTGCATATGGGATGCGGAGACTGGCAATGCATTGGATGTATCTCTCCAAGGGTACCCTCACTTTGCATGGTCTTTTGCAATCTCACCAGATGGAACTCGCATTGTGTCAGGTTCACGTGACAAGAAAATTCGGATGTGGGATGCAGAGACTGGCAAGGCATTGGGTGCACCTCTCCAAGGGCACACTGACTCAGTTCGCTCTATTGCAATCTCACAGGATGGAACTCGAATTGTGTCAGGTTCATATGACAAGACAATTCGGATGTGGGATGCAGAGACAGGCAAGGCATTGGGTGCACCTCTCCAAGGACAAACTGGCTCGGTTTTGTCTGTCGCAATCTCACTGGATGGAACTCGCATTGTGTCAGGTTCAAGTGACAAGACAATTCAGATCTGGGATGCCGAGACTGGCAAGGCATTGGGTGCACCTCTCCAAGGACACACTAGCTGGGTCCAGTCTGTTGCAATCTCACCAGATGGAAGTCGTATTGTGTCAGGTTCACGTGACAAGAGTATTTGGATGTGGGATGCAGAGACTGGCAGGCCATTGGGTGCACCTCTCCAAGGACACACTGACTTAGTTTTGTCTGTCGCAATCTCACCAGATGGAACTCGCATTGTGTCAGGCTCAGGAGACAAGACAATTCGGATGTGGGATGCAGAGACTGGCAAGCCATTGGGTGCACCTCTCGAAGGGCACACTGACTGGGTTCGGTCTGTTGCAATCTCGCCAGATGGAACTTGCATTGTGTCAGGTTCACGCGACAACACAATTTGGATCTGGAATGCAGAGACTGGCAAGGCACTGGGTGCACCTCTCCAAGGGCACACTGACCAGGTTTTGTCTGTCGCAATCTCACTGGATGGAACTCGCATTGTGTCAGGGTCAGCTGATGGCACAATTCGGGTGTGGCTTGTTGAATCCTTTGCACCTTCCCAAGCCTTCAAAGTAGTAGTATCTGCCATAGTATGTTTCTCATCCAACCCAACACATGCTCTTTGTTCCACCTCATCCTTTCTCCTGGAGTCTTATACATCCTCACTGGAAGCCTCCAATCTCATTCCAACCGAGGAGACAACGCATGCCCCTTGTTCTACCTTATCCTTTCTCCCGGAGTGTCATAAGCTTACATCTTCACTGGAAGCCTCCGATCTCATTGCAACCGAGGAGAAAACAGATTCTCTTTGGTCCACCTCATCCTGTCTCTTCGAGTATTATATATCTCTACTGGAAGCCTCCGATCTCATTCGAACCGACGAGAGATGGACTGTAGGTCCCGAAGGACGCCTTCTCCTCTGGATTCCAAGCTATTTCCCGTCCATCATGTATGTTCCAGGCAACACACTCGTGATACCCAATGCCTTGCAGCTTGACTTGAGTCATTTCTCACATGGCACGTCATGGCAGATGTGTCGTAAATAGACAGAGTCAGCCATCATGTCTCTTGTGAGTGGCTCCTTGCCCATACCCATTGGTACTTATATCTGATCAGTATGATGGAGCAGGGAGCACGCTGGTTACCGGATGAAAGACTCGGAGGAGGAAGGGCAGATTGATGATCTCTTGGAAATTTCCGAGCGTCTCATCAGAGTATTCACAAGATTTGTAAAATATGATGTCTGGTACATCCTTGGCGAGCTCTCTATTTACCAGTACCCTCATACTGTTGTCGGTAAGTCACGCCGCAAGTGCCGACCACAACAGAGTTGGATCATAGACTGTCCCACATCATGACTAGGACGTGATTCAGGTACTGGTGGATGAAGCGAGGGAGCTGAGAAGAACACTCTATAAATGAGTCTGGCAGCCTCGAGCTCACTGTGTTCTACTATCACGAAGTGTTGGCGGTGGTTGTTGCTGCCATTCCATGGAGTTTCGAGTCGATCGTACATCAAAAGCGACATGTTTTCCACCAGTAGCACGTGTATGCAACGACTCGACATGCGAACAGATTCCTCCGTCCGTTGTCAACTGTTATCGGACAAACTCGCAGACACCGCCTAATTCTGTCATCTCAGGCTACAAAAAATTAACAGAGAAATTCGCTCTGCTGAAAGGAAATTGCTTCTATAAAGGCTAAGAGGGACTCTAAGCATGATACAGGCGGATGGGGGCATTCTACACAGAAAACGAACCTCTGCAACTGCTGTCCACAACACGATACGACGCATGAATAATGATTGAGGGGGGAGCGACAACAACAATAAGGCACGAAAGAATTCGATGAAGCAGAAAAGACAGTGCTCCATCCACTACACTTGATGAACCTGTGGACTGTTGAGCAGCAGTGGAGTCTTTGGAACCATCAGTGTCTGCAACACGTACACAGCAGATGAACAAAATGTAACAAGACCACCATGTGTGGTTCTTGGTGCGTTTCGCCTGCTCGTTAATAGTCACCGGTCGCCGAGCAACAAATAATGACTAACAGAAGCTATTGGGCCATAGTAGCCGACACACTGGACAAAGCCTTTGTCCAGCTTGTCGACTACTATAGGTCACAAAGGAAATATACTTGTTTGTCCTGTACTGCAGCAACTTCGATAGTGTGCTGAGAGATATTCGGACTTGACTTATGTGGGAGTTCGATTGATTCATTGGCGTGTGGCTGAGAGCGATGGAAGATTGAGAAATTTTGATCGAGGATGGCATGTGGACGTGAAGTAGAGGAGGGAAAGAGAGTACGACGGCGGCGTCCAGAGGACCTAGAATGGGTGTCAGGCCTCGAGGGCAGAGCACAACATGTTATTAGTAGTGACTGTGATAGCATTGATTAGGCGAATACATATATCACTGATTTCCATTCAAGACTGTGAAGGCACCTACACTGTAATTATCGGTGTCGAACGGAGCAACGGAATGGTCCGTAGATTATCCGGCGCAGGACCCATACGTCCACTTTCTTGCGAGCATGGTTAGTCTAGACGATGATGAGTACCTAACCACTGCATCAACAAGTACTCACAATGTCAGATCTCGCAATGCCTCTCTCGAGTCTCTAGACACTTCAACAGCGCACATACCTTGCAAATGTCATTGCTGGACATGTACCCACATCTTTTGCATGTTTCTGCAGGCAAATCAATATGACGAGCACATAACAATATCATTACTTACGGCGCTGGGCCTTTTGAACCGCCTTCACTTCTTCCTTCACTTCAGATGTTTTATTGGAGGGAATGATATCTATGATGGCGCTGGGTATAGCACCTTCTACATCTTGTAAAAATGTCCGTGCGTGTCCTGGATAGGCGTCAGGGGAATATAAGTATACATTTCATTAAAAAATAGTCCAGTTATTTGAAGAGGCGCCGCGCTGCAAAATCGGACTTCGAAATCACCATTTGTGATAGCGCTCACATGGAGATTTGCTTTTCATACACGTATTTGAAGGGCTTATACCATTTGAATGTACCCTCTCCCTGTGTGCAAAGTGAGGCACAGCACCCTAGTCGGGCAATGTCGCCGCGCGTTGTATGATTGTATCCTCCCCCTAGGGCCTAGGTGCAAATTGAGGTACAGCGATCTAGTCAGGCAATGTCACCGCGCATGACCAGACAATGGTTAGTTTGTTTCTGAAAATAAAATCAAGTTGAACTTACTATTCATGAGGACAGTGTCCGCGATGTCATCCGCGTTGCGTCCGTTTGACGGTCTAGGTGATGTTTGGTCGATGTTCGAGACATGAAACGTACTTAATAGGGCGTACTTCCAAAGAGTCATCTCATCCCTTCATCGATAGACAAGAGAAATAATTTGAGGCTATAACCATATCGACCATTGAAGGTTTTCATGAACAATAAGCATGCCGGATCACACGACGAGAGTAGTCTTGCATCAAGGTTCTCGCCCAAAGCACCGGTTGAGACTCGATCACCACGCTTGAACACCTCTAGCAGCTCCTGTGACTGTATGATGGACTTCTGTCTCAAAGAGGAAAACGCAATCCTTGCAAATTTTGTTGCCCAGTTTTTGGAAGTTTCTGCATTGCTTTGGAGTCACGACATCGGACTCCATGATGTTGGTGCCATGTAAATGCCGCCAGTGATCACTCTGACAGTGTAGATTAATAGAAATCAAAGTGGTTCATTTGGGACCTGGGTGTAGGACCGTACTCATGAGTCATACATAATGAGACTTTGTACGCAGTGGCAGTGCAAAGTTCTTTTCAGCCTTGGGCCCAATTGGAAATTCATAATATTTATTCGATCAGAAAGTGCTCTCACTTCCTCCTCAGGTTGTTCGCCCTATATCCTCGTAGCTTGAATTAAAATCACTGGTCTGGTATGTTATATTCGACTTTCCTGTGGTAGTATATAGAAGTACCAAATACTAATAGCTACCTGTTCGCAAGTCTCCTAGGAATCATACAAAGTTTATTCAAGTCCAGCTCATGGGCGCTATCGAGATCATGGGCACCCGCAAACACGCGTGTTATGTATATGTATTTGGAGTGAAACGAGGCTACGCCCACTGCCACTGCGCGCCCTCTTCGTTCACTGCGACTCTTTATCATTTGGACTCAAATTCAGCTTTGTTTTAAAACTTACTTGATGGTCGACATCAATCCTCGGAAGAAGCGCTTGTGGCCCTTCAGGCGGAGACACTCAGACCTCCATTTATCAGGCGAGCGAGGCAGGAGAGCGGCGGAGGAAACCGAGGTATGGAACATCGACCTCACATCTGCTGATTGTTTGTAAATGATATCTTTGCAGCTGTCCTCTCCCCAGCCCTCGCAGATTCGATTTGGAAAAGGACCTCTCCCGTCTGTTAGAAAGCTATTGCGGGGGATCAGGAATATTTCCGTTCGAGGTGCTGGACGTTCTCTCAATCCTGCACCCTTGGGTTCCAGTTCCAACGCACGTAATCCCATACCCGATCACATACGCCAGGCAGGTGTAATCCTAATACTTGGCACGCATTGTATTTGATCATTGTTGCTGCAGGGCCAGCCAGCTGATGCCGCTCCCGCTCCCGAACAAAATACTGATCAGGTTAAGAATTCAGGCACTGCGAAGGTAGGTCAACCACATACCTTGAAACTTCCTTATGCTAATTTGCTCATATCCATCATCAGGATGAACCTGACCTGAAGGAAAGACTCGCGGATGCCCAGAAAGCCGCTGCAGCCATGAGAGGTTTCTCGGAAAATGTCCGAACCACCGCTTTTGCAACCAACGACGTACAATCCGACTGTGATGCGGTCGGGGTTGTCTCCTCTCGGTCTGCCGCAATCTCGCTGGATGGAACTCGCATTGTGTCAGGTTCAGATGAAAAGACAATTCGGATGCGGGATGCAGAGACTGGCAAGCCATTGAGTGCACCACTCCAAGGGCGCACTCACTCAGTTTTGTCTGTCGCACTCGCACCAGATGGGACTCCCATTTCGTCAGGGTCAGCTGATGGCACAATTCGGGTGTGGCTTGGTGGATCCCCCACACATCCCCAAGCCTCCAAAGTAGCAGTATCCGCCACAGTATGCTCCCCACCCGACTCAACACATGCTCTTTGTTCCACCTCATCCTTTCTCCCGGAGTCTTATACGTCTTCAGTGGCAGTCTCCGATCTTATTCCAACCGAGGAGAGATGGATTGTAGGTCCTGAAGGACGCCTTCTCCTCTGGGTTCCAAGTTATTTCCCATCGATCATGTATGCTCCAGGCAACACACTCGTGATACCCAATGCCTTGCAGCTTGACTTGAGTCATTTTTCACATGGCACGTCATGGCAGATGTGTCGTAAATAGACAGAGTCAACTATCATGTTTCTTGTGAGTGGCTCCTTGCATACACCCACAGTGGTACTTATATCTGATCAATGTGACGATGCAGCAGGGAGCACATTGGTTACCAGATGAAAAACTCTGAGCAGGAAGGGCAGAGCGATGATCTCTTTGGAAACTTACGAGCGTCTCATCAGAGTATTCACAGCATTTGTAAAATATGATGTCTGGTACCTCCTTGGCGAGCGCTCTCTTTACCAGTACCCTAATACTGTTGTCTGCAAGTCACGCTGCAAGTGCCGACTATAACAGAGTTGGATCATAGACTGCCCCACGTCGCGAGTAGGACGTGATTCAAATACTGGTGCTGGATCAAGCGCGGGAATTGAGAAGAACACTAAATGAGTCGGGCAGTCTCGGCTCTCAACCTCACTGTGTTCCATTATCACACAGTATTGACGTTGCTGCCATTCCATGGAGTTTTGAGTCAACCGTACATGAAGAACGACATGTTTTCTACCGGTAGCACATATATACGATGACTCGACATTCGAACAGATCCCTCCGTCCGTTGTCAACTGTCATCGGACAAACTCGCAGACACCGTCTAGTTCTGTCATCCCAGGCTGCAGAGCATTAACACAGAAATGTACTCTGCTCAAAGGAAATTACTTCTATAAATGTTGAGAGGGGCTCTGAGTTCGGCGGGTGGATGATACACGCGGATGGGGGCATTCTACACAGAAAACGAACCTCCGCAACCGCTGTCCACAACACAATACGACGCATGAATAATGATCGAGGAGGGAGCGACAACAACAATAAAGTACAAAATCATTCGATTTCGATGCAGCAGAAAAGACAGTGCTCCATCCACTACATCACTATTGATGACCGGTGGACTGTTGAGCACCAGTGGAGTCTTTGGCACCATCGGTGTCTGCAATACGTACACAGTAGAGGAACAAAATGTAACGAGACCACCATGTGTAGTTCTTGATGCGTTTCGCCTGCTCGCTAATAGGTACCGGTCGCCGAGCAACAAATACTATACAGAAGTTATTGGACTATAGTAGTCGACAAACTGGACAAAGGACACATACCTGTTTGTCCTGTACCGCAGCAACTTCGACAGCAGGAGAACTGTGCTGAAAGATATTAGGACTCGACTTATGTGGGAGTTCTATTGAATCATCGACGTTTGGCTGAGAGCGATGGAAGATCGAGAAATTGTGATTGAGGATGGCATGGGGGCGTGATTTAGAGCAGAGCAAGAGAGTACGGCGGCGGGGTCCAGAGGACCGAGAATGGGTGTGGGGTTTCGAGGAGGACTCAAGCACAGATATTAGAAAACAACTGATTTTAATGTTGACGACGCACAATGCACATGACCACTGTACTTCATGATGTTGGTGCCATGTAAATGCCGCCAGTGATCACTCCGACAGTTAGTAGAAAACCAAAGTTGTTCTTTTGACTGACTTCAGAACGTGCAAGAACGGCAAGACCCGGTTGTCCCAGAACGTCTGATCAGACTGATATTACGAGACCAACTTTCACAGTCTCTCCCAGGTCCCTAAACAAGCGCATCGTGCTACATGTTGATGTTTCCTCGTTGCACATACTTATCTCTTTGATGCACGCGGCGCGCATCAAATTATGGCGGGGCTGTCGCTGAGGATTTCGGAGTGTTCCACGCTCTTCAAGTTCCCTATCCTCTCCTCCCCAATCTCACACATTTGGTGTAGAATGATGGTCTTGGTCTTTCTCCGATCTGGCCTCTGCTCAATCCACGTTTACGGTCTCTTCGGATACCCACCAGTCTTTGGATCTCGGGATCTACACTGTTGTTCCTGTATAGAATCCAGGGACTTTGCCTTAGATCCCTGACTTTGCGAGTTTGTGTGAGAGCACGATCCGAATAACGAGCTGTAGTCGATGCCTGTTTCTCCCGATTAATTGGTTCTTGGCAGAAGCTCGAGGAATTGGATTCTCCCCCATGAGTTGCGACGGTATTATCAGCCTGTATGGCTTGTCATCTCTCGAAGTCCTCCGACTGCACATCGATGATTCATTTGTTCTACCTGCAAACTCGCTATCATTTCCGTCATTGTCTACTTTCGATGTTAATGCCGAGAGCCCTGGGACTACCTTTTCTCTATTCCAAGCCATGAGGGCATTGCCAAAATCTATACGGATTGACCTTACCATCCTCCCCTTCGGGGGTGTGTATCACGAACCAGAAACTGCTGGGCTCATTTTGCGCCTCATCGATCAAAGTGCATCATGCGAACTCCGAGTCGAAAGATTTGGCATGGCGTTTCCCGGATATTCAGAAGGCAGTCCCGTTAACGTGTCTTACATGCTCAGACCTCTTTTCCGCTTCAGCAACCTGCGTGCATTGGAAATCACAGTAAAATCACAGTTCACGCTACTTGATGATGACCTGCGTTCGATAGCCTCTGCGTGGCCTCAGCTTTAGAAGCTTGTCTTGGTTGATTTCCCAATGTACGGACACTCCTTCATCTTTGGATGAACCAGAATTCTTACCCACACCTCCATTACCACCGGGTCTTCCCCAAGCTTTTCCAACCCTACCCCCGCATCTACCCGACAACCACCTCCTCCCATACACCCCATCATCGGCAGTTTGTACACAGACATGCGTCACACAGCTGAAACCACCTTACACGGTCTTATTTTACTTCTGAAATTATGCCCCTGTCTTCGCTCCTTCCACGTGGTTATCGACGCCACCAAGCTGGATGGCCTGCGGAGCGATAAACTAGGCGGTGTTTACAATATGGATTCGCCCATCAATGATACCGAGGTGGTTGCTTGCATCTTCCTTGACATACTTCCCGATCTCGAGTCTGTTTTGGTCTAATACACCATTACTTAGCCAAGAGCCGCATGGAGGATGGATTCGAGTTCAGGAAATAATACGTGCTGGTAAAGAAGCGGCGGCCGCAGGGCCTGTGACGTAGCAAATCCTGCTGTATGCCCCATTGTTGAATGAACATTTTCGAGCTTATATGATAAACAACATCGTTTCGCCGTCACTCACCCCTTTCCTTTTCCTTGGATTTGGTATCTCTCTTTTATATTTCCATGATGTGTTTGCTGAGTAATTGTACCTTCGTTCTTCACCAACGCCGGGGCCGCGTATTATATTCATCGTCCATGTTCAATGCTTTCTTACGCCTCTCTAGTATTATTTATACACAGTTGATACCATCTCAGTGCCACCAAGATATTTAGTAGCATTTTCGCGGCACGCAGTTTACATTGTAATCCACAAGGAATGACTGTCTTTTATTACAATCCAGCTCATCGCGCTCATCCCCTGATTCTATAGCATGACAGTAACTATCCGTAATGCAATACTTCAGTACATCTCTGTCCTTATTGCGCGTGCGTGGAGCGACGTGATGCCGTGTACATCAACTGATAATCGATTGAAATGTTGCAACACCAGCCCCGACTAGCTAGCATAGCAGCTAAATACCGTCAAAAGAGAGTCCCGTCCAAAGGCCAAGTCCAAGTTTGAGAGAGTAAAAGCGAGAAATCAAAAGTCCAGTCCGAGTCAAGGTAGGAGAGATCCATAGTTCCAGAATGCCCGAGTACAACTGAAAGGTAAATCCCGCAATGATGGTCAGTACTAAAGCACGGAACCCAAAGCAGTGAAAGAGGGAGAGGAAGAGAGAAAGGATGGGAGCTTAACAAGGAAGGAGGTGTCGAGGTCACACGATTGTGACACTGACCACAAAGGCTATTAGAGATAAAAAGAAATAGCAGACGATAAGGAAAACTTACTGTCAGTATCGTCATCGGCAGCATCGTCGTCATCGTCGTCAGAACAAACCACCAAACCAAAGGAGGTGGATGTGGATGTGGAGAGTAGGGAAGGGAAGGTAGCAAAGACAGACGGACTAAGAACGAATGATTGCAACACCATGACTACAACAGCGATTAGCGATACAAAGAGATGTCAGACAAGGAGGAAAGCTTACTGTCGGTATCATCGTCATCATAGGAGCAAGCCGATGAACGCAACGTCGTGAAGGAGGGAAGGAGGAAAGTAGGGAAGGGAAGGTACCAGAGGATTGCGGCATTGTGACTACAAAACCGGTTGGCGACCACAAAAAATGCCAGACGACGATGAGAACTTACTGTCGGCATCATCATTGGCATCACCATCGGCGTCGTCCTCATCATCGGAACAGACCACCGAACACAATGTCATGAAGGAGGGAGAGGAGGGAAGCAGAGAAGGGAAGGTAGCAAAAACGGATCTATCAAAGATTAATGATTGCGACATCGTGACTACAAAGGTGATTAGTGATAGAAAGAAATGACAGACGAATCGTCGTCGTCGTCGTCACCATCGTCAAAATTGGAAGCGACAGAACCCAACGCACTAAAGAAGGGAGAGCAGGTGAGCAGCGAGGGAAATTTAAACCTACCAAAGTTCGATGTGTCGAGACCGAACAATACCAACACTACTAGCATAGAGTAATTAGTGATTTAAAAAATTGTCAGAGGACGATTTTAGTCAGAGCGATGAAGGAAGCGCAACCGTGAGGATAGTAGCGGCCCAAAGAGTCGAGGCGATAGTCAAGGATGTCGATGAGCATCAAATGCAGTTTACATAATAAGCTTCTTCGCAGTGCATCATGATAGTGCTTTTCGAATTCAGCCTCATGCCTCGGAATTACAGAACAGAACAGCGTTGCCCCTGCGAACAGCTAGAAGCCAAGCGAGGCTTCACGAACACTTTCGTCTGTTGCAGATGAACCAAACTGCAATGTTCGATCGGAAAGTGCTCTCACTTTCTCCTCAGGTTGTTCGTCCTATATCTTGAATTACTAAAATAATTGGTCTGGTATGTTATATTCGACTTGCGCATGGTAGTATAACTAAGTACTAATATTTACATAAACCATCTACCTGTTCCCAAATCTCCTAGGAATTGTAAAAAGTTTGTTCAAGTCTGGCTCATGGGCACTATCGAGATATATTTGGAGTGAAACGAGGCTACCACACATTGCTACTGCGTGCCCTCTTCGAGTCGCTCCCCTTCCTCCCTTCCTCCCTCTCTATCATTTAAACCCAAATTCAGCCTTGTTTTAACTTACTTGATGGCAGACATCAATCCTCGGAAGAGGCGCTTGTGGCCGTTCAGGCAAAGACACCCAGACCTTCATTTATCACGCGAGACAGGCAGGAGAGCGGCGGAGGGAGCTGAGGTATGGACAATTGACCTCACAACTGCTGATTCTTTGTAATGATATCTTTCAGCTCTCCTCTCCCCAGCCCTCGCAGATTCGATCTGGCAAAGGACCTCTCCGGTCTGTTAGAAAGCTATTGCGGGGGATCAGGAATATTACCGGTCGAGGTGCTGGGCGTTCTCCCAATCCTGCACCCGTGGATTCTAGTTCAAACGCACGTAGTCCCATACCCGATCACATACGCCAGGTTGGTGTAATCCTAACTCTTCCCATGCACTGTATTTGATCATTGTTGCTGCAGGGCCCGCCTGCTGATACCGCTCCCGCTCCCGAACAAAATACTGGTCAGCCTACGAATTCAGGCACTGCGAAGGTAAGTCAAACCACGTACCTTGGAACTTCCTCATGCTAATGTGCTCACATCGATCATCAGGATGAACCTGACCTGAAGGAAAGACTCGTGGATGCCCAGAAAGCCGCTGCAAGCATCAGGGATTTCTCAGGAAATGTCCGATCCACCGCTTCCGCAACCAACGACGTACAATCTGGTTGTGATGCGGTCGGGGCCGTCTCCTCGACTATTGAACCCCTTCTTCAATCCTTGAGGGTGTTCAACTCCATTGCTGACGAGATTGCTAAAGTAATCTTGTTTATCTCTGCTATGTACGTGGCTGACCTTCGTGCGTAGATTCATCCCTATGCGAGGGTAGCAATGAGTATATTGACTTTCGCGTCCAAAGTGCGCTTATTTACATATCCTCGATTTTGCGCATCACTGAATGTTGCACACTGCAGATGATTCTCGCTCAGACACAGCTGGACGATGATGTTCGCGGATTGCTTGAGAAAATCTCGCAAGTGTATGATTTCATGAACAAGGATGGGAGACTGGCAGACGTTCCCTCTATGCAAATACTCTGCGAAAAGATGGCGCAGCAGATTCTGGAGTGCGCCGATTTTATAACCCACTACTCTGACATAACGAGTGCTTGTGAGTCGAAGTGGCTGCATCGTCGCCTGATACTCCATGTCATCTCTTTACACAGGGACAAGACTTGCCAAGAACATCTTGAAAGAAACGAAGACCACGATTCAGAACTACAGCAATGTTCTCGACACTCTCATGCAGCGATTTCGAGATCTTGCGGCTCGTGACACTTTGATCAACGTCCAAAATATAGGTGAGAGTGTACCTCTTTATCGTGAATGTTCGCTGACACTAGAGCCCTTGACATAGATGTGAACGTACACCGTATGGGTAAGAGCTGGTCTCAAATTGACTCCGAACCTTCACTAACCTGTGGACCAGTGGACGACTTGGACTTCAAGGATATGGTTCACGTGGACGGTGCCGGGCGGGACACCTCCAAGTGTTGTCTCCAAGGTACAAGAGAGAGCATTCTGTCAGAGATCAAGGACTGGATCAACAGGACTGGAGAGGACGCACAGCAGATCTTCTGGTTGTCTGGGACTGCGGGGAAAGGCAAATCGGCCATCGCGCATACAATAGCCAATTGGTTTGATGGTCCAGGGGCTTGCTTCTGCTTCGACCGCACGCGGGAGGCGGAACGATGTCATGAAAAGATCTTCACGACGATCGCACGCGATTTGGCATATCGCGATCCTATTGTGCGACGAGCACTGGCGAGTGCTGTTCGTGACGACGAGCTGAGGCACACCAAAGACATCGCAAGACAGTGGAAGAATTTCATATTAGGGCCGGTGGAGGCAGCGTCCAAAGCTGTTGATACACCCGTCCTGGTAGTCATTGATGCGTTGGACGAGAGCGGCGATGCACGTTCTCGGGAAGAAATCCTTCGCATGCTTACTGGCAACGTGGACCCCCTTTCCACCGAGCTAACGAAACTTCCGGCACACTTCCGCATTCTCATCACTTCTCGTCCCCTTGAAGATATCCGTAACTCACTACACGGCATGCAACACGTTCACCATGTTTCCGTAGATGATAGCTCGCTGGTGTCTGCAGAACGTGATATCCAGCGTTACATGTCCACCAAGCTGGCCGGCTTGGGCGATACCTTCGATGATGCCGACTTCCAGAGACTTTCTAAGCAATCTGATGGTCTCTTTGAATGGGCTCGTCTCGCCTGTGAATATATCAAGGGTATCAATAGAGTGGGCCCACGTCCGAGGACACGGTTTGATGCGCTGATAGCTGGGACGTCTGAAAAAGGCACGCGTCTGTTGGATGTTATGTATAGGCTCGTCTTGAAAGAATCTATGCCGGAAGACGAGCGCAAGGAGGCGATCCCCTTTTTTTGCTCTGTGATGAGGCAAATTCTTGTATTGTCGGAGCCTCTTCCTACCACTGCGCTGACTGCGATGCGGCAGCATTTTCCATCTGAGGATGAACGTTACGACGTGAACGATGTCATCGGGAAACTGGGTTCGCTTGTCACTGGAACGGATTCTACCGCACCAGTTCGTCCCCTCCATGCATCCTTCTATGACTTTCTCACCGATAAATCACGGAGCAACGAGTTCTTCATCGACACGTCATTGGCAACGAGCGATCTTGCCTTTGCCTCGCTTCGGGTCATGGAGCACGGACTTCGGTTCAACATCTGTTCCTTGGAGAGTTCATATTTACCCAATTCTGCCGTGCTTGATTTGGAGGAACGAGTGAAGAAGTTCATTCCGGCTGAGCTTTCATACTCATGTCGATGGTGGGGGAGGCATGTGGGAGCTACGCCTTTCCAGTCGCTGCTCGCCGAGGAAATTAGAACTTTCTTGAATGCAGAGCGTCTCCTTTTCTGGCTGGAAGCACTGGCTCTAATGAAGGGCCTCGGTGGTTCAGTTGGGACCCTCACGTCCATCGCAAGGTGGTTCACGGTGCGTTCGAGTTCATTCAATGTGTCTAATCGATTTTTACGGGTAGTGGTCATAGGGTCATGCTGAGTATGCGGATATCAGGAGCGCTATTAGGGACACCCAGCGCTTCATTCGAACTTTCGCACCCGCTATTGTACACAGCACCCCGCATTTGTACTTGTCCGCTGTGCCATTTTCTCCTACACATTGCACAATATTTGAAAAATTTGCACCCAACTTCCCTGGCACCCCTCGTGTTCTTCATGGTCACGCTGACAACTGGCCTGTAATGGAAAAGATACTCCATGCGGATTGTGTTGTGCTTGCTGTTGCCATATCACCAGATGGAAGGCGGATTGTGAGTGGCTTGGATGACGAGACGATCCAGGTGCGGGATGCAGAGACTGGTGAAGCATTGGGTGCACCTTTCCAAGGACACACTAGCTCGGTTTTGTCTGTTGCAATCTCCCCTGATGGAACTCGCATTGTGTCAGGTTCAAAAGACACGACAATTCGGATGTGGGATACAGAGACTGGCAGGCCATTGGGTGCACCTCTCCAAGGGCACACTGACTCGGTTGTGTCTGTTGCAACCTCGCCAGATGGAACTCGCATTGTGTCAGGTTCATCAGACAAAACAATTCGGATGTGGGATGCAGAGACTGGAAGGCCGTTGGGTGCACCTCTCCAAGGGCACACTGGCATGGTTGTGTCTGTTGCGATCTCGCCGGATGGAACTCGCATTGTGTCAGGTTCAGAAGACGAGACAATTCGGATGTGGGATGCAGAGACTGGCAAGCCGTTGGGTGCACCTCTCCAAGGGCACACTGGCATGGTTGTGTCTGTTGCGATCTCGCCGGATGGAACTCGCATTGTGTCAGGTTCAGAAGACGAGACAATTCGGATGTGGGATGCAGAGTCTGGCAAGCCATTGGGTGCACCTCTCCAAGGGCACACTGGCTATGTTTGGTCTGTTGCAATTTCACCGGATGGAACTCGCATTGTGTCAGGTTCACATGACAAGACAATTCGGATATGGGATGCAGTGACTGGCAAGCTATTGGGTGCTCCTCTCCAAGGGCACATTCTCGAGATTCTTTCTATCGCAATCTCGCCGGATGGAACTCGCATTGTGTCAGGTTCAATAGACCACACAATTCGGATGTGGGATGCACAGACTAGGAAGGCATTGGGGTCACCTCTCCAAGGGCACACTGGCTATGTTTCGTCTGTCGCAATCTCGCCAGATGGAACTCGCATTGTGTCAGGTTCATCAGACAAGACAATTCGGATGTGGGATGCAGTGACTGGCAAGCTATTGGGTGCACCTCTCCAAGGGCACATTCTCGAGATTTTTTCTGTCGCAATCTCGCCGGATGGAACTCGCATTGTGTCAGGTTCAGTAGACAAGACAATTCGGATGTGGGATGCAGAGACTGGCAAGCCATTGGGTCCACCTCTCCAAGGGCACACTGGCTATGTTTGGTCTGTTGCAATTTCACCGGATGGAACTCGCATTGTGTCAGGTTCAGATGACAAGACAATTCGGATGTGGGATGCAGAGACTGGCAAGCCATTGGGTGCACCTCTCGAAGGGCATACTGACTCGGTTCGGTCTGTTGCAATCTCGCCAGATGGAACTCGCATTGTGTCAGGTTCAGTAGACAAGACAATTCGGATGTGGGATGCAGAGACTGGCAAGCCATTGGGTCCACCTCTCCAAGGACACACTGACTATGTTTCATCTGTCACAATCTCCCCGGATGGAACTCGCATTGTGTCAGGTTCAGAAGACAAGACAATTCGGATGTGGGATGCAAAGACTGGCAAGTCATTGGGTGCACCTCTCCAAGGACACACTGCCAATGTTTTGTCTGTTGCAATCTCGCCAGATGGAACTCGCATTGTGTCAGGTTCAGTTGACGTCACAATTCGAATGTGGGATGTAGAGACTAGCAAGGCATTGGGTGCACCTCTCCAAGGGCACACTGACTCGGTTTCGTCTGTCGCGTTTTCGCCAGATGGGACTCGCATTGTGTCAGGGTCAGGTGATCGCACAATTCGGGTGTGGCATGTTGAATCCTTCACACATTCTCAAGCCTTCAAAGCAGTAGTACCCGCCATAATATGTTTCTCATCCAACCCAACACATGCTCTTTGTTCCACCTCATCCTTTCTCCCGCGGTTTTATATGTTTTCACTGACATTCTCCGATCTTATTCCAACCGAAGAGAGATGGATTGTAGGTCCCGAAGGACGCCTTCTCCTCTGGATTCCAAGCTATTTTTCATTCAACATGTATGTTCCAGGCAACACTCTTGTGATAGGGGCCGATGCCATGCAGCTTGACTTGAGTCATTTTTCACATGGCACGTCATGGCAGATGTGTCGCAAATAGACAGAGTCAATCGTCACGTCTCTTGTGAGTGGCTCCTTGCATACACCCACTGGTACTTATATCTGATCAATGTGATGATGATGATGCAGGGAGTACATTGGTTACCAGATTCAACACTCAGAGCTGGAAGGGCAGAGTGATGATCTCTTGGAAATTTACGACCGTCTCATCAGAGTATTCACAGCATTTGTAACATATGATATCTGTTACCTCGTTGGCCAACTCTCTATTTACCAGTATCATGTCAAAGCTCGGGTGACCTAATACTGTTGTTGGCAACACTGCAAGTGCCGACTACAACAGAGTTGGATCATAGACTGTCCCACATCAAGACTAGGGGGTGATTCGGATACTGGTGCTGGATCAGGCGAGGGCACTCAGAAGAACACTATAAATGAGTCGGGCAGTCTCCCCCTCATTGTGTTCTATTATCACGCAGTATTGGCAGTGGTTGTTCCTGCCATTCCAAAGAGTTTCGAGTCGACCATACACCAAAATGTGTACGCAATGACTCGACATGCAAACAGAACCAAGGCTTCCTCCGTTGTCGACTGTTATCTTCCAAACTTGCAGACACCGCCTAATTCTGTCACTCCAGGGCCCAGGCTACAAAGAATTAACACAGATATATACTCTGCTCGAAGAAAATTGCTTCTACAATGGCTGGGAGGGACTCTAAGTTCGGCAGGTGGATGATACACGCGGATCGGGGCATTCTACACAGAGAACGAACCTCGGCAACTGCTGTCCACAGCACGATACGACGCACGCATAAAGATCCAGGAGGGAGCGATAACAACAATAAAGTACAAAAGAATTCGATGCAGCAGAAAAGACAATGCTCCATCCGCTCCAACACTATTGATGACCGATGGACAGTTGAGCACCAGTGGAGTCTTTGGTACCATCGGTGTCTGCAATACGTACTCAGCAGATGAACAAAATGTAACGAGACCGCCATGTGTCAGTGCGGTTCTTGATGCTTTTCGCTTGCTCGCTAATATGTACCGGTCGCCGAGCAACAAATAATGGCTATACAGAAGTTATTGGACTATGGTAGTCGACAAACTGGACAAAAGAGACATACCTGTTTGTCCTGTACTGCAGCAACTTCAACAGTACGAGGACTGTGCTGAGAGATATTCGGACTCGACTTATGTGGGAGCTCTATTGATTCATCGGCGTTTGGCTGACAGCGATCGAACATTCAGCATTTTTGATTGAGGATGGCATGTGGACGTGATGTAGAGGAGGGCAAGAGAGTACGGCGGCGGCGGCCATGGGACCAAGGATAGGTGTTGGGCATCGAGCAGGACTAAAGCACAGATGTTAGAAAAGAACTGATTTGAATGTTGACGACGCACATGACCACTGTACCTTCCAGTGACTTACGGTGTTGTGCACGGTGATGGTAGGTTTGCCCGATGTGGGGAACTCCCCATCGTTAGGCAGATATTCCTAGGTATCCCTATGACTTCCTATGTCGTCCTAACCATTCCCCTCCATTTCCCTCCATTTCCCTTGTAGTCCGGCCTCTTTCTGAAGTTTCCGTACGTCCACATCCCTTCGGACTTCGTCGCATGCACCCAGACCTCGACGCACCCCTCCGGACCATTTGTCGAACACTCCGTCCACCGTCCTGTCCATTCCCGTCCCTCTGTCGAAGTCTACTGGTGCATATCTTCCTTATTCCACTCACTATTTCCATTATTAGACATATTTTACTTGCTATTTCGTTTTGGACCCGAGTTACTATGGTAACTTCGTCCTTTTCCTTCATTTTCTTGAACATTCCATTAACCTACATCAGGAAAACATTGGAATCCTTTTTCGGCCTTAGATTACTTAAGAAAATGACGAAGGTGTTCTAAGGAGGCTAAGGAGATTAAGGATGTTCAGATGTTTCCTTTTGCTACTTATTCGTCTTATTTTTATGTCTTTTAAGTTTTAAGGCGGGTGCTTTTTTTAAGCGGGATAAATTTCTAAG
>Ga0153976_1000115_pt1 | contig 23598 bp, 17 predicted proteins | sample TSGA060MetaG_FD_104717 | JGI IMG/M metagenome (GOLD analysis project Ga0153976, IMG submission 104717) | Attine ant fungus gardens microbial communities from Georgia, USA - TSGA060 MetaG | ecosystem: Host-associated > Fungi > Mycelium > Unclassified | place: USA: Georgia, Yuchi Wildlife... | reverse complement strand
CCTTTGATATCCCGGAGAGTAGCATACTTGCGCTTTTCGACACGTGCACAAGGCGAGCCCGACATAATTGAATCCATTGATCGTCGGCGAATGTGACCGCCACCAAGCACCTAACAATCTTGACAACCAGAATCATTCATACACAAGAAAAACTCACTGAAATCATCGTGTCATCGTCTTTCACGGGGCTGTGGGCACTGACCTCGCTCGAGAACGACAACGGTCGGAACTGGTACAAGGGCAAATCACCAGGTTGTATACAAGCATCATCATCATCGCGTCCAAATACTGATTTTTCAGAAATCACAGAAATGCGCTGACCACTTTTATCGAAAATGGAGTCTGGAACTTCAAGTGAGATTCTTCGATCACCATCCAAAATCGAGTCCAATGTTGATTGACCAGGTATTGGCGACAGTGAAAATTCGTAAGGACTACGCGTTGACAAGGTTGAGGAGGGAGGCAGGGCCCGATCTGTCGTGTCGAACATCTTATCGCCGAGCCCAGGTCGTCCAAGCCGCATCGCAGACAAGTCACTCGTAACAGATTCTGTAGATGCGTTAAAGCACTTATACTGGCCTCGCATCAAGCGGGAACCAGTGTTTCCATCTGAGTCGCGGTGTACTGCAAAGCTCCTTTTCAAGAGGCTCACTGGAGGTGCTAGGGATGCAACAGAGAAAGTGGATTCGCGGTGTCGATCACGAGGACGAGAATTTGGAACATGGAAATAAAAACTAGAAGCATCGCTGTCAACTCTCTTTCGCGATCTAGACGGATGTTTGAGGAATGAAAAGGTATCGTCAATGGAAAATGATGTCGATAGATCTTCTGATGAGGGACACTCCTGCAAACTTGGCAAACCAAAGTCAAATGGGTCTGGAATACCGGGATTAATGACCCGACCATAAGAAGAGACGGACGCAATGCTCATGATGGAGTCCCGAACGCGACAATCAGCTCGGATATTGCCGGCAGCCGGAGGAGGATAGAAGCCAGGGCGCTGAGAGTTGAACTCAAACCCTCGGCGGACTTCTTCGAATGAGTCAAGTCCGTCAAAGCTGGAGATAGATGCGTGAGAGTGACGATAGAATGTTTTTTGAGCTTGAAATAACTTGCGGTTGGCATCTGAAGCAACTCTTGGGCGTTGTCGAGGTAGATCTGGTTCCTTAGCCAGAGTTGATTTACCAAGGGAATCATCACCAAACACTCGTTGGGAGGAAGTGGATGATTCCGAAAGTGGACCAACATGGTCAAAACGGGGAATGATGTCAGAGAGTGTCAGAGGTGTGCTGGAACAGTGTGATGGCTCAAGGATATTTTGACGAACTGCTCCTCCGAATTTGAAAAACTTGTTGAGCTCTCCCTTCATCGGACGCACTTCAGCAGACTGATTGGAGGGACGAGACGGTCCCATGTCTTCAGTAGGGTCTGTACTGACAATAATACGACCAGTCACATTTGCTGAGTCAACCTCGAGGCTTGAGTCAAAGCCGTTGACCAGAGGTAGCCCTTGGACATCGCTGGGAGCGAATCTCTTGACATTAGAATCAGATGTATCTGATTGAGTTGATTGGATGCCGAATGTCGATGGGTCTTCGGAATTGACTATCCTAGAAACCTTGTAAATATCGAAGGCTTTTGACCCATCTGTCTCGCCTCCACTCTGCCCGGTATGCTCCTCTGCCACAGCTACACCATCTGTCAACTCATCCCCAATTGATCGAGAATTGTCAGAAGAATTCTTGGGCGAAATATTCTTGCAAACATTGAAACCCTGAGGAAGATGTGGAACGGGCGGTACCTCTACCTGAACAAGTCCCCCCAAATCACACCTCAAATCAAGCATCGCCGGCGTTTTGAAAGCACACTCAAGTTGCTCAAAAAAGCTGTGACGGTCTGAAGCACCGGACTCGTTCAGTCTTCGCAATTCTCCGGTGAAGTCAAATGATTGTTTCGTATCCACGTCGAGATCCAAATCCACATCAGCATGTTCCCCTTCATCAACATCTTCAAGAGTACCAGTATCATTGCCGAGGGACGCGTCGAAAATAGGAGGGCTGAGAACCTCAGAAGGAAGATCGGGAAAGTCAAGAGGAGGCGGAATGGAACGTGGGTACTCGACATCAGCGCTGTTATCCTCATCTTGAATTAAACGCTTATTGAGATCAAGAGTATCGTCGTCAGAGCCGTCATTGATATTAGCCTTCAATATGTCTTGAAGCTCGTCCGGGATATCAGAGTCAGGATCTGATGCGTTAAATTCAGGAACAGCGTAGCAGGATACATCTGAACCTCCAAGGGTAGCAGGCATCCTCCTTCGTTTCTCCATAGAAGTAGCACGATCATGTGACGAAAGTAGGCCATCTGCGGGAACAGGAAATAGGGAGCACCGCTCCCCACAAAAAGCGTTAGCCTTTCGGCTCAGCGACGAAGAGGGAGAAAATGAATGCCCAAGACCATCGATCCTGGAGGCCTCTGTTGGAAGAGTGAAAACAGAAGGAATGGAAGCTCCAAAGGTGGATTTGGCATCAGTTGCATCGGATGTGTGGGACACACGAACTTTGGGAGGCCGTAGTGGATGGAAAACAGGGGCCGACTCAGGTTCAGGTCCGGGCGTCATCGTGCGCCTGTGATCTCTCTTCCATGTACCAATCTTCGAAGGTAAGTCACTTTGAGGCACTTTCTCATTGTCGCCCCTCTTCACATCGTGACGTTCTTTGACCGGGGAAATCTGCTGGAAAAGAACTGGCCAAGGTTTAATTGGTTGACCTAGGTCAAGTTCACTAGGCTTTGTCATGACAGTGATATCATCCACAGGAGATGTGAAGACAGGTGTGGTCAACGTCTTCGTTGCTTTGCCCCTGGATTGAGCATATGGACGGAGGGAAGATATTGAGACAGTACTGGGTCGTAAACCAAGTTCCCCAGCAACGCGGGTGGTGACGGACTGAGTCCTCCTGACAGGACTCCCATTGAACTTGTCGGTGAAATCCTTTGAAACCGGTCGTGACAGAGATATGTCCGGAGTGTTTGGCGTCGCCTCGAGGTCCAAATTATTGATAAGCTGAGCAAGATCATTAGTGGCAGCATCAAGAATTGACAGAACACCTATTTTGGACATATCAGCGGGATAGAGAGAACAAAGACAAACATGTGACGAACCTTCATCATCTTCGTAGACTGCGCATGGCCGCACTTTACCTAGCAACTGCTCCGACATCGGTCGAGCTCGGGGTCGCTTCACTGGAGTCGTCTGTGGCAAATCTTTTGTTTCGCTCTCCTTCAAAATGCCACCATAGACAAATGAATCATGAATCTCCTCCGTGTCGTCCTCGCGACCATCTCCTGTTGCCTCCTCAATCGTAGCAATAGGGAATGCAGCACTGAACCGCTTGTGAACTTCCTCCCCCCGACCAGCATCAATTGTACCACACTCCTGACTCGACGCGACTTCCGGGAACACATCAGTTATCGAAGTTCTCCTCTTTCTTTCACTCGATCTCGTACTGTCCTCTTTCTCTCTCTTCTGCCGTTTCTCTTTCTTTTCCTTCTGGATTTCACGCCTGTCACTCTGTAGCCCTTCTTCGTCCCACTTAACGCTCCCGCGACTCTGACGGTTTGAAACTGATACACTTGAACTCGAGGTCACAGAAACCGGTCTCAAAGATGAGGCGTTACTAATTGTTGAGCCCAATCTCTCCTTCGCTCGACTACCGAGGGCATCGAGAGATGGACGGTTTGGCTGCAAAAAAATTGATGACGCAGTTGAGCCACTGCGAACAGAAGGAAGGCGCATCGAAGACCGAAAGCTTAAACCGAGCCCTAAAATCGAGTGCTTCTTCCCTCCCAGAGTTTGCGTATTGTCGGCATATTCTAGATTCTCGGTGAGTGAACCTGCCTCGAAGCTTGACGATGAAAGACGAAGGGTTGCTTCATTCTCTTTCTCTTTCGCTCTCTTCTCTCTTCTCTCTCTCTTCTCTCTCTTGTCTTTATCCTCTTTCCGTTCCTTCTTCCCCTTCCCTCGGATAGTCCTTTCTCCATCCTCCTTATCCTCTTTCTTTTTCTTCTTTTTCTCTCCCTTCTCTCTCTTCTCTTTGTCCTTCTTCTCCTTCTCCCTCTTATCTTCCCCTCCCTTCTCCTTCTTCTCCTTCACTTTCTTCCCTTTCATGGTACCCTCCTTTACGCCATTTTCATTGACACCTAAATGTGACCAACCTCCAAGACGAGCCAAAGACTTTACAGATCGAATAGCCCGTACTGCAATCGAATCTTGGTCTCTTGTATCATTAAGCTTCCGGGTTGGAAAAGCGGGGCGTGAAAGAGACGAAGCATGAAATGTTTCCCTGAGTAATTCAGGAGCGAAAGATCTCTGGGCCCGACATGGGCGCGAAGTTTCCTCAGAGGCCTTGGCATGGAGAGCGGTTGAATTCGAGAGAGGAGTGGAATCAAGAGTACTTAAGCATGGTCTCCACTCTTGTTTGGATGAGAGAACTTCAAGGGAGTCAAAACAGAGATGAATTCTTTGGTCGAGGGCAAAGGTCCAGAAACTTACTTTTTGACTGATTCATTGAAACTGACAGTAAAACATTGAGCGATGACGATAAACTTCAAGTGGAGACAGGAACCCACATTGAGCACCCAGCTCATTTTCCTTTCCGCTTTCTTGGCTTTTAGTCTCCTTGGAATCCTTTCTTCCCCTTCCAATGCTCCACCATTTCTTGTCTTGAACTACTTTTGATGTATCGCTAGAAGCAGGACAGCCACGAGATACATCCTGAACATTCGTAACTTCCCCGAGAGCGTCCCACTTCAGCCCATTTAACGCTTTGCGCGACTTTGACCTCTTAACGACAATGACATCCTCGAGCTCGGGATCATTGATTTGGTCAATGTGAATGTTGAAGCTTCGACGAGTGGATGTTCTGTCCTGACAATCATTGCCAGAGATATTTTTGGCCTCACCCTTGGAACCGACGCCGAGGACTGCTAGTTTAGACTTTTTTGGAACAAGACGCTTGCGAGTTGGTGCGTCTGACTTGGGAGAAATAATGGAAGGAGAACCAGACGTCCATGAACTCTCGAAGGATCTCGAGAACGAAGTACTGGCGTCAGCGGACAAACCTGCAGCAGAAGGTGTAGCAGAGATAAGTCGTATAGATGGAACTTGGTGAGAATCATGAGAAATGACGTTAGTGCAATGAGTGTTTGATAGATTTGGTAACATATTTGCATAAAATTCAGACGTGCATGTGGTCTTGAAATTCGTAGAGTGGATTTGATGTGAAATAAGCTCGTCGTCAAACTTGTTGGATTTTCTGTCTAGATGAGATCTAGTTCTGTCAGCAACCGGCTGTAAATGAGTAACCGACGAACTGACTTGGCAAATTTGATTAATATTTGGCTACCAGCACACTCCAGCCCCCCAGTAGGCAGTATCAGTGCCCTAGGAGCACTGGAATTTCGTAGTAATTAACGAAACTTGTTCGTGCGAAGAAGAGCACCGGTCTTAACGCCCGGCGCGTCCTTCAACATCTAGTCACGTGATGTGATAGATCACAAGCTCTGCCAAACATCACATAATGGAAACATTTTGAAACATTTCAACGCCCATGGAAATGGTTTTCTTGAAAGTTTCAGAGAATGCATATTTTGGTACCTCATGGCGGCCGAGATCTATAGCTTCTTGCCCGGCATCGATGTCTAGAATATGATTAGTCTGAGACGTATCAAAGACATTGACAGATATCTCAAGGTCAGGTATTGGTCCACTTTACTGCCCACCACAAATTTGGAGGTCCTCTTCTGTTATCAGAGGAATCAGGCTCCATAGCTCTCAATGTCCCTCACGACATCTAAAGGCTACTAACACTTGTTGCTGTGCGGTCAAAGATCCTTGACGATGGCAAGCTCAAATTCAACTATCAATACATAACATCTAGAGCTTTCCCCTTCTACCAATCGATGCTTGATGCTTTGTAGGAGATCAATACTTCGAACCCGAAGAGGCCTGACAGTCCTGTTACCGACGTTGGTGCCAACTAATCTCGACCACATACACAAAGTGACTATGAATACAACATGGAGGTTCTGGCTCAACTCTCCAGAATCAATATCTGCACTATATGGAGGGAGGGAGACCCTGAAAAGTGCTTGATACAGGAATGAGAATCACTATCTTGTGATATCCTATCCTTGTTAGGCCCCGGGCACAACTTGTTGTACTGGTCCATGCTCGTACGCTGTTGTCCATAACAACCATGGCATCTCGGTCTCTAGAAATGTCCGATATCGAAAAACCTCGACCCTTTCTTGTACCCACAAGAAATCGACAGATTGTATTCAAAGCCGATGCAGTAGGACCCAGTCACGTCTGGTTAAACTAGCTTCTCAGTGATAGAACTTCTGAATTCTCTGGTAAAAATATTGGTACTTTATTTGTGTTCTGTAGCTTGAGGTAGCCTGCTTTTGTTTTGTTCAAATTACGTGTCGCTTTGTATCATGCTTTGTACGACACTTTGTATAACACTTTGTATGCAATATGCTGCTCGGCCTTCGGCATTACATCCTACCGGTAGTTCCCGGGACTCCGGCACTCTTGACACAAAAAATCCATTATTGAACAGAGGCACAAAGGAGGCACGGGATATGGCTTGCAGCCGGAAACATTGTTTCAACCGTTCACCAGCACCTGCATATGGATTGACAGGGGCGGTTGAACCCGTTCGATCTGCATAACATCCCTAGTTGCTATGTCTCGTCGTCTTGTATTGATATGAGTAATATAATAGAGTCTAATCCAGATCACACACACATACAATGTGGGCTCCTTTTGGTTTCAGTTGTACCGACTTTTACGGGGGATTGGATCCTTCAAACGCTACCAACAATGACACAAGCACCCAGATCAAAAAGATCAAAAAGTGTAATCAAGCGCTGCGAACGGCAAATCAAAATACACGCGTGTTTTTTCTGCATACTTCTGCCCCGCACACCCTTTAGATTGTCTAAACCTCTACAGGCCTTGCAACGAGACATAACCCAAACGTCAATGATCTCTCAGTGATGTACCTTGCTTGGTGACTTCATGATCTACAGCTCTCCTATATCTCCATCCAAATCTGCCAGCTCGAATGATTCACATGATGCAGGTGATCATTTTTCATGGGCAGCCAAGAAGGGTTCGAGTGTCTGTCGCGGCTTCAGCGGAAGTGCTGTTGCAACCAAGCAGTTCATCTCGTGTATCCACTCTGAAACAAAATGTCATGAGTCCAGATATGACAGCGGATGCATTTCCAGTAAATGCAGGGCAACTGACCTCTATTCGTCAATATGTGGTTGAGTTACTCCAGGAATAGGGTCTCCCTATAACTCAGTTCCAAGTGTTCTCAAATCATGGTCTCAAGCTGATCGGGAAGTAGTCCAGATTTGGACATGCTCATGTCTGTGCGGTGATTTCGGAGTTAGTGACCATGAATTCCGAATTCTTTTAACATGTAGATTGCACAATGGTCGCTCAATGGTGCACTTGAGTTATGAGCACTGTTTCCAGCCAACACAGGGATTTGCCATACTAGCTGGGCATCTTTTGTCAACCGCTCGACGTTTCATCTAACAATATAATACTATCCTTGACGGCCACTTTCAGGGTCTTGTTTTGTCATGACTATTGATTTTTTTCGAAGGTGTCAATGTATATTGTCTTCCACTTAATATCCAAGCAGTTGACTTCAAGTCTCAAATTCTTTGATGAGTGTCTTTCAGGTTGTGTAAGGCATCTAAAAGGTAAAATGGCCTGGTATTTATATGTTTGATAAATTAGAATCGTTTCTCAATCATCAATATCACCACTTGAAGTATGGGAAATTGATAGGTTTTATCTCAGATATGTTTTCCTTTCTGGAAAGAGCGTTGAGCTTCTCCTGTCTGTCTCTGTTGCAGTATCCTGATTATTGCAAGCTTTTCTGTAGAACTGACATTGAAACAAAGAAATGACATTGAATGAGAAAAATGAGATCTTCGAGCTGAACACACTTTATCTGACGGAGCACTATCGGTTTCCCTCCCAGAATACTATCAGCTACAGCAGAATTATCAGACGTTAGTCAAAACCATTGCTAACCAAATTTGCCATGCCCTGAGTTATCGGATCACCAGATTAAGATAATCAACTATACCCTACCGTCGATGAGAACTACCTCTCAACGACTGCTTCCTTTCAAAACTTTAGTACGTGTATCTCTCTTACTCAATATTACACTTCTGAGGCCTCATTTCTTTTTTTGTTCAGTAAGTCATCGTATCAGTGAAATTTCAAATACCAATCCGGACAGCTCTCAGCTGACCACGAGTGTTGCAAATTCGGCCGTCCAGGTCGATATTTTTGTATCAATCCATTGCATTCTCACTCCAGTCACTGTTGTGGAACCTGGAAGACGCTCGTAACATCAAAATAGCCAATACTCAAACTTGCTGCTCTCGGGGAAATACAGTCAAAATTCCCAGTATCCTGTCCCTGTCAAACGATTGTTACTTCAAAAGCAGAATTCCCTGCACTCAGACCGTCCAGTTCTTCATAAAAAAAAAATGCAACCTATCCGTTAAAAAGCATGTACCAAAATTGACTGCACACGATGCATAATTGTAATATGATCTAGCCCATGACCTTTTCATAGACCCCCGAGATCACTCTACTTAGAATTGACTCTATTCATTATCAAGATCTTACATCAATCAACATTGGTCATCTGTCGATTTTTGTGATTTGCATCCCTAGCATCACTCCCTGAAGATCTCACCTTGGCGCTTAGAGAAAGCCTGGTATCGTTACATTGGTGGCTTTGACCTCTACATACCAAGTTGCACCACCTTTCAGACATCAAACCACATTGTTATATTCTCTAATGATGACCTATCGACGAATGGTGGAATCAAAAGCTTAAAGATGCGAGATATCAATCTATTTCAAGTCGAAACTCAGGGGTTTCGCCGGCGCTTGTCAGTAGACTTGAAGGACCCTTGGTCAAAATCCTATCACGGACGCCATGAATATAAAGGCTTGAGGGCACTCCATCTGTCATGGTATGTTACCTGGGTTATTGCGTTTTTGAAAATTCCTGAAATGACGCACCCTCCTCAGATTTTCGCTTTGGACAAGACGAAGACTTTTCATCACGGTGTTTAGTCGGATTTGATTTGATATTCGTTCATTAAAACGGGACGCAATCAGAAATTGACTGAAATCATGGTACTTCGGTATGATTGATGGCCCAAGTATTGACCCTAATATAGAAATAATGAGATCTACATTAATATTTATAAAAATGACTACAGCTATTCTTCTAAGGGATTGTAGATTCTACGTATGATAATTCCTCTTGAACTCCAGTATCTATAAGAATTAAAATAAAATATCAAGACGCACAGACATCTGAAAGATGCAATTAACTATTACGGACTCTGATGAAATGCGTGGCAGCCTAGAATATAAAATACACGAAGGTAGAAGCTGGTGTCCGTCAGACAACAATATACTGGGAAATAAAAGGATGAGACTATACCTGAGATGTTCTAGATATTGCGCTCTGGAGAAAAAACTTCGGGACTCATATACATTGATAGCTGGGGCCCACCCCTCCGTATACAGCAACCAACGTATGTGTGTATTCCTGTGCGGCTAGACAGGTCCCGATGTCGGCTGTGGATATCATCATGTGAGTTCCTATGGCTGTTGATTGGTGTTTTAGGCTTACAAAATATTTTGTAGATCCCGTGTATATCGTTTTGAGAAATCTTCATTATAGGGAGAATAAAATTTAGAGATAGCGTTGGCGATGAACATGTCGCTTTCGCAATAATGGCGAACAGGGATGTAGACCTTGGGCCACAAGCGGTTTGAGCCTAGCTTCATCTCGAAATAGATTAGAAATCCGTGAGCCACTTTCTTCGGGAGTGAGGGCTTGATACGTTCATGGCGCCCGATTCCAGGAAAGAAGTAGCTCCAAAGGTTTTCAATCAAGTCGGTGGTCTCCTTGATCAGGGGGTCATCATCGAGTGCACCACCTAATCGAACAATGCGAACAATTTCGTCCAGAGTAGTCGCATCAGATCGGAAATAAACCTTTATGCGGTTCTGGGTCGATGGGACACAGTCAACGGCGATCATGTCTGGCACAGGACGTGCACTCTGTGGGAAAGTTTGCATGAACGAGAGAACCCGCATCCATGGTTCTAGCAGACCGATGCGCGATATGCATTCTGTGACAAGATCTTCTTGTGAGACATTAGTCTCGGCTGCTCGAAGATGAGGAAGGAAGTAAAATTTTCCAATCATCGAGTCCCGTGAAAAGTCACCTCCTGTTGTATACACGTAAGTCATTCATGCATCACAATTTTCTAAGGAGACAGGACCCACCGAAGAAAAACTGGGAAGGATAGTGGGCTTGGTCACCACATCCCGGGTGATCGAGTATGAGCGTCTCTCTACAGATATCTGTCCATTCAAGGGACCACGCCTTAGTACGGTGCCAAGAACGCAAGTTATGAAGAGTAGTCATCCAGTCTTCAGTCGGGCTCGGCGTCCCATCAAGACTACTCAACGGCTCCATAGCGAAACGAATGGACATTTTCCCATCTGCTTCAACGGCCCAGATGAGTTCAACCGGTGTGTGGTCATCCGAAAAGAAGGTACATGGCTTCAGTCCTTGGGTTCTGAATTCTTGAGGTGTGGGCCCCAGCAGGGGAACGATCTCGTGGTTGAAATAGTCCATAAAATCGTGACGCGCCGACGAGGGTAATGATACACGTTCAAGAAGATACTGAAGTGATCGTCCGATCTCTTGCTCCCAAAAGGCGGATCGAGGAAATTCACCTTCGCACTGAGGATGATCAGTTGTGGGACCGAAGTTAAAGTATGACTTTCACTCACAAGGAACAGCGGATGTGAAGCAAAACGACTGAAGAGTTTTCGAAGTGCAGTGACTTCGGAGCGTTTAGCTTCATATGCAGCTGAGATCCCCAAGACGTGTTCTGCGAGGAAAGACATGCTTGGGAGCGAAGGATACTGGTCGAATGTACATGGTTCATGGTTTAAATACTCCTCGAGGTGAGATAAGGACGGAATTATGGGTACAAAGTCTGCAAGCTTCTGTCAACTTGCATACAGATTTGGAAAATCATTGCTGCGTCCAACAAGCACTTTCTCCGCCAGCTACTCTGCATACCGCAGTGAGATGGATCTTGGTACGCCCTGTCATATTCTATAGGGTGACGCAAGGGGATTGTCCACGTCAGGGTCCATAAATGCATTGGAAAGGGACAGCCTTAACCATCAGAGGATTCGGAAAATCAAAGGCAGAACTGTTGTACTGTATGATTTTATGTCACGTCAGAAACGTGACAGGCTCACGACATAAACATGTTCCCTGCGACGACAGTGGAAAACATGATGCATACGAGGCAACACATCACTGCAACCACGGCACCGCCTAGAAACAATTGGAGCCTTGCGCCACAGTAATATCTAATCGATCTGAACTTGCATCGGCCGTTGGGTACAGATGTTTTGCTGCCCGTGATTGTTTCCAATAACAGATTGATTTCTATACCCGTCTTCCTGATTCGTAGAAATAGCACTTTCCCGTTGAATAGTATCAAAAGGAGACAATGGGAATCAGTGTGACGATGATCACTCAATCATTTGTTTCTAGATGGAAAGGAACTTTAGGAATATGCCATCCTCCGGGCAGCCGAAGGAGTCCGCTTGTCAGAATGAAAACAGACTTGTCATACCTTGTCATTCACAAACGTATACATATGCCAATCCAGGGTCAACTAAAGCCGTAAACCAAAGAGAGGCGAGAGAAAATAAACAGGTGTTCTCTCATGACCCCGATATTCAAAAAACCCAAAACTGAAACATTAGAATTGACGTAGATCTTGGAGATGAACATACAGTCATTCAACAAACCATGTGGGAAATCAGTGTTGCTGGCGAGACTGGAGTTCTTACTGAAACACGAAAACTGAATGAACTATGACCTCAGCACGTTACATTGTATCCGGGCACGTGAAAAGGAACCCATCATTCATTAATCATCGCACTGTGCCGACAAGTCGATTTGTTGCATGATAAGCATGATAAATTTGATGTCAGATCATCGTCAACAACTTCCATCAATCTGATACACATTCATAAACTCAACACCAACGTATTCATCCGTCAAGCCATTGAGTCTCGACAGTTCAATATATCACAGGACAAGCCCATAAAATCATTTTTTCCACTTTTTCAGTATAAACATGAACTCGTGCAGCATCTGAGACTTGACAAAATAAATTTTTACAAGGTATGTTGAGATCATATTATCTTGATAGATCATTCATATTGATGTTGAAGTATTGTCGGTGGCAGCAACAGATCGAAAACCAAGGTCCAATTGATGTTGAATTCTCATCGATGAGCACCTACCAGATAATTGAAAAGCTGAGGTATGTTCAACCCAACGACAAAACAAGTTGCTACCTTAGGGAGACTTATAACATCTGGGGTGTTCTAAGTCCTGGACGTGTCAGTAGTTTCTGCCGATTGAAAGCGTAATGTTGAGTTTATGGCTGGCGACCATTCAGTTGAGAGTTGGCTAGGCTTCCATCGTTGCCTGGAGTTGAGGCTACTCATGAGAGAATTTGAATAGAGCTTGCACAGAGCAAGGTTGAGGATTAGGTGGCTGGAGAGCTTTTCATCGAATTCAGTTCTCTTATGACAGCGTAAGATGCTTACACTCCAGTGCGCTGGGATGATGTAGCGATAAGCCTAGTCTTCTCGCTGTCCGCAAAGTGATAAGACTTACATGAGACAATGCAATGATCACCTCACTAATCGCGACAACGGAGGTAACCATACCAGTCTGCACCGTGACTACAGACAGAATTCAATTGATTACGTGCAACCGAGAAGCCAATTATGAAGATTCATTTACATCGAATAATGCGGTTAATAATCATATCTGGTCTTTCAAATCCTGTCCTGTGTCTCCGCTGTAACACGCATTCAAATAGAAGGAGACATCTGCATACAGAAGACTCACCCTAGAAAACTATAATCACGAGACAAATATCGATGAGTTGGATACTCACAAATAATACACAAGGCTAACAGTTATAATTACATCGACGATGCTGGTGCAACCAAGCCAGGTGAAGAAAGATCCCTTGAGATTGCGTCTTTGAAAAAAAAGATAAAGAAAATCCGCAGGCGACTCACATCCCATGGCTGAAATTTCCCGTAGGCCGGGATGAGGGACAAATCATAAGTGCTGATCAATGACGCCGCTTTCCAGCTAAGATTGAGAACAATGATGATGCAGTAATACTTGTAAAACCCACCTCCTCCCCCGAGAGAGAGAAAGGCCACTGGTATAGTGAGAAACCAGCTATGAATGAGGACGTGAATCCTCCACGTGTAGAAGAGCTGGACAATGACTGCAATAACACCCTGAAAAATTGAAATTATTAGCGGATAAGATTCAAGAATAAGCTGCCATCAACTTACTGATGTTGCTAATACTGTTCAAGAGACATTAAACATACGACGGTGAAAATTCTTCAGTGGCATACCTGTCATGAGATCTGTGATTTTCCGTTTAAAATATGGAACTCGCTAAAATGAAGATTTCTGAACTTACACCAATTAGCGAACCGGATATAGTAGAAGTCGCCTGAAAAGTGGTAGGTGGTAAGTTCGTGAGTGGGAAAAGCCAGGAAACTAACCAAAATGTAAGATCAATGCGTCATAGATGAAAACTGTGACAATCACAGCGTTGAAAAGTTCAAATATGAATATCACAGAAACCTGAAAGCCTCGGAATCAAAAAATCTTCTAAACAAATGCAATGGGGCTTACAAGGATTTTGATACTGAGACGGTCTCTGTTAATACAATCAGGACGCTGATAGCCTTCTGCTATCAGAATAAGTACCTGGGATAGGTAGTATAATAAAAGTAATTTTGTGCAATTAGGACTCCAAAGAGCAGGTTATTAATTATGACCCCGATGAGAACAGGACCAAGACTACAGTTGTTGGTCAGCCATAAATTTGGTAGGTATGGCGAGACTTACAGAAATGTTGGAAGTCCTCCTTCCATACTGTTGGACGGCTTTTCTGTCTCTTCAGCCTGCAACGGATCGAGAAAAAGGATAGAAGAGTATGCTCTTCGAGTAGCAGATATTTAGCAGCACAAATCGGTTGGGCATTGGAATGCTGATTGCTGCTAGAACCCCTCCAAGAGTGCTTATCTAACTTCCTACCTATTCGGCAAGGAAGTTTAAGTGCAATTAATTGACGGCGTTGATCATGCCAGGACCAGCAAGGACTAGGTTCATGACTTATGGCATGTAGAAGAAAGGCAAATAGATACATACAGAAATATGTATTGAACCAACGTTGAATAGATTACGACATCTGACGATGCAGACACCGCACTGAATTGGATGCAAGGACATGAATTCCAAGTATCCGAGGGGTCCGATTCAAGTTATAAGGGTCGCTCGCATGTTTCCTCCAACAATGCTATAAGTCTTTCTGCTTCAACTTACTGCAATGGGAGCTGCTTATTAAGCCCTTGGTAACACGTGGAGGAGAAGAACGGCCATTCGAGAAAAAAGGCTCCATTCTGTGGTGAAAGAAGCATCTGTATAGGGTATAGTTTGACCCATCTATCTGGAAAAATTAGATGTCGCTAGTTTTCCTGGATCATGACGTCTGGGAATTTGAATCAATGTCCAGCATCCCGCCATAGAAATTCTGAGATAATCTGGGTGTTAGAAGAGCGTGACTACTGCCGGCAAAATTGTTGTTCTATTTTTACCTTCCCATTGATCATTTTCCTTTATGTTATTTTCTCCTTTTCGTTCGCGTTCCATTTATCAGCTTATCAGCTACATATCATGCCAAACCGAAAATGATTATGATGAAACTATACATCATATCCCCAGATATAAAAGGTGCTGAGTTAAGAAAACGGAGGGAAAAAAAGGGGGGAGAGCAGAAACTCGTTGCAAAAAATGCTCATATCAGCTAAGACAATAGAGTGAAACATAAGACAATTTTAGTGTGCGCTCGATATTCCAATAAAGGACCATTTGATTGGTTGCTGCACCTCAGTCGTTCGCGCTACCTTCATGAGACTAAGTCCGTACTAAATCCTCAGAATACCTTCGGGAAATCATCCAGTTTTGGGCCAAATGTAAAAAAGCATTGATGAGGTGCGGCCGTGTGCTACATCAACCAAAAAAATACTACAACGACATTATTAATGATGAGAACATGTTTCAGGAATGAAACACGTGAGGGTGAGCTCGACAGGGTGGAAGGGACCATTGTCAGCCGAACATCGAGCATTTGGCCAAATCCTCTTCGTCCTCTCGGGCTCATTTTCACTTCGTATCTCTGGTTTTGTTGAACCGATGAGTAAGACGTGGGATCTGGATGCAAGTGATAGCAATAGGGATGCCTCCAAGTCTTCAAGGCAAAACACTAATCCTGTGTAGGTTTCTTCCTGTTTGTTGATTCATCTGGCCCTTCAAAATTGACAGGTTTTCCTCGCAGTGGGTGTGTTTTCATTTCATACATACATACAACCAGCCAAGACCCTGCCGTTTCTTCAGGCAATACACAACTCACATTCCTATCAGTCACCCCGGATACGTGCCCCTGTCGACAACACCAACCCTACCGATGACTTTGTAAGTGCTTTCATATCATTTACTGTGGCATGACAAACTGCCCCTGACCATGCCATTAGTCAAACGTCTATTCCCCAGTGCGCATCATTCATTGGTGTTCAATACAACTATAAATTTATATTGACAAGTTCGCAACAGAGATTATCTCCAGCGCCAACCGCCTGTACAACTAAACATACCAAGTGGACCATATCAAGTGGTACCTCAGGTGATCATTATCAAACATTCTCATCGACGACATCGCGATGACCGACACCGGAGCCATTCGCGTTCATCACGGCCTACCACAGTTCAACAATCTGTCTCGTACTCGAATCCGCATTCCCAATTGAACTACACCATTACTGAACCTCCCCAACAACAATATTCAAGTTCACATCGCACAGATGATTTTGGTGATCACACTCATCCTGACGTTCCACAACCCCATTCAGCCTCGTATGCACCAGCCACTGCAAAAGACTCTGACCCCCACTCTGGAGGCGATTTCCTGCACTCTAATTGCACAGGTCGAAGGAAGGCCCTTTGTGTCAGTCTTGTGAAATGCCCAAATCTTTTGCCTCGCTTTCCTGATAGGCACTTAGATTGGTATTAACTACCATGGTCAAAGTCATGAACTTCGAGGTTGCGTCAACGATGCTTTCAATGTTCGAAAATGGCTCATGAGTGAGTTTCTATGACAGGCTCTGATTGGTTCAGCCTTTTTTGATAACCTTCAGAATGTCAAAAATTCAGGAATGAAGATGTCGTCTTGCTGACTGATGATACAAACGAACCTCGGCACCTGCCTACTCGGCAAAACCTGATTAATGCTATGAAGTGGTTAGTTCGGAGCGCGAAGCCACATGACTCTTTGTTTTTTCATTGTAAATTTCACTTATCCGTTCCTCTGATCTAATGTCTAATAATTCGCAGATTCTGGCCACGGCGGTCAAGTCAAAGATACGAACAACGACGAGGCGGACGGCTTTGATGAAGGTATGCGCTGGTATCAAACGTGAAGGCTGAGCTCAAGTTTTACTTTTGTAGTCATATTTCCCCTGGATTTCAAGGAGGTTGGACAGATCGTGGACGATGTATGTGCATATATAGGTTCAGAACCTTGAGACCCTGACTGTTGCCTAGGAATTGCATGAGATAATGGTTTCTCAACTTCCACAGGGGTGCAGACTTACAGTTCGTGCGCTCTTGATTTCAATGGTTACATACGGTAGATTGATCGTGTGGCTAGGCAATTTTTGACGTAACTTGTCTCCCTTAGTTCTGATTAGTTTTGGAAGATACGACTGATGCTCTATACATGCAGTCATGTCATTCCGGGACAGTTTTGGGTATGTCTACACTGCCAACTTCCGGTATAACCACAGATGTTAACAGCTATCACTAGACCTCGCTTATGCCGTAAACTATCTTCTCCTCAGACCAATTTCGAGATACCTGATCAATATGACTAGTATTCACCCGAAGGACGCCTAAAAGACGAACGTATCCGAGGACCATCAAAGCAGAAGAAAGAAACATGTGCCGATGTCGTATGTATATATGGATCCAATCCAATTTAATGATATCTGACCGGCGCTGATGAAATATTTATCTCTCATAGATTTCATGGTCCGCTTGCAAAGATGGGCAAACCAGTGCGGACACTTTTCAGGATGGAACTGCTGTCGGCGCGATGAGTAATGTACTACCAAATTCTTTCTGCATATACTGCTCCTTGGATTCTTATTGAGCTATCGAGGCATTCGTATCCAATCTCAGTGAGTGATACAGATTTCGAAATTCCTCATTCCAATCTTCTTTCAGGGGAACGACCAGATCAGTCCTATCTGGAGTTGTTGCGTTCAGTCAGGTACATCAACCATTGAACCCGAGAAACTGAGCCATAGCTTTATATGTTTCCAATAGGTTGATACTGGAACCGAAGTACCATCAAGTTCCCCAACTCGGGGCCTCTCATCCTATGGTGAATCGAAAGTTCCATCTCCTCGTGTTTCTTTTCAGAGCTAACAAATGCTTGTCGTTAGGATATGAACCGGAAATTTTTCGTTTGAAGGAAAGTCTCACCAATGATTTTGTGACGAGTTTGTTGAACCCGTCTGTATGAATGAGTCTCCATTCTTGGCCTTATTTCTTGTTCATAAGATTCTGCCCGATGACATATGCTTAAATCATTAATTGTACATGAAATAACTCAAAATCACCGGTATATTCCCGCACAGAGCATGCAATAAATCCCAGCCATCCATCGCCATCAGAACGCAAATTTCGGATTTGCTGATGCAGTGTCCATCTACCTCGAGAACTAGGTCAATGTGGGACCATGTCATTACGTGGATTATTAGCATTTTGACTCTATCCGGATAACAAGGGGAAGCTCAGAAAAGGTAGGCGTCTTAACTATAGGTGGGAGTAATGAGGTTCGTCTCATATCTTGATCCGTCCCGAATGCCCAGTTTGAGAGGCTCCCTTCTGAAGTCTTGATCGAAGGCAGATCATGACTACTTTACTTTTACGTATGAATTCAAACAGACTGAGTCGGCAAATTGCAATTCGACACTTATATTGTGATAGAAATCTTATTGTCATTTGATCACTGAGCTCGGGTCTGCCGAAAGAGATCTCTACACACATAGACCCGTTAATTGAGAGGGAGCAACAGATCTGTAAAGCAGCCCTATACAGGTTACCTCCATCGAGACCAGCCACTTAGCGTATTCGTAGCGAAAGAAGCAAGGCATAGTTCCTCGAACGACAGAAAGTACTCGAGGATCCGGACTGTCACCAATTCATATTGGCATGATCCACACTACATCATGTTTATCTTTGTATCTGCAGGGTTCCTCTACCAGAAATTGGATTTTAAATTGCCTTGAAGCCGGGGATTAAAATCGCCTGAAATATCCTGATAGGCTCCCTTCACTTTTTCAGATAGACTCGCCCCTCATATCCTCTGAGGACGATGTCAGCTCCCTGAAGCTTCCCATCGTCTAGATTCATGCCGTCGTAATTTGATAAAACAAGTGTGTAAGCATCCAAATCTTCGACGTCCTGGATGCTGAATGACATTGACGTCTCCTTAAAGTTTAGGAGAATTAGAGCTCGAACATCACCAAGCACACGCAGATATCCGAAAATCTGAGGATGATTGTTCGAGATATCTCGGAATTCACCATAGGTCTGGTGAATACATGATGATTTCTTCACAAGCCAACAAGCGTAAATCACGTACGAAGATGGTGTTACTCTTTCTGAGTTTAAGGGCACTCTTGTAGAATGATAGAACACTAGAAGGATCACCCATTTCAGTGGCAACATTCCACGTTTGATAATCTTCGTTGACGCGCATCCATGGATGTCCTGTTGTAAATCCTGCATTAGGTGAGGAGTCCCACTGGAAGACTTATTAACAAGACAGACTGACATCGTACTGGGCGCACCTGCATAGGAACCCGAGCATGGTCTCTCGCCTTCTGGGAAAAGCCGTCGAGTACGTCGTTCATATCAAAATCTTCCTTTCCAGTCTCCCCTTGTCGCTTTTTCAGAATGCTTAGAAAGTCAGTCAGTCGGGCCCTGTAAAAAATCCTGAGATTTATATACCAATTCCAATAATTCTGTGATGCGACGTCCTTGTATTCCTCTATCTCCCATGACCTAGGGAAGTTGCACAAACCGAGCTCTTGTCCCTGATAGACATAAAGAGTGCCACATTGAGTTATTTCCAGTATTGCGAGCATCTTAGCGGACAACGCCCTCCATTCAGGTGAATCGTTACCGAAACGTGAGACAGCACGGGAATGATCGTGATTCTCTATGAATACCCTATTGTAATTAAACTCGGACTAATGGAAACGCGCAGATATTGATAACAGGACTTACGCATTCCAGAATCCTTGCTCCCGTTTGTACAACTGCCAACGAACAATAATTTCTCTCAATTCCTCAAGTTTCCAAGATTTCTTTATCAAAGGAACAAGTTGAGACCCTTCCATCGGGGAGTCAACGTCCATCAATTCGAAGTGGAAAACCATGTCCAGCTCCTTGTTTGCTGGAAGGACATAGGCTGCCAACGCTGATGCATCGTGCGTGAACGGAGTCTCGCCGACGGTCATAATATCGTGTTCTAAGATTCAAACTGAGTGATTACTCCAAAAACGAAGAGTCCATGCCACCGACGTGAAAGAACTTTTTGTTTCATTTCTTTGATAAATTCATGTACTCGGGGTCTGTGAACAGGTCAATCCAATTTAAATCGCAGACGAATCAACGAAAGCTCACCCATTTGCATAATGCATGCTGGCTGGTTGGTAAACCTCGTCCAAGGTGGCGATTGGAGCATCAGGGAAACCTTCCGTCTTTGATATGAGGTTGATGACGTCCATCTACAAAGCATGTCGTTCGGATCTGCGATAGAGAAGTAATAAACACACCAACCCTGAAACCATCACAACCACGGTCAAGCCAGAATCTCATCATATCATATACAGCTTCCCGAACAGCTGGATTTTCCCAATTGAGATCGGGCTGCTTTGAGACATACAAATGGAGGTAGTATTCCTCAGTTTTCTCGTCAAATTCCCAAGCAGAACCTGACGTGAATGATTTATTCAGTACCCCGGAATTACGCTCGGTATGAGATACAACTAAGACAGCGTCGAAAAAGATCGCTTACCTTGGAAAACGGATCGCCAATTGTTGGGAGGAAGCGAGTTACCAGCTGAGTCAAGCTTTGGGGGGCGCCAGATATACCAGTCCCTCTTTGGGTCATCCTTCGACGAACGAGATTGAAGGAACCATTCATGCTTTTAGAGAGACGGGTAATATGAGCAATTTGTCTGATGAGTCAAGTACTATACACACTCACCTCATCGGATGAGTGATTGACTACCAGATCCATTCTGTGAAACTGGGGTCATCGAGTAGAAATAAATATAACAGCGATAAATGCCTACACAAGCTTCATTCCACGCTCATGAACACCCTTTAGAAGATTGTCCCAATCCTCGATCGTTCCATATCGGGGGTCAATGTCACGATAGTTTGAACTGGGTAAAATAAGTCAATCGATATACCAGACAAGAGAACAGCTTTAATACATGTCGTATCCCATGTCGGCGAGTGGGGAGCGATATATTGGTGAAAGCCAAAGAACATCGACGCCAAGGTCCTTGAGATAATCGAGTTTTGCATGAATGCCATTAAGGTCACCTATACCATCGCCATTCGAGTCGAAAAAAGAGATGGGATAAATTTGATAAACCACGGCCTCTTTCCACCAAGCATGCTGATGCGGATATACCATATCTCAAGGAATAAGATAAATCATAGATGTGTTGACATCAGATCGAGAAGCGGCTTAGTCATTGTACACAAGAATAGATTTAGTGGCAGTCTTTCTAAGTCAGAATTTGATGCAAGTAGTGTACAATGGAACTAGGCGAGGTCCGGGGAAATGAGAACGTATGTACCAAAAAATGTCTGTAAAAATGACGGCACGTAACTGGATATGGGTGCTCAAAAGAATCCAAAACAAAGTCCAGATGAGCACAGGTCTATCAAAGGAGTCGGTCGAGTGGACTTTGAGGGTCAAATGTGGATGAGGTTATGAGATAGCGGATACAGGTTTCGGCGTGGCTTGGAAGTGCAGCACAAAATCAAATTGCGGTCCTGTCTCAGGGCTGTGCGGAAATCTGTTGCACTTTTCAACAGTCTTCCACTCTCTCGCAATAATGTCGAGAGCCTCTGCTCCATCTTTGACTCTACTGCTTTGAATCAACCAGCACCCAATCACCATGCCCGTCCGCCCAATCCCTCCTCGACAGTGTACGACAGTAATCCGGCTCCGCCTTTCATTGTCCCTCAGAACACCCATTACAGAGTGCATAAATTCGATGGACTGGGGTAGGCATCGGTCGTGAATGGGGAAACGGTGATACTCGATGTCTTGATGGTCGATGCCTTGAAGCTTGGCTCGTGAAGTGAGGACTTGACCAAAATAGGGTCGGAGTTCCCCATGTTCTGTAAGATCGATGAAAGTCCGTACTCCGGCGTTCAAGAGTGCATCGAGTTTATCGGAGCTTCTCGGAGTCCAAGGATATTCGCAGGCAAGGAGAAATGGTGTTGCCCAGTACGAATTGGGTAGCGGACGAACGAGGGCGGAAGTAGATGTCTGTGTCTGAGGTGCACAAAAGTCAGGGAGAGTTTCTCGGGAATGCAACTGACGTGGCGCTTTCTCTTCCTCGCATAAAGGTAATGTTACTGTTCGTGAGAGATGTATCAGATGAGCAACAACATTAAGATATACGGAAGTGACGAAACTCATAAGCTGACCCATAATAAAGCCAAGATGGCAACGGTGGCTGGTCAAAAGTCCTTGCCCTTTTATTTTAGTTCTGGCTGCATCATACCCCTGGGCAGTGCTCCTCTCAGCCACGTGATTAACTGGATAGCTGTGGATGCCAGGCCATTCTCTAACGTTGGAATTGCCCCTTCACTCCAGTATTTGGGCAGGTTACACTGACCAACTAATTCTCTTCTTCTGAGATATGTTGAGGTGTAGTATTCCCTTGTACTACTGCCGTAACGAAATAGCTTGCAGTCTGATGGAGATCATGAGCGAGCCTGTGCGACGCATGTGGCATGCTGTTCAGTATTGATTGTATCAAATTCACTTGTTCTCTCTCATTCAGAGGTCAAACAGTCTCACTGTGTTGAGTTATGATATAGAAGAAAATGAAAATGGAAACTCATCGTAAACGAGTCTCGTCTCGGCTGTCTCTATTATCTCTACCTTAGAAACACTTGGATATCATAACATAAGACAAAAACTAATTTTAGTGTAGTGCTTTACAACACAATAATATCCTGCATTTGTTTCAATCACTGATTTGAGATCAGTGTCTAGTTGTTACCACACCATTAATTTGGCTCTCATGAGAGTCTGATAATGACTTTTGGTGCTAGAACATTAGAATAAGAAGCTTAAAGCAGGTATATGATATCATAGTGTACTCATGTCGACTCTGCAAATTATTCCAATAATATTAAGTATTTATCTACAGGGCGTATGCGTACACATCCTATGTGAGAATTTCCAGATATCAGTGGTGATTGCCGGTGTCAATTAACCACTCACATTTTCATCGTGCTTTATGGGGAAAAAGACGAACAACACGACTGCAAAAGCTGCAAAAAAAGCAAAAGCCGCGCAGAAGACAGAGAGAAAGGAAAAGAAAAAGGTTCACAAGTCGAAGAACAAATATGACTCTGAGGATGAAGACGATCAAGACCTCGAGGCCATTTTGGAAAAGGTATGGGACTGTCTGTTTATTCTTCCGGAACGCTCGGTCACATTATGGGCTCTTAGTAGATGAGAAAGGACTGGGAAGAGGCACATACTGTGATCGAAGAGATAGTTGAAGGACCACCAAGCAGGCGGGCAAACTCAACACTTACGTCATGCCCTAATGGAAACCATCTGTGGTGTATCGGGGGCGAATTTTTCAGTGAGGACGGGAAAGCTGTGAGTATCATATGTGCTTATCATCATTTCAAAATCTCTTTATAAAAATTGTCAGTATTTCTACAATGACGTGTTTCGGTATACACCTGAAAAAGACGAGTGGCGTAAATTCGTGTCCCCTACTTGCCCTGGGCCAAGATCGGCACACGCTGTGACCTCATCACATGCTGGAGGTGGAAAGCTGTTCTTATTCGGTACGTGACAGTGAATTTGTTTCCTCCTGTCCTAGAGCTAACGATGCCTTAGGTGGTGAATTCTCATCCCTTCATCAGACAACATTCCACCACTATAGAGATTTCTGGTGTTTTGACATCAGCAGCCACTCATGGGACAGGAT
>Ga0153976_1000110_pt1 | contig 24376 bp, 31 predicted proteins | sample TSGA060MetaG_FD_104717 | JGI IMG/M metagenome (GOLD analysis project Ga0153976, IMG submission 104717) | Attine ant fungus gardens microbial communities from Georgia, USA - TSGA060 MetaG | ecosystem: Host-associated > Fungi > Mycelium > Unclassified | place: USA: Georgia, Yuchi Wildlife... | reverse complement strand
TCTCTCTCGGAATAAGTAAATCATCCTCATCGTCTCCATTACTTATTCCTGCGGAACGAAAGACGGAGATTGTCTCTTTTCGTAGCGCAGCTTCTTCCTGGATATGTGTGAGGGGCTCTGGTGAAGGTGATCGCGAAGGTTGAAGTTGGGCCTCCAGCGCCGCTTGACGCATAGTTAAAGGCTTCACCTGGGAATCCAAGTCAACAACATAGGTAACAGTCAAAGTAGGGCGGTAATACGGACTGATTCTCTTTTTTTATTTCTGCCGGCGAACAGGGTTTTTGCTGTAAGTTTCTCCTGTTCCTCTGTGAGTCATCAATGATACCTCTCTCTCAAGCAGATTCAGAAAAGTTACATACCATCGAAGACACTCTTCCCAGAATCGTAGATTGATGGATCCTTCTGTCGGATTCTGGCGAGAGTACGAAGAATTGCAACGTCTACGGCAGGTGTCATTTCTTCGCCATCCTCGTCTTCTGATTCGGCGGATTCTGAGTCTGTTTCCTCTTCTTCAAAGTCTGATTCAGATACATCCGAACCCAACCGGGCCTTAACTTCAAACCACTAGAGTCAGACCGGGATGTTGGGGGAGTGATACGCATACGCTTATCAAGCTCCTCGCGTTCTTTGCGGTATTGGAAAGCTTTTGCATAATGTTCATTTATGGTTATGTTGTGCAATTCAGCATTTTTCTGCTCGTCCTCTGAGTCTGATAACATAAGGGAGGGATAGAAAACCTGTCATTTCACGTGATAGAGCTAATTTTGTCATCAATAGATCTTGATGTAGAAACGTATATTTCTTGAAGACTCCCAGTTGCATTTCGGCGAGAAAACGGAGACACGATAATGCTTTGTTTAACGTAGGTCATCTAAAGGGGAAAGAGTGGAGTGCATTAATTGGCTGGATACACCATAATGTGATCGGAGATAATTAGTGCTGACAACTGAGTTACGCAGTGTTGTCAAAACTACTTCGGAATACTAACACGGGTGCTATTCGATGCCGAGGATGAACTCGAGCACCAGTCGTCGCCAAGATTGCCTGGGCACTTGGAGCCGTTAGCACTCAAATGTCAATCGATGATTGGGGTGAGAGCTCTCTTGAGAAGAAACAGAAGAAAAAGTTAGGATATCAATTCATCCATGTGAATGCAGATAAAATATATGATGGTCTCGTTGCCTTCCAGGTGATATGTTATCAAAACCGTGTTAAGTACATGATACAGTCTGAAGTTTTCAGCCTGATTCCAGATTGGTTTTATTTATTTCCAGTCAGGTCACGGGCTGGATAATGAACTTTAAAAAACTAGTCGATAAGCGATTTTCAAGGAGTGGACCAAGGTAATAAACTAAGGGGATGACTTGATACATGTAAGAGGCATAAGGACTACCCAGAACAACACCTAGAAAGGGTCGATTACTCTTGACTGTCAAGCTCTTCTTTCACTATGGCATTTGGTTAAATTACTGAGAAATCGAGTAATCAATAGGAGTGACATACTTTTCTCCCAATCTCGTCGGTCAAAGTCGTTCATCTCGGAATCGGCAGCCTTCCGTGGGCCAAGAAAGACCTCTCTCCAACTTATACCCTTGCTCTCTCCAGAATTTTCTCCCGCCACAGGAGGTTGTGCGAGTCGATGTAGTCGGTTTAGCTCATGAAGAGGAACGTCCTTGTTTTCACGAAGTTGTTCTATCACCGATTCAAGGATAGAAATGCGTGCTGCAATGCGGGCTCTGTCTTCTGCAACTTTCCGTTTTTGACTAACCAGGTGTATAGATATCGAGGTTATGGCGAGAGAATATATTGCATGAGGGAAATATCTGCTTCTGATGAACGAGAACATTTCAGTCGCTTGGTTGTCGTTTGTCAGCTTGACTAATTGCCTTTTTTGGATTCAGTAATCTCTGCGGCCAAGACGCGGAGAGCCTAAACGGAATTCAGCGTCAGGAGTGTATTTACAGAAGGTGTGTAAGTTATGCTGCAATTTCTACCGTAGAGGAATTTTCAACTTACTGGTAATGGCAGATGTGTGGAGTTTTTGGCCAACAGAGCTATTTATCATTACTTCTGAATATCAGGTCACCACTGCCCGTTATGTTTATCAAAATCCCCCTTCTTGGCCAATCCAATAGTCCCAATGACAAATAGCTCCTGACCCAGGTTGCTCCAGGCATTTGTACATCCTAAAGAGTCTACCACAGTCTGTGGTACTGGGCATAATAACCATGACATCTACGACTCCTAATCGAGACGAGGCCAGCTCCTGACCTATAATTTCATACTTAGTACTGCAGCACCATCGGGTGGCTTGAAAAATCTCATTGACACCAATTTCAAAGACTTGGACATCATCCAAATATACATGGAAACGTCTTTTGTAATGCTACAAACGTTCCCATGTGGAGGATCACTTCAGACTCACACCCATATTCATGTTTTATGCGCCATCGCTATGAAAACTGCTGGGGGCAGCTTCTCCCCTTACTCTACCCAGCAGACATCCTTAGCACACGAGAGCTACTTCACACCCACTCCCCACCTCCCATTTATTGGAAAGTGTCTTCGGTTCTCGTAATCTGCATCTTCGCGCTCGAGTTTGCTTGTTGCAGGATGTGAATGTTGACCACAAGAAAAAAATTCATTAATATCAACATGAATTGAGTTCTGCCTTGCCCAACAGGGCTATATCCGAAAAAGGTGTCTCCATCCAAGGGCGTCAATTGTTTGTGGTTCACACACCGAAATAGGAGAAGATTCCACTGCGACATACAACGAAAATTGGTTTGCTATGAAAGATCATCACGAAAATATTCCAAAAACCCCACGGCTCTTCCGCTCCTCAGGTGACTTCAGACAGTCATGCTTGTCATTGTTAGGAGAGAGTGGACTTCTTTGTGTGGCTAACAAATTTCGTGCCAAGGGATCAAGTTTGACCTCCTGCGTTGTGTCAGCGGTTGTATTGGGAATGTCTGTCGAAACACCATCTCCACCTGTGACAACACCCGCTTTATCCTGTTCCATTTCCTTATGCTTCTCACAATCTTTAAGTTGCACAGCACCAGGAGCATCAGCTTCCTTCGCTTCATCCGCTTTCCCCAAATCCACCAAAGAAACCTGACCATCTTCCTTCTCTCCATCTGGTAATTGTTGCTGCTGCTGTTGCTGTGTTGTTCCCTCAATTCCCGTTGAGGCGCCTGGCTGCGTTTCGCCGGGATTTGTTTTTGTTGGATCCATCTCCAGTGCCGGCACCGTCTTCGATAGTTTCTCGCTCTTTGGCACTTTCTTTTTCTTTTTCTTCTCTCCCACTGCCGTGGCTGGTGTTTCCGGAGTGGGAGTGTTGGGACGGGACGTGTCCGTTTGTTGATTGACCTTGACTAGGACCGGGTTTGTTATTACCTGTGGTCGCTCCGGTTTTAGTGGAGGCGATTTCAGATCCAGAGGCCGTGTTTCTAGCTCCTGTGCTTCCAGGGGCGGAGTAGCCGTTTGGATTGGCAGCTGAGAGGTCAGTGCCGGCATGGCTGTCTGTATTGTCGATTTCGCTGGTGGAGGTCGTGCCGGTGACGACTGGGTCGATGCCGTTGTTGGCAGTCCCGGCCATATCTAGAGGAGATAAATAAGAGAGAGATCAGCCGGTGTCGAAAATACATTATAGGACGGTTATCACCGGTCCACCTAATGGCGTTTGAGGCAAAGAATCATCGTCTCTGATGGGCGAGGCAATTCTAAACAACTCCCGTACGAGTAGATAAAGATCGCTTCCACGGATGTTCGCTGATGTGGGCGAGCGACAGTCAGCGGGGGATCGTCGAGCCATCTCTCGAAGCTGTGCTATTGTAAGTGCCGTGTCAATCCCCATAAGACGACCTTCAGCAGGGGTCAACGGTTCTTCTCTCTCGCACAAGGCGGCATAGCAACGAATAAGGAGGTTGCGATCAACTTCATTATCCTGATAGACAACAACACGTTCAATGTCAGGCATCGACTGTTTTTCAAGTTCTCGAACAGCGAGAGCTTTGACTTCAGGGAACACCCAACGATGCGCCAGATCAAGAATCGCCGTCCAATCAGCTACAGATGTGTTGTAAAGTGAGTATTTCCTATAGAATTATAAGTAAAAGGCTGTTCTAGGCGAGAAACTCTTCACTCACGGATTATAGAAAACCCAAAGGAATCGTGCAAATTCGTGAACCTTGACGTCTTCCAGGAGTATGGCATTCGACTCATTTGTTCCTGGACGTGTACTACCGGGTGAGGCAGGCGTAGCAAGCTTTCCTTTGAAGTATGTGCTCTCGCGTTCAAAGAAATATCGATGTACTCGGAAAACATGACGTTCAACCTATAGTCAGTGATGCGATTCAGTATCATTGGTCCCATGATGTACCACCTCTAGCAACGTACCAATAAAAAAAGATCACCACCGGGGAGATAATATTCATCATAACGTGTCAAAGAACGGAAACCTGAGTTAAGTTCAGTATGCATGTGAGCCATCGTTGAGGATGAAGTGAGGGGAGAGGAGGTATGGAAATTTTGCGGCAGGTTCCAGGTATTTGAGTTGGAGGTACACGTGTAAGGGGGGTTCGACACGTTTTTTGATCCAATGGAGCTTTAGTGCATTTCACCGATCGACACGAGGCAGTGATACCCTGGGGACATTTGCATTGTCCAACGTAAAGTAGGAGCTTGGTATCGGCAATGACTGTACGTCTTGATCCTTCAAAGCTCTCAGTGAGCAAAGACTGCTGTCGGAAGACCAAACGGGAATTTGGACGTGCTGATGGCAAACTCGCTTCGGCAATGTCAAATTTTGATGATTGCGTCTGAGACAAGGGCCTGTGGCGTATGGCCACTCGATGCCGGGAGTTTGCACCATATGAAGAAGAGAATGATCGAAAGATAACAATAGCTAGTCCCATCGTGGTAGACATCAATTCACTGATACTTCTGTTGTGCCAAGATGCTTGAGTGCTGCATCGTGTTTTCATTATAAGTCCCTCATTTCTCATGTTTGAACGTATGTACGAGTCCATTTCCTACAGCTTCTCCATCTGATATTAGCCGAACAAGTCCAGAGTTGACACTGTTATTCCACACCTGACTTCATGCAGCAGAACGATAAGGCGGCCCATGATGCGGACATGCTACAACACATCAATAAATACAACCAGAAATAATGTTACAAAGTTTTTGAAACGTGTCAGGATCCCATTCATCATCAGGTCCATCGTCAAATCACAATGAATATCCCCTTCACTTCATTTCCTCCCCCTGATAGGTCCACCGGCGTTGTTACTGCTGGCGGGGTCACTAAGTTAAGCGTTGGAATCGGAACCTACAAAGCCAAAGTTAACCAAATGATAATTGTTTGGAGAAGATAGAGTTGTGTTACCGGAATCAAAGCTCGCATCTGTAAGCGATATGTTGAAGGTTGACGCTACAATATTAATGACTTCGGTGCGCTTGAGGTCTGTCCTGACAGGGCTCAACAGTCGGTTGTTTATTGGCACTTGAGACCGGAGGCGTTCACGAGCTTGATGGATGCAAACAAGGGTATCGAAACCCAACCTTTTGGATTCTTCCAAATTGAGTAGTTCTTCACGAGACGCAATCTGCATATACAAGGGAAGGAGGTATTTTTTAGGAAGCCTGGTATCTCGGTAAAGGACGATACGCTCGATCGTGTCCATCTCAAAAGCGATGATGTATCGAATAGCAAGCTCTTTGACTTGGGGAAACTCCCACTTTATGGAATAACCGAACACAGCTATCCACTGCGCGAGTTCCAGGTGAGAGTAGTCACCGAATCGACTATGTTGTAATAGGCCGCTTAGCACAAAGAGCAATCTCTCAGACACACCAGACACACCGGTTATAAAAGATTTCAAGCAAGCACTCAAAATCCGCAGGCTTCTCTTCGAGGACGAGAGCATTGATACTCGTGCTGCCCTGGAGAAGTGGTCCATCATTAGAACCAATCAACTTGGTCTTCCAGTATTTCGATTCTCGGAGGAAGAAATGAGAGTGGATTCGATACAATGTTTGACCCAACTGAGGAACATCATTAGAACATAGCGGGACATACGGTGCAATACACACCAATAAATGAAGATCGCCGCCCTTGATCCAATAATTCCTATGAGTGACAAGCGAAGAGTCATTTTCCCCGGACTGATTGGGTTTCCCGGACATGTCTAAGCGAGGATCGATATTGCGGGGATAAAATGAAGGGGGAGACAGGGTGAGCTATTTGATTCATCCCTTTTATCTCATATGGGAACCCCATACAACCCATGACCCTTTCTTGGATATCTGCCATTCACTCACAAAAAGGATGATCAGAATACTACGCCCCGAGTTCGGCATTCAAGCCTTGAATTCTCCCGAAAACAATCATTCGAACACCTGATCTACACGTGTGCGGGTTCCATCTGTCGTTCCATCAGTTGCTGAGCTTTCGCTGAGCTTGCAGTAAATTCTTAAACGACCTCAAAAGGAAGCCTCTAGGACATGAATATCACCAGCAAGTTCTACATCCTCAGACCAGGTGGTATATCATTGTAGATGCGCAGATATCGTCAGCTCGGGGCTCTTTCCAAGCCTTTGATCAAGCGATGCAATCTTTAAAACGACCTTTTGCAATGGGTATCGAGTCCCACAACGATTTTGATCCCAATCACTCCTTAATATGAAAGTCGTAACAACGCTAGATTTCAATCTTGCAGACGTATTTTACTAACAAAACCTCAGAATCCATATGCATTCAACTCGGCCTTCAATTATCAGTTACCAGGAGCCTGTCCTAAGCCTTGCATAATCAGATTGGGAATTTGAGACTGCTGCAGAGATTCCTCCTACCTATGGTGCTGGGCCCCTGGATCGATGCAACGGGAAGTTGGAAGGCAGTCGCAAGGATGTCGAGCTGCTCTTCCTCCTCATGTTCCTGGAGAGGGCTGCTCAATAAATTTATATCAGCCCCAGCTGCATATGGGGCACGAAGCATCTCTCGTGCCCTGATGATAGAAACCAATGCATCCGCGTTGAGGACATGGACCTCTGCTGGACCTAGCATTTCTTCTCGTCTTGCTAATTCGAGATAAAACGGTAGGATGAGCCTGCGTTCTACTCGATGATTTTGATACAACTGGATTCTCTCTAAGACATCCATATTTATCCCATTAATTTTTGACACAGCAAATTCGCCAATCTCGGGACCCTCCCAGTGTGAAGCCATTCGGAGAATCCTGATCCATCGATGCAACGGCGCATGAAAGATATTATATCTCCTGGATTCCATTTCAACGAGAGATATTTGTTGAAGATATGAGACGCACGGATTGTAGATTACCCATAGGAAAGCCACGACGTCTTCGAGGTCCTCATATATGACGGGTGCAGTAGATTCATGAGTGTACTGGTCTCCTGGACTAGTGAAATGCGTTCTCCAATACCCAGATGCGCGCATCATCAAAAATGAGTGAACCCTGAAACGGGTTCCATGGACCTGTCAAGATCCAAGTTCGTCAGTGTTAATCGACAATTGTTCGTGTTTACGCCTACTCTGAAGTGCATATCACCACCTCGTATGTAATAATCGTCGTGACGGACATCTGTTGCAGCGGTCGTCATCTGAGTAAAGCTGAATGTGAGATTTGACAATGTCTTAGAAGCTTTCAACCATTGAGCCGCCACCTTTAATAGCATTTCTGACAATAATCATCCCATGATCCTTGGACAGCATGACTTCTGATCCAATGTACCACATCATAAGTGAACGGATTACGCGTTGTTATGTTGTTATAAAACACTTTGTAATGGAATGATTGTATTCCTAGTACAAATCCACCTGGAAAGTTCCGAACAGCATGAACGCCCAACAAATGGAAGATTGATGTTTAACTCAAAGGGTGAAATCTATCCCGTTATCGTGCGGAGATATGAGCAATCAATTTCCGGATGACATTCCGAGTCTAGACCTCTTACTAGATAGGTCGAGCCTACCCGAGCCATTGTGTCTTCACTTAATATGTTATTTCCAGAAAAGGAAATCTTTGATTGACACACTTCGTCATCATCACGCAGAAACGATTCGATTATTGATCTTTTCTGATTTTGTCAATTCAACTACAAGGCTTGGCAAAGGGAAACGACCCTTGTGCTCCTTGCTTTCCCATGTGCATTTTTTCATCCAATTACTTGCTACACAAAATTTTAATGAATATGTCTAAACCTGATGCAGCATTTCTCTCAGGAACGGGGAGGTATCAAGAAGTTAATCCACAATTTCTAGAGCGGCTTTGATGACATTTGGTTGCTGATATGGACAGTCATTGAAGTATCATGCTCAGAGAAAGTCTACTTGGCAAAGAGTGATTCTCATATGATTGACATCATGTCACACCATGCATGTACCTAGATTTCCTACGGGAGTGACGTAAACGTTGCTAAACTATTTTTGCTCATCAGAAGTTCTAGAATCCTCCGCGGGAAGTCATCTTTGTTCATTTTTGAAGCTCAAGCAGCTCTCCTGTCATCTGTCTGTCATCACAACAAGTTTTATTGTAGTCTGATTGGGACAATGGTCTGATTATTGATATGGGAAGTACAGGTGATGGTGGTTGTCAAGCCACTCCAGATTTGATAGACGATGTGAAGGACTAAAATATACAGCTTTCATCAATTGAGGAAGTATGGTGTGATGAGGCAGGGTGGCTCAGTCGGAGCATGAGGCTTGAACAGGGCTTTCAGCTCACTACTACAGCTCTGAACTACTTTGCAATCATACCTAGAAGTCTACTTCTTGATGATATTAATGATGATTGGCTGACATCAGTAGTAACTACTGATCAAGATCTCTGAAGATCAGGATCAAGGGACAGATACTATGGTTTATTGAAGGCAAGTTATACTTTTGGGATGTTGACAAGAGGATAAGAATAAGGACTCTTGACTCTCCTAAGTTTACTAAGGATAGATTATTTGCACATTGAAAAAGACAAAATTTAACAAGAAACTGCAAGCCCCATTTGTGGTTGCATATGCTTCTCAAAATAGTCACCATGTGACACACTGCGCCCAAGTCTCATGCTCAAAAGCTACCTCGCTTCCTGATATCTTACTGTATTGTTATTACACAACACCTCCTTAATCGATTTTTTGATTTCAGCAATTTATTTATGTGGTGTATATACACAGTCTATGGTAGCCTACCGACTACTGAGGCTCGAGGCCTCGTTTAAATAAATAGAGAGAAAATAGAGGATGATAGAAAGAGGACAAGAGAGTTAACTTAATGGTCTAGCAAGAGGACAGAGCTTCCAGAAGTGGAGACAAAAAGCGTACGATTAAGTCATGCAGCCATGCTTGGTGTTTGTTTATGCGAGCGTTTTAACACTGAGAGGGGTTCCCTAGGTGTAGGCAGGCGGGTTAGAGGAGAGGAACTGGAGAAGATCCTTTAGGGTCGGGACTTGACTCGTTATTTGGTCTTTGGTGTATCCGGAGTATTCCGATGTGTATTTTTCTATTTCGCCGCGGAAGCATGTTTTACAAACCAGACTCTGTAGTCAACACTGTTGACGACTTTACCTTTTACAAATGATACTAAAACACAGTTGTAGATACATGGCAGGGAGACGATGTAAGATTAATCTCACCTCAGTGGTTACTGTGCATTGACGACTGAGGAGGTGTAGTTGAATATGAGTGTCGACTGGTGTGGTACCTTTGATGTGGCTCCAATCTTTGACTGCGAAGGTCCCTGGCCGCGGCGGTTCATTGCAACAAGTTCACCTGGGAAGAATTTCGCTTTGCCTATAGGGGCGTGGCACAAAATCTCATGGAGTGACCGATTTGTGACATCTATGTTCCCGCTTTCGTGTACGTTGGGACTCGTCGATGTTGGTGCTGAGGAAGTTACGACCTCGGGCGCTGCCTTGAGTGAATGCTTTTGTCCAGTCAATTAGTTGGACTTTGCTATTGTCCTGGCGTATGGCATCATATGTCTCTCGCGCTCGCTCTTCGACTGGGTACATCGCCTTGGTTGTCTCATTTTGTGCTTTGCTTTGTATGAACCATTTGGCATCAGTGGGGCAGTCCTAGAGGTGTATATCCCCTTCCAGATTTGACAGGAAGTGGGTTCTTGGGAGTTTTGATACAGCAATGGAAGGCTCTTGTCCCGGGTGAATGGATGTGTCAAGTGCTCTTTTGGCCGCCGGGAGGCAGTCCGTGAAGACGGCGAGATTCTTGCACCCTGTGGAAGTTGCCTTGTTGATGGCTAGACGAATCGAGAACATTTCGGCGTCCGTGGGCGTGGCTTTTCCTGTTGGGGCTTTGACGGAAACCTCCTCAATCGATGAAAAATGTATATTTTAATCCTTCACATCGTCCATCAAAATCTGGAATGACTTGACAGCAGCCATCACTTGTGCTTCCCACATCGATCCTAAGAATAATCAGACCATTGTCACCCTTCTATCTGTCATCCCAACAATTTGTAGTGCGGTTGCCGACTTTTTTTTTATAACTCAGCAATCTATTACACAGTCCGCAGTAGCCTACTGACTACTAAGGCACAGGGTCTTAACTAGTACTATCGGACACAATTAGGCCAGGTTCTGTACTACGAGAAGAGACTGGGCATAGATGCGAAGGAATGGAAAGCGAAGAGCTGTGAGTACATGTATTTCGCTCGGGTCCTGGCTGGTTCGTTCTGGTGTCTCAGGGGATACATGGGGTGATCGTCGTGGGTATGGAGGTTCCCTGGGTGCTGGGAAGGCAAAAGCAGACGAATTGGAAGTGATGAAGTTGCCCATGCAGATGGAAGGGTAACTCGGTCTTTTGCGAGTCTTGGATATTCGGTGAGGACGTAGAATCTATTTTCGACATCTGATTGACCACATGAGCATGCAGATGTTTCCTGAGGGAAAAGCGTGGCTTTATACTCGCCCATTGGGGTATGGTTCAGGATTGCCCTGGCGGCTCTCGCGCACAGGGAGATGGAGTGCCCAAGGTGAAGTTCCCTTCGCGTACGTCGGGGTAGCTTCTCCGTGTTGCTGGTCAGGAAGTTCCTTCTTCGGTGCGGTTGCTGACTGGGACAATGGTTTATAATATTTATAGTTGATATCAGAAATACGGCTGATGTTATTCTTCTCACTGGTGGGGATTTTGCTAAGTCCGTGACCTCTCTGTCAATGAAATTCTACAGTTTGTTGGTCACTCAATGTCGATCGCAGGGACATCATTCTACTCTAGATACATCAACGTCAAGCCATCTTTTTTTTTAATTCAGAAATTTATTACGCGGTGTACGTAGACAGTCCGCGGTAGTCTACTGACTACTGGAGTTCGAGGACCCCCTTGAATGCACATAAGAAAAGGAACAGAAAAAAAGGAACATGTGAGAGATTGAGGCAGCTAGTTGTGTAATTTAGCACGAGAGTAAAATGGATGTCTAAGGGGAGAATCCAACAGGCAGGACACAAGCGGTTCAATCGTGCTTGGAGAGGAGCACTTGTTCTGATGTTTATTTAGCTCATGGTGATTTCCTGACCGGAAAAAAAGCGAAGGCAGGTGGGTTGAATGAAAGGAATTGAATGAAGTCCTTGAAGTGTGGTGTTCGGCTCGTTATACAGTCCTTGATGAATATGGGGTGTTGAAGAGGACCGCCGCAGACATACCACCTTGGTACATAGGTGGAGCCATCATTGGCGTCATCGGTACCTCACCAGTCGAGCTAGTCGTGTGTCCTTATATATATCCACTCCGTTTGTTCATTCCACCTCAGTCATCAGTTAATATACTGAGGTGAGGTTTGTCTTATCAGAGTTTCATGTCATGTATTTAACATGTCCGTCTTTTAGTCTTAAACTGCAAAAGGTAGATAGTCCTCAATTGCTACTGTTGACTACTGAGTCTTGAACTGTAAAATGGGGCAGATTCTGGGGTAGTGAATGAGGATGTGTAGTTATGTTTCTAAAGCTGCTTCGCCACAGGGACAAGCAGCAGGTTTGTTCGGGAAGAATCTTGCTCTATACTCGCCTATGGGGGCGTGTCCCAAGATGGCTCTCGTGGCTCTAACGTCAAACGATCGATGTATGGAAATGTAAAGTTATCTGTAATCCTTCCATGGCTTCCTCTTGCAGAATTCCTCAAGGTTGACAGATTGCACACATTTCCACCCATTGCATTACTTCGACAGGTATCAACTGAATTGGAATCTGGTCAGGACTTGCATGACAAGACGTGACATCAATTGAGCTGGTAGGAATAGATTGCTGTCCAATATTATATTCATTGAATAGCTAGTGGTCGGAACAACGATGATAAAGCTGGACACAGCCACAGGGGACAGTGGTCAAGTGTAGAATGTGTTTGATTGGCTGACATCTTATCAGGTAGCTTCTTAAAAAGTGAACGAGAATTGTGGACGAAGGGAGGAAGTCAAGTAAAATTCATGACTCAAACAAACCGATTAGATGTGCAAATATGATTGCAAGTCTTCGGAATATTGCTGTTGCGTTATGATGGAAATACTAATGGTCACGGTCTATAATTTCAATGTAGAGTTTTAAAGGAAGAGACATGCTCAGCGCTACGAACATCACTAGACCACCTGAGAATTCTAAAGGGCAGCGACTTTTGAGGGGAAGACATGCATGACATGTGGTGAATGTCTGTCATGTCATAGTCCACGACCGCGACCTCTGCCTCCGCGTATGGGACCACCTCGACCACCACCTCGACCACCTAGAGAAAATCATTCAGAGATCTGAAAAGTTGAAACGGTAAACCTAACACAATACCTCTTGGTGCGCCGCGACCGCCTGATAGATGATTAAGCATATTCAGAGAAAGCTTGAAGAGTGACGCACTTCTATTCGACCCAGCATGACCTCCACGAGTTCTATTGGCTTCACGGGCACGACTCTGCTCTTCTTTTACTTGATCCAGAAGGGTATCAGGAACTCGAAGATATTTTATCTAATTGAATTAGGTCATCAGTGTTAGGGAAAAAACTTTTCGAGTTCTGCTCTGAGAAGCGGTGCCAAATGACATGAGAAGCAAAGATCATCCAACATCTCTACAGAAACTCTCTGACTATCTGATTCACAAAAAAAATGACATACCGTACTACCTCGAATGTAGCATTCTTTCAATTTCCAGAACTTGTCTCCATCAGAGTTCGTTTGATACACTTCTCGTAATGTGATATTCATGTAATTGTCACAGTTGACCAGATGTCCGTTAAACGTTTCGCCGTTCTTGAGTTCGACTAACTGGAAAGTCACAGCTTGAGTTCGAAGAGTGGGTGCTGTCGAAGATTATGTTCTAACCATGGGCTTGTTCTGGGCAGCATTTAGAAGGGACAGTGGCAGCTGATAACAGAGTGTTGATATATTCAGAGATGCTAATGCAAACGAGAAAACTTACCATGACGAGTCGATGGAGAACCTCGACGAGCCATCGTCAAGAGTGGATATGTAATCAAGATTCCCACGATATCTTGTTGAAATTTAGGACACAACATCACTATTTGGTTATGCTTGGCTTGAGCCACTATCCCTAGTTCTGATATGGTCAGATCTGTGTTTGCATTTGCAACCACTGGACTCTGACCTGTTTAAGATATCAGGTATTGCTGAAGGCTGTTTTAGGTGTTGTGCATATGAGGTTTTACTAATCTTTGAACTACCATTGTATTTTTTTCATCTCCTCATCACTCTTAGCAATTTGTTGCTTTGTACTAGTGTAGGCCTTAGTTTCTTCGGTTCTGTATCCGCCAGACTGAGGTAAATAGTTTTTTTTTCATTGCATTGACAATTATTATACTAAATGAATTTTTTGACAGGTACGTCACAATAAATTAGTTCTGTATTCATCAGCCTGAGTTAAATTTTGATAGGTGTCAGCACTATCTTTACTGTGATAAAAATTACTTTACCTAGTGCCTGCCTGCGTTTCATAATAAAGCTATGATTCAAATTAAGTAGAGCAGTCAATATATAGGTAGTGGCCAAGCATAACCAAATAGTGATGTTATGTCCTCGAGGTCTGAGCCTGAACTCTAAGCTAGTATGATTTCCCGCTTTGCTAAATCGCTATTTATTATTGTTCTTGCCATTGTAGGTTTTCGAGTAAGTTGGTACATTCACATTGTTGACTTGTTGTTTCAGTTTTTATTGGCAATGCTGACCATGTTACATCCACCGTCCCGAGCGTACATTGATCCATGGACAGGCCAACTCTTTGGCGAGGGAGGTGTAGAGAAGACATTGAAGTCTTTGCATCTATCAGGGAACGACGCTATACCGAAACCAATAGTTGGAGTGGAAGGTGGAGTAATCATGACCAAGCTGGGAAATGAAACGGCCAAGTATTGTTTCTTACCTGCGCCAATCAGATTTCTGTATTGACAGGTTCATAGAGCAGCGCTAGGGCGTGCTACGTGGAAATTCTTGTGCGTCACTCTTCACATACTCATACTAAACCCAATATTCTTTTGTTAGACATACAGTGACTTTACGCTTCCCTGAGGTAATTATCTATATTGTGGTTATCGGACATGCAATACATCTTCTGCTCCAGCATCCTACCAGGGACGAACGCGAGGCATTGGATAGTTATTTCCGCTTGACATCACGCTTATACCCATGCGGAGAGTGTGCAGAGGAGTTCCAAGAGCTATTGAAGCAATTCCCTCCTCAAGTAAGCGACCTAATGTTCTATCGCACTCTCGAAAAATGACTGGCACGTCTCATAGACTTCTTCTCGCCGGGCTGCTTCATTATGGTATCCACATTTATCATATCTATTTTTTTTGCTCACCAAGCCTACGCAAGGCTGTGTAGAGTGCATAATGAAATCAATAAGCGCCTCAAGAAGGCTGAATTTGATTGTGCAAATCTGTCGACCGAGTACGATTGCGGGTGTGGTGATGACCCATTGGACTTGGCCTCAGCTCCTACTCAGACTCTTGATGATCTCGAACAAGACACGAGTGAAGACGAAATTACAGGAGCTAGGCTTATACAAGGAGGGCGATGATACCAGGTTTGATTGTACTTTAGGCGCTTTCTGCTATCGGGTTATTAAATTACTGATAATCAGTATCTCTATTGTAGTATGTTTGTATGCAACTAGAGTGACTGATCGAAGCAGATCACATATCCGCTCTGTGTGCAAGTCCTGAGAATATTGATCACCTCAATTCAGAAGAGGGTTGCATCTCTGCTATGACAGCTTCGCTACTGAAAACACGCACCTAGAGAGGATGGCGACTGAACTCAATCCAGACAGCCAAGAAACGTACACAATCAAAGGTGATTGATCTATACGAGAGTGATGACGATGCCTCTGAATGGTAGTACACTTGGTTCCCTCAGAGGGATTGAGGGTGATTGAGCGGTTTTTCAGAGTCCCGCTTGACTACTCTGATCCGTCGGGAGAGAAGATCACAGTCTTCGCGAGGCAAACAATTCCAATTAGCAAGACAAAGACAAGTGAGGAACAAGAGAAGCTTCCAATCAGTGCGTGTACACTGTTCATGATCGCAGGTTTAAGATTGAGGTCAAACATACAGTGTTGTATCTGCAAGGCACACACATATTCTCTCTTGTACAAAAGATATATATGTTGATAGACGTGATTGCATAGGGGGCCCGGGTCAGGAGGTTGCATTACAGAGAAATTCCGGATACGCTGCGGAGGTCTGTCTTTTTTCAGTGCGAAAGATGAAAAAAAAATTGATTGACCCATGAGAAGATTTATCAAGAGGGCTATCAAGTAAATTGATGATTCCAATTCAGGGACGACAAAGTTTCAAGTTTTTAACCATAGATTCTTTGGCTCGACCAACGAGGTACAGGCCTCAGCACGCCCCTTACACCTGATACACTCCCAGCACACGTCAAGACAGACAAGGAAATCGCAGCCTATCTGAAGCATTTCCGGCAAGATAACATAGGTAAGCTCGTGTTTCGTGCATCAGGAAGCTTAGTTCAGATCTTTCCAGTCAGGGACTGTGAAGTCATACGACACGTCGTCTTAGGGCACAAGGAGAGACCTGAAGACCAGAAGTGGACGCTCCTCGGTCAAAGTTTTGGTGGTTTTTGCATCATTACTTATCTCTCGTTTTTTAGCCAAGGGATCAAGGAGGTGTTTATAACGGGGGGTTTGGCGCCTCTTGTTGATGACCCGGATGCAGTCTATGCTGCCATCATACGTGAGTAGGCTGACTTGATCCATATCTGATCAAAGCAAGATATATCTCCCTCTTTTTTTTTTTCAGCACACGTTGTCAAGCGGAATGAGATCTATTATGCAAAGTATCCTAAAGACGTGAAGCGGGTACGGGTGATGCTTTCTAAGAAGAAAGGATTCGCTGAACAGAAATTCTCAGGTCCGTGATATCGTCGCCTACCTCGAACATCATCAAGTCATCCTTCCAAACGGCGGACATCTCACTCCAGGCAGATGGCAACATCTCGGGATCGATTTCGGTATGAGCGGTCAGTGTCACCTCAAACTTTTTTTTTTGTGTGTGTGTGTCTCTGTGCCCACGAGTCGAGTCTTTTTTAGGTGGAATTGATAGGGTGCATCGTGAGTGGGAGGATCTGAAAAAAGTGTAATGGTCTCTGATCGCAGTTTTTTTTTAATAAAAAAATTGCAGAGCTGGTCTTTCGGGCGTCCAAAGAACTCGAAACTATAGGAAAAATCGGATACAAGACATTACAATTGATTCAACAAGCACAAAGCCTTGATGGGAATCCGCTGTATGCCATTCTCCACGAGGCGATATATTGTCAGGGGTATACTGCACTCTCTAACCAGCCTTTCCGTCTTTACTTAAAACGAGGTTTTTTTCTATGTTTTTTTTTTTCAAGACGCGCGTCGCGCTGGTCTGCTGAGAGAATGATATCGCAACATGCCCCGTTTTCGTGGTCGCTCGTCAAAGGCTTGAGGGACGACGAACCCCTCTTTTTCACTGGAGAGATGGTAAGTGTTTTTTTCCCCCCTAACATCTATTGACGTGTGTAACGCTGATGGGGGGTGGTGATAGATTTTTTCCGAGATGTTCAATGATTACGTGAATTTACGTCCCTGGAAAAAAGCAGCAGAGTTGTTGGCGCAGGAGGTATGGCAACCTCTTTATGACCTCGAACAATTAGCGCGAAATCAAGTCAAAGTATCCGCCGTGACGTGAGTCTCCTCCTCCATTGAAAAAAAAATCGTATACGAGGTTTTGAATTATCTTTTTTCAGATACTTTGATGACATGTTCGTTTCTGTCTTTTTTTTGAAAAACAAAAAGTTGTGTTGAACGGGACTTGTTTTCCCTCCCCTTAGGTATGTCGAATTTGGATTTGCGCAAGTGACAGCGTCCAAGATCAAAAGCACCGAACAATACATCACCAATCAACTCTATCACGATGGGATTCGAGACGACGCCAAGGATGTGATGAAGCGGCTTTTTCAGATCTCGAAGAGAGAGTATTGTTGATTCTACCGTCAATTTTTTGTTTTTTAACTTTTGCAGAAGTGTATCGGTATTCTCAAAGAGAGAGAGAGAGACAAACGTGCACATGCCCAAATAATATAAATAATATAAACTTGCAAGAGGAGAAGATGTGCATTTCATCAACACAAGAGCCTCATAAATAGAAAACGAAACATAATCTACTCATTAAAAAGGAAGAGGCACAATAAAGGAAAGGAGAGAGGTACGTGTGTGTGTATGTCTGCAGTTGATCAACAAAAAAGAAAATATATGCACGTCAAGAAAAATAAAACAATCTAAATAACACAAAAAAATAAAGGGGAATCACCAGGTACGATAATACCAAGGTTACGATATATATATAGATATACACAACACAACACAACACAAAAAAAAAAAAAACCAAACACAAACACAAACACAAAAAAAAAGACCCCCATTTTCACAACCAAAAGAAAAGAATGTATGAACGTATATATCAAATCAACTAGGAATCCCACCCTCCGGTATCGATTTCCAAGGCGTCCGATTCCAATCCGCCGCTAAAAAAAAAAAAACCAAACCAGATCAACAACCGACAAAACAAGTCACTCAAAGAAAGCACGGCATACTTTTCATATGAACCGTATTCCCCCACCATCTCAAACTGATCCCCCCTCTTGGCGCTTGCAACGTCAAAAATATAACAATCAACGACAGGACAGTACCTAACAAAGAACACCCCATCACACACACAGTACACACACAGCACACAAACGTAAAACTCACCACTATCCAACGCAGAACTCGCCACATAATTAAACTTGCTCCACCACGCAAAGTTCTTTTTCCGTATCCAATACTGAAACACAAACCCGACAGCAAACCAACTACTATAATTAATCCCAGTCGCAGGCGGGATATTCGACACCCCATTCAGTATCACAGGCGTCGATACCCACTTGATCCACGAATGAGGGTATCTCCGCTGCAAAAACCAAAACGGCAGGGGCAGAAAAGCACCAACGATGATCGCGTAGAGCTGAGGATGATAGATGGATCCTGAGCCAAATTGTCTTGAAGGTCCAATGAGACCCCTGTGCAAAGAAGAAGAAGAATGAAAAGCAAGAAAGGAAAAAAGATGACAGGACTGACCAGACAGCGGAAGCAGTAAAAAAGACTTGATTGTGTGGACACGTCAACTGACTTGACTGATTGGGATCACAGATGTCCTGGATGCTTTTGAAGATCCAGGTCTTGACACCGACCTGGACAAAGGCGGCAAGGGTGGTGGCGACCATCTGAACGACAAAGGTAGCTCTAGGGGGAACCTTGACATAGTGACCAAGCTTGAGATCCTGGACAAACGAGGTGGCTTCTGTCAACGTTTGGACAGAATAGGCCTTGAAGACCATGTTGGCGAGAGGGTTTCCAGCCAGGAGAGTGCCGGGGATGATCTGGGCGAGGATATTGAGGGTGATGCCTTGACCCGTCATGGCGAAGATAAAGCCAGAGGGGAGGATGTAGATAACGGGGAGGATGACGGCGAGGACGAGAGCCCAGACAGGGACTTGAGTGTTCCAGACCTCGACGGCGACGATGGCCAAGCCGAAAAAGAGGCAAAAGGCGGTGAAATACCACCAATCGGGGACCTCTGGGTAGTTTCTCATGAGTTTAGCATGGATATCATCTGCCTCGACTCTCATTTTTTTGAGGCCGTTGAGGAGGGTGCGACCGTGGTAGAGGAGGGTGTGGACGATGACGCAGGTGCTGAGGGCAAAGGCAAGGAGATAGGTCATGGCGTAGGTGGCGGGGAGGTAGAGGGGAGAGTAGTTGTTGTAGGCATCGAGATCAAAGGTGTCGTCTGGACGGAGGACACGGGTGATGTTGTAGATGTCGCCGAATTTGTCAAAGGGTTCGATGGCAGAGATGGGAAAGTAGGCGAGCTGCCAGACGTTGGCGTAGTAAAGAGCAGGAGTGACGATCCAGTAAAAAAGGACAAAGCTGGCAAAGATGTGGAGCTGAGCCCACCAGGGGACCATGAGGGGACTGCCGATCCAGCTGATCTGGGTCCAGTCAAAGGTGAGGAAGCTCATGCCAAGGCCGGAGTGAACGCCAAAGAGTTGATTGAGGGGGATATTGTCAGGGGCAGCCCAGCAGATGAAAGAAAAGACAGAGAGGGCCTCGAAGAGATAGCCGGGGAGGAAGAAGAAAAAGAAGGAGGCGAACATGAGGATGATGAAGAAGCGGTACCTTGTGATGCCCTTTGGGGGTGGACGGTCGGTGTTGAGGGGGATGTTGAAAGCGTCGTCTTCGTCCTCTGCATGGAGGGTGTTGAGGAGGGTGCAGGCGACGAGGTTTTGTGGCCAGACCATGCTGGCAGGCCACACGAGGAAGCGCCTGCAGAGGCCAGCGAGACCGAAGCCGGTGAGCTGAGTTGCGAGGACGAGGACGGTTGAGAACCAGAAGCCGAGGTCGATGTTGTAGAAGACTTGGGATACGACGACGGCGTTGAGGGCATAGGGAGGGGATGTGGCGACGTTTGCCATGATGAAGACGAGGACGTGCTCCTTGATGTTCCAAGGGCCTGGGTTGAGGGAGAAGGAGATGGCGCGGGGGAAGGAGAGGGGGCGGAGGAAGCGAAGGATAAAGAGAGGAAGGGAGGGATGGATGAGGGCGGGAGGGAGATAAGGGAGGGGGAAACGGAAGGAGCGGATGGGGAGAGCAAAAGCGAGAAACTTGCCGATGGGGTAGGAGATGAGGAGGAGAACGAGGGGGACGACGGCGGGAGCAGGGGCGCGGAAGTTGAAGAAGACGTTGAGGGCGGTGGAGAGCATGCAGAGGAAGAGGCCGACGGCCCACATACGGAGGGTGAGGGCGGGCATGTCGGGGTCGTCGATGTTGGAGACGGAAGCGCGGACCTCTGGGAAGGGGCTGTCCTCGTCGTCGATGGCGTTGAGGTCGAGTTCCATTCTGTGGGAGGAGTCAGACAAGAATGAGAGGAAAGGGAGAGACGCACTTTATAGAGGAAGCCCGGTCCTCGTCGTCCATGATAGGGTGGTAGGGGGACGAGTTTTGACGGCGTCGAGGGAGATAGGCAGGCTCTGGCGGATGGGGAGGGGTGTCCGGGGGGAGAAAGGCAAAGACATCGTCGTCGGTGCTCTCAGAGTCTGTCTCCTCGACGTAGTGGAAGGCCATGCTGTTTGCTTGTGTTTGCACATTTCATCTCATCGCCATCACCGCGGCAATCACCGGCATCACTGCCCTGGCCATCAGCCATCAATGTCTCTCATGAATCCCGCCCTCTCCCAGCTTCACCTCTCTCGCGCGGCTGTCTGGCGCCCAGTGCCCCTTGAAAAGTCTCCCACGCCTCATCTCCCCCCTCAGGCTATTGCACAGCATCTCGTCACAGACTGCTCCCTCTGCGCGTCCCTCGTCGTCTGCCTCCAGCATGCCGCCACCTTCCACTCCTCCCTCGCCTACAGCGCCCTCCGCATCGAGAAAAACCTCTGCCACGCCACATATCTCGTCAACGGCGCTTGGACTCCCGTCGTCGTCGACAACACCCTCCCCTTCAACCCCGCAGACGGCTCTCTCATGGCCATGTCCGTCCGCGCTCACCCACCCGTCTACTGGCCCTGCTTTATTGAAAAGACGGTGCGCTCCTTGCTCTCTCTCGTCTGCTCGCTCACCCTCTCCAGTACATGAAGCTCATGGGTGGCTACGACTTTCCCGGATCGTGCGTTCTTGCCTTCGACTCTCTCTAGCCCTCAACTCTCCCAGAAACTCTAGCATCGACCTCCAGTTTGTCCCCTCTGCCCGTCTTGTTTCTCTCATCCTCTCCAAGCACCATCATAGGTTGGATCCCTGAGCAACTCGATCTCACCTCTCCCGCTTTCCAATCAGAGTCCACCTGGCTTCGTCTCTTTGCTGCCTTTTCCGCAGGTCCGTTTATTCCACGTAACACTTTCTTCTCATCTCCCCACCAGGCCACTGTCTCGTCACCCTCGGCACCGGTACACGCCCCCATCTCCACTGGCGCTCAACTCCCCTCCTCAGTGCCCACAGTTACCCTGTCATAGGTCCCTCCCTCTCTCCATTTCTCTTCTCGTCCTCATTTCTCCTAGACATCACCCAGGACGACAACGACCGCCTCCTCACCATAATCGATTCCACCTCCCAGTCCCTCAGTATCCCTTGGTCAGATGTCCTCTATCTTTTCGATGGCCTTTACCTCAGCTGGGATCCTTCCACATGGTCTCATCGTCTTGATTTTCATGGGCAAGCTTTCCTGTTGTCTACCACTCCCCTTCTCATCTCCCTCTAGCACCTGGAAACGTCATTCCACAGATCCACCCGACACCACGCACCATCTTCGCCTCAAGCTCCTCAACAAACAGCAACAGCAGCAACCCCAAGAAATCTGGATCCTTCTCACCCGCCACCTCGTCTCTCCACAGTGCACAAACGACTTTATCTCTCTCCGTGCCCACTTTGAGAATCCCGCACTTCCTCCCCTCCATCTCCTCCATCAAGTCGCCCACACCGCCTCTTACACCAACAGTGTCCATTCTCTCCTTCAAACTCGTCTTCCCTCTTCCTTTCGCTCCGGCATCCTCGCCATTTCCGCATCCTATCAAGGCCAATTCCTCTCTCAGAATTTCACCCTTTTTGTCTACTCTCAAAACACGCTCGCTGCGACTTGGCAAGCTCCTCTTGTTTTTCCTCATGTCCTCAAATTACAAGGATCTTTCACTCTCAAGAATTCTGGTGGCAATGCTTCGTATCCTTCTTTTAGACTCAACCCTCAGTATCATCTGCATATTCCCTCTGCTTCTATCAGCTCGAATATGAAACTTGTCTTGACAGCACCCAAGGATGTTCCTGTCAATATCGTCGTCCTCTGGTCTCGCGGCGATCGAAAACACGAGTAGCTCGTCTTTTGAACTGTTTGCGTTCATACTTAGTTTTTGTTTAGAATCGTAGAGCGTGATGTTGCAACTTGTTCGGGTGCTTATACTTATGGTCTCGCACAAGTCGTCAAGGATCTCTTGCGTACGCTTCCTTTCTCCATTTCTTGATCACTCACTACGACTCTCAAAAGCGGGTGATTACACCGTCGTGGTCTCGGCTTTCGAACCTAAATACTACGGACCGTTCACCATCCATGTTTCAAGTCGGATTCCGTTCGAGCTCAAGCGTATTTTACAGGAAGGAGCAGGCATGTATATGAATGTCGTCAGAGGGAAAACAAGGCGATATCAATTCGTTTTGCCTTGTTCAGGTCAAGTAAAGTACGTTTACAAACATCTGTATTCGTATTCAGAAACGTTGACGCGTTGGAAATAGGATTCGCGTGGAAATGGAAAACAAAACGCAAACGGGAATCGGGCTTGGCGTTGGTTTGTATAATGAAAAGAACGACAAGGTTAGTGTAGAAAGCAAAGAGGACAGCAGCGGCGTTGTGACGCCGGTCGTGATGCTGAAAAAGGGGACATACGAGATTGTCATCATTGTGTCGATGCGTAGTTTTACGGGAGAACAGGAAGTCAAAGTGGTCGTGTACACCTCGATGAGCGGTGTTACGTTGACGGCCCATTAACGCTGAGCTTTTCTTTCTTCTCGTGTTCCTCCCAGATGGTGCGTAACGGACCCAACGAAGAAGGTGTTGTTTTGAGTTTGAGATGGTGTTGGATGACGAGATCGAGAAAGTTGTTGAAGCGGGATTGGTAGAAAGAGTCGAGAGTGGGCGATGGGAGAGGTGAGATGATGCGTGGGTGCGTTGTCGTCGTCGTCGTTACAGCGTGAAGATCTGTATGAAGTGTGATAGACGCTACCCGTCATTGTCGTTGTCGTTCATGTTAATAAAAAGAAAATCAAGCAAAAAGAAACTCGCCTTGACGATCAGCCAGATTGACGAGCGTTTTTGTTTTTTCCATTAATGCTTTTTCGAGTCTTTGATCTAGTTCTTGAGAAGGAGGGGAAAAGAGGGGGATGAGACGACCGAGGATGATATTGAGGATGGGGAAAAGATGGCGGAGGAAGAGGATGTGGTGGTGTATTACCCTGTTGGGAGGTGATATCCACGTTAAAACATCGATCATCCAAAAAGAAGAAGACCCGGTGGCGGTGATGGAGGAGGTGGAGGAGGAGAAGAGGAGAATGAATTCTGTGAAAAGGAAGAAACAGAATAGGATCCAACGCCACTATTTTTTATTTTATTTTTTGAGAGAGAGTTTGGTTGGTGTGTGGGTGAGGGAGGATGGTACGTACGAAAAACAAGAAATTGGATTTGGAACTGGAACTGGATTTGGTGAAGAGAGACCAAATCAAGAGTGTACCGCCCGATACGACGTGGTACCCCCCTGCTTGTAAACTCCCGTGAACCATGAAATCACGACGGGTGCGACATGATGTCCAGGATAGTATATTTGGTCCGAACCTGTTTTTTTCCCAAAATCATTCAAAATTGGAATTGAGAGAGAGAGAGGAATGAAGTTGGGTTGGGTTGGGGAAGGACGAACCGGTCGTAGGCGAATCTTGTGTTGGGATTTCGAAGTGCTTCGTAGACTTGGCGGACCCTTACAAACGCCTCCTCCACTTGCCCGTTGTTGTTGTTGTTGTTGTTCTGGTTGAGGTTGAGGTTGAGGTTGTGATTGTTGTTCAGGTAGGTTCGATCCGGATGAATCTTCTTAACAACCTGCCTAAACCCCGCTTTCAACCCATTCTCATCCACATGCACGCTCACACCCAACATCTCATACCAACTCCCATACCCCCTTCCTGCAGCTTGTTTCGTGAAGAACAAGAACCGAACGAGATCGCAACACAACCAGCTCGAAACGAGAATCGAAAAGAGAAGCCTGTAGTGGCGGTGGTAGGTGGTGGTGGTGCGGTGCGGTGT
>Ga0153976_1000103_pt1 | contig 24839 bp, 36 predicted proteins | sample TSGA060MetaG_FD_104717 | JGI IMG/M metagenome (GOLD analysis project Ga0153976, IMG submission 104717) | Attine ant fungus gardens microbial communities from Georgia, USA - TSGA060 MetaG | ecosystem: Host-associated > Fungi > Mycelium > Unclassified | place: USA: Georgia, Yuchi Wildlife... | reverse complement strand
CAGAGGTTTACAATGGAAGCAACACATGCATTCAAGGACACACTAAGATTTCATCACTGAGGGTTCAAACTAGAGAATGGCCATGATCAAACTCACATCCGGTGCTAAGACACACATAGGCACAACTCTTACGCTGCAAGACCATCCTCGACATTCGACAGCTGCTCTCGAACACTGTCAATGCGTCGACCTTGCACACCAATATCTCCCCTATCATGCAGCTGCATAATTCTCCTTGCCGACTGAACATAATCGTAAGAGTTCTCTAGAGACGCCTCGGTCGTCTTGTTTTCACTGGATTGCTGCGTTTTCTCGACTGATGTGCCCAGGCCTAGCACGTCTAAATTAATGTCTAGCGCCATCAATAACGCAAGATCGTGTGAAGTATCGGCCAACGACAAAGCTTTCTGGTCCTTTGATTTAGACATATGCACGCTTTGATATCATAACGAGAGCAAAAGACTCATACTCGCATTGTCAAGTAATTACCTAATCATCATGATCATCTTTGTAGCATGCAGTTCCAATAAGTGTTCAGCAAGATGCCTGCAAATCATCTGCCTCGTATTACTATATTTTGAATCAGATATTCACATTACACAGAAATTGTCGGATCAATTTGCATTTTGATATCACATTACTCCAACTGCCGAATGTGTGATTACTGATAATCGTCACTACCATACCGCGCACAAGGGAATGGCAATTATCCAGATATGTGGGCCTTGATCAAGCTGAAAAGGGAGATGTCCCTGCAATTTTGAACAGATCCAGAAGGTCCTCGGACTCGGCATGATCGATATTTGCATCATGACTGTCTGTATCACTATCACCACCACTCCAATCCATTTCTTCCACGGAAGCACTTCCGTCATCGGCAAGATCATCTTGTATCGCCTTCTGGTGTTCAATGCGAAGGCTCGTACGGCTGGACAAAGCATTGCTCAGAATAGAGGTGAAGGGTACTGGTTTTTCACAGGTATTGGCAGTATTCCCAAATGACTCATCCGATCCACCTTCACCTGGACTCCGCGTCAAGAAGCATATGAAGTTATCTTTACCAGCAGAGTTTCCAGTCGCGCTGGTCACAGAGCAACGAAAGGATTTGGACAGAACAGGCTTGTGGGGCAGTGGGTGGGATATCCTCCTGCGTTTTGGTGTTGCCGGAAGATTACTCTGGACTTGTGCATTCCTTTGGGACCAGCACCCAACAAAAGGTTCCCAACACCAGTCACTCATGGCATCAAGGTTTTGGTCACTCATTTCAGATGCTTCGCCTGTAGATAATGATCCATTGTGATGTGATGTGACCAATTTCTTCTTGGCCTCATCCATGTGATCAGCCAACCATGGTTTGAAGTCTCCAACAGAATCCCTCCCAGTTCCACCGATGTGTAGTTGTTCTATTTCCTCTTCTTCGATGTGAGAAGATATGTAAGCCAAGAATGATGCAAGGAGCCAGGGAAGATTATGACTCTCGAAGATTGACGATAACACGACGAGAATATCTCGACACTCACTAAGAGATTTCGTGCGGAGTAGGTGACTGCATAAAGGGGCAAATGTCGAAAGTGAGGGACGGTACTGTTGCACTTGGATATGTAGATAATCGTCTGAGCTTGGTGGGCGAGATCCACTGGCAAGCCAGAGACTATAAAGACAAACAACAGCACTACTATGGACAGGCATCAATAAGTTGCCACCGCAACCCTCTGCCTCCGTTTGGTACGAACAGGAACGATGATGTTCGATAATGGTGTCGAGCAATCCTTGGTTCTGGATGGATAACAATCCTTCAAATACTGAAGGCGTGCATATTTCAACACAGAAGTATAACCAGTCTCGGAGTTGTTGATCTAAACCATCTGTAGTTTTGGACCCGCTTCTGTGCGTGGAGATGGCCTCAGAGAGGCCAGCTGTGATGATAATGGATAGGGCAGCATGATCGTATCGGACAAATTTACGGACGAGGCGCCTGGTCGCCTTGGTGGTCCACACATTGTCTGAAGATGCTCTCCGGAGAGCTGAAGTCACCAATCGAACAAAGGTAGATGAGGGGAATCGCGTGGTCCAGCTGGAGTATAAACCCACAAGGAATCTCCTATGATTGGAAATGCGCGGAGAACTAGTCGACGATGTTTCAAAGGCATAATCTAGAATTGCATCAAGGAGTGCCTCAGACTCATGGTAGAGTCCATGATCCAATGTGACATTGAACAGGGCAAGGTATAAAGTGCCATTTTCAGGACAGGTCTCCAGTATTATGTGCAATGCATGCATCATTAGCGTTCGACTACAAAGGACACGGTGAGATAAATCTAAAACATGTGGATGATCTAAGCACTGACAAACGATATCTCGAGGGGATTTCTCCATACAATATTTCTACTGTGTCAGGGGTATCACTTGTTGCAAACAAAGCTTCCTCGCGAGGTATCTGAGCGCCAAGTATAACGGAGCATAGATCAGCTAGGGATGGCATAGAACCGATAGCTGAGTTTTCCTTGGACAAGAGGTCGTGAAAACAGTCGCGGATGGCATAGACTCTCTTTGAGAGCTCAAAAGTTTGAACGGTATCTCGGTTGAAATGGATTCGAAAGCCGATTTTGGAAGGATTCTCCAATGGCAAAAGTCCCTGGTCTTCTCCCAGATGTTGTCCTCGAAAGGGAAAATCCGCTGGATGTTCCTTTATGTAAGATGAGAGGGCAGAGCATTTAGTCTTGAGAGGGCGTAGGAGACGCATGATACGCGATACTGTCCATTCTGCAGAGATACCATGATGAATGGTCATAAGTCTTGTTCAATAATTGACCCAAGAATGTGAGAGCGACATGTTCAGACACAAGATGGATTTGAGTTGAGTAGGACATTGAGGTCCACGTGACCGGATGGGAGTAACGAATGAATCCAAAGTCTTCAACTCGGGTGTAGTCAGTAGTGTACCGCTCTGTAGCTCATTCACCACCAGTCTGCTTGTTGCAGGCTGTAAACACAGAGCGCTCTTACCAAGGTCAGGGCATCTAACATTGGAACAGTAAACAAATTAAAACTCTTGAGCTTGAATGCTGATAGCCATCACAGCAACTGTTAATGAGTGGCGTGTACCAGATAGGGAATCAGAGTGTTGAAATAAATCTGAGGGAGAGAGTTGAATCGGATTGAATATATCCGGCCTTGAGTTTTCAAGATTCCCCACGACTTATTCCGTTTCGAGGTGTGCTGATTTTGCAATCTGATTTGTATATATTGGTCGTCTCTGCAGTGTTTTGTCTCCTGATTGTACAAAAAGACTATCTGCTGCTTACACTCAAGTCTTGTTATGTCTACAGCAATATCCCCGACTCTTAGTTCCCCAGATGGAGACCAAGTCTTTTCAACTCCCCAGATTACACCAAGTGTCGAACACAATCAAATGATCCCCGGACACAGCAGCAGGCCAACGTCCTTACACATAGACCCTCTCCAGGATACCGAATGGAATCCTGACATTACTGTTGACACCTCAACCCCAGTGCCCAATTTCAGTGATACTCAAGATGCGGATTACTCCTCTTCAGTAAACCAGCACAAATCACGCACGCTGATGGAGTCCGTTGATTCCCCCTGTTTCGTACATTCTCATCTCGACAAAAACGCCTCTCTCACGGATTGGCTGAAAACTAGATCTGCTGCAGGCCAACTAATCATAGGCGACTTGGGTGTTGCCAAGTCCCTTCAACATTCTGCTTCCGCAAACTTGCACATATCCAATGGAGCTTCGGCATTCAGTAGGCCCGGGCCTGATCGTGTGTCTAGTCGTGAAAGTGATGTCGAAGAGGATGAGTTTGTTGGAAGTTTGACAAAACAACTCGCAGAGACTGCGGTTGGAGTCCGCGAGATGAGCAAGCAGTTAGGTATGGTGCAAGTACCATTAACAGCATGTCCCCTCTGATATTTGATGCTTCAGGGCGCGCTCGTGTTCAGTCCAATATCCAAAATGTTCTTATCATCACAAAAGCACGCGATAACCGACTCATCAAACTTACCCGTGAACTCGCTTTATATCTGATGCTTAAACGCCCACCCAGTACCAAACGAAGACTTGTTGTGTAAGTGACTTGGAAGCAGAATTTGCAGGCGTCAACTGATCTTTCAATAGGTACGTTGATAGCCAACTCCGACACTCGAAGCGGTTTGACGCTGAAAGCATTCGACGAGATCACCCAGAGCTATTTGATCCCTTTCCGAGACGTCAAACATCAAGCAACAATTCATCACCTAGTATCTCCTCGAACGCTGGCAGTGGAAGTGAATCTCAGTCTGATGAAGGACAACTTCGGTACTGGACAAGTAGCATGTGCAGCAATAGTCCACATTTATTCGATTTCGTCGTCACTGTAAGTAATTGGTTTATCTATTATCAAGACCTCCCACGTATCTATATGCAGCTTGGTGGTGATGGTACGGTGCTATTCACCTCCTGGTTATTCCAGCGTATAGTGCCCCCTGTGCTCCCTTTTGCCCTTGGATCTCTTGGTTTCCTCACAAATTTTGATTTCAATGACCACAAAGCAGTCATGGACTCAGCCATTGAGAATGGCATCCGCGTCAATCTTCGCATGCGCTTCACATGTACTGTTTATCGAGCGGTTGTAAACGAAGTTAGCAAAGGTCGGAAGGCGGTAAAGCGTGGGGAGACCGGAGAGATCTTGATGAACAATATAGAACAAGGCGGTTGGGATGCTGTCGAGGGTGGATGGTTAGTAGGCCACATCAACACTGAGGGAAAGTCTACTAGGGACAAAGAAATCATGTGTTTCACGACCAGACCCGTCGAGAAATTTGAGGTATTAAATGATCTTGTGGTGGACCGAGGGCCTAGCCCCTACGTGAGCCTCCTTGAACTATTTGGTGAGTTTGTAATCGAATCTTATGTCGACATCTACTAATTCCAGGACAGGTGATGATCATCATATGACAACCGTTCAAGGAGACGGGCTCACCATTTCGACTCCAACGGGTTCCACAGCTTATTCCGTATGTTCCAATTATTCTTTCGTGTGAACTATCTGAATTCACCCGCTATCTCAGCTTTCCGCAGGAGGTTCTCTCGCTCACCCAGAGATCCCCGCTATATTAATCACTCCTATTTGTCCCCATACATTATCATTTCGTCCCATGCTCCTGCCTGACAGCATGGAACTCCGCATATGCGTTCCTTACAACTCAAGAAGCACAGCGTGGGCATCTTTTGACGGACGTGGACGAGTCGAATTGAAGCGTGAGCTATTTGTACACTTGCACCTTGTGATGATGCTGATGCTGATGACCAGAGGGAGATCATATCAAGGTCACTGCGTCAAAATACCCGTTCCCAACTGTCTGTGCAGAGAACCAGTCCTCAGATTGGTTTCACGCAATCTCCCGGACCTTGAAGTGGAATGAACGCGAACGTCAGAAATCCTTTGTCGTAGTGGAAGAGAATCCGTCGAAGCCAGAGAAACACAAGGAAAGCCAACAACCCATCAACAGTGGTCTCGATGAAGCTTGGTGTCCGAAAATTGCTGGGAATTCTGACGAAGAGCAGGATGAAGCTTCGGACGAAGAGGATGATCACTTTGATATTGATGATTCGTCTCCAGAAGCCGACATGGCGCCTGTGCCTGTCGTCAATCCCTTATCTCCTCAGGAGAAAGCCGTCGCGGCTGAGAAGATCCGCGAGTCTCAACATCAAGACCGTGTTGTTGCAAACCTAAAGCGAGAGCACCGCCGCACGTCCAGATCTCGCTCTCGATCGCGAGTATCCACCGCCCGAATTCCATCATCCTCTCGTCAACAACCATCTCCACGACACGTCGGTTTCGAGGTGCCCTTTCAGAATGATTCTGGTCCTCTGCACAGTGCCCAGCACGGTCCCAGGCAAGATATGTACCTTGATCGACCCTCAAGTGGGAAGAGTCGTACATCCGACCATGATTCAGATAAGACTCGGACTAGGTCTAGCTCGAGGTTACGAGACCAGCAACATGGACCTCGTGCGTTTGCCGTGTGGGGAAACGATGAGAGCGACAGCAATGCCAGTGACAGTGATTCAATATCTAAAGTATGAGCACCACACACTATGTTTCCTGTGTCTTTACATCGGCTTCGAAACCACGGATATATTTAATTTCCTCTTATGTCATGAATATCTATGCACTATATTTTGTTCGCGCGACGGCTAGTCGTCAATAGAATATTGTGTCCCGTTGCGCATATCTCTCTAGTGCCCGATAGTCCGGTCTAACCTTTGCTACTGACCACAGCCACATGTCCAGGTCTTGCAGCGTTATCTCACGAAGCCAAGCAGGAAGCTCCTGCTTTTCCTCTGATTCAGATACGCCAAGAGAATGCGCCTGTGAAACGATCATTTCACAAGCATCTATAGCAGCTGCCCGCAATTTGAACGCTTGGGCGTTCGAGAGGGACGGCCCTTCTCTGATGGTAGTATTGAGTGGTATCTGTTGATCAACTTCGGCCTTGGGGGCTGGGCCAAGGAGACTCTGTAAAGATTTCTCAGAATTGGCGTTTAGGAATAGGGTGTTCAAGCCGGGTGCATGGGATAAATCAAGAACCCCCAAATGTATCAACATTGACGGTATAACATTGTCTGCGAAGATAGGACTGTCCTTGGTCGAAGGAATAGGGAATGGAGGCGGTGAAATTGATCCAAAACGGATTGTGATGGCATGGATGAGGAAAAGTGCTTTTTTGAAGCAATAAACCGCTGTGATAAAAAGATACTTAGTGAAACTTGGGATGTACATGTAGATCTGTGATTGGCATACGTTGACCATCCACAATGGCCATGTCTTGTAAGGTAGGAAACGCTTTCACGAGCTGTAACATAGTGTGTTATCTTCGAGAAACATCCCAAGCCATTCCGAGGCACTCACACGCTCAAGCATCACTTCTATGGAGGCCATGTCTTGACTTGCAGATCTGCTAGCCTCTTTCAATGCTTCAAGAACGAAACTACCAAGATTCGGATAACCTCCAGAGACAAGTATATCTCCAGTCTGGGTCAAGACTTCTGTGATCTGCTTGACCAGATCATACATCGGACCACCAAGCTCTCCAACTACGACACCGGGAAGGTTCTCGTGAGGTCTCTCGATGTGCAAACTGACACCCATAAGTTCCGCTACTTTTGTCATGGTGATTGACTGCATGCCACGGGAAGAGAGTAGGTTTCCTTCGGAACTCGAAGTGATGTACAATGAAAACACAAAGGCCCGCATCGTGTCCCAGGCCCCTCGGTTAAGTTGCTCATGAAGGAGGCTCCTGTAGCCAGAAGCAAAGTTAAGGAACGAAAGCACGGAAATCAAGTTTAATTCCTCGAGGTGGGAATCAAACCTGAGCGGCAGATTTAAACCATGGAGTGTCGAAACACGCTGGTACGATGATCTGAATGCATCTGAGTGTAGAAGCAGATCAATGGCAGCTGGAGGAATCTGTTCACAGGGGTATAAGCGGCTCAATCATGTGTCGGTGCAGATCAACATGAAGGCGTGACGCAGGAGATGCTTCAAAATATGAAATGCAAGTCCTGCACTGTATGTTCAATTGGGGTGCCAAATACGTTTGTAGCATGTAATTACAGCTGCTGAGTCGAAATTATACAAGTAGCATACCTTGATATTTGAATTGAGGCGTAGTTGTCGCGAAGACTGCCTGATAGCAGATAGGTAGTGACCTGAAGGTGGGAAAGGCGGTTTGGCAGGGATCATGTCAGGAAAGACTGATGTCGCTACTTGATACCTCTCAATCGAAAGATCAGACCTTGGTGCTTGCTTGTTAGCACTTGTGAGAGTAATGTAGTGAAGAATCTCCAAATCTAACCTGATGGTGATAAATTGTATATCAGAAACGTGATTCCTTCCCATAATAGCCCAATGACGTGTATTCATTGATGTAACAAGTTTTTCTTCAGCTTGGAATCTCTGTCGCTCTGGGGAAATGTCCATGCTCAGGGCTATCTTCCCGGTCAAGGGTCATGTATTCCAGAAAGCTCGCATGTATGCAGCTCTGGCCAAGAATCCAGGTACATATTGCTTCGGTCATTGCCCTCCATAACTAGCTCAAATTTCCTGATTATGACCAGACCTACGGACACACTTGATGCATGATATCAAAACAGCATTGAAAGTAGGTGATTTCTCTGATTTTTCGCAGCACTATCTTTCAATTTGCCGTGTCGTAGGCTAAGGATACGCCAACGGCAAGTACCCTCCGGGTAAGTTCTGAGGCATTTGCAGTCGACGACGAAGAGCTGCTTAGATGATTCAGTCCGTACTAGCGGACGTACAGGCTGCAGACAAGGTCCACAAAGACGGTCAGGTCGATGCTAGGTCTATTGTGAGTGATTGCCATATGTTTTGACCCTGAAACGACTCATGTTTGCCTAGCGCCTGATCGTAGCAAAGGGGATTGCCAGACGCGTAAGTCTCCCGCTTTCAGGTCGAGTTGTCTTCCATCTACTCCATTTTTTCCTCTTAGCGTGATGCTGCTTCTCAATATGATAGGGCCAATCGCCCTGAGCTGGCAGACAAGGAACGTCATGAAGCCGAGATATTACAGAAGTTTCTTTCCCCAAGTTTGACTGACTCTCAGGTGGACGAGACTCTGAAGAAAGTCATCGCTTCATTATCAATTTCTCAACCATCCCTTGGTCAGATATTCAAGTCCTTTTATGCCCTAGTTGATAAATCCGACTATCCGCCGGATGTCTTGAAACGACGACTCCAGGAGCTTGGCATAGCAAATACTTCCTGATTATTTATTGCTACATAATCGCATCGCGCAACCTAAACTAATTCCGACTTTGGAAAGGTTTAAGGATTTTGATCCAAGACTTCAAGTCATTCATCCTAAGCTACTCACTCGGCTTTCAGATCCACGGTCAACCCCCTTCCCCTTGTCCCTACTGTGAGCGCCTTCTTTGCTGGTATTGAATTCAGATGTACTTGAGGAGGACCGATCAGCATGTATGATAGTGTCGTGGAAATTTCCATCTATTACAGGCAGGGCACTGCGAACTTTGAGCAAATTCTCGACGCATTGATCTACTATCCCAGAAACATTTTCTAAGATTCGGAGGCGCTCGTCGATGGCTTCTCGCGTTAGATTGTCGAGGAGCGCTAGTTGAGCATCCGAAATTTGCTCTGGTAAATGGGAAAGAGAAAATTTCTGGTGGATAGTAGATGAAGGTTGGCTGTAAGTTGTTTCTGGGGCTGATGTGCTGCTTGATGTGTATGACCGTGCCGTCGAAAGATCAAACAAAGGAATCCATCTGGGGGCCTGAGATGGTGCAGCTGGGGCTGATGAGGTCTCCACATGGGCCTTTCGAGTGCCATGGTCTTCTACATTACTGGAGAACTCGGTTGAAGAAGGTGACCCTTTGCCGCCACTACGACGCATTGCCGCGAGTGCGGCTGCTACCCGTGGATCCTCATTATTTGTTGAACCTGTTCCTTCAGTTTGTTCTCCAAGAAGGGCCGCTGGAACAGGAGACTCTTCACGCGTTCCGGCATCCGGAACGGATTGATTCCGAGGAATGGTATTTGTATTTTCCGTATTGTCATGATTACCAGGCCAGCGTTGCCATACTCCGTTTGGCCCAACAAATCCATCCAATGGTTGGATTGGCTGAATCACTGGAGGACGCTGTACGTTGTTATTTCGTCCAACACCTGAAGAGCCAGGTGTAGGAGTCTGATTGTGAATGTGATACTGGATCAAAATGGGATTGTGTTGATCATGAATGCCTTGGTTCTGTACTGGTCTGGCAGGAACATTTGGAAGAGGATTGGCAGCTTGAGCAGCTTGACCAGGTGGAGCAAAGAAACGTCCAAGGAGTCCTAAGGGATTGCCCAAAGGGTTATTCAAAGCAGCGTTGTTTCCTCGCGCAGGACCTGGTGGGTTGTTCTCTTGCTGTGGTATAGCGGGCGCAGGGCCATTGGCTTGGTTAGTATTGGTCTCAAGTACAGTTTGCCGGCTATGCAAGTCATAAATATTTTCCAAAATCTAGTTTGGGAATCTCCTCACCATGTTGGACAGCTTTGTTGCCTCTCAAGCCAGGAACGAAGGCAGTAGAAGTGGAATATATGACCACAAGGTAGCTTCTTGGGTGCCATATTCGGCCCGTCATGAGGAGAAGGTTGGATTTGATCAGCCAAAACCATATCCTCGCGACATATGATACAGGTACGATCAGATGCCTCTGCCAACTCAGCTTCAGTGGCATTTGGGTAGCGTTGGTCCATATTGTGGGTAGCTGTCCGGTAACGATGCAAGGCGCGCAAGCGGGTAATGAAGGACCTCGCAGTGATATAGACATCTCGAATCAAATTGAGTGGAAGGCCATAGAATGTGATGATGATTGTGAAGAAAATAAGATAGCTCGTGAGTTTGAGGAAGTCTGATTTGTCAATTTCTAGTCCGATAACACAACAAATGGGCGTACCTGTTGCAAGTTCAATATAGAACAACCACATGGACTTGTTTTCCCAAGGAGGTGCATTTTCTCCACCACGACGGCCTGCACGTCTCAGGTCATATGCTGACAATAGATATTTGAGGATGGTGTTTGAAATGCTAGCCATCAAAATCCCATACTTGAAACAGTCAGCACCAATTGGGGTTATACACGAAGAGCTAACCTCGCTAGCAAACAGAACCATGCCACCGACACCATATGTGAGAGTGTGATCAATGGCGACGGCGAACATGATGAAGTCAATCAACCCCAAGATTGCGAATAGCGCCATCATCCTGAGGTGGAATAACGGAGCGGGTCCAGGGTATGGCTGTTGATCCATCTATGAGAACATGAGTCTCACTTCTTCGATTGCACGCAGTAGAGCATACGAACCCAGTCAATGCGATCTCCCGAAAGCCAATGAAAGGACTTGATGAATAGTAGAAACCCGAACATGAGAATAAAGGGTATATCGAAATCGTCTCGAAATATGGTGAAAGCGAGCAAGGATTCAGTTATGAAGAACCATAGTCGATCGTACAAACGCTAGCAGACATTAAACGAAAGAAAGTAATAGATAAATGAATTGAGGCACACCTCAATTTCATTTGGGCGAAGGGAGCCAAAGAAAATGCATTGTACAACATGCCCAGAGAACAATGCCAATAAAACAGCGAAGTTGGCCAGAACCTTCCATACAAGGATCAAACACATTTTATCAACATATATGGAAAGAGACGTACGAGAACGCTGCGGCTACTCTTTGAAAGATAAATGGTGACCGAGTAAAAGTTGCTATGACTGCGAAGAGCATTGAGGACTACAACAGAGACAGCGAGGAGAGAAATGAGTGAGTAGAGCTGAATTCTGAGGGAGACGAGGGAGTGTAAGAATGCATGTGCTCTTGGGCGTAGGACACCATCCATCCAAAAGAAACCAGTTGAATGAATGAGATTGAACAAATGCAGGACTAGCCCGAAAATAGTATCGATGACGTGGCGATCACTTTGTACTGGATTCAAAATTAGTGGATGGCAATTCCAGAATCATTTTTGGGTTGGACTGTTTTCTCAAGTCTCTGCATCTCACACGGCAGTTGCTATGTTTTAGTGAGTTGAGGGAAAGTGACTTACATGTACTTCAAGGATGACGCATGCAAATTGATCTTTTATTCAAGTCCGTAGTTGTGTCGAATCCACGGTTTTCTCTTAAAACTATTCCTGTAAATATAGTTGTTGTCAATGGCAAATCATGATTATACGTGCTCCCGAATAATGCATCGTTTGAAACGACGATCCTTCTCAAGAAGTTTACACTATGCATATCACACTTTTTTGTTCCATACCTCGTCAGGAGTGTCCTTGGAGAAGACTGAGGGTGTTGATCTTTGCAACACATATCATAAGTCTGTCGTTCTGTTCCCGGCGTCTTTTTGTCTTCCCCTTGGATTCGGCAGGGGATTGCTTCATGCCATTTACAAGTTAGTATCACATCATGTGAATCGTGTCGAGCTGTCTATTATATTAAGCAAGGGAAAACCCATCAACTATCCTTCGTCTTCTAACACTTTATCGACAGTCTTCTCAAAGACAAACGTGATTGTACCTCCCTGCATCTCAGCCATAGGCCGGACTTTCATATCGGCACATAGCCGATCCAAGTCCACTGCCGATAAAAGACTCTCGGACGTAGACTTAGGAACCTCACGTTCGTCTGGGAGTAAGAGTTGACGTAGAATGTCGTCCCCAATATTATCGCGTGCCGTGGCTGCCAAGCAGTTGATATGTTTCCATTCCTCAAGAGCAGCCAGTGCAACCTTCTTCTTTTCGAGATACTGAGGATGAGATAGTTATTACCCAACAAGCTTGGAGAAGTGTAATTACACTGACCGCCTTGTCAAGCTTTCCAAGATAACTTGGCGTTACCTGTGTCGCATTGACAAATCCTCTCTCGCCAATGCTATCGTCAGAGTCATCTAGGGTATCGAGATCGGCGCGTGAGGCTTCGAAGTCAGAAAAGACACTGGCTTCCAGGGTTTGGATACGGTGATTGTGTCCCTCGTCACATGGGCATTCTAGGAGGTCATGGGTATTACTGGGAGTATCGACGTGAATGCGAAATATATCTTGAAGCTGGAGAAAACCGTAGTAGTCAGAATTGGATCAGGGAGGTGTGCTACAGGACAGAGGCTCACGTCTTTGCGTGTGAAGCTGTCGCTCTTTGAAGCATTGGTGGCCTAGTTAAATCAGATTGACATCCATAGTCCGGAGTCCAGATAAGACGAACCGAGCCAATCAAAGCTAGAAGCAGTATTAGTCGAGTCTCGAAATCCTTTGCACTCGAACGTATGCTTACAGTGGCTGAGTGCCAATTTGGTGACTTGGCGCTGGAATATTTTTTCTACATAGGATTTGAGTAAGGTAATCACTACAAACCTGTTAGCAAATTACCATCGATCGCTCCTGCCGTCAGAAACCTGTAAATATATACCGGTTTTTTCTGACCATCCCTGTCGTGTCTCAATCAGAAACGCCTTCATGTTTTCTGGAAGGAAAAGATCATACCGATGGCAGCGGGCCATCGACTGCAAGTCATGGCTAATGGTTGACAATTAGGTACAAGCTAGCCTAGAAGTAACAGTATCTCCCGACCTTGGATTCCAGTCGGAATCGATTAGACATAACCTCGAGGCACCTGAATCCCATGAGTTCAAGTTTTTTTTCAATAACATTGGATGGAAGAGCAATTACCAATTAGATTGATCCCAACGCCGCCTAATGTAGTATTAGGCACAAACGAATCATTTGGAGAGAAGAAGTGGATGACACTTGCCAGCTTTGGAGCTCAAGAGAAAGATGACTAACGAAATTTGTCAGTTTGGGGTGAGAAGGGAAGTTCCAAGGACTCACAACCACCCCTTTGGCTAGATTTATTGAATGTGTTTACATACTCTTGTCTTCGAGCTTGCGGAGTTTGGCTTAAAGGACTAATCAGAACCATACTTAGTCGAAAATTCCAGCGCTCACCCGTCAAGACGGAAGTAGGAGTAGTGTTTTTTCCGACAAAAGGCTTCAAGAATATTCAGAGTTGAAGTGTAATGTGATACGAGAACGCATTTCTCTTCTGTAGTCTGTCAGTTTGGTTCACTGGTCAGACTGGACCCTATTGCGGAGACCACTTCACACTACCTCTCGTATTGTATTGAGCATTTTTGATAGTACAATCAACTTCCCTGGACAATTGATGAGGTCTGAAAACAAACAGAAAAATAAATAAACATACCGCTCAAATTCATATCATCAATTTGGGCGTCTTTAGGCACCAGGTTGGCTGCTTCAGTGAAGTTGCGCTTATGAAACATACTCCTTTCCTTTTCTTTGACACTTTCGGCCGTAGCTTTGAGTAAGATGGGACTATTGCTGATTTTTGTGAGAATTCCAATTAGTGCCAGCGACTCGGCGGTAGAGCTTTGTTCTATCAGGTCGTCTACTCTGTCGGGGCTGAGAATTTTGTGGAAGATTTCCAGTTGGAGTGAAGTTGGGGTTATAAAAACAACATATTCATCTATAACCGACCTGGATTGAGAAGGGACTATCAGACATTGTGAATACAATGAATACAAACGCTTAGGTGGTAAGTAGTCCTTGAGTAAGCTAGCATCTCGCCGCAGGACAAAGCTCTTGGCTATTGTCAGTAGCTGCAATTGTTCAGCTATATAACAAACCAGGAAGCCGATATTCGCTGACCTGATGTGTCCGTCCATCCCCTAATTCTATCTCTTTCAAGGAGGCATCTGGTGCTCGACTCTTGAGTATAGGGACCTCATAGACCCGTCGAAAGGTGGCATAGTCATCTAAAAACAGTTAGCGCAGCTCCAAGCGAGGATTTCAAGGCATACCAAAAAGCCCAGGGTTGCAAAATTCAGCCTTAGAAACATTCGAATTCAATCGATTCCAAAGGCGGTCAAGCAACGTATGCTGCCTACCATGGCATGGAATTCACTCAAATCATTTTGTATAGGCGTGCCTGATAGTATTATACGACGGCGCGTCTTGAAATCTCTAAATATTTGTGTTGTCTTGTTTTGGGATGACTTCAAACGATGTCCCTCATCGCAAATAATGAGGTCAATCTGTGGACTGAAGGAAAGATCAGATCTTGATTGCTCCGAGTGAAAGACACTCACAAGCACCGTAATTTTTCAGATCTGTTACTAAATCAAAGTCAGCAGGATGGGACAGATCAGCCAGATTGAAGGTTGCTCACACCAAGGATCTGAGACGTTCATATCCTATCACAAGAACTTGATGTGTGGAGCTTATAGTTGCTTCAGCCGCTTCCAATATAAGGGTTACAAATCACTGACGAGTTCTTGAAGGCATGCAGCTCAATTGGATCCTTGGTACAAGTTGAAATCCCTATACGATCCCTCCCAAGCCATTTATAGAACTCGCTTTTCCAGTTCTATGTTTGGAATAAGCGTGAACGAGAAGAAATGGAATTCTTGACTGTACATTCACTAAGGAAACTGGACAGACAATCAAAGCCTTCTTGACCACCGGTCCAATACCGGAATATGGATTTTGTTCTGTAATATTCAGTGGTATTTAGCCAATGATCCTACCCTACACTTACTGAGAAGTGTCCACACAAGAGCAATTGTCTACATCATTGGTCAGGTTTTCATTTTGACTAACCCTTGTTACTTGATCACCTGCAATGTTTTACCGAGTCCCCTTGGGTTCTGTGAATATTCGTCGGGAGGCATATAAGGTACCAACGTACATCTCGTCGGCTAATATACAGCCCTGTCCCTCGTGTTTACGGAGCCCCATGACACATTCATACAGGAATATGACACCTGTAATCAACAGGTCAGTAGCGAGGACCACTGATCAAATTTAGACTTGCCTTCTTTTTGATGGTCTCGCATTCTACGGGCCAATATGGGATCAAGGACGACAGGAACAATGGGTCGATCTCTAAAGATACTGTGACAAAGGCTGAGACATAAATGCTGTTATAGCTCACTGAGCATTGAATTTCTTGATATGAGCTTTTGTTGGTGCTTTCATCACAGTCGCTCCATCAGCATTTGGATCATGTCTAAGGACGTGGGTTTCAATGCGATCAACATCATTGGAAGTTTTGGTTCACTGACAATGGCCCAGCAAGCCTCGGCTTTGAGATACCATAGAATGACTTCATATTAATAGCTGATTTCACCGGCTCGGAAACTGGGCTTCGTTTAGAATCTTCATCCTCGTTTCTGAAGCCAGGAAATTGTGACTGCGGTACTTGACAGTCGAGCTCGACTTCTTTGCCACCAATATATGTATGGAAGCCCCCATGCGGCTGTTGTCCTCGCACCATAGTGAATCCCATGCTGAAACAAATTACAAAGTTATCCGATTACAGCATAAGAGTGCGCACACTTTTCCATTTTCATCAACCATAGTCAGCTTCTCATCTATATGCGACACATACGCATCGCCATCCCATGTTTTATGAGCTTTACTCTGCTGTTTACGCCTGCGAAAGGTGAACAATAAGACACATTACCATCGACGAAGCTCACCAGTTAGCAATCCAATAGGTTGGATTTGATTTCTCTGAAGGTTGTCCCACTTCATTTGAGGGTAGAATGTGAATGTTAGACGCTAAATTCACCGGCATTAAGGGTATTCCGCGTTCTTCTATGAGTGGTCCTGGAGGCTTGCGAGCTGACGGAGGGACAAAGATATGATTTTTCCGAGCAGTAGTCAGCGATGAGTTCGAAGTGGATTTAGTGAGGGTCGAATCTCCTAATCCGTTGCCAAAACATCGACCGGTGTTGTAGTCTGCTCTTGTTATTTGACGGTCAAGCTCAATCGCTTTTCCGCCTATAGAGTACTCCACGCCTTCCTCAAGTATGCCTTCTATTGAGCCAACTGCAAGCCTAAATATGATGAGTGGGAAGCTAGGAAGCCGTTGCTTATATGCACGCACTGCCTGCCGTCGACGTCGTATAATGTGGATTTCCTACCACACCTTACGAGAATTGCATCTCCTTCCCAGGTCTTGTGTTTTTTCGTTTGAGGATTTCGCCTGGTCACATAGGCTGTATATCACTACCTTTTGTTCACCACTGACTGTGTAGTAAAACTGACCACATCACCATCCAATATTCCTCCTGCTCAGATGTTGAATATTGCCGCTTACGAGGACTCCAAGACGCTTCTTCAGGTTCAGCAGAACGCTTTAGAGGATTCAAATAGGGAGGCATTGCGGAGGAATGCCTGGCTTCACGCTGGTTTCGCGTTGTGATTTTGCGTGACGCACTCACATTTTCATCTCACGTGAACTGACATTCATGTACGATGTCTTGGATCAGTATCTGGAGTGTATATTAATCTCGATTTTTATATCGTTAGGTGATATATGGTATTATATGGTATTATACTTGGTTTTTACTGCTCTGCAATCACCTCAATACTCCATTTCGAGCGAGGAATAATGTCATATGTGTCGTGATTACCTGCAAGAAAGCGGTGCATGGATGCCCAGGCAATCATGGCCGCGTTATCTGCCGAGTGACGGTCAGTATTGGAAACAGTGAGATGAAATAAACAACCTGTGCAAAGGTACGCAGGAGGGAAGACCAGGCGGATGGGTTTATATGTTGAAGAATCGAGACATCGCCATAAACTGCCTTGTCAGCAAGGGATGAAGCATGACTATTGTAGAGACCTACCATTGACGCAAATAGTCGTTGCTAGCCACTCCGCCACTCACGACGAGATCTCCAACGTGGATATCTTGATCAGTACACCATTTGAGCCCGAGCAACACCTTTTCCTCAAGATGGGCAAAAATAGACGCTTGGAACGCTCTAGCAAGCCGTCGTCTCCGAGAAACATCAAATGTTTCGATACCACCTTGTGCAGTGAGATATCTTTCCATCCATGAATGATATCCACCGAAAGAAAAGAAGAGTCGTCCCTGTGTTACTGTTGGGAAGGATGGGATGTCAGAAATGTCAACATTTGGATCTTCATCCACGAATTTCTCCAGGGCAGCGCCGGGGCCGAGTGACCCCCACTCTAATTTAAGTAAGCGCGAAACACGGTCGATACAATGACCAATGGCTCCATCCTCCGTTGTGGCAAGTATCCGGAAGCCAGTGGTAGATGTTACAAGGAGCAATAATGTATGTCCACCGGAAACCAAGAGCGTAAGAAACGGGAATTCAGGAGGCGTCTCTGAAGTGAGGAAAGGTGTAAGCGCATGGCCTTGCTGAGAGAAAATGAGTCAGCCTGACTGGAAACAGCACCATCAGTACTGACCATATGATGAACTCCAACCAAGGGCTTATCTAGTGCAACAGCCAGCGTTTTCGCAGCACTGCATCCGACGGCCAGACAGCCGGCCATCCCTAACATAGAAAGGCATGAGTATCAGAGCAAGGGGCAATAGCGGGGTCGTACCCGGGCCCCTCGTAAATGCAATGCCGTCAATATCTCGGATAGGATCCACTCCAGCCTCTGTTAAAGCTCGCTTGACAGCAAAGGGCTAGCTATAATTGGTAGAGAGGACGGGCCAAGTGGAACAGAATTAACGAACCATGTTACGTATGTGTTCATGGATGGCTAGGAGAGCATGTATTCCTCCATATCCCTTGTGGCTTGGGGGCAAAGTGAGCCATTTCACGGTGGCAAGTAAGAGGTGACCGACATGTCGTTCTGCCTGATGACAACATTTGAAAGAATTTTGCGCGAGGAGTCCACAACAGCGGCACAAGTGTCGTCTGCAGAAGACTCAATTGCAAGAACCTTGAAAGGACGTCTTGTCGATGGCAACAAAGCAAATGACCTGGAAAAGAAATGTCTTGAGGATGACTGTATTGACATGAGTTTGATTGCCGGAAAATAAACAATCTGGACCCTGGAGTGAACGCTCTCCTCCGACACAGGCGACTGCTTTAAACACAGCGTTGAGGTGATTTATCGTGTTAAGGGATAATAGGCTATATCAGTTGTTATTTACGATCTCAATATGCCGCCAGCCTGGACTTCCGGCTACATTCAGCCTCCTCGCCGTTCACACGAACAGCCCCCCTCAGAGGTCCAATCAGGCAGAACGAGCACCTCTGATGAGATTCGTGAACCCCGGCGCCGCACATCGAGCGACTCGACGCCCCGACAGCCCTCCGCGAGCACTCGGTTTCTGAGCACGACCACGGACCAGGACACCAATCGGGATGTGCTGGGCACAGAGGGCTGGGCAACGTCAAAGCGGCTGGGATTGCTTGCCGATAAAATATCATCTTCCCTTTCTGGTGGATGTTCTGGCGCTAATCTCAGGGTCTCTGTCTCGTCTTCCCAACTCCTTCACCCGCACAGCCATACAAAGGCCGATTCAGCCTCAACTAGCTCTCCTTCCATTTCTCCCTCCAGCTCCCTCATGAATGCTTCTTCCACTACAATAAACATTCCAAAGGCCCATTCTTCACCGTCAAAGGTGAGTTTTCTGTTTCATCGACCCATAATTACCAATTCCATCATTTTCAGGGCTCTCATGGCCGCACCTACGACGCCAAACTCGTCAGTCGCGAAATGCACAGGCTGGCGCCTCAGCTCTCATCCAGCTCTACCATGTCCCTGGTGCCACCCGGGAACATATCTCAGCTCAGTCTTGCATCCCCCAACTCCCAAGACCCATGGGGTTTATTGCATGTCCATGTCCTCCCTCTTTTCAATGGAGAGCCACTCCGGATACCCATGTGAGTGTCTTTGGCGTCAGAGTCGAACGCACTGTAGTTTATCCTGCTCTCAGAGAAGACCTGAATGCCCTTGTTAAACGCCACATCCAAACAGTGGTTACGTCTATGCCCAGTCGTGCCCTCAACAAACTCGAATCCGATGCTGCAGACTTGATTGCCGCAGGGATGGTCACATTGAATGCCAAGCTAATGGGTGTCCATGATACCAAATTGATTGCACGAGTCGTAGAAACCTGGAACTTTTTCTGGGACCAAGTGCTTACATATGTCGAAGGAGTGAGTGACAAGCAACTGTCAACTTTCCTTTCATGCTCGCTAATTAAGTGTCAGGTCTTGCTACCCCTACAGACACATCCCCTTCTATCCTCGCTCCATAGGACTCATAAATCTCATAGGACAAAGTCACCTAATCGTCAGAATGGCTGCAATTCATCCGCAATGCCTGATCATGCATCAAATCACATAGATGTTCGCACTATTGCACTTCGCTCTTTCCGGGATTGCGTCATAACACATTTGGCATGCCGTCTGCTTGAACGATTTCGTCTAGAGAATATTTCCGAGACTTTTCATCAACCACGCCTACAGCAAATGTATGTCCAATGATTGTCAGTGTCGGTTTGATTGACTCAAGAAAGATTGAAGGTTACTTGTTCTGGCTTCACAGAGCGAAAATCGGTTAACTACCTTTTCACTTGCTCCTCCGGATCCTGACGCTTCACCGAATGCTGCCAAGGTAGATGAATTACTCAGAGCAATGCGGGGGGCTCGACCGTCTGAGCGTACAGGCCTTTCGAAAAACCCTTCAACATTTCCCGTTAGAGCACCTAGCTTCTTATCCGGCGGTCTACCACGAGACAGACGAGGCCGTGTGGCACATAAACATAGGAGTAAATTCTCCGTCTTAAGTCTTGGTTCGAGTGACCAAGATGTGCCACCAGGGGATGAAACCCCAAAAATAGGGCACTCTTATGACTCTGAACATAAGCGTAGGATGGAGCTGCTTGATTCATTGAAGTAGGCCATCAGCCTCAACTGGTTGGCTGATTGAGACTGACACTGACGACTGATAGGAGCTCCAACGCGGAGGGCCCGCCGGGCCCAAGAGCGAGTGGCGGATGGGGGCTTGGAGCCGGTCAAGTCGATAAGACCGTTGATTATGACGAAGATGAGGAACTTGATCAAGGACAGATCCAGGACAAGGTGCGTAATTGGAATTTGGAGATGTACCTGTCACCAATGAGACGTGTCTAGCTAAGCACTACCTTCTTGGCTCCAGAGTCTGGACGACGAAGAATGACGTGATTTATTAATACTTCTCCTGTAAATCGCCTTGTACCAGTATCCATCTACTTGCGTCATCGTGGATAAAAATTGTCTTCTATGAGCACACAGCGATCACCTGCCAGCCGCCCCGTCTCAGACCGTCGACGGGTATATAAACTGACATACTCAAGACGTGTTCTTCTCATCACACCATTGCCAATATGTCTGGTAACGCAGTATTGCTTGATTTCACGGTCTCCCATCTCATGTGTGTCTAGACGCTACCAACCCGAGAAACGTTGCCGGCGGCTTGAAGGCCACAATCAACAACCCAAAGACCTCTCAGTCTGCGAAAGAAAGCGCTGAGGAGAGGCTCAGTGGTATGCAGAATGAGCTCGGCGCTCAGGACGCTGCCGACAGCGGAACAAAGAACACCGGAAACGTTCTTGGTCAGTCGCAAAGTTGATATGAACCGAGGCTATCACTCACCGATTTATTGTCGCAGGAGGATACAAGGCCACTATCAACAGTATGTCCGCCTTTTTTGAATTTAGGTCTCGACTCTTAACAACGCATGATAGATCCCAAGGTGTCGCACGGTGCCAAGGAACATGCCCGAGATGTTCTCGAGGATTACAAGAAGCAGGGTGACTTGAATGATCCCGACTTCATCCCCGAGGATTAGAATTTTAGATTTCCGCTTTACCTAGAGATTCAGACTGTACTCTATACTACACAACTGAATAGGGGAATTGTAATTCTAAGTGACACACTATTATGATTGGCTCCTGCCTAAATCTTCCAATCGTTGTGACAGCACGTCTAGTCGCCCTTCGAGATTAGCAACATTGTTTTTGACGAGGTCATGGTTTTCTCCAAGACTTTTTTCCACAGCTCTTACAGCATCATTGAGTACTGTTAACACATCGTGTGTTTTTTGCTGTTCTTTCTCGAGTTCATTGAGTATGGCTTGAAAATTTGTAGCTGATGAGTGAAGAGTAGACAAGGTTCTTAATCTAGTGAGTATGTGGGGAATCTGTGGTAGAGCCGGACTAAGTCGCGACAAGATAGGCAAAAGGCCGTCGGGGATGGGCGTGATGAGAGAAGTAGATTGAGACGAGTGTCGTCGATATTGTTGAGCAGCAGAAGCCCTGTCTAGATCGGATAGAAGTAGCTTTAGACGGCGGGATAAGGAATCTATGTGCCGGGGCTGTGTTAGAAGTCCGAGCTGAGAGTTGAGCCGTGTTATTAATGGCAGTAGTGGTGGAGGGAGAGGTGAAGTCTAGATAGAGACCAGTCAGTGAAAATTTGTCCGCATTAATGTCAAAATTACCTCATCGAGCGCAGCATTGGACGAACCAATGAGCATTTCCAATGCCTCAACGCGCTTGTCAAGGTCAATTAAATTCCCCATTTTCGACGTTTCTGGGTGGTTCGAGTCCTCAATATCTGAGTCTGACGCCTCGTCTTCTGGTTCTGGTCTATCATCACCTAGAACTGTGCCTATGAGACGGGCACGACCTTCATGACTCTTTCTAATTTTGTCCAGTCTGCTCCGCACGACGACCAAATCCTTGATGAGATCGCCTGGATCGACATTATCTTCCTCACGTTCTTTCTGAAGTAGGGGATTGGCAGGATCTGAAAATTCAGTTTCCAATGAAGCAAGTTCGATAGTGAGCTGCTGCAGTCGCCGTGAAAGCGGAACAGGTCGAGAAACATCAGATTTATTGGTCGTCGATGATGGCAAATCCGGGGAAGGTGGATAAACATAAGTCGTCCGAGAGCGATCTGGGATATTGAAAAAAATAAACAGGTTTAAATCCAAGGTATTCAAATAGGCTTACGTCTGCGCTCTGCTTTTACGAATTTCTTTGTTGCCTCGTCGTGGTTTATTGCTGACACGTCGAGTTCTTCCTTGGTAGGAGGTGGTATCTGTTTTTTACCAGGGTTCTTATTTTGTGTACCTTCTTCGTCACTCGACTCTGCTTTCTGGTATGATTATACAAAAGGAAGTCTCGGAAGTAGGGAGGATGGCACTCACTATTGGTTGAGGCACCGGAAGAACATCATCGGTCTCATAGACATCTGGAGCAGTGTCCTAGCAGAGTAGGGTCAGGATGGAATTTTTACGACGTCGAGTAGCCTACGATGTCCGGGAGGTCAGCGTATTTGTTTCCACTCATGTACATGTACAGTTAGCTTAGAGGTGTGCTAGGCTAAAAGTATTAATGCGTTTCGTCGTGGTTAGGGTTTATATCACACTCTTCTAATAACATATGGCCGCCTCAGAGAAATCTTCCCTACTACCCATACATTCCCCTACTGGAAGATATGTTCTTGTGATCCACGGAGGAGCGGGAAAAATCACTCGGGAAACTTCTACACCGGAGCAACAGGCAGCATACAAAAAGGCACTCAAGAAGTCGCTGGAAGCGGTGAACTGAGTGTTCTCCTCGCACAAAATTTGAAGGCTTATGTGTTTTGTTACAGGGATACGATATATTGCGCAACGGTGGTGAGGCCATGGATGCCGTTGTAGCCGCAGTCACGGTCATGGAAGGTGAATGCTAGAATGTCATCTTGCGAACCTCGACACCATCTCGAGATAGACTGTCCACTGTTCAATGCTGGCAAGGGAGCCGTTTTCAACGTTGCAGGAAAAGTGCGTTACCAATATCTTGTTGATTTTATCCACCTGATCATGTATCAGAATGAGCTTGAAGCATCACTCATGCTTTCCAAGCCTCCAGTCTCTCACCCCCACATACCAGCCACCCGACGAGGGGTTTCTGCGACACTACTGACCAGGGTGAAAAATCCCTCTCAACTCGTCCGTGCGCTATACGTTAACTCGGAACGAAATCCACATCCGTTCCTTTCAGGAAATACTGCAGAAGAGATAGGTGCTTCTCTTGGAGAGGTACTCGTAGACTCATCGTACTTTTATACTGAAAGACGATGGAGAGAACATCGTCGTGGATTGGGACTACCCGAAGAACCGTTACCATACCCTTCCGACGATGTTCATGAAAGGCTTCTTCCTATTGATCAGTTGCCCAAAGGGACTGTGGGCGCTGTAGCCTTGGATATCCGGGGTTGTATAGCGGTCTTAACCTCGACAGGTGGGCGCACTAATAAACTTGTTGGCAGAATTGGAGATACCCCACACATGGGTTCGGGATTCTGGGCAGAAGAATGGAAGTCTACGTCAAACACTTGGTTTAGAGCCTTATTGGACAAGCTCTGTGGTAGCCATAAGCCGAGTTCGATGGGGATATCTGGTACGGGAGATGGAGACGTGGGTGTCTTTGCTATTTCCATGTGTTAGTGCTGTTGTTGACAAGGCTTCCTAGTACTTTATAAGGCTAGCCACTGCTGTATCCATCGCCCGAAGGACACAATACCGAGGCGAAACAATTGAAGAAGCCGGGAGACATGCTGTGGAGGAACTGGGAGGATTAGGAGGCGAAGGAGGTGTCATTATTTTGGACTCGGAAGGCAACGGTAAGCAAAATTGTCTCAATCGTTCGAGTTGATTATCATATTGACCTTCTTTTTAGTTACTCTGCCTTTCAACTCGCCTGGGATGTATAGAGGCATCATCCGTGAAGACGGTATAGCTTCCACAGCAATTTTCTCTGACGGAGAGGTCTCTTAATTATTCTCCTACAACGTGTTGTGGTAATCTTATCTCCAGGCACAGCATGTAGCGCTTACCCCATATGTCAATACTTTGTTAGTTTCAGATATGGAAATAGCAATCCCGACATTATTCTTGAAAGCAGTGTTGTGTTGTTTTTATCCCTTCCTGGCTTTCGTCTCCTTCTTCTTTTCTTTTCTTCCCTGATTTTCCTCCATCTTCTCCCTCGATGCCAGCTTTTGTGCGATCGAGAGTCATTAAATTAAAATAGGGACAGTTATGACAGTTTTCAATCGAGTTTTCTCGGCCTTTGCTTTTGTTTCATTTGACGGCTAACTTGGAATTTGCAAGGAAAGAGTGGTTTTTTCTTCTCTCTCTCGCGATACTCAGTCACCTTGCTGACGTTACTTTTAGCGTGAAACGCGGAACATACATCTACCTGGGATGGATGTCTTTTTCTAGTCTCTTATTTCTCATAAATTCTGTCGCTTGGAACGGTAATGTAGCGAATCTGGCATTGGTTCACTGTGATATAGCAACGAAGATTCTAATAGGAGCTTCTGTTGCTGTACAGCGGGCATGTTATGTATTAGTAGATGTTTGTATCATGCTATTGTCGCCCCGTGCACCTGTTCGTACATTGTTGACCTCAATTTTGAACCATTTTTTGT
>Ga0153976_1000101_pt1 | contig 25008 bp, 27 predicted proteins | sample TSGA060MetaG_FD_104717 | JGI IMG/M metagenome (GOLD analysis project Ga0153976, IMG submission 104717) | Attine ant fungus gardens microbial communities from Georgia, USA - TSGA060 MetaG | ecosystem: Host-associated > Fungi > Mycelium > Unclassified | place: USA: Georgia, Yuchi Wildlife... | reverse complement strand
TTGGCGGTGTAGACATGGCATGAACTATCCTTCAAGGACTCTCGAAAGCTGATTCACCCTTCTAGCTGATGATCTACGAGAAGTTCATCTCTACATACATTCTCCACTGCGTCTTAGCCCCTGTTTGCTTGTTGCGGTATATGAATACAGAACTCTGTCTCTGTCTCTCTGTCTCTCTGTCTCTCTGTCTACATATATTCATTTGCGACGAACACTCACGCAATTGCTTTCGATAGAAAGATAAGCAATACGGGGTGACTGGATTTCAGATTTTTCAGTTCGCCCACAAGCAAGCTTAACCATGTTGTTCTGTGTTATCCTGTCTCCATTTTCTCAGCCCAGAGATTCCACCATTCCTGTCTCTTGTTCGATAGGTGTGGCGAGTCCAGATGGCAAGCGTTATCTAGCGTGAGCGTGGAGGAAGCATGAAAGTCAGTTCGGCCGTTGATGCTTTGATTTCTTTGCACATATTATATAATCACTAAAGAGTTCATGAGATAAGATAAGCATAGAACATCAAGAGGACCCTTCACGTTGAAAACACGTTGCCCAGGACGATATTTGTTAATGTACCTGATATACCAATTTCCCTTGGCGGCATTGAAAATAAATGATTTAATCTGTCATTATCCGCTCGTTGTAGTCAAATTTGAAGGCCAGGTCTCATATGGAATATGTGAACCAGCTAATTATCTATGCTTCGTTCATAATCCGCGACCAGCTGTGTTTGGCTCATATCATCTTCTCAGTAAAAACGCCGTCCTTTTTCTGAAAAAATCCATCAATTGTAACGAGGCGCTCGGTCGCAGTCTGTAGTAAAATACAAGTACTCTACATAGTTCAAAGAGAAACAAAGCGAAAACTATAATCTGGAAGGGCAATCTAAAAAGGCCAAAAATGAGGGCACTGAAAATTTAGAAGCAGATGAGGAGGGATCATTCTTGAAAAAGGACATAAAACCTTGGCAGAAGTAACACCCTCAGACAAATGAACGAAAGAATTACACCCGTGCAATATGTGAAATCTAGGTTCAATTTAACTCTCACTACATGGATAAGCAATTTTTTTCCCTTGGGGAAAACCTTCTGCTTTCACCTATAGGTGTGTGGTTGAGGAGAGTCCTCTCGCACATGCAGGGGTCATCTCGCCAATATGACGGTTGGCAAATGCCTGCCTCCACAGCTTAAATAACTCAAGTCTCAAGGATCCCGTTATTCATTGAATGGAAATCAAATTATTCGAATTCACATGAGTATATTCATTTCTTGTATGTGGAGGAAATTGCCGCTCTGACCGTGTGCCCTAGTCGAAGAGGGTAGGATGACCAAGAAATGAGCGGTGAGGACAATATCCGTCGCTGGCCACTGAAATAAGCTATTGAATGACAAACTGATGGACGGACCCAGTCCAAGTACGATCGAAAAATGAATTCCAATGGTCCCTACGCGTGGACATTGAGATTGCAATAATATATTTCTGGATTTCATCACGAGCTGTATCAATGAACTATCAGGTAATTATATACATATAGACAACGCTCATTATCTAGGTCATGATAGAGTTGGTTGAACCATGCACCGACAGTGTCTACGATTCTCATCAGGCAGGTGCCTTCGTCTCTATATTACGTCACCCAGTAGACCCATCATAATGCTCTCAGATGACTGCAGGAGCTACCATTACCTTACACGTCGACACCTAGTATTTGACACTCTGTCCAGCACCTGGTGATCAGTGTCTCAATTAACAAAATCTAAGAAGACTAGAAATCAGTGCTTTTGAACAGGGTGTCCTCTTGCGACTTCCCATACGATTGCTGGTTCAGGACTCGTAGTGGCACATCAAGATAATTGGTTCATGTTGGAAAAACAGGTAGGAGATGGTTTTCAAGTGAAGCTACCTAGAGCATTCGCTACCAAGCGCAGGTTCTATCCAAAGCAACTTATCATAGCGCACCTTCCTTTCTGACTGATTTTTCGTTGATTGCCGCGGAGCCAAGAAGAGTAGGTTCGTATTCTATGCGCTAGGTCAAATCTCCCGAAAGTTTATTACATCCGCGGCTAAAAGATAGGGCGTTGGCAAGGACATCCATTATTCTCAAACATTCAGAGAAGGCATACAGTCAATGTCCGCACACGAGCTATAGCCGCAAAGTTTGTGCACCGAGGCATTATTCCTGAGAGCGGGGTCAGCAAAAGAGAATAGCCTCTTCAGAACAAGTCTCATCGTCTAATCGACCTGTGTTCACAGCTCTAAAGCTGAGTTTGCTACTTGAGGTTCTTTTAGACACTCTATTGAAATAGAATCTCAATAAGACGTTTCTTAGGTGTAAGTCGCCGGATTCCCACAACCTACACGTAGCTCTGTAGTGGTTAATTCTCCAGCGCTTCTGAGAGGTCCTGGGAGCAATGAACTCTCTTGCTGTCCGTGTGCATCTCACAGCGATCCGCAGAAAGTCCATCCTGGTTATGCCCTGATTACTACAAACACGTGGGTGGATCACATTTACTTGACTCTAAGATCTCTCCTCCAAACCCATTGAACCTACAAAAATATGCCTCCTTCTCTCCTAGTTCCAACTGGTAACCTCGGGTATTCTGTTATACACTAAATCCTCGATTTCTCTTCTACATATTTCTGTTGCTACATAACCTCCTCTGCTGGGTTGCTACCTCCATGCGCTCTGACGTCCCTCATATGCAACAAAGCAGATCCTCTCCCAAGACCTGGGTTGATCCTTGTTCTTTGCCTAATCATGGAGATATCTCAACTATTGGCGGAAATGCGTCTGACTATGTCAAGCAACTCAATCTTAACACGTACATGTCCTATGGCGTTGGTAACGAAGATACTTTCGGATATAAAGTCGGAAAATCTGTCAGGTTTGTTGACATTAGCATCGAGCGCAACGAGGGGAAAAAGGGGAAGCTGGAGGCAAGTACAATTGCGGAACTTATTGTGACAAAAGGTATGTGGTTATTAGGTCGATATACAGACCAAAGCGGTGAATTTATTTGCTTAGACATGCTTAATGGAGCTGGCATGCTGCATGGGGGATGCGTAGCATATCTTATCGATAAGTGAGCACTCAATCATCGTGCAATACATGAGTCTGATTCATGACACAGCTGTTGTAGCACTCCACTTGTTGTTCTCGGACTCATAAAACGAGTTAACGGTGTTGGTGTGACGCAATCCATGAGTATCTTCTTCCACGCTCCGGCCTCGATGTGAGCTTCATCGACTGAAAGAAGGCCCTTTTCTCTTACTATCATGATAGCGGGGCTTCTTTGCGTATTATGAGTACTTCAATCGCCTTGGGTGGAAGAGTGATGAGTTCCAGATGCGAGGTGAGATTTTGCGTTAAGTATCATGTATATGAATCACCCAGATGACTTAGATTATCGATCAAGACAAAGGTCGGATAATTGCTTCAGCTTTCTTGAACAAGATGCAGCCAGCCAAATTATGATCCTGTAACAGTACAAATTTGCTAGATCGAGACTCAACCGCTCACAGCTGATTAGGAGGTATGAATCACCTCGGAATAGACTGGTGAAGGAGTATTTGTCTTGAGACTTATAGAGTCATGCCAGGCTAGACAAGTTCGAAGAGCCAAAATCTCGTATAATTCATAAATCTCGACTAAGAGAACTGACGTTGTAGCATGAATTGCATTTTTGGGGCATATATCCCCTACCATCTTTCGTCCTTCCTGCATCCCCAGCACATGAATGTTTTGATTATGTTTTGATTTTTCCTGTATACTTTCATCGGATTTAGTAAATTACATCTTCCTCATGTAAACATGCGTCAAGATGAATGTCATTTCTTTCCCATCATTGTGATTATCGTTATTGAAATCTTTCTTAGTGCAGGACACAAACATAAATCCTCCTAGCCATTTGTATACCTCAGTTTTCGTCGCCTTCGGCAGACTGAGCAATATTGTATGTTATCGCATCAGTAGAATTCCAGCTAGTAATCTTCTACCGGGATAGTACCAAGGTTGAGTTTTCAGCAACATTCATGTTGAATAAATTGAGCGGAGATTGTTGGAACTATTCTACATGTAATGAGACCTGACTAGCTCAACGATTGGAAAGCGTCTTCCTTTTTCAATGCGTGGTGTGAGAAAAGTATTTGACTTTGGTAATAGATTGTATAAATGTAGCAGATTCTTCACATCATTTTAACTTGGCTCCAGCTCCTTGTAATCAATTTGTGAGTTTAAAAAAAAATCATCTTACCCACATACATGTCAATAATCCCAAAGAGGTATTCGTGGCATAAATTATTGGTACTGGATGAATTAAATGCTGACAGAAAACATGCATGTTTCACTAGCCACTGATTCTCATAATAGTGTCTACTACTTGGACCTTGAAGCATTCTTCGGGTTAAATGCTGATATATAATTGATGTTTGAGCAATATAAGGAGAAGAATCTACCAGTCAAAGTTAAAGTTTGTTGAAACAGCTTCGAATGGTATTTTGAGGTACCTTGATACTGTACCATACCCTTCTACACCGGAAAGATTCTTTCTTGGTTTGCGGAGTTTGACCGAATTGACACCGTAGCCTAGGCCAGTCCATTGTACTATATCCGTCTTCAAACGATGTCCATTTTCAGGAAAGGGGAGTCCTGGAACATTCACTAGACCAAGCCAAGTACAATTGCCACTAGACTTAAGACAAGGGAATTTCTCTAGTCGACTCTCTACGACCCCTGAGGCGGCGTCTGTAGCTTCATGAGTCTCCTAAAGCCCCACAGTGGCACTGCGAGCACGAAATAGGTTTATCATGAGAACCTGGGATTCTGATACGTAATAGAGAGTCAAGAAAGCGAACGACCCGTGTCAAATAAACTTCAACTTCCATTTCATTGATACATTAGGTAGTGCAATAGCGTAAAAAACACTGGAGGGCTAATCACATCCAGAGAAAATTCCTCTTCCAGTGAGAATAGTCGCACATGTTCAGAGTCGATGTTAACATGTTGACCCTGTCGTGTATGTCTTCTACGACACGCATTCTTCCAGTGGTTTGTAACTTCTAAATTACTCACACTGGCCCAGGTAATATCGATATCCCGCTCTAACTCCAACAAACATCCACTGTACCTATGTGGATTCCTCGAAGAAGCGGAGTATCCTTTACCCTTTGTATATCTATCGGCAAAATACCGGTAAAATACTGGTATTTTGAGGCAGGAGTTCTACCAGAACTACAGCTACATGTCAACACTTTAGATCATCTACTAAAATCGTCAATATTGAACTTACTAGAGTAGATTTGACATTCTGGAGCATGTCTTTTGGGACTTCTTTGTTAGTGAACAGATGTAAATCATGGAGCAAGTAATCAAACAACCATTTTGTAAAACGATCGGAGATTCTGGTCGAATTGACCAGCAAGAGGCATAACGTGACCTATCTATTATGAGTTCTTGAGCTGTGCGATACATCATATCGACTATGATGGTCTCAATTGAGCTTCTAATCGGAGTTCAGATAGAATTCAATTTAGATCAATCAGAGATGGAGATTTGGGCATAGTTCGTGAACGCGTACCAGAACCCGTATCACTGCCTGTAGTAGAATTTCAACCAGAGATCCATGAGGTGCAAACTAGAGCTCGCAGGAACAGTTGAAGCTGGGCTCGCAAGCAACCCGGGTGTCCTGTATGACCTTTCCTGGACACCTTCCTTCACGACCGAGAAATTACACTTGACTCCAGATAAAAAACGTTTCTCGAAAGCAGCTCAGGACCATGGGAGCTCACCGCCAAAAGTGGGGCAGGACAGGAAATTCAAGACGATAAGTTACGCCATCTACACCGAGCATCCATGCATAAATCCGCGACCGTCGTTGATATCTTCACCTTCAATGAATAGTGTCATGTCTGTTTTGCCCTTTCGGGATGGATTCTGGCTTCCAATGATCCGTCGTTCGCTTGCTCCCAGACTAATGCACACATTCGATTTTCACACATGTTATTGGACAAGAGATGTTAATGTAGCCACGCATGGTCTTCCTCAAGAATTGAGCCCATACCTTCAGTGTAGTATGCGGGATAAGATATCTCAGATATCTTGTGGCGCAGACGCAGACCAACTCCGAACCAGCAGTAGGCTCGCCCATATTTACCATAAACTCCACACATCAACCCTACACCTACACGTTTGTGATGCGGGATCAGCTGGTGGGCCAACGTTTTCCAGGTGGGCTTCATCATCGCGGTATGAAAATAAAACTTGTGCATGAATAGGAATAGCGAGCGGTTCGAGGGTTCTTCCGCTTGTTGGAAACATTTATCCTACGAACCGATATTGTTCCTCCCCCATGAAGCTAGACATTTTTTGAGTTCGTAACGCGATTTTTTCAACTACGAAAACACATAATCTCGAGGGGCAGATTTTCGTGAGCGATATAATATCCTGGACCAGCCGAGTATTTCTGACCGGGTTTGTTGTAGTTCTTACCATATGAGATCCTTTCACATATTCCCATGTCAACAGAGCCAAGACAAGATAAACGGAGTACGATGATCCAAAGGGGGAAACGTCGATGCCTCTCTCCAACCCATCACATCACTGAACGTGTCACACTTGGAGCGATGTCAAATCACAGACATTTTTCCCCCCGAAAATTCTTCTACGATCTCCCTTGCATTAAGTTTTTTTTTTATCACACGCTGCTGGTTCAATATCATCAACTTCTGGGCGGATAGGTTCTGCAGGGCTGTGTGTCCATGACTCGATTCCCGGAAAAATGAAGGGGCGATTTGGGAGATAGCGCAATCCGATGTTTTTGCTCTCTGTATATATAGGATGCGAGCAAGGCGTTGGATGGTCAAGTCAACGAACGACCACATCAGAGTCAGTTGTCGCACACGAAACATGGTTTCTTTCACTCGCATTATTCTCTTCGCTGTCGCCGCTGTTACAGCTGGTGTCGCTCTACCGACGAACGCTACTGAATCAGAGGGCTTCGGCGTTCTGTCGCGCTCTGGAACTCCCAGTTCGACTGGGTATTCTAATGGATACTATTATTCGTGGTGGACGGACGGTGCTGCTCAAGCTACCTATACCAATGGTGGTGGTGGCCAGTACAGTCTCAGCTGGTCAGGTAACAACGGTAACCTCGTCGGTGGAAAAGGATGGAACCCAGGCTCGTATGGCAGGTAAGGTCGTGTAGTTTTACCCAAACGTTCATGATGGCTTGATATTCGAGTTAGAGTGGTCCAGTACAGCGGAACTTTCCAGCCCAACGGGAACAGCTACCTTTCCGTCTACGGCTGGACAATCAACCCTCTCATAGAGTACTACATCGTCGAGTCCTACGGTTCTTACAATCCGTCCTCTGCTGCTGCGAAGAGAGGATCTGTGAGCTGTGACGGCGCTACTTACGACATTCTGACTACCACGCGTGTCAATCAACCATCTGTCATCGGTACTCAGACCTTCCAACAATACTGGTCCGTCCGTAACCCCAAGAAGAACCCTGGAGGGTCTATCAGTGGGAGTGTGAGCACCGGATGCCACTTTGCTGCGTGGCAGAATTTGGGCATGAATTTGGGGTCGACTTGGAATTATCAGATTGTGGCTACGGAGGGTTATCAGAGCAGTGGGTTTTCGAGTATTACCGTTGCTTGAGGGGTGTAAATTGAATGGAGTGGGATGTGGTATTGAAATGGTTAGGATTTTCGAGGCATGTAGTGTGATGTGATGTTAGCTGGGCGGGTAGAACTTTGTATCATGGTCTGGGTTGAATAAAAATAGCTTCTTATCCGGGTTCTAATCAATTGATGAATAAGAAAAAAGCCCAACACCTCCCAGTGTCTAGTTATGTGAGCTATCCACTATGCCCCTGCTTCTACACTATAAAGTCTCGAACTGGACTAAATTAAGTAACTGTCAATCAAATTACCTAGTGCTACGAGACGATAAGCTACCAACTCAGGGTGGTCGTTAACGCCCACCTTGGTCTGCTGCTCTTTCCCTGTTTGTTCGTCATGAGTCAAAGTCCTTGCAGGCCTGTACGTTGTTCGATCTAGTCCAGTCGTAATTACCGAGCTATTTTATAGGTTCATGATTGGGTCACGAATGTGATTTCGGGAATTGTCATTATTGGGTTGCCGATTTCGTATTTTCCGCAAGTACGTCTCTTGTCGACTTTCTTTCTTTCTTGCGGAGACGTATGTAAAATGAATCCTACATACAGCATTTGAGGATTATCAGGACGAAATCGAGTGAAGGTTTGAGTCCTTTATCGTTGCTTTTGGGGAGCACGAGCGCTGCTGCTGCGATGTGGAACATGTACGTTTTCGGTTTTTATAGAAACGAGAAAGGAGAGTTCACCTGCGAGTCGTTGTATATAGGATGACGATGCAATGGCGTGCAGTCGGGTGTTGTCATGACTTGAATTGGACTTTGTGTATGGAGATGACAGCGGGTATTTTGCAAGTCTTCGTGCAGTGGTTTTCTTTTACCTTGATGTGCGTGTTTCATCCCGTCTTGAGAGAGAATAAGTGAATTTGACCGAGGGATAGATTTGTGTTGTATATCTGGTACTACCCTGCGAGACTGAGAACGTTGGACTCGGAGCTTGATTCGGGGAGGGTGAGGATGTCGGAATGGAGGTTTTCGGTGTTTTGTGCGTGGATAACGTTTGGGCATTTGTGCGTGTTTCTGTGCCCCCCTTTGATGATATCGTTGACATCGTCGATAGCATGTTCAGTGCGCTCACGACGGTGTACTTGATGACGACCATTGCACCCACACCTGAGCCAACGACAGACCTACCTCAACACGTTCGGATGTGGGCTACCTTGCTCGGTGTCACGTCGTCTGTCCTCGCCATGGTCCAATACACACCTCAATTGATACATACGTATCGACTGAAGCTGGTCGGCGTACTGAGTATCCCGATGATGTGCATAACTGTACCTGGGTCGGTGCTCATGATCACTGGAATCGCATTCAGGCAAGCCAAAAACTGCGTTTCAAAAAGCTATTGACCAATGTGGATAGACCTGGAACGAACTGGACAAGCTGGTTCACCTATCTCATCGCTGGCGTGATGCAAGGCGCACTGCTGGTGCTGTGCATAGCGTGGAAATACCGGCAGCGCAGACTCGGAATAGACGATTTTGGAAATGGGCAGCTCGTGGAACATACACACCTAATTAGGAAATAAACGATTGTTGTGCTGCTCAGCCATGGTTGCGAGTCTGATCGCGATCCTTGACCTCAAAGGCAAGGCGCTGATCCAGAGATCGTATCGGGACGATGTCTATCCCTCTGCCATAGAAAAGTTTCTGCCCCTGGTCCTGGAAATTGAGGAGGAGGGACAGCAGGTCACCCCCTGTTTCTCCAGCCAGGGCATTAATTACATGCACATCCGCCATTCAAATCTCTACCGTCCGTCCGTTTTTGTTCTGTTTTGTGTTCGCGTAGTCACAGCCCGTCAGTGCTCGCGCTGTCCAAGAGAAACACGAATGCAGCAGAGGTGATCATCTTCCTCCACCGTCTCGTGTCCGTGCTCGTCGAGTACTTCAAGGAACTGGAGGAGGAGAGCATTCGAGACAATTTCGTCGTCATTTACGAGCTGATGGACGAGATGATGGACTTTGGATATCCACAGACGACAGAGAGCAAGATTCTCCAAGAGTCCGTAGCCGTCTCTTGTACCTCTCATTTCCTCTCATTCTTTCAGATACATCACTCAAGAGTCCCACAAACTCGAGATCCAGGCCCGTCCGCCCATGGCCGTCACCAATGCGGTTTCGTGGAGAACAGAGGGCATCCGATACCGCAAAAACGAAGTCTTTCTCGACGTCATCGAAAGCGTCAACATGCTCGTGCGCAAACAGCATTCTTTTTTGGCTTATATCCTCCTCACTATCACACTTCCCAAGGTCAACGCACAAGGCACCGTCGTCCGCTCAGAAATCCTCGGCGCCATCAAAATGAAATGCTACCTCTCCGGAATGCCCGAACTCCGTCTCGGACTCAACGACAAAGTCATGTTCGAATCCACAGGCCGCACCTCCCGCGGAAAAGCCATCGAAATGGAAGACGTCAAATTCCACCAATGCGTCCGTCTCTCCCGTTTCGAAAACGATCGCACTATATCGTTCATCCCGCCCGACGGTGAATTCGAACTCATGAGTTATCGCCTCAGCGCCCCTGTCAAACCCTTGATCTGGGTCGAGGCGCAGGTCGAGAGTCATAAAGGGAGTAGAGTCGAGTATATGGTCAAGGTGAAGGCACAGTTCAAGCGCAGGAGTACGGCGAATAACGTGGAGATCTATGTCCCTGTACCGGATGATGCTGATAGTCCAAAATTCAGAGTGAGCGTCTCTCTCTAGCTAAGATTTAAACTTGTACTGGACATATGCGCACACAGGCTTCGACGGGGACTGTGCAATACGCACCTGACAAGTCGGCATTTGTATGGAAGATCAAGCAGCTAGGCGGCTCCCGTGAATTCCTCATGCGCGCACATTTTGGCCTTCCAAGCGTCCGGTCGGGTACGTTTGCTCCCCTTCTCATTCAAATCCATGTATACAATCGATCTCTAGAAACCGACATGGACAAACGACCCCCCATCACTGCCAGATTCGAGATCCCATACTTCACCGTATCAGGTATCCAAGTCCGATACCTCAAAATCGTAGAAAAAAGTGGATATCAAGCTTTGCCTTGGGTACGATACATCACACAGAACGGGGACGACTACAGGTAATAAACACTCCATCTCTCCCTCAACTACCGCCGTAGCTCATACATTACACAGTTTGAGAACCGCATCAGAGAGAGGTAATGCACCAGTTATACCCATGTAATTTTTTAGATTATGATTATGGACGATTCATTTGTAACGAGCGACGATCGTTTCGACACACAATGTCCTTGAGCTGAGTTTTCGGAACGGCAGCGGCATATGCTTTGCTGGCTAATCGTGTCTTGGTCGCTTGCTCATACGCATACCCAAAGCCGATCAAATCAAAGTCTGAAAAAGCAGTTCCGAGAAAGGATAAACCAAAGGGTATCCCCGGAGCTGGATAAACGGTATCTGGCCCCGCAGAACGAATCGTCACATTTTCAGGAAAGAACCCAAGCGGCACTGTTGTGAAACATTCATCCATCCACATCAAGCAGTTTTTCGAAAATTAGGTCAAACACGCGTACCAGTGACAATAGGGTATCCAACGATCGCTTAAAAGTTGAATTTTTTTTCATCCTGTGATTATGGAAATCAACCCTTACCTGATGGGGTGTACACAAAACCAGTGGCAGGGAGAACCAACGCATCAAGTTGATATTTCTCGAGGACGACGTCTATTCCTCTTGTTGACCCGAGATCACGATCCGCAGCGAGCGCTGCAAAGTAGGCGTCATCGAACCCTTTGGTTGCTTCCGCTCTAATCAACCTGTGAAATAGAAAACCCGTATTCAGAGATGAGAATTGGCAAGGAAAGAGACAGACCAGGATTGGTCCTCGTGTTGAGGTGGTTCCTCTAACTTTGGGTTGTCATCATTGAATTTGATCACGTCAGCGAGGCTTTGAACTCCAGAAGGGTTATCGATTAGAGATTCGAACCATTTATTCAGTTGAGCCTGATTTAACAAACGACATGAGTGCGAATCGCACGATACTAGAGAGACTTACTTTAAAATCGACATCAACAACGGTAAACTGATCGTCACCTTTGAGAATTTCATCTACCGAAGGAATATCCGTAGGATCAACGACATGAGCACCCAAATTCCGAATCACATCCAGCGCTTTTTCAAATTCGACTCTGACGGATGGGTCTGACACGGAATCGGACATGTCAAAAAAGACGCGGCGGGGGACGCCGATTCGTTTGTTTCTAAAAGCGTCTTTGGTGAGAGCGTGAGTGAAGTCGGGGAGGGGAGAGGGTTGGGAGAGGGTGAAGTTGTCGGTGGGGTCTTTTCCGGCGATGGCAGAAAGGAGGAGAACTGCATCCGTTATGGATCGGGCTAATGGACCTACTGTATCTTGATGCATAGAGAGAGGAATAACTGTGAATAGATAAGTCGTTGTATCAGAAACGAAGGGGAAGATATTAGACCTCCGGTACGAGATGTTAACCCAACAGTCGGTTTGATCCCTACGACATTGTTATAACTCGAAGGACAAGTTATACTCCCATTCGTTTCTGTTCCTATCGTTATAGCTGCAAGACCGATAGATGCTGCAACGCCAGAACCAGAAGACGAAAAGCACGGATCTCCAGCTGGAAAGTACGCGTTTGTGCATTGGCCACCTCGCCCTGACCAGCCGCCCGGTACGTCTCCGCGGTATTGAGCCCATTCGGACATGGAGGCTTTGCCTTTTTCGATGTCATCATGATTACATGTTTTGTGAGAATGAGAAATGCGGCGGGGGCACCTAGGATTATGGCACCAGCTGAACGGAGTTTTGTGACGATGGTTGCGTCTTCTGGGACGATTGATCCTAGTAAAGTGTAGGACCCCGCTGTTGTATTCATACCTGGTATCATCGTCAACAGATGAAGAAATGGGTTATGAGACAAGTTTGACCCTCGGATGCTACGGTGGCTATGTTGTCCTATCTGGTAATCAGACAACGATGCAACAGTTGGAAGGAATGCGACGTGCTTTGACAAGGATAGGGATTCCATGTAGAGGTCCTCGTTTTCCTTTGATCTTACGTTCATAGTCGAGACTGGAGGCTTGGGAAAGTGCAAATGGGTTGAGTTCGAGTACCGCACGTAAGACGGGTCCTTGGAAGTTGACTTCATCTATTCTGGCGAAATACGCCTGGCGATCCGTTCGTCGATCATGAATGGCCAAAGTGGCTCGATCGGTTGAACCTACCTCGACGAGGTCTACACTTGTGAAATGGCCAGCATCCATCCCGTGTTGTAGGTCCTGGACGGAAGCTTCGTAGAGGTCAGGAAATACATCAGTGGTGAATTGGGCGTTGCTCAGAAGTATGAGGGCTAAGACAGTAATGAAATAGCCGAGACGTAGTACCGTCGGTTGTTCGTGATGCTTTGAATTGGGGGAACGAGGGCCGAGGTGTTTCATCATGACTTGAATTGCAGCGTCAGCATTCAGCTTATGTTGAGTGATTCCGCCCTTGTCCTTGATGGGATCAAGTGTCGGAGGTAAATTACAAAGTTGTCCCTCACATGTGATCGACAAGGCACAAATTTATCAACGGAGTTTGAAACTAAATATAGAGTCGGTGCGTAGCTGGGATAAGTTCCAAAATTTCTCATGCCATTGTGGGAGGCGGGGTTATTCAGGGCCACTTTCTTAGGCGAGTGGCCATAGCTCGGTCATGATAGGAGAAGAGAAGCAGCTAGGAGCAAGGTTCTGAAAAATAGCTATGTATAACTGATCGATAGGGATTGATTGTACAAAGTACCCCGGGGTGAAAAATTGTATCTCCTCAACTGTCAGAGTGTATGTCTATTTGTCATCATCATCATCATCATTCATCACCACCACCATCATTTGGACTGTTCTCCTTACAGGGGAGCTTAGCTTTGAGTTTTTCTCGCTGATTGCTATTACAGTGTTCTAGTGCCAAAAGGACCTGCTGCAAGACCGACAAGATAATTTCCATCCTCAGGGAGGTTTCAGTTTTACCAATTTTCAGCAAAACTTATCAACGTCGTCCTGCGCCCAAGCTTTAAATGAGAACAAGGTCAACTGTAGAGACAGGCAACTTCATTGGTCGTAATAATACATGTTCAATCTACTCAATGTTTTACAAGAAGAATTGAACAGCTACAAATTTTTTTCCACAGCCCTGCCATAGACAACGCTGTTAGAAGTTTTATGTACATTCTTAGATGCTCTCATTGGCTTGTTTTATTCTTTCTTACTTATAGCTACAAGCTTATAACTTGGGAATTGGCGGCCCTGAATAATGCCGCCTCCCATCTGAACACGATATTCTCGTGAGCATTTCTCGATTTCCCAATTGTAATACTCACTCATGATGTACCATGCCGCACTAATGCTAGCAAATCCAACAAACACAACAGATGCATAATCTGTCAAATCCCAATCAGAAATCGTTGCAAAAATCAAGCAGGAGTCAAAATCCCACTCACTCATGCTCGTTGGCGTCACAGGAATCACAGCAGGCATTGAAAACAACACCATCTCAAAGAATACCCACAATACTGCAATACAATTAATCAAGTAACCCCAACGCCCAAGACTATATGGTGCATCGAACACCTCGCGCCGACGATTGAGAACCGATAGCAGCACCGGCAGCGCATAACTGACACCCAGACACATGACAGCTACTCCAACGAAAGCATTGAAAGCGGTGCTAGATCCGAGGAAAATCAGGCCGAGTAGAACTTGCACCGTTGTCGACAATAAATAGGCACTGAGAGGAACCCCCTCCAGGAAACCGTGGTTAACTTTGCTAAAGAATGCAGAATAAGGGATGGCTTTGTCCCTTGCGAAGCTCCATGTTGCCCTTGATGCTGCACAACAGATAGATATGGCACAGAATACACCTGTCATGAATACTATCCTAGATTCAATCACAGGCATTTATGGATACGGATATTCACTTACTGATGAAAGTCTACAATTGGAAGATTAGTGGCCAGACGTCATCATGTGAGTATTGAATTCGAACGCGCACCAAACCAAACCCTCCTCCACGGGAACCCATTACTGTTGTGAATAGAACTCCAATAGGTTGACCGCCAGGTACTGTACACAAACACCTGTAAGCTTCATAAAAGCAGTCAAAGTGATCTCACCTGCAAGAAGCATGGCGATATCAGGCAACGTGAAGACCACTGGGAGAAGGAATATCATTCCAACTAGAAACCCATATGGTATAGCCCATGCCATCGCTCGGGGAACTTGTCGCACTGGGTCACGGACTTCTTCACACATGCTTGCGACTATCGCAGGATATACATTCATAAATATGCACCGTTTTACAATCAATTACAATCAGTACTTACTCATCCCAGTGGCCGAGTAAGCATATGCTGCGGGTGTCGGACATATAAACATAAGTTCTACATTCGGCAAATATAAATATGAACTGCTTTCACCTGGCTGAAGTAGGGTTAGATAACAAGTGTAGCAATAAAGTACTCTTACTGGTAGTAGTCCCACGAAGAATGACCATCCCGGTGTCCAGCCTGATAGTGAAGGATCAAAGAAACCGAGAGCAAATGATGCCGGTCGTCGGCCAACAACAGCCTTCACGGACAGTGATATGAGTATGGCTTCGTAAATTGCACAGTTAGAGTGGTCAGGATCAGAACTCGACGTGAACAAATAATTAGATGGATGTTCTCACCAATCATACCCAATAGGGTCCAGATAGCGGCCAAGATCTATCAGTGGCTAGTTGAATCCAACTACTCAAAATGGTGTTGATCGATGAACGCACATCGACCGAGGGAAGCAAGCTGTTGAAGAAAATGCCGAATATCGTTGCGAATGCCGTAATTGCGAAGAAAATTAAATCTGGATATATCAAGGCCAGAAGCGTATAACTAATTTGAGTTCAACTCACATGTTTGCCAGGGAGTAGCCGTCCAATCTGGGTTATAGATTCCGATACCCGCAACCAGCAATTGGGCTGTTCCCTACATTCATTAATAGTAACAGATATTATGATCATGATTGACATACAAAGTTCACAGATAGACTGGCTGTCCATACACCGACCATGGTTAACCACCCATTGATCCAAGAAAATAACAATCGATAGCGCGGTGAAGCCAAACGGAATGCCCAGTAATATGCACCTGCCGAAGTCGGATATTTCGAACAAATCTCTGCCAAAGACACAGCAAGTGTTTCACAGAAGACCGATACCATTGCTAAACTGTTTATTCATTTAGCAATGGAAGGTCTCGTGGGCGAGAATCGTGATGTACCCCCAGACCATGACCACAGGCCCACCTGCAGTTAAAGATGTTGCGATAGGCGTCACGAGAGCAAAAGCTGTGGTTTTGTCAGGATACAGTCATATACCTACAAAAGATACGTACGGACTGCCATGATCGCTGTTTGTTCGAGACCCAGAATCTCATGAGAAGCATTCCAGTGTGGCTAAGGAGGATGAACAAACCCAAGAGCACTAAAAAGTTTATGACAATCTATTATCAAAGGAGCACGACGACTACTCACTGAATAGAATATGGAAAAGACCCCTGTTCTGAAGAATTACAGGGCTAAGAGGACTTGATGAGGTTTCAATGGAAATCTGCATACTCGTGTCATTTCTTGTGTATATCCTAATTTCTGAAGGTCCTGGGCGGCCTCGTCTGTTGGCTTGTCGACATCTTCGATTGAGCTCGCCTTTCCTTGGGAAGACATTAGTGAACTCGATTTCTGGGGAGATTTTTGAGAGAGTAATGGAAGCTTGGAGCCTTCAAATACTCATTCTTCTCTTGAATTTACTCTCGCGAAATCGATGCATTCGCGAAAAGCCGGGTTGAGCTCCTGAAAGCACTTCAGCACAGTTGGATATCTTGGGTTGAATTTGGTAGTCAGGTTTCCATGCTGCATTCACTATGACTGAAAATGGCATATTTATCTCTAGGACGTGAGAAGCCAAGTGTCTTTAAGGACTAGAAAACGCCACTTTTTAGTCTCACAGGATTAGAAAGCGCCACTTGATTAGTAAAAGGTAACAGGTTCGAAATCCGGGAAATATGTATGGCTAGAGAGAACGAGTGAAACTGAGAGCCGACAGTGCTGTGTTCCGCTTCTCGATGCTTTTTTTAAACCAAATCCAGGTACATACCAGATTCAATTCGGGTCCGAATGTCTTAGGGGATGTGTCGCCATGTCCACACGGAACAAAGTATCCCCGAGCCTTCCAGCTATGATTACATGACAAGGCAGTCATGAAGAGCTACCTTTCTAAGCACTCTCTGGGGCATGATTCTATCAAAGACTCGGGCAGAACCCTGTCTCAGAGCATAACTTTGGTCTGCTTCAATTGATGAGTTGGTCAAAATCGATGAGTTGGTCAATCTGGATAGTAAGATTTCTCATACCAAAAGATGGTGTTATCAGACAGCCAAGATAGAAGGAAGTTTCAGGACCTTAGTTTCACACGTCAATGTGGGTCGAACTGTCCCAATCATGAGGCTCACCGAAAAAATCCAAAAGCAGTGAAGATTTGTCACATTGGGTGACGTACGCAAGGTGGATCTCAACTGGATCTCAACTGGTTTCCGGCCACAACCCATACCAATATTCACCAATTTAATCAGGTTCCGTAAATGTACATAATCGAGGGCTTCCCCATCAATGTATCCCGTGGGGAGACCCTGAGAACAGTCCCATCAGGCAGCAAATCGTTGACATATCGCTTGATGTGTGCCATAGAACCAGGAAGTGATGCTTCCTTGTACATGGGGCAACTTTTTGAATGCAAGGGCTTCTGTCAGGGCATCAGTCTTTGTAAATTCCATGCGGTAAAACAGATGGTGTAAGTTTTCAGCAATAGTCCTTCTCGTCGTCCTCCCCCTGCGTAGACAACGGCTAGAATTGATCATCAGAAAGGTCAATTCAAGGAAACATAATCTATCATCAATGGACATTATTAATTAATAACATGCAGTGTGGAAGCCAGCTTGGTGTCATCAGCAATGCTATGTTGGACATTGGGTGAAGATTTCTTGCTTTGCTCCAGCAAACTAGTCATACCAGCAGTCGCAGGAAGGAATTTCCTTCAGGCAAACAATGATTTCTCTCAGAGGATCTGGTATGTTCAAAGGAGACAGAAACGTGGTTCAAACCACAGCTCATTTTCTTGTAAACACATGATTGGAATGAGCATAGAGGTTCGTGGCGTTTATGAAGGAGACAAATGAAGCATGTGGGTTTACGCGCTGAAAAATAGTCTCTGAGGAGTCGGATAAGTCATCGTCCTGTTCAAGTATACAGATGATTACTATCAGTCTGATCAATAATTCTCCAGGGCAGGAATATGTCCCGAAAGTAAACCCGCAGATGACTGACAAACGAAATATATGGCTCAAGGCATCCCTGTCAACGTAAATACGTCTCGATTCCAATCTGCGTGACTTTTTAGGGCATGAATTTAGAATGTAGACAATGTCCAGCATGGTACTAGACACAGCTTTCATTGGGGAGAGACTGATCAATTGCTCAGATAACTGTGACGCTTCCTCAGGTAGAAATGGTTATTGTGATGGCCGGTAGATTTTCCCCCTATGATTGGAGCGAACAACCGTCTGAAAGCGATTGAACCACACATCAGGACAAAAAGCAGATGTACACAGAACTGCTTTCCGAGAGTTACTGCTGCATAGGAGCCAATCTACCCAGAATGCGCTGTAATCTGATCGTGTCGTTAAAGGAAGCCATAGGACTTGTGTGTCTCAACGGATTTTCGTGCTCATCTCGATAGATGCTTCTGCCTTGAAAAATTAGAATCCTCTTTCTGGGGGGAATCTACTACATCAACCTGAACATCAGTGTCCTAAGCGTTGACATAAACACGGAGGTGATCGCAACAGAGTTATCGGGGGTGTCACAGGAGTTGACAAATGTAAGCATGCCACGACTATCTAATGTCATTCTCGTTCGCAATCTTGATTACATGTCAATGAAGACCAACTAACAAGAGCGGAAGATAGTGCTTACAAACCCCAGGAGCTGGTAAATCAATTGACCTCGGATGTTACCGAAAAACTGATCGCATATTGAGATACAAAGTTTCCGAAGGGGATCCACGTTCTCGACCTCACTGACATCACCCGACCTCACTGGCACACCGGTCAAGTCCTCCTTTACACCAATTCCATGGCAAACGCTAATCTATTTTTCTTCCACAGCGCAGACATCCAGAAGTGGAAGGACCACTTCCAAGCTGTCCTTGTCTTGTTAGATGATATAAAAGGATCTGGTTTTGATAAAACACTGATTTCGGATTATTCCGACGAGCCTGATGACTGTAATAGTATATATGGGTTGACTCGGGCTCATCAAAATCCTGTTTTTTTAATCATGGCTGCCTGATCAACCCTTGTCCACTTTGTACAGTATTTTCAAACATAAGCATCCTGTGGTGTTCCCCTGACATATTGGGGATGACCAAAATACTTATAAATACAAGGGAGACCAGCATGAAAGAAACAGAAAATGAAGACAATCCCCCGCACGGGTGATGAAATTTGATGATATATTTCCATAATCCCTTTGAGAAAGTTTTCACTATCATGACTTCTCGGTCTCGATCTGGCCAGAAAATCCAAGTATACGATTAGCTTCGGGCGTTCCTGCCGAGGGAATATCTTTGCGAAGGGACACAGCCACCGGAGATACACGTTCTAGATGCGCAAGAGCAAATATCACATCCATATCTAATGACCCGGGATCAACCTCAAATCCTGATATCTTTGATTTGATACTAACCTTCAAGCGACCTTCCAGCCGTTTCTTTTCTAAGTTAGGTATCTTGTTAATTGCGGGTTATGATTTATCTACTTACCAGGAAAGAAGAAATAGACGCAGGGGATGATGAAGGAATTGAGCAGGGCAAAGACTGGCGAAAAAATCATGAATCAATGCTCTTGATTACGAAAAAAAAGAATTTGGCATACCAATATAAGTTTTCCACGAGATATTTTGAAATGCAGGGCCAGTGATCATTACGACAATGAAATTGAAGATCCAATTACTTGCCTGTGACCTTGTAAGCATAACTCAAAATATAACCTCATTATTCAAACTTACAGTTGACAGAGCATTTGCGGGTCCTCGCATGCGCAAGCCCACAATTTCGGCGGGCTAAGGGACCTGATCAATGACCTTTTATCATGACATGAAGTAATGATTACTCGCGTATAACCAAGTCATACCAAGCCAGCCGACCGCAAAAAACGAATTGAAGGCAAACAAAAGTACAGCACTAACGATATCAGCTGGCGCGTTGCCTTTCAGGCTACCTAGTATCGCAAGAAGGATCATAGTCAAGGTTTGCCCTACAGATCCGAAGAACATTAGCTTTCGCCGACCGATCTTTTCAATCAGGAAAATGGCGGCAAAGGAAGCAAGAAAATATTCCGTTCCATTACATGCTGCGATGATACGGGACTTGACGTCGGAAAATCCGAGACGCTCGAAGAGGACAGTCTTGATATATGGTTAGACGGATAAGGCATAAAAAATATTGCATCGTACAGCATAGTAAGTGATGAGATTGATACCAGATATCTAGTAGCTCCTGTCATTGCACCAGATCCTGACAATCAACCAGGGTCTTACCTGCTGAAAGCATTGGATGACCACACCGAGTGCTACCCGTCTGAAGTTTTGGCCTCGCCCGCCAGAGAACAACTCCTTGAGGGATACCTTTTTTGAGCGTTTTCCTTTTCCTTCAACATCCAACGAAGCACCCTCCTCCAATTCAACAGCTTCTCTGATAGCAAGAAATATCTGTTGCACCTTTGTGTCTTCTGGGGACTTATCCTCGAGAGCAGAAATGACTGCCATCGCATGTGCTGACTGGCCTGATTTTAGAAGCCTGAAAAGATGGTAAGTGGGTAGATGGAGGCACATCAGAATTTGTACCATCTAGGAGATTCAGGGAGCTAGTGGAATAGGGTGAGTCAAGTTTAAATTCAGAAAGAGTAAACTCACAAAATTGATCAAAGTGATCATATTCAGAGCTAAAACCATCTGCAGTGCGATAGGAACTCTCCATTGCGCTGAGCTTCCTTTGACCCAAAAGCTTATCGAGATTAGCGTCAGAGTATGAAATGACGCAATATCCGTGAGCTCACAAGGCAAAATCAATCCACTTAAATTGTACCAAGGTGAGCTGACATCTGTCCTTTCACCTTGGTCTGACAACTTACATATCTGTCGCAATGACATCCGGTCAGTCGATGAATTTATGTACCACTGCAATACAGGACTCACGAGGCCATGATACCGAAGGTGATGAGGCACCCTTCAACCATGATTAAAGCACCTCGTTTAGCGGCTGGCGAGCATTCTGCATGATATGATGGTACTGTGGAGGTCTAGCACAATTCATTTTCTTCAGTACACACCAATGAAAGAACTGAATCATTGTGCTCACGTTTAGACCGTTTCCAAGACCTGTAATAACCCGTGCGACGAGCATCATGGGATAATTGACTGAAGCTGTTTGAAGTATTGCCCCAACGATCATCACGAAACCACCCAAAATGATTGTTCGCCTACGACCAAGTTTGTCACCAATCCATAAGTTGGACAGGGCTCCCATAAAACATCCAATTTCCTTTGGAGCAAAGCAAGGGTCTTTTAAATTCGTTGAGTGACCTAAAAACAATTGAGCTCACATAAATTGCAACCAAAAGACTCTGCAACGTTGCATGATTCGGATGTAGGGTATCCACCTTCACTTGTGGAAATGTCTTTTCGAACTAAAAACTCATAAGGCTCAGCCAGTTGCACGAGCTGGTAGACTTGACTTTCCTGATTAGATGTCAGTAGGGCAGACATGACACCCTGATCATATCTATAACCGAATGAGTACTTTGATACTCGTTATATCGTCGACGCGCACCCAAACAATGTAAAACCTGTTCCAGTCACGAAGGCAATGGCCCAAGTCAATTTTCGGCCGCATAGGGAGAGCTTCTGCGATTCTACTTGTTGTTTGAATTCCTCTGACTCGAAGTCAAGGGAATAATGAGGTTGAGATTTGTCGGGGTCCATGGTGACAGTAAAAGGACAGATGTGAACTCTACAGCTACCTTTATTGATGCAGCAGTGATCCTGATCAGAAATTCTTGGATGTCATGGGACCTCTTGCAATTATTTTATTCGAACTGACGCATACCTATACGACTTGTGGACGCATAAGCCATTTCCTCCTTAACCTACGTCATTCTCGTGCTCCACTCGGTTCATACAGCCGACACCATTTCGGACTAACACACACATATGTGTATATTGCTCGTATTTCCCTTACTAGCCTCATTCGTCCACCACAGGGGGTGACGCCCGAGGCAAGACCACTATTATGACAATAACCACGTAACTCACCGTAAATGATTAGATATATATATTTGCTTTGAGGTACGCAGTCGTCCACCACATAGGGTGACATCTGAGATGTATATATTCACTTTTACAAAGATGAAAGGATCAATGGAAAGGTAAGTATGGTATACTATTGAGTAAAGGGATCACTATGTGATTTCTGTGCTCGTTGTTTATATCAAAATGGTAGTGAGATTTACTGTTCGCTAGCAGAATGAGCAGAATGGCCAGCATCTTACCGGCGGCTGATTTAGGTGTCAAGTCGTGTTCCAATGTCACTGTCAAGTGATTTATTCCACGTGTCAAGCATGGAATCCGGATATCTACCTTCCCACGCTTGACAACCATGCCTTATTACATCCTGATGCCCTCTATCTCGTTCCCAACCGGTCGAAATTACATAGTGACAACTTGCAGTCCAAATTATGCATCCCCTTCAACGGACGACGTAGGGGTGATAGTGCCACTCTGTTTTCCTTTTACCTCTGAAAAATTTCTATCTAACCTGATTCTGTGTTTGCTCCACAATTGGAATCTCGCCTCATGTCATAATGCCCGTGCCTATCGCTCGATCTATCTCCTGCTGCAAAATCTCTTCTATTTCTAAGTGGTCCAGCCCAACCTCGGTTGCAGATCTCCTAGCAACATGATAATGCGTGTTGGTTTAGTCAAGGACGAATGTGAGTCTACAGGGGATTCCAGCTCTATCTAGGATGCAAATATTGTGCTCGGACCAGATGCCCTTCTTATCGTAACGCGAACCTTGAAGAGTTAGAAATTCTTCTTAGAGACCACTTAAGCCTTCTTATGCCATGTGGCCCTTCTGAGGAGTAACGTCAACAGGGATATTTGTCTTACAATTTTTTTCAGATCCACATTACTAAAGAGTATTATCTGACGGGTATCAGAGACAAAGACGCGCTGCTTTGGAGAAGTAGTCGTCGAGTCCACTTAGAAGCTGGCTAACGAATATCGTAGACCGTGAGCAAGGTAAGTTCTTATGAATTTAGATTAGTCGTCTTGGACTCGAGACTCAGAAAGGCTCCAAGTCAAATCTAGTTCAATACCAGTGATACGACGCCCATTTGTAGGCATGGGCGGACTCGGTAACAACCACTCTTAATCTTCTGAAGGCATCTCACATTAAGTATGCGCATTTTGGGTTGTATCTCTACCAAGTTGATAGACATTGAGAAACAAACATCCCACTTCAGCTCTCAGCTCCACCGTTCTCCCTAGCCATACACTGGCCATACATAATCCACGGATTCCGAACTGTTATCTATTACTAATCAAGTGGTGTTTTATAAGACTGAGATTAATTTTCGAGTCCTGTGAGATACTTTGGTTCTCACGTCTTAGATCTATAGGGATAAAGAAGCTATGATAGATGCAACGTGGAAAGCTAACTGTCAGATTGAGCCCGAATGAATTACTCTTCTAAGCCGGCTTTTCAGGAACCAATCGCGAGAGCCATTCGAGTTCGCGAGAATAAGAGAGTATTTGAAGGCTCCAATCTCCCATTATTCTCTCAAAAATCTCCCCAGACCTCGAACTTAGGCAAAGTAATGCCCTCCCAAGGAAAGGCGAGCTCAATCGAATATGTCGACAAGCCAACAGACGAGGCCGCCCAGGACCTTCAGAAATTAGGATATACACAAGAAATGACACGAGTATGCAGATTTTTATTGAAATCTCACCAAGTCTTCTGATCCCTGTAATACTTCAGAACAGGGGTCTTTTTCATACCCTGTTCAGTGAGTAATTGTCCTGCTCTTGAATGATAGATTGTCGTAAGCTGTTCAGTGCTCTTGGGTCTGTTTATCTTCCCTCGCTATATTGGATACTTCTTATGAGACTTTGGGTCGTGTACGAACAGCGATCATGGCAGTTCGTAAGTATTTTTATAGACGTATCGCTGCGTTCTGAGAACACGAAATTGCAGCTTTTGGTCTCTCAACGCCTATTGCAACATCTTTAACTGCAGGTGGGCCTGCGGTAATGGTCTGGGGGTATATTACAATTCTCGCCACAAGACCTTCCATTGCTAAATGACGAAACAGTTTAGTATTGGTATCAGCGCTCTGTGAAACACTTGCTCTATCTTTGGCAGAGATTTGTTCGAAATATCCGACCTCGGCAGGTGCATATTACTGGGCATTCCGTTTGGCTTCACCGCGCTATCGATTGTTATTTTCTTGGATCAATGGGTGGTTAACCATGGTCGGTGTATGGACTATCAGTCTTTCGGTGAACTTTGTATGTCAATCCCCACCTCTGGAACGTGTTTCTACTAATGACGACAGGGAACGGCCCAATTGCTGGTTGCGGCTGTTGGGATCTATAACCCAGATTGGATAGCGACACCTTGGCAAACCTGTGTGTCTGATGACTGAATTTGATTGCACGATGCTGACTTGGATTTATCCAGACTTGATCTTCTTGGCGATCGCGGCGTTTTCAACTGGATTTGGCATTTTCTTCAACCAGTTACTCCCTTTTGTTGATGTACATTTGTCTTCGTTAGTTTGTAATAGTGGGATCCAACTAACTTCTGATAGATCCTGTCCGCCTTCTGGACCCTACTTGGTGTGGTTGGTGAGAATCTTCATTCTACTTAATTGTTCAAGCCGAGTTTTGACTCTGACCACTCCATTTGCTCAATATACGAAGCCATACTCATATCACTGTCCGTAAAGGCTGTTGTTGGCCGACGACCAGCATCGTTCGCGCTTGGTTTCTTTGATCCTTCGGCTTCAGGCTGGGTACCGGGATGGTCATTCTTCGTAGGATTACTACCAGTAAGAGTGCTTGATTTTCATTGCTTGTCGTCATTAATACCATTTCAGCCAGGTGAAACCAGTCCGTCTCTGTTGATGGACATGACACTAATGTCTATCTGGCGTTCGCAGCCTATGCTTACTCGGCCACTG
>Ga0153976_1000099_pt1 | contig 25063 bp, 23 predicted proteins | sample TSGA060MetaG_FD_104717 | JGI IMG/M metagenome (GOLD analysis project Ga0153976, IMG submission 104717) | Attine ant fungus gardens microbial communities from Georgia, USA - TSGA060 MetaG | ecosystem: Host-associated > Fungi > Mycelium > Unclassified | place: USA: Georgia, Yuchi Wildlife... | reverse complement strand
CTATTTCAAGAACAATAGCACTCCTATATGTAGAACAATAGATAGTGATCATGTGGTAGGCTGTTCTGGTGCACAGACCACCACAATCATGTATTTAAGAACTGTATGTCTGAGGATAAACCTTAGACTTAACAACATCTTTTGCTACTGTCTAAACTTTGCTTTTTTGAGCCTTTTGATTATCAAGTCATCAACTCACAAATCAGTAAGTGGCCATTTGTGATAGGTAGAACCAATGAAAATAGAGTTAGAAGTCATGAGAAAACAAGAAGTGTTTCAACTGGTCAAATGTTCACCTGGGAAAAACATTATTGAATCAAGATGGGTTTTTGCTTTCAAATATGGACCAAGCAGAAATATAGTAAAATGAAAGGCTTGCTTGGTAGCAAAGGGCTTCACTTAGATCTATGATGAAGACTATGAAAGTACATATGCATCAGTGGCAAGATTAGAATCAATCTAGATAATTGCTGCAATTTCAGCAATTCAACAATGAAAGACATGGCAGGCAGACTTTGTTGCTGCCTATTTAAATAGCAAAAATGGATTTGAGACATATATGGAACAATTGCCAGGCTTTGAGAAAGGAGAAAACATAGTATGGATATTGGATCATACAATTTATGGGATGATACAAGGGGCATGCAACTGGAAACATAAACTAGATAGATCATATGAGGCACTAGGTTATATACAGTCTAGAGCTGACCCATGTATCAGATTTTGGGAGAGAAATGGAGAGTGGACAATAACAGAGACATACACCAATGATGTTATTGGACTATCCTCATCAGATGAAGAAGAACAAAAGATACAGAAAGAACTAGGGGAGATATATGAGATTAAACAGATTGAAGACCAGGGAGAGGGAAGGGTAATTCTTGGAATGTAAATGACAAGAGATGACAGTACTAGAAATGTGCACCTGTCCCAAGAGATTTTTGCACAAAGAACCTTGGACCAGTTTGGAATGGGAGATTGTAATCCAAAGAAAACACCCTTTCTACCAGGAATAAATATTTCTGACAATGATTCACCTAAAACTAAAGCAGATCACCAATATATATGCAATAAACCCTATCAAGAAGCTCTGGGATCACTGCAATGGTTACAACTTTGTACATGACCAGATCTTGTCTATGCTGTCTCAGTTCTAGCTAGATATCAATCTGCTCCTGGCCTATGGTATTGGAAAGCTCTCACTCATGTTCTTGCATATGTTTGGGAACAACTCACTATCGCATCACCTACTGAAGCTCTTTAAAGAATATTTTTCCAGTTGGTTATGTCAATTTGAAACATCCCCAACAACTCATTGATATGGAAGCCAATCATGGGTCACTAATATGTCCCAATATCCCACCATTTGCCTTTTCTGATGCTGATTACGCAAAATGCCTAGACACAGGCCGTTCAACAGATGGACATGTCTTTATGCTAGCAGGAGGCCCTGTTTTCTGGACTTCAAAGCGTCAACCAACCGTAGCTCAATCAACTACAGCAGCTGAATATACAGGTTTGAACCGAGCTGCTCAACAGGCCCTATGGATAACAGAGTGGTTCAAAGCAATTGACATTTAGTTCAAACAACTAATTACAGTCTATGGTGACAATAAACCATCCATCAACATCGCAAGAAGTGATAGAGGAGCAGTAAAAATAAAGCACATTCGAGTTGAGTATCACCAACTTTGAGAATTTGTTCAATGCAATAAAGTCAATATTGAGTGAGTTGCAAGTGGAGACAACATTGCAGACATCTTTACAATGGCCCTTACACCTGTACTTCACACTGGCTTCATTGAGCTACTTGGTTTGAATGGATAGGTTGAACCTGGGGGAGTGTTGAAATATGGTCCAACCTCTCATTTCTTCCGATACATTCCTATCTTATTTCATCATTCTATTATAATACACTCACCCGACTACACCTGATTGGTATATATATGTAGATAGACTATTGTTATACCTCATTTGTCTACTCGAGATGTCTGAGGTGAGGGCATTGTTTCTCAAGGTGTCTTTGTTTGCTCATTAATACCTGTAGTTACATTTCTTCAGGTGATTAATATAATTTGTCTACTTGAGATGTCTGAGTTACATTTCTTCAAGCTCCATCCATGCCCATGCCCTACCACCTACCTTGTCTCCAGCCCTATACTGCCTCTTTTCCTATATATTTTTCTCTGCTTCTGTTCTATTCTGCTTTTATTTTATTCTATTTGTATATTTATTAGAGGCACTAAGCCTCTGTAGTCAGTAGACTACTGCAGACTTTGTATTAAAAATCATTGATTAAAAATTAAATAAAAAATAAAAAAATAGTGAGAATTATCATTGTACCGAAGTTCTGCTTGTTTAAGTCTCAGTTTTAAATCTTCTATTTGGTTCTGCAGTACTGCCTCTCGTGAAGTACTCTACTGTTGTTGCTTCGACCACCTGAGTTTTTCTGCATCAAGCTGACCCTTAAGTCTCCTCTATTGCTGCTACCTCAGACTGGAAAAGACTTTCAATGTGCTGAAGATACTGTGTGTCAATGAGAGGGTATCCAGGTGTATATGTGTGAGGGTTATCAGGATCTGTGGTGTAGGTGAACAGTGTCGAGAATCAGGTCAGTGCATAAATTGTTGATTTTTAAAATCACTTGACATCAAACCTTGTGACTTCATTTGACAGTTGTTTGCCCGTGGTGTCACTTTGTCTTACCCCCCAACCACTCTACGCTCTTCGTTTTGTCTCATCTCCGAACTACGCCACGTCTCTACCTGAGATACATACTGAAAGCTCTCGTCTCTCTTCATCGATAATCGCAAAATGGCTTCTGAAGGTAAATTCCATCATTTCTATCTTTATCTATTTCGTGCTGAGTCTTCAAAGATTATAGCTTTGTTTTTGATGATGCTCAACTGCAAGAGGCTGGTCTGCTTGGAAAGGGCGAGTTCATTCCTCTTTGCCCATTTATGCCATGCTTACCGTCTCTTATATAGACGTCTCTAAGCTTGCTACGCTAGCTATAACCACTATGCAAGAGAATCCAAAACTGAGCGAGTATCTTTATTTCTTATTTACCACACTTATCACCTTACGTTTAGAGCTTTCCCGCTTTGCACTTCAGTGCATGGCTATCTTCGGTCATGAATCCAAAGGCCTTAGCTCCCCAGGCTCCCCCGTTTCCCTACCCTTTACCGAGGCGTCTACGCTGTCTCCCAGTCTCTCTGCCATGGCCATCGGCAGCGATGACGCCACTGATCCCATTCCCACGCCTACTCCTGACGAATTCGAACGTATCTCGTACTACAACGGAATCACTGGAAACCACGAACACCCGCTACTACTTTACCGGTCGGACTTCGAAACCAAGCTCTTCCCTAAGCCCCGTGGTCGATTCTTCAACCTTCCTGTGAAGTCCGTTTATGGCGTCTACGACACCCCTCTCAATATCGTCTGGGACACTGTCGGTCCCGCCATCCTTAATCTGGTCAAAGCTCGGACAAAGGATTGGACATCAGTTGACCCTGCGCGCTTCTTCACTCACGCTTCTCCTGGAGAGGAGGGAAAGGGAAGCCTTGGCCCTGTTGTGATCTGGGTCGGTGTTCGACCCGGCTCTACTTCCTCCGACACCGCGCATGAAGTCTCCCAGGAGATCTTGGGCCTTCTCGAGACGAACGGAGTCCCTGATGCTGTTGTGGAATGGCGGGAGGCCGTCCCACAGAGGCTGGCAGGGTTACCCCTCATGGGCCATGTTGGTAGCGATGATCCCACGCACCAGTTCCGACGCTTGCTCTCTCCACTTCTCGGCGTTCCCCTCGCGGCTGGAGACTTGGAAGATGACGACGCCCAGGGCACTTTAACCCTGTGGTTCCACGAGAACAAAGACAAGAAGGGCGAACCAAGCGATAAGGTGTTCGGGGTTAGCAATTGCCACGTCCTTCGTAAGGACACCACCGTCGACTGGGAACACAAAGGCGGCGCGGCCCCCAATCATGTTCGCGTCTGCGGAGGTCGTCGGTTCCAGGCTGGGCTAGAAGACATCGCGAAAGCCATTAGTGATCACGGCATTTTAGCCGCCCAATGGGCTCGAGAAATCAAAAGGCTGCAGCAGAAGGAACAGGACAAGAAGACCATCAAGTCGATCGACAGGACTCAATCAAAGCTAGACGAGGAGAACGAGGCTGTCGCTGATCTCGAACTTCTACACGCCGAGTTCACCCTTGAGTGGTCGAACCTGAAGCTTCACCGTAACATTGGCCAAGTTCGAGTCGCTAAACGGATCACGGTCGACGTCAAAGGCGGCACACGGTACACTTCGGACTGGGCTGCGTTCTCAGCGGATGAGTCGAAGGTTCGGAAGGAGTTCGAGGGCAATACTGTGGATCTTGGTGCGTTTTGACTCAACTTTCTCATATTCACCAGATTGTTCTGACGAGAAGATATTATTCAGGATCCAAGTTTTCTGCTCCGCAGCTTATGGAGATGTTCTATGCTCGCGATGACGTTGAGACTACGTTCAAGTTTCCCGAGGAGAGGAAGCTTGAGATCTATGGCTGTACTACGAAAGAGGACCTCGCCAACCCTACGCAGATCGACAACGACGGCCAGCGCTACTTCGTTGTCGGTAAAGACGGAAATACTACGGATCTCACCATCGGACACTTCGCAGGTCTGGTATCATTCGCTCAAAATGAGGTCGGCGTCGAGTCCATCGAACTCGGCATCTACAACTGTGGCTTTAAGAGCACCGAACCCTTCTCCGCCAAGGGGGACTCCGGATCCCTCGTCTGGACCCCGAAAAACGGCAAGGCTTACATCGTTGGTCAACTCCACTCGGGGCATAACAAAGGTGGTTCGACAAGCAACCATGTTACTTATTGTACTCCCGGCTGGTACTTGTTGGAACAGATCAAGAAACAGTTCAAGTACGCCGACTTCTACCGCAAGACCTGGCAAGCTTAAGAACGAGATCATCGGCTTCCTACTCTCCCTCTCCACGCTCCTTCTTCCCTTCCATCTTCCTCTCGATCACTGGATTTTCTGCTTCTTTCTTTTCTGTCTGTTATTTGCTCTCTGATCGTTGATTCGCAATTCACGTACGTTTCTTTCTTTCCCCGTGCCATTCTTTCATGCTCAAATTGATCGTCTTGACATCTAGGTCTTACGCGAATCTGCACGTTTAGTTTGTTCCTTCGACTTCGACTCGACTCAACTCTCCACGCTCGTTGATAATCGGTTGTGCCGGTGGTGATGGATGCCTTGACCGTTGAATCGCTGACTGGGTACGCTTTTGTGTACTATATCACTCTTTTGTACAAATAACTAATGATCTTAGCGTGTAGGCCTTGGATTCATGGACTTGTCGTTTCTGGTATGTCTCATTTTTTTCTCTGCTACTTTCCACCCAGCTTATTGCTTTCATCGACGGTTAGGTCTTGAACTCGTGGTTTCTTCACATCGATCATCATTGTCTTCTATTATCTCATACGCTCAACTCAACCTTGTACTACGTATATCTATTCCGTCGTGACTCGCAGATTGTCTGTCTCTATATGTTGTCAATAGTTTTGCAAATGGACATTACGTTGTCTTTGTTGTTCATTCACGTGTGATAAGTACGCTGAAGTTCGATGCTTTGGTAACTGTTAAGTAGAGAATTGGTTCTTTCGACGTCAAGCAGCACTTATCTCCTTGTTGAAATCATTGGGCTTCCACTAGTCGATTTCTTGACGCTTTGTTCTTATGACTCGTTCTTATAGGTTTTGTTTCAAGGCCTTTCTCTTGCGACTACGGGTGTTCGAATTCACTTAGATGTATGTTCCAGAATCTGCAGCTATGTTCGATTGACGGTACTGACAAAGTCCCAGGATGCATGAAGATTCTATTCAGCATTCCTAAGACGATATGGGTACGAGAGAATGCTCTCTATGACACGATAGCGTATTTGTCATTTTATCTGCTAAGCACAGCGCTCTCGTTGCAAGTATGAAATATCTAGTAATGTAAAACATTCCCACTAATGTCATCACGGGAACCTTCGACATCGCAGATTGACCAAGTGTGACTGGATTTGTACAGCGCCATCCTTATTCTTGGAAATAGAAACACCATCAGTTCGTGAAGTGGTGACCCATGACAACGCTCTGCGGGATTCGTGGTATGAAGAGACATCTTTTGCGTCGTCGTATGCTTTGATGAAACCACCGATGTTCTACTTCTTGTGTGAGAACGTCGTTTAATCTTAAAAGTGTTTATCCCTATAATATTCCTCGTAGGACTTGTCTGATGCACGAATGAATTTCCCTGCTTCTCCCAACCAACAGTAAGGTAGGTATCCGATCGTCAATGACTTTATAAGTAACCGGGTATACCTGATGAGTCCCGTTAGTCAGATACTATGTCTCACAATATACTTCGAGCAAGTTATGTTTATAGCACTCATTTCCAAGCATGCTCGAGCATCAACACTGCACCCAAAGTGAATGTTCGATACCCATGTACTTGAAAACTTTGTCAGCTTAGGTAGCTGTGGGTCTTGCTGATGTTGATGCTCGGATCGCGCTGTCATCTCTTTATTAACGACTTTAACCCTAGTTTCAACACATTGTCCTTTTCTAAACTCGTATACCTTCATTGGATAGTCAATAGAGTAACAGCTGCCTGAAGCTTAGCTTTGAAAGTAGTACACACCGGTTGCATCAAGAGAGCAAGTAAGATAAGCACACCATATCGCTGCTCAATTTCTAGTTAGGGTAGTTCGTAAATGCTGCTGAGTCAGAACCACCAGAATAGACCGTAAGGCGCTGAAACATGGTGTCCTGAGGGCAGCGAAAAGATGAGTAATCTACCGGATATGCTCGCTCGAGCATCGTTGCCCAGCTTGATCGCATATCTGCACTGCATCACTTACTTTTAGGTCGCATTATTCTTAACTTAATCGATGTTTCATTTATATCAGATTTTGAGTGGATATTGAGAAGCATGAAACAGTGGACTCATATGAGATCACAAGCGAGAAACGTCTCGTAATAACAGGCTGTGAACCTGGTACTCATCTGCCTTCCCAGACGAAACAATGATGGTCAGAACATGCTTGAAATATCGCTTATGGTTGAACACTAAGCCTGAACTTATGATGAAATCCAACAAAGCACTACACTCCTCCTGTTTATGTTGCCCAATGGGTGTGCGTGTTTCATCATACCAGCCTAGTAATCTTGCTCGTAGTATGCTCTAATTAAACGACTGTTATAGAGCATGTCAGCTTGCTCTTCCCGAACAGACTGGTACGGCGATAGACTAATGTGCTTCTGTGTAGTGTCAGAGAGATAGAAGAACAGGCCATAGACCAGTCCACAAATCGGACTGGTAGGCGGCTTACACACGTTGATCAGTCCGCAAATCGGACTGGTACGACTCATTGAGGTGTAATATGGTCGCCCAGATGGTTGTCAGACGGTCTGAATATCGTCCGGTATGGTTGAACAATCTCTAGTGTGGCCGCTTAGACGGTCTCAGACTAGGTAGTCAATAAACTGGACTGGTTATTTAAAAACAGACCTGAGACTGAGTAGCCTGTGAAAGATGCCCAATCTGCTGAGTACCTAGCACTTTTTTGATCATACACGGCGACTATTGTATGGTGGGATGTGTTTAGCGTTGCATGATGGCGTTATGCTGACTACTTTCATTGGAGGATCTACGTCTCTCCAATTGAAAGATGGTAGGAGTTTAGTTATCAAAAAATGTTGGTCAGGATCTTGACTTCAGACGCTGATCTACAGGCGATATTTCTACCCGATGAAGCAGGATACCGGAACCATAGCCGGTGAGTAAGAGCCAAGAAAGAGAAGCTTCATCAAAGAGAGATTTTCATTCGAGTATTGGCCCCAATTGACAGAAAATGCTATCAACAAGACTGGCTCCCCATTGAGACTTCATGTATGGTTGTCAAAGGAGACTAGCATCAGCCTCCCGAGTTACATCTTGCACATTGAGGAAATCCATCCAATCAGGGCGAGTCTGGCTAACCACACCACAGTACAGCATGGAAAACCCCACAGCACAATCTCTAATAAGCAACATAAAGAAATAATCACTCCGGTTTCGAACACCCTATAGCTGCTATTCTTTTAACTGCTTTGGGTGGCGTTGCTGTCGGCTTAAGGGCTGGAGCTGAGTAATTGCCCACTCTAAACGCTCTGCTAATGTCAGCAGATATCCGCTAGTCTACGGAGTTCCTCTTTGAGGCTGGGTACGTGGGTCCAATGTACTGAAAACGATACGTAAGACTTGGGTAACACGGGACAACCAAGTTAATGGGCTAGCTTTAAATAACACCCACATATATGGCAGTCGTGAGAGACAAGCTCATCCATGCTCTTCCCTCAAACGATCCAAGATGGCTTTTACCATCTATGTCCTTTATATAGCACCATGGACCTCATGAAGAGGTAGCCAGCGCTATTTGCGCACCAATTATCAGAGATTATAGGTCTAAGTTAGCTGTGTTCCTTTGAGGAGATAGCGGGCTAATATCCTGTAGAAAAGCAAGAGAAGCGTACAAAACTCATTACAGGAAAAGAATTCGTCACTTTTAATCTTACTCGAAATTTCAATACATCCATCGTCTTATGTAGTGAGGTCACTGCAGGGGTCACGGGAGGCAATGGAAGCATTTCCTTCCTACACTCGTTCATCTGCACTAGAAACTGAGAAGATTGTTCTAGCGCCGGAGGTCGAGAGTTAGAGTGCTCACTACATAATCTATTTGTACCTTATTATGGGTGGTGGGAAAGCGGGTATGAGAGCAGGTATTCATGCTACCGTATTATTTGATATACGATTACGTCGGACTTGACTCATTCGAATGAGTGAAGTATACCCACCGGACTCTGATGTGATATGTAGCAGAGTCAGAGTCATTAGAACGCGCCGTTTAATCTTTCATTAAGAATGTTCGCAGTCTTGACCATTATGAGCACGCAATGCCTTAAAAGTTTATTTTATCCGTCCCTTGAGGCCAAAGAACACATTCATCAGGTTCAACGTAGATATAAGGTCCAAGATGCGCGTAATTTACGGGACATGCTGTGCAAAATATCACTTTAGCAAGGTAAGGTCTACTCATAATGCAATATTGCGAGGGCACCTGATACTTACAGTATTATGGTAAGAGGCAGGTCTTCGAGGTGGCCCCGCCCCGACATGGACCATATATGAAACAGACGGGAATAAAACGTTCATGTTGAAACAGGTTACGGTCAACTGTCAAACTTGCGCATCATTTTCGCGTGCCGGACAAGCAAGAGTCCGCTCTATAGTCCTAGCCCCAAAGCACAATCTACGCAAAATTGCGATGTTCGAGGAGCAGAAAACAATTAGCCCTTGAGCTGAGCAAGCAGCTGGTTGTGGAATAGAGAGAAACGGTGCTGAAAATTTGATGTATGAGTAACGCCATTGTCTTACTCTGACATACATCGACCTTTTGCGAGACCAGGGGCTTCCATCTCATGAGCTACAGCCGCATCGACAACCTGCATGTACTGGAAAGATAAATCTCACCAAAATTGCCGTGAACATTTCATGAAATATAGGAGCCAGGGAACAGATACAAATTGTGTTTGATGCTACTACCGATAGACCTCGTATGACAAACTTCTTGTAGAATCCGGTGGGGACGGCAAGCCCCTGGGAGTATACACTCGTGTAATTGCATAAATCCTAGTTACCAAGTGCTCACCAGTCTCACGTAATGGCCTAATTTCGTGCCAGTGTCGACTCCGTTGGCTTAACTGATCGCCCATTACCGTATATACATTATTAGTGCCTATCCCGCAAATCCGTTAGGATCAGAGGCCCAAATATAAGCCATTTATACCGGTAGGATGCACACGTCTTCCATCAGATCGGTATAGAGCTCGTTTTTTTCTCGTCCATTTGTGTCTCGTTTGATTAATTTGCGAAGGCGAGAGTGATTATGCAGCAACTTTGGACACATTGAAATTAAAGAGAGCCGGGTAAGGGTTAAGCTGCTATATTTCGTGGAAGTTACCCGTTGTAACTTCGTGGATATGAGTTGAGACCAAAAGCGCGGATAGCCTACCTAGCAACTTCTAGAAACTGTTCGAAAGATTATCTAGTATACCAGATGAAACTCTAAGTCTGATTGATTCTTGGATTACATTTCAAATGTAAGCTTGTAGAAGAGAAATATCGTTTTTCTCGACTTTTATCTATCATGCAACAGTTTAGCGGATATGCAGCTGACTTTCATGTTTCACGAACATTTCCAATCTTCGGCTTGGCGCTTTTAAACAACTAGTTTGTCTTGACATCATGTGCCACGGAAGCTCACGGTTCTAGAAAGGCCTCACGTCTTTACTCGGACAGTGTCTACGTAGTAATAGCATCACGAACTCATCAGCTCGATTCGTAGTTTATACTGGGCTTTCTGAAAGACGCATAACGTAAACGCCTTCGTAGGATAGACTTGATTGAACCGAAGTTCAACTATCACTGATCGATGTAACTATGTATTGCAACCTTACCAAGAAGGTCCTGAGTCATCAGATGACAAGCATCAGAATCATGACGCAAAGTAAAAACTGAATTTGTCACCAACAAAATCCTTCCGAAGATCACGCATGAACATAGAATAACAATGGTGGTCGTTGATGATAGTTCCTATGGCATATTCCAAGTAGACACCCGATCTATCCTTCGCCGACATCCAGGATAACAGTTAAGTCGCAAGATCACGGTGAAGTGCCCTTTGTAGTTCTCTTTCCGAACCTCAATTACTTTCTATTTAATAAAACGAATTTGTTAATTAACCTGGTGTCGACATTAGTTACGTGGGTATGTACTAGATAGTAGCTTTAAGATGAGTACTACACCATCCAAGGGACTTTGTTAGGTGCTTATCTCCGAGGAAACACAAATTTCGAATACTATTAACATCAATAAAGGAAGGGTAGAAATATTGGTTGCATGTGCTTCATCCCTTGTTCGCATGGTACTAGGGTTGCACTTGTTTCTTCTAGACATGTCGAGCATATGGCAGGTGACTTTCGGCAATACCGGGCTACGAGAGCTCAGAGCAGTCTCCTGTTGAGCAGACGAAGCCTGACCTGTAGATGTGGCAGAACTGTTAACGAATAGAGCCTACAACTGCTTACTAGAAGCTCTTCACATGTTCAAATCGTCTGATCTATTGATAGGACGGTTTATCTATCCATGATTTATCTCGGTTAGTTACCGAGCAACGGTAAATAACCCGGGAATCAGGGGCTGATTGCCGCAACAAATTTAACGTCTGATGGGAATACCTTCGTGTGAATATCGAATCTGCTTCCGATCTGACCCTGACTTCTGATCCGAGCTGGCTTATAAACCAAGCCCAGCAAAGCGTCATTCGTGACAGCCCCCCCCTTTTCTCCGCTCGTCTTCCTTCACCAACCCAAACGACGAACAGATATGTTCTGGGACTATCGCAATCTCTCCGATACTGCCAGATGGTGGATATTCATCTCTACCGTCGTCGCAGCCAACGCTGCCGCCATCACCTTGTCCGCCATTACCTCCCACCTCGACCCCGACGGTTTAATTGCTACCACGCTCATTGCTTTGTCCTCGATCATCGTCCATATCCTCCAGGTCATGTCGACTTGTCCTCGCGATGGCGAATTTCCGCAAGTGCGGAAGGTTTTGATAGCCTTTCTCATCGCTGCATCCATCGCTCATGCCTTCTTCATCGTCTATCTCCGACTCGAGCATGACAAGCTCTACGATATGTTGTCGAAACTTGTCTGCACTTTCCATGGTTTCTCTGCCGAGGTACTCGTTTCCCCTTTACATGTATTGTTGAAATGACTGACGATGTTTGCAGAATATCACGAAGATTTGGTCATACTTTCACAAGGGTTGGACCGAACCATGGTGCACCCAAAGCCTTCTCCTGTACTTCGTCATGGCAGTACAGCTTGGCCTTTTTGGCGCCGGCACCTGGGCTCTGTTCACCCGCGACCTCCAAGTCGTTTGGTGCATTTGCGCCTTTCCACTCTGGATCGTCTTTATCATATTCGCCAGCGCATTTTGGACTTTTACACCGGGTTCAAAAAACGCTTGGACCCGAGAAGAACGACGACCTAAAGAAACAGGTGGGCTGGCTGACCGGTTGGTTGTTTATCGCTGCTTTGACATCCACGGTTCTACCATGCCTACCCCCGTTGTGGCATTGGAGGCTCTTCTTCTTCCTGGAATATGCATTCCTCGAGTGCATGACCTCGTGGGGTTTCCTCTCGCCATTCGTCAACGACATCCGCGACATTCTTAAGGATTTTCGACGCCGAGTGGGGATTAGACTCGGTAAAAACCTTCCAGATGTGGAATCGGTGTCAACGACCGTAAGGTTTAACAATGGGTACGACTGTTACTACTCGATATCGATCATTGTTTTTTGAACTGTTTCGCAGAACTACAAATCATGGAAGCACTTCGAAGGTTGATTTTGGCCAAAGTTTCGAGTTGGATACGTACGTTTCATATCTCTCCTGACGTTTATGATTCTTACCGCCACATCCACCTGTGCCAGGATCAGCCGACACTCGGGAGCTAAGGAACTGCCGCCTTTGCCGATTGTAAATCACGGTCCGAAGAATTCTATGTAATTTTTAAACCTCAGTATACGTTTTCGATACTAATGCCTTGTGTAGAACCGTAATCGCAATCCAAGATGCGATGTACATCAGTGGTGAAGAGGGAACAAGCCCGTACGTTTTGCATACTGTGGTCCGATTGCCAACTTACCTTATACGTAGAGCCGATATTCGGTTGAATTCTCTTTCACCGTTACCCTACAGTCAATCAGACCAGACCATGTATGTTTTGTGACTCGCTTAACAGTTTCTGTTCTGACTGCCTATTAGGACGGCCATCGACGACACAGATGACTGCGAGGACTACAAAGAGCCTATTGCACTCTAACGTCTTAACACATTCGAAATACGAGTTGCAATCGGCTACATCACATGTGGCGCAAGGTTTTTCTTCTTCCACTTCTCTTCGGAGACTATTCTGGTACAATTGTGTACAAGTATACCTCCTTTTATCGAGTCAACTCTTTCCGGAGATAACCTCTACCTCGTACTAGGCAATTATAGTGAATGCGACTGAGGTCCTCTACGCACATTCTTTATCTTCTTTACATTTCACTTTTCGTACTTGGACTTTTCGTTATCGAAGTAACGTCTCAGCCTATACAAGATTTCGGTATGAGACATCTACTTGTACGTATATAGAGTTCGCTTTGTCGATATTTTCAACCAGCTTCCTCTTGCACCGAAATTGATTACGTGTCCGATGCCGACGCATAGTAAGTTCTGCCAGTCTTAAAATCCTCTCCTGTTTCTAATATACTCGCTTCAGGTCAGCATGCTTACGTCGAACTTATCCATAGTATAGATTGTGTTCCGATTAGGGGACTTTATAAAAGCACGAGGAATTAAGGGCGAAGGCAGAGACGCTAGGCTTGAGTAACCTATACTAGTTTAATTTCAGTTGTAGACCAGTTAAGCAAATGCTACTTGGTCGTAATAAAGACTTTGCAACTAAGTGTACTTGAGATGAACTCGTCCATACCATAAACTTCGACGATCCAAGCCAGGACTAGTCCCGTACGTGTAGGACTACTTAAGCTGAGTACAACAAACTTGACTGGAATCTACAGCGATGCTAATTAACTTCGTATAAGTGCAATAGCAATTGCTCTAAAGTTGATCCTGCGTAAAAATGCCCCCAAGACTATAGATATATGCTAACAGCGCGTTCATCAACCAACGGTGTGCACACCTCTTCGAATCCCAGTCACTCGAAAGCACGAGTAGACTCTTTCCCAAGCTAATCGCATGAGATTCAGCGAAGTGGTTTCACCTATAGCAGCTACTTCTCGAACTTCAATATGACGTATCTTGGCTGTTTGAAAGTTCTAGCAGTGCCAAAGCCGCATGACATGTCTCCCGAGTGCTGGGTTCCGTGTCTTTCTCAGACACCAACTCCATTCGGTCTAGATCTACTACGAGCTCCGGATCAACAAAATGTTGGTCGATGTTCGATGCTGGTTCAGGAGAAGCGGATGGTGTGCCGATAGTGGAAGACGCAGAGCTGGTCGATGAGCTTCCATCCGAAAGATACGGAGGAGCAATGTCTATTGAAGACGATGCGGAGGTCGTAGTCGGGGAAGGACTAGCCCCTGAAACAAAGAATCAGTACTAAGATGAGGTAAAAGTCAAACCAAAACCTAATTTACCGAAGAGACCGTTCTGCTCAACAAAAACAAACTCCCCAGGTCGGGCTATGCGTCGAACAGTCCCACATCTCCGCTTGCGTGGCTTTTCCTCGTTCTCCTCCAGTCTATCTTCCTCCGCCTTTTCCGGACAGGAGCGACGACGCTTGACACCTGTTTTTGGTTTAACAGGTGTCCAGCAATGTACGTCCTGGAAGTGGAAATCACGATTCTCGAAGGTCTTGAACGAATCAGAGCATCTTGGATGTGGGCAGGTGGGAACTTTGCAGTTAGTCGATTCGGCGAGATGATTGTCGACGATATGGGACTGCCACGAGGCTTTATCGAGGAACTGCTGCATCCGAACAGTAGAAGAAAGATCCTCGTTGCCAATGCACCAGAAGCAGAGACCAGGTGCGGCGAGAGTTTTGGCGTAGATGAGGGGATCGCACTGATAGGGAAGAGTGTCGAGGTCCGCCAGGTGACCCGCAGTGGCTCTTCCAGTCATCCAGGCTCGTGAACCACTGGCCTTCAGGGCACAAGAAGCAGAATTCTGCGAAAGAAGTAGAAGAACGACCTGAGCGCTTGGATTTGAGATGCGCTTTGTGGCAACCATATATGTGCCTCCATTGTATGTGTGCCGGGACACTGCTCGAAGATCGACGTCAGAAAGTTCCTTGAGAAGCAAAAGTAGAATGAACGTACTCTTTCGGGACTGCGCAATGGCAATTTCCTAGCCCTAATTCAGACCGAGCATCGACCTCGTAATCCGACCGATAGAGCTCGATGAGATCATTCAAAACAGCCCTTCCAACCTTGCTCCGGATGGTATCGACCTTGAACAGCAATGTTGAAAGACGTTTGCGAATGGACATGACATGTTCGATGCGAGAGAAAGGCATGCGGTAGTGACCTGGATTCTCGGTCTTGGCGGCTCGGAAAGGGTTCTCCTTCTGTTCTTCCCGGTACTTCTTGAGGGCATTGAGCTTGAGGGTCCTCAAACGACCAAGGATCTCTGATCGTTTCTTCTTGACGACATCGTCATCATCGGAGTCGGGGAGATTCTCCAACTCGAGAAGGATATCTAGGGACTCTTCGCTGGTCATCACCTTTTCCACCTCAGCCGCCGGTAGAGTCTGTGCGAGCTCTGGATTGTGATTCATTTTGAGGAAACGGAGAAGTTGGAAGAGGAGCTTTCGAGGAGTGTCACCGGCGAATAAAGCCTGACCATCAGTTCCTAGGTTGGTTGGAGCATAGTAGCGGTCGTAGGTGGTGTCATTCGCATGCCCGCCCTGTCTTCTACGCTGAGATGCGCTACCATCCTCGTCTAGGTGAAAGATAATGAGGCTGAAACCGTGCAGTGTGATAAATGGCAACTTACCAGTCGCACGAAGGCCCTCGGCTCGTAAGTCATGATTTGTGAGAGACGGAAATCCAGCTCGGATGCCAGCATCACGAAGACGCGCGCAGTATGTACGAGCGGACCAGATATGACCATCTCCTCGTTCGTAAACCGGTTTGTTGAAAAAGCTTTTGTGCCAGTGGATTCGAACAATCCCTTCTGCAGGTGGCAAAACGTCAAGAAGTTCATCTGCCGTTTTGAAGTCTCAGAATGTACCCTTCGCTAGGAGAATGGCCACTCGTGTAAGCAGAGGGTTACACATAAGGGGATGTTTGCCTGAGCCCTCATGTAATAAGTGTTCAGGACTGTAGAATCACCGTAAGTATGCGTCAACAAGTTAAACCTTTTAAAGGCTTACTTTCTCCAAGGGGTGGCGGTCATACCTTTCGTATCTTTCCTAACCTCCATAGCAAACTCGGGATTGCCCTCTTCGTTGCGAAAGACGACGAATTCTACGTCCTGTTGACCTTAAAGTCAGTTACGAAATACATTAAACAGGGCCTTCGGAGCAAACTGACCTTGTAGTGCAGGCCTCGGCCACTCCCTTCACGAACAGTCGACTCAATATACTCGCCAACACGAGCAGAGGTAAAGGCGTTGAGCATAATCCCATCCCATAGATCAAGACGATCTTTCGGGCTGCCATACTTATGCCAGTCGTGCCCCCATAAATGCGCTCCGAGGATAAGGAAATGAGACATGGTGCCGAACTTCCTTGTACGCTTTCGGAATGGCGGTTCCAACTGTTTCTGGAGGTCATCCTTAATGAACTGCAAACCGGGAAGTTTAAAATTCAACTAGGAGAGATCATACAAGATCTCACATTCGTAGTGGACTCTATGATGGCGCGATCGACTGGCTCTTCTTCCTGCTCCATACCAGCCGTGGTATTCTTCCAATACTGGCGAACTGTACTTAGACAAGCATCGGGGTCGCCATATCTGCCATCGATGGCATTTGCGACCATCAAAATGAATTTTTTGGGCGTTTCAAAGTTGTTAAGCTTAGCGCCAGGGTTGCGCTTCTCATAGCTGCCGATTATGGTGAGCATGACGGAGCTGAGCTAATAAGCGATGATATATTTATTAACTTACGTCCTCCAGAGTCCTACTGCACGCGTATAGTTTCTTTTGGTCCCAGATGAGAGAGGCGCCCTGGCCAGTTTAGGTCGCGGGAGGGGGAAGTGTAGAGCGTCGAGCAAGAATAAGGCCTCTTATCTTATATAGAACCACCAGCATAGCCCCTCCTCGACTCTAACGGGCATATCGAAATATGAACTTTAGAAAAACAGAGCTCATCGACTTCGTGGTGACCCCTTGGAATCGTCACATTCATGCTGTGACCTCCGGACATCAAGATCACGTCGGACCAAATATAGCAAGACTCACTCCCGGATTAGATTAGATCGGCACTTATTTATAGCGGTGGCTTCGACTGAAGTGGACGGAAAATATTCTGCGACCGTTTATTAGAGTATTATTCCAGACTTAGGATGATTTTCCCTATCACATAATTTATCACTGATCTGCTGAGAACATCTAGTACTAAGTGCTGGAATGGCTACTGTTTATCCTGGGCTGTTCACACATACATTCATTTACCAATGTGGTTACACAGCCTTTTTAAAAAATCAACAATTTATTACATGGGGCTTGCTGGCAGCCCGTGGTTAGCCTGCGGTTACACTTGAATACGTCAACTAATAATGGTAATAAATCAGTTATAAGAGTTTCCCAGGAATGTATATATCCAATCAACAACCCCCCGTGTGAAAGCTGACTGCTCAAAAATCATCGTTCTACTCTTGCCAATGTCACTTACAATACTTTTTTCTGTTTATCAAGCATAACACGGGGCAGAGCAGGATATGATGACCACCAGAAGCAACGGGAAAGATGTGAACAAGCGCAAGATAGTATGGACACGGCTGATCACCCAATACCTAGATACGTGATCCATACATGCATGTAGCTTGACAATTGACTCGGGTAGCAACCCTTTCGTTCTAGTCTAGTCCATCTGCCCTCGCAAACAATTGAATGGATTCCCTAAGGCGTGGGCTTTACTAGACTGAGCAGAGCGCACTATGAAAATGACCATCAGGCTGAATAAAAAATGGCCCCGAAGTATTGAAACTCACGATCCAGCTCCCACGTCCAAGCGGACCTGTCTTGTCCGATCAGGTATGAGTAGGACTATGAGTGTAGTTTCAACTTCAAGCAGTCTCAAGAATCAATGTTGAGTACTTTCGCTACGCTTTCTGCCCTGTATCGGAGTTCTTCATAGTCGACCGAAACGGCTGTTCATCATACATTGAGACTGCGTAACGAAAATGAGCACCGTCAATCTCGACTCACGATCGTCTAAAATAACCTTTTGAAAAAAAAGGTCAGTCGTCCATACTCCCCTATCAAAGCACTGCGCATACATGTGCAACCTAGTGCGAATTAAGGTCAATTTATAACGAGACCTATGCTTTCAAGCTCACTTGTATTTTCTCATCTCCAAACTCTCTGCAGAGAGCTTGTGACAGAAACCTTGGGATGCATTGAAGCGAAGAAATGGGACAAGTAACAGCATTCGCCTCCAGTTTCCCAGATTTGCCTGTAAATATCAAGGTTCCATATTTACGAGACCCGCGCTGGAGGCTTGTGTTCCCTTTAAGGGCAAGTATGGCTTTCCTTGCAAAGGAAATAGCAGTTGAGACATCGACTTCCTCAGGTACAACGTCCATAAATTTCTTTGGCTCGAAATGTCGGGAATTCCAAATGCTAGCTCTGATCTCGTATAATGGACTATGAAATCTCTTCCTGACAGATTCCCATGCCTCTGTCATCGCTTGTGCAGTGTTAGATTGCAATTTGAATGTGGCAAGCTGGAGGTAATGTGTTGACATTGGAATATCAAGCGACTAGGCGAGGCTTACCTCAAAACCCTGCATCGAGCTGTGCTCCTTTTGTAATTGCATCAAGGTATCTCCATGATTGTCCAGGATGGCGACCGCATATCCCTCTTTGACGAACAGACGGCTGCAAGATCAAGTTTATATCGAATTCAAAGCGACTATTAATCAGTTTTCTGAATTAATTCACCGAACGCAAAGACAACGTACCTTACGGACATTCCAACTCCAATGTCATTGCTGATACCTGACAGACAGAAAACCTTAGAAAAAAAACCAGCTCGAAAATATCACATGCCTGCAATGACCAGAACCTTTTTGACTGTCACAAATTTTTTTACTTGTTAAGGTGCGCAAACCGTTACCTCCATGTCTACGCTCACCTTCTGGCAAAGTCAAGTGTTGATATATTCCAGGACCAGGGATGTCATATACTGTTTTATGATCAGACTGCGTTACTTCAATGCGCTCACGTTTAACTTGCCTTCACCAAAGATCCACAACTGGTTGAGCCCCTCCCAATGGCCCCAAATTTCAATGTCTGGTCCTTTTCCATGATTTGATAAATCGAGGTTCTTCTTGACATTCGGGGTGAAGATCCTAGAGATATAGTGAATGATTGCTCAACCACACTGAAAACTTGGCAAACTGAGATACCTGAAGTGCTGGTTGCTCTTCTCGTCCCGCTGGATATACCAGATGGATTTGTCCTTGACAGCAACGACTTTGGCTCCATTAGATGTGCTCCTATCCTCTACGCCAACATACAATCCGGTCTCAAGGCCCCTAAGGGTCCATCCATCATGATCCCTTTCGAGCTTCCACTGGGATTTTATCTGGTATCAGAGACACCAATTTGAGTACCTAGGATGATGATCTCTCACTTTCTGATTCATACCTCCATGATTAGGATACCCGACAACTAGAATCAAGGCTGTCAGACGAAGACAAGGTAGACCTCTTATGTTACGTAGTCTGCCGATTTCTCTTGTCTGTCAGGCTGAACACCTGGGATGTATTCCCGACACATGTAATCTTGTAAATACTACCTGACTGGATATCTGAGACTCCCATACTATTCAGGAAAAGGAGAAAGAGACTGGGATAAATGACTGGACAGTGAGGCCACTACTTAGGGACTAGGCAGAAATCACGTTTTTGTCCAATAAACTCGGCTTCTTCTGATGTTCTAGAACGTCAAAACAAGAATAGTATCCGTGGAGATAAGACATTATGAAGTACTGAGGACACAAGGTTATCGCCATAGGTATCAGGTGGGTGTCGTGAGTAGTGTCATCCATGTGGTCCGCACTCTAAAGAGTCGGATAGCATTACCGGATAATCTATACATATATATGGTTTACTAACTATTCGACCCAAATGAGGATTCTCGTGATCAGACGGGCCAAGTGCATCTCGGCGGTTGTCATAGACCTGCAAAATGATCTACAATATATTCTAGATCGCGTTAAGAACAGTATTTGGCGCCACAGGATTCCGTACCTATCAACAAGATTCATACTAAGGCATTTATAAGAGATAAGGCTTAGCGAGCTCAAATGGATAAACCGAAATTTTCCTTGCCAGCACGAAGTGGTAACAACTAGATTATATGGTCAATAAGAGTGACTTTGACATGCTCTACTGTTTCCTGTCAATAAGTATGAGATAAGTACAGATAGGCAGTGGTGCACTGGGATATCAGTCTCAGAAAACCTTTCCCATCATTCTCGCAACATATCTGGCCAGAATTTGAGTTTCATTTCACTGGACACCTCAGCCGATGCCAATGTGTGTTCATGTATGTAAGCAAGATCAAGGAATGAAGGAGATCGCCTAGCAAACAGTCCTTCTAGCAAATGTTGCCTTGTTAATTTATTTTACTGCTAATGTAGCACAAAAGGTACATCAGTTATTCGACAAATGTCTGTTATCTCTAATCACCTGGTACGTCATTTTCTGCGTATCCATGGGGGGGGGAAGAAAGAAGTTTGATATCATTGCAATGTTGCGAACTCTCTTAGGCTAATCAACCTACCTTCTCAGATAATTAAACAGGTCATTCCCTTGGGGTACGGTCCGGTGAAGCAGAATGAGGGCACACCACACACGAGTCAATTGGGTCGATTAATCGGGTAAATTAGCTCAGAATATCTTGTGGATATGTCCGCGGCTGGTGGGTCGGCGGCCTCTTTCACATCAGCGCATCATTCGTGTATCTATTTATATCTTCGTTCCTCGGAAATGCTGGGCACACATACCAAGAACATTTCACATTCCATTTCATTTCATATTTATCACCACCGGAGTGGTCGTTATTGATTTGTCATGTAAATATTGTGTAATAATTCCACCACAGTCGTCTACCACTCAGTTACCACTTGGTTTCTTGGTGACTTCCACTTGCTTCAAAAAGGTCCACTGTTAAATTTCAGGGTATTCAAGAACTAGACATCTCCCGATATATTTTCCACGTCACTCTGTCCTGCATTTGAGTTCTTTGTTCTCTTGCTGGGTCCTATTCCCGAAACCAAGCTAGTGTGAATCTCAAAAGAATAAACATCAAGAGAATCACTTGCTTCTAGGCTTATCATCACAGTTCTTCTATTATTTATCTCGTTGTCCCTGCCAAAAGGCTTATTTTTTCTCTCGCTAGAACCGCTACGGTTTCAACGATAATCTCTCGTTCAAATATCACCATATTTGCAGATGTTGGATAAGCATTCCCAAAAGGCATAAATCATTCAATTCATTCCAGACCTAGACATCAAAATCAAGCTGCAAATTCCTTTTGTTGCATAGTGAAGTTAGGCCCTTGGAATCCAAGGTATCTTCTATCCAAATCTACAACGCATGAAACTGTATACATCATACTTTTTGAAGAATCATTAAAAAGTAAACCAACAGCCAAAGGTCATGAAAATCGGTCACGGGTAGATGGAAGTAGGAGGTACAGGATAAATGTTCTATGGATACGAAACAAACCCAGGGTGAGAGTTATCTTCCGGATAACTGTTAAACAGATATGCAATGCAAGAGGCAAGGAAGCACCCCAAAGCACGAACTCGGCAGAAACAAGGGGGGATGGGGACATCAGAAAAGAGGGTGAACGAGTCCGCCAACTACCTAATGTGATTAATGTGATAAAATTCCGCGAGGCAAGAAAAAAGAAATTAGTGGAACCACGCATGCCAGTCGTGGAAGCCCCACATCATGCACAACATCCGATCCATTATCAAGTCCCATTTACACAAGCCCTTTCACCAACAACCCCTCCAACCGACAATATTCTGGTACAATGGAGGCGTAAGTCAAGAACGCATCGCTATCCGGCTCTGCCACTTTGGCCCAACCAATCTGCGCTTCCCCATCTGAAGTGGGTAATGCCACAACTGGCGTCAGCGGTGTTGGATTCACGGTCGCACTAGAACCAGCACCAGCAACAGAATTCGAACCGATGATTGGACCAGTAAAAATCCCGCCACCGGGTGTAGTTTGTTCATTCAACGTAATACCACTTCCCGTGCCTGGACTAAGACTAATCCCAAGGCCCGACATACTCATACTTAATGAGCTTACGTCCGGAGTCGTATACGCTGTGGATGCACCACAAGCATGTAGCGAACTCGTGCTGGAAGAGAGGGTATCGATTGTGGATCCGGTTTGCGTCCTTATTCTTCTGGTCAAAGTATCGTACAACGGAGACAAGGTGGACCCAACTGCCGGTTCGAAGCCTTGTGGCGAATGCACTCCTATAACTGTTGGATCATGCTGCAAACCTGTTCCCATGATGTCGAACGGTATGTTATCATTGCTCGTTGGGGACGTAGGTCCACGGTCTAGATCTTCTTCATCCACTTCAATCAAAGCAACTCCAACACCAGAACGAGAACCGAAAGGCGTGCTCGTACCACTATTCGCTCCACTACTCGGACCACCACCTCCAGGACCGCTGCCGACAGTCAATGTAGCACCACCGACAGCTGCACCAAGTATATGCGTTCCACCCCCGCTCATCGTAGATGTCGACGTCGCTAGACCGGCAGGTACAGGGCCTACATGAGTACGCAGAGGCACACCGCCGGTCGCAACCCAACGTTTCTGCAATAACCTTCTCATCTCATCTTCGAAAACTCCAAGACCTCTTCCTGTAGCACCTACAGCACCAGAAGACAAACTACCACTAGCCCATTCACGACTCCAAATCCATCTAGCAACATATGCCCCTCCGAGGGCTGCGCGACCGGGAAAACCAGTCACAGGTGTATTTCTATGGGGTATGACTTGCGCAGAGTCGACTTGAGTGCTAGGAACGTATACCGGGGCATTGAATACATCTCCCACAAGATTGGATATAGATGGAAAATTTGCCGCTGCTCCAGTAGAAATGATGCGCGATGGTAAAGGGGTATGATCGTACGGATCAAAATTAATTCCAAGTGCCGAATTCGCAGCAGCTGTACTTGGATTCACCGGAGGCGCCTGAGCAGCGTTGACTGAAGATAATGGTGTCGCAGTTCTGACAATGAACGGCGGTGGTGTGCCGGTAGTGACGTTGACACGTCGTTGGGATGTGGATCCAAGAACACCTGTCCCTAGCATTCTGGACCACTTGACACGGAAGGAGAGAACTTGAGATTCAATGAGACACCGTGGGTTGGCTCGTAGGTCACGGAATTCATTGACTTTAATCCCAGTTTCAAAACGGAAGATGCCTTTCACGTGCGAATAAGGATAGGCATCAGCTTGAAGGTGCCAGAAGGAGAAAAGTTTGTCATCGAGGCTGAATGATAATCAAGATAGGGTGAAGAGAAAGAAAACAAGTGGAGATACGCGCGACGGGAAATGCAGGAGCATCGCGGAGTTCAGATAAGACCAAGCCATGATCAAGATTTTAGATGAAGCAAGGAAGGTGTATGTGTCAACGAACGTACGGAACAAAAAATCATGATTGGAATGTAGATGATGACACAAGGATCAGTAAATTGCAAATTTGCTTGTGGATCGCACACACCCGATAGATCCACCAGGAGGAACGATGGCGACCAAACGATCAAACGCGCTCCAGCTTTTGGTATACATATCACGGACCAATGCTCGTGGAACATCAGAATTCCTGATTTGAAGAGAGGTCAAATTTCAGATCCTTTTGGGCTTCCAAATGAGGTGCATTATAGGGAATGACACCAACCTGTTGCAGAGGACAGCGATGTACCTCTTTTTTTCTCCTGAATCCTGAGCAGGATGAGGGAATAAATTATACAAACGTGTAGGAATATAGTGTTGTGCAGGAGTAAGTAACATGTCCATTGGACCGAAAGATAGTATTGCGTCATTGGGAGAGGGGCAGAGAGAAAGATACGCGGCTAGATAATCTGATGTGAATGGGGCCACGAGGGTATCTGACATTGATTCGATTACGGATCAGACTGTTGGTGGAGAAGACAATGTCATACCAGGATCAAAACGATATCGCTCCACAAGGTATCTGGAAATATTCCCTGCGCGTCGTCCACCACCAGTGGTATCAACGTCACCCAACCATCCTCGTACGCGTCTCCCCTCTTCCCTGCTTCCACCAACAATATCCAGAGCGTCTTCGTCCCAGTGACTTTGTGCCCCTGACGTGTTTGAATGCACCCACATGCCAGTTGCACAAGCCTCTGCTTCACCCATGGGAATCCATTTCCCAACAAGGAGACTACATAGAAATGCACTGGCAAGTTGTACTCTGCCTGTGCGTGTCCAGACTTCGTGCTGCAAGGTCTCTCTTACACGCAAAAGCTGCGCAGCGACCATAGAAGGTGTCGCCGCCGTACCCACCCGGGCTGCCATACACTCTGCTCCTCCAAGAAGATCTTCAATGATGAGGGCTTGGGAATGTGATGCGGTATCTTGAGAAATTGGGGTATTAGGAAGGGAAAACGTGTGCTTTGAAAAATGTGACTGAAATGGGAGACTAGGGTCGAGAGATGATAGAGAGGGAACTGTGGTCGATTTCCACCAGACCAGAGCATGGTGTGCTGCGCCACCAATGGACTTTATCCTGGATAGATCGTGATTCCTCAATAATTTCTGGAGGAGGATATCTGGTGTCACGTGCAAGGAAGGCGGAAGAAATAAATAACAATCCAAGACCAGATTTCAAAAGCAAGCATGGACTCACCAAGGCCCTTAATCCACATTTCCACGGGCGCTGTGTACGCATCACCTGGGGTTGTAAAAATCCCGCCCTGGGTTCTAATATCAAGTATAGATCGGATTAGGGCGCCCGGTAATCCAGATAATAGGCACGGAAAACGCACTGGTACTCAGGAAGCTCTGTGTCAAAATCCACGCACTCTACTCCGACGAGCTCGAGACTCTCATCCACGATTGAGGCGCGAAACTGGTCTGTCGAAAGCTCAATGCCCAGGAAGAGGGCTGGCCCGGTCTTCGGGGCTGGCATGGGGTCTGTGAGTGGATTCTGGGAGAGAAAAGAGGT
>Ga0153976_1000096_pt1 | contig 25227 bp, 28 predicted proteins | sample TSGA060MetaG_FD_104717 | JGI IMG/M metagenome (GOLD analysis project Ga0153976, IMG submission 104717) | Attine ant fungus gardens microbial communities from Georgia, USA - TSGA060 MetaG | ecosystem: Host-associated > Fungi > Mycelium > Unclassified | place: USA: Georgia, Yuchi Wildlife... | reverse complement strand
GAGAAACCAGGCCCAGGTCTACTTTCCAATGACACCCCTCTAAACTCTCGTCCTTCCCTGCATCGAAGTGCGCATCCGCCCACCCATCTCATTCCAATGCGCGTCTCATCGTCCACTTCCTCTTCGTCCTCCTTATCTTCACAAACTCTCCCACAATCGCAGCGGTACGTTCGTCCGCGCGGCCTGCGGATATGGAACCTCTTCAAACAATGGCTGCCTATCTTGGCCTACGGTGCAACCAGCCTTGGTTTCGTCCTAGCCATCGCATTCTGGAAGACTGAAGTTTTTGATGGTGAGCAATCGTCTCCTGTCTATTTTGCGTTCTCTCGATACCCTATTTGGTCACTGAGTTTCCTGCTGCTGAGGAATACTGCAGTTTCGTATACACGCAATGCTTTACGATTCTATACTTCACTACTGACAATACTTCCCGACAGGTCTTGACCACCTTTCACACTGGTTGCGAAACGATGAACAGTTTGGCTACGCGGTGTTATTCTGCCTCATCTTTGTAACGACATTCCGTATGTCCCGTCCTTAATTTATTTTTGGTCATATCAGTATATTCACGTTCTGCCCCTCGTACGCTCCTGTCTACCTCAATGTTCTCACGTTCAAATAGCTCCTCTCCCACTGTATTCCACGCTGATCACATTATCGGGATACACATTTGGGCCGTGGATCGGCGCTGTCATCTCATACTGCGCTGCACTATCCGGTGCTGTCGTCGTGTTCTGGCTGTCACGGACGTTCTTGCGCGAACCGATCGCTCGCTGGCTTACATCGACACGTGGTTTAAGCCGCGCTGTCCGAGCAGTCGAACGCAGGCCACAGTTATTGTTCTTCGTCAGACTCGCTCCTTACCCGTACAATGTGCTCAACGCTCTCCTTGCGGCCACGCCAACGCTCACCATGCGGACCTATGTCATTTGCACTGGCTTGTCCCTTTTCAAAGTAATCGTGCATACCAGTATTGGTGCAGGAATTCGCTCGTTCAGTGCCAAAAAGGAAGGCGATCTTCAGGAAGAAGAAGATGATACCTGGAGTAAAGTGTGGACCATCGGCGGAATTCTTTTATGCATCGCATTGTTCGTCTACCTTAGCTGGGTAGCCCGCCGAGCCGTGGACGATGAACTAGATGACGAGTTACCCGGAAGTGTAGCGGAAGAAAGGGTGGCGTTCTTGGTCGCAGGATCACCTGTCGAGGATGAAGATACGGGATCTGGAACACTAGGAATGCCGCTGACCTCGCGGAACAACATGACGGAGGCTGAACTGGCTCCCCACGAACTTGTTTCACCCAGGCGCATTTTGTCAGGCGCTGGCGCAGTCTAGACGCTGCATTTCTCACTTAATTGGACTCATACCGAGCCTAGATTGTATATTACCCGTTAGCACAGGATTGATCAACAACCACAATTTGTATGTATGTAACTTTATTTTTTTCCTCCCTTTAGTACGTTTGGATATCTATCTCCTATTCGCCTTACCATGCAGTATCCGTCGTTCTTTTCTATCTTTCTACATAGTATCGCAATGCACTGTCCATTTTTGCGAGCACCAAGGAAATATGCATGCGATGCCAATCTGGGATGACACTGCCAATTATACTTTGAACCAGATTCATTTATAAGAGAGGCTCGATGTCGATCGCACAGGTCAACGTAAAGGCTGACCCGGGAGCTGTGTACCAATTCAATAGAACTGCCCTGGCCTGACGCCCACCCTGCAGCAAAACGGCGTACGGCACTAAGTCCTGTCACAGGGTCAACCCCCTCTTTCCTGCTGTGCACGATCATTTAACGAGGGCACTCCACCATATCACGAAGGAAAATCCGCAAAGAAAGAAAAGAAAACATGTGAACAGCACTTTTACAATGAGCCGCAACAAAAAGCGTAGTTGTGACACAGCCACCTAGGAGTTGTCGAGTAGGCTACAGTGTAAACATAGTACCTACATAGCGCCCGTCCCCCCGCCCGCCCCCTTTTTTTCTTATTTCGAAATTCGCGTGATATTTTTATACGATTTCTTTTGGGTGGCAAAGTAAAACCCGAGCAACACAAAGGACGAACGAGATAATTCACATTTTACGTTACCACGACTTGTTTTTAGGTCCGATCAGAATTCTGTGAATCGGTCTGATCAGATCAAGATTCAACAAAACAAACCCTCGATCTGGTGGTAAACCCCCCGGAACGCCGTATCTTGTTTATCTTTTGGGTTTTTTTCAGAAATAATTTGTTTTTAGATTTGACAGAGAAATCCGGAGAACTTGTTGAATTCAGCAATGTGGTTCTGATAACCCGGAGACCTAGGAATGGGTGGTAGAATTCATTATAGTGGACCGTTGGCTCGTATCGGAATAAAGATACAGATCAAATTGAACGCGTGCTCGACATTGCGACATACTTACGAGTAGTACTGTGGCGACCGCTTTGCAACTTCCAACAATCGGGCAAACAAATTGTATTGCAGATACTGACGCTAAAAAAAATGCAGACAGGGATATCAATGAACGGGGGTAACTGTATACGGGGTAACCGTATTCACACTAGGCCAAAGTCGATATAGAGAGCGGTGAAAAGGTATCGAAGTGAGTGATGATGGGGTTGTACAAATGAGGCGCAGCGAAGTATACACGTTTGAACTAATGAGAGAGCACATGCAGACGCAGCCGGTCGTTTTGTTCATGAAGGGGATCTTCCAATTTCGTTCAGCTTCTTTTGGAAGAAACCGGCAAATTCGAGGCAAAGAAAGGAAGGTGGATCGTAAAGGCAAACACAAAGCAACCGATTGTTCAAAGATGAAAAAAGAAAGACCAAGGAATGGAATAGCAAAGCAAGCAACGCGCTCCGAGAAACCAGTCTAGTTCCTCCACAGAAACGGAGCATCTAAAGATCGCTCACAGTTTTGGTATATTGAGGAGGAAGGTTCTCGTTCAGAGCAATAAACCCAAAGTCAGGCGAGACTGGACCCATCAAGAGACTGGCAGTCAGTAAGCCAGGCCGTGAGACATCGGGGGGCGCAAGGGGTAGTCGCGCGACTCACAGCGATTAATGTCGGCTTCCCCTGCCCCGTATGCGTCCCCGAGCGGCGGCGTGTTTGCTTGAGAGGATGACGTGTGGGAAGCCGCACTGATCGACGACGTGCTTGTGGAAGGGCGCGCCCCAGACTGGGCATGATGGCCCCAAGCACTGCGCCCATCCATCGAGTCGATGGATGTTGCGCTGCCAACAGCAGAATATGCAAACTCAGCGTGCCCAGCAGGGAAGCCATAGGAGTCCACGGACGGCAGCTGAATCATGCTGCGTACCCGTGGCATGGTTCCGTCATCAACGGGATGAGGTGACGTCGATGGTCTCTCGGAGGAAGGGTGCTCTCCGTAAGGAGATGGGTATGGGCTCATAGCTTGACTGTGACGACGGGGACGGCGAATGCTCAGCGTCGACGGGCCATACGGCTGCTTCGAAGACGAAGGAGGGCGAGACAACGAAGGCGAAATGGGGCGATGGTGACTCGAGCCCGGACGCGAGTAATCAGCTTGGTGATAACTATGATGCGACGGCGAGTCCTCGTAAGGCAGAGATGACACGGACGAAATTGAGTATCCCGTCGTTGGGCGGCTATCCGGGGATAGCGAGGGCGGACTGTTGTCACTGTGCATCGAAACACCAGAGTAAGCGGACGAGTAAGAGGTGTTGATGGTCGGTGTTGGGCGCGGACCATAACTGTTATTACTCGGTGGGTTCAACAATGAAGACAAGCTTCCCGAGTGGTTCGACGTCGAGTTATTCTGAGAGTACTGCCAATTCTGGTCGGTATACGAATATTGGGAGGGAGCGACGAGCATATCCCTGTTGCTTGTATGAGGAGCGTGATGATAACCACTTCCTGGACCCATGGCACTAAACTGACTGGTGGGCGACTCTTCTGCGGGAGAGATCGGCTGCAAGTGAGACTGGTTGTACAAGGTGTGATGAGTAGGCTCGGAAGGGACAGTGAGAGGAGGCAAATTGCGAGGGTAAGACGTGTTCCAACTTGTGGCGCTCTGGTTTAAAGGAGTGAAGGAGCCCGGTGCAGAAAAACCACGAGCGCGACCACCGTTGGGCAAGACGCCCCGTGGACCGAGGGAAGAAGGCACGGTGAGAGGGACAGGACCATTGCCGATCGCGGTGCGAGGAGGGGGTATTGTGGGCGGCTCCTGGGTGTCCCGCTTCCTTGGCTTAGGAAGACGGGGAGGGACGCGGCGTTTGAAATTAGCCACGACCTCAGGGGGAGAGTGGCGATTGAGGGTGGGATGGGCTGGGTGTGCGGTATTGGTTAGTTATGGTTATAGTACCGACGCGTGGACTTACACCATGTACTTGCATCTGGGTCGTCAATAGCAGGGTCGACGTTGCGGAGGTTTACTTTGCGCATGAAGCCATAGATCTATTGTGGAAGTTAGTTAAATTTTGTATTCATTTCAGTTATGGATTTTGGCGTCGAGAGAAGGACGAGAAGCACGTACGTTTAGTTGCCGGGAGAAGCTAGCAAATCTCGATTGACGATAAATGCTTGGGAGGACATGGAGGGCTAATTGCTCTGGCCTTTCTACAATAATATGTTCACCTGCTGGATCCCAGCGGATCATGTGGTGGTTTTCTGGGCGCTCAAGAAGACTAACGCCACGCGTCGGTCAAGAAGCTCACAAAAAAAACAAAAAGTGGACGCGAGAAGACTCACGCGTAGAGTTTCGTGAGGAAGGTTGCTTGAGGCTTTGCCTCAGACTTTGGAGGAGGAGGCTGTTGCTGCTCATGAACTTTGAGAGATGCAGGAGGGCTGTCCTCTGTTGGAGAGCCATTGCTTGAACTAGAATGAGATGCTGATGGCTGTTGTGGGTATGTGGGACCAGTTGTATTTATCTGAGGATAATCAGAACGAGACCATTGATGTGCTCGTTGAGTTGGGTATTGAGAAGCGTATAAGTCCTGCATTGCTAGTCGTGGGCGTGATTGATGAGGAGGAGGGGGAGGAGGAGAAGAAGAAAGAAGAAAGAAGAAACTATGTAGTGTTGTCTAAAAAGAAGTGAAAGTGTAACGACGAGTGAACGACGTCGATCGATACTTTTTTTGAAGGAGAGACGGTTCTAGCTAAGTATAAAATGGATTTGGGCGGTGGAGAAGAACTACTAATCCACCGAAATCGTTCAACACCGAAATTAGGTTTTACGTCAACTACCAATGTCCAATTTTTGATACCGCACTTTCCTATTTCAGCACAACGTAATCAAGGGTAGCCGCGGCCGCGTCCGGAAATCACCTTCGGTAAATACTAAACAACACCATCAATTAACTCTCCTCGGCGCCGAGGTTGAACAAAACTGAACGATCTCAATTGAGTTCAGATTCAAATCTCTCTTTCTCTGCTCTTTCTCTCTCTAACAGACATGCGCTCACTCCTATGTTACAATGAAATCAACCATGAAAAATCAAAACATAATACATTTCATAAACGGCCGCCATATCAAAACAAAAAACAAACAACCTTGTTCGCGTGCCGTGCCCCACACCCTTGATGGTTCGCCGGCTCCCTTGGTTCACTTTGAGCGCTATCAGGGGTCCTCCATCTTATACTAAAAACGGGATGCCGCCAATAACTTTCTAACTATCTATGGACTTACCGCGACCAAAGTACTACTCCGACCCTTTTCGCGCTATCTTCCTTCTCCTCTTCAGCGCTCAGCGATCCTCCCGACATCCCATCCCATCCAAAGAAGCACTCCCTCTATCTCCTGGCCCCTGCTTACATATCACCATCATTCTGTCTTCGTGACAAGTCCACACTTGGATCGCCTCTACTCCGCTCTTCGTCCCGGCACCAACCACTTACTATAGCCATTTGGTTCACTACCTGTCACCACTTCCACGATATCTCATCAATGTGAATTTCCAATACTTTTCCCTGCATTTTCATAATCCAAATCCGCCGGCTGATGATCTCGACCTCGTCGATACTAAACCAAATACATATAAACATCTCTTTTGAATCCAGGGAAGCAATTACAAAAACTGATCAGTCTACCACTGTGATGATGATATGATTAAGTGGCTCTTGTCAATCTCACTATACTTGGAACTCGTCGAATAAAATCCTCATCACTCGCTCATATTTTCAATCTATATTTCCTATCTACCCCCGCGCTTCATCATTAGAATAATCATGTAGGTGGTCGGACATAGTAACACTAAAAGCGAGTGATAGATCGTTAGATTGTGCAGAGCAAGTCATAAGAACCAGCAAGCATGGTAAGGTGTGAAAAGATATGGATGTGCGGTGCAGAAATACAAGTGAACCAATTTCTTTTCCTGAGAAATAAGATGCAAAAACTATGCCAACAGAGCGTCAATGAAATCAATGAAGTAGATGAAGCAGCATACGGTAGCAAGGAACCTGCAAAACAAGATACAACGAAAGAATAAAGTATTATACCCAAATCATGATGCTTGATACACGGCGACCAAGCATCCTCAGACACCGTGTGTGGAATGGCCGTAATCAGCTTTCTCCGTCATAGTGTAGCGTGACGCTGTTGAATGCGCCAAACAGATCTCCATCAGATGGTACGTCCAAACCATCGTCGTACCCAGGGGTCCCAGGGCCAGCCGGAGCGCCCGCCCCTGCAACACCCCGGATCTGGTCTTCAAGATGAAGCGAGCGGGATTCCTTCAGATGACGGAAGTTCACCGCATCAAGCCCATTCGAGGATGATGGAACGATCTAAATGTCACAGGGACAGATAAGGAGCCAGTCAGTCAAAACGATCAACAAATTAACGAGATATCGTGGACTGATCCCACGTCATCACCACCGAAAGATAAAGATATCAAAACAAGACGCCATTAGCGCTCAACGACACATTTGTGTACATCACATCACAAGACATAGGAGCAGATCTGAAACTTACCGGTGGCCGTTGGTGACGCAACAAACCCCAGTTCATCTTAGCGAACCATTTGTGTTGTTTGACTTCGCTGGCTCCGCTCCTACTACCTAACCTAGTTCGTTCATCTTTGTCAAGCAACCGTATGACGATATCTTGACAAGCGCTGTACGGCAAGGCTTCCGTTAGGTCTACTCCCAAAGCCAATGAAATGAGGCCCACCTGGTAATTTTAGGTGTGTCGCGGAAATGAACTGGCAGAGACCGGATGTTGGTAAAAGTATCATTTCTCTCTTTTCCCTTGAAAGGCGTAGTCGCGAACTGCACAGACGTCGTGCGAAATCCGTTAAGCGCACGCCGAAGTTCGAACGTTGATCGTCAGTTATTTTTTCCCATCGCCAAAGCGGACCCAAACTCCGCCAGTGATCATGTCACTCACATTCATTTCGTATATCAAGATACCCAGCGTCCACCAATCTACCGCGGCAGTATGTCCCTGTGCTGCGATCACCTCAGGCGCAATGTACTCTAGATAACACATCGTAAGGGATCAAATTTATGCTCCTTGACAAGCAAAGTGAAGGCGCCTTACCCTCTGTACCGACAAATGAGTTCGTCCGAAAATTACCTGTGCATGACATCGTATCAATCATAGGAACCTAACATAGGTGGATTGTGTGAATTGTCATATGGACGCCCATGAATGATGGGAGAAAAAGTCTTACCCCGTTCGGCTCGAACTGGAGAATTGTCGCAGGGCGGCCCCCAGGATGCCCCGATTGCTTAGCGAGATCGAAATCCGACAACATAATATGACCCGAATGATGGAGAAGAATATCTGGACGAAGTGCCAGCAAGTACGGAAGAGGCAGTAAATGGAAGGTGAAAATGAAGTTTGGACAGCACGATGTGGCAATAGAGTTAAGCGTTTAGTGCACATTGGCAATCAGGGGGAAGAAGTAACCCACTTTCTGGCTTGAGATCGCGGTAAATAAAGCCATTCAAGTGCAGGTACTCCAGAGCCGCCACGACCTCAGCCGCATAAAACCGTGAACCATCTTCCGGAAGGCATCTGCCCGGACGAGTCTGTAAAGCACGGAAGAACTCGCCACCCATGCAGTACTCCATGCAAAAATAAAGGTACTCGTCCGACTGGAACGAGTGATAAAGCGTTACGATGAATGGATGATTTGATGTGGCAAGGATTTCTTGCTCAGTCAAAGCACGCTTTATCTTTTTCCGTTCGATCATCTCTTTTTTTGAGAGAACTGCGAGAAGATGATCGAAGAAAGCTCGAGTGACATCAAATCATGAGCCCACCTTTCATGGCAAAGAGCTTGTCTGTCTTCTTTTCTCGCACGAGGTATACACGTCCAACGTCCCCTTTTCCAAGCATTTTGATCTTCAAGAAGCTCGACGGACCGACCTCCACCTGTAATTTACCCATCTTATTCAAGAAACTATACCCGAAGACAAGTTCTGTGACTCACCTGTCGAACTTTGATTGAATTACTAGAATATGTCCGTCTGAAAGCCATCTTTCCGGGGCCATCATGAGTCTCATTCACGATCCTTGTCTTTGACAGATGCGTGTTCCCAGCATACCGATCATGTCGATTGCCTCTCCCTATTGAGGAACCAGACGACAGAGTTTCTAACGAATCATCGCCAAGGTCTGAAGAAGTCGACTGTGCAGCAGGTACCGGAGGAACCATATCTGCAGGTGCCAACAGTCCATTCTTCGTAGGTGCCGATGACCGGGAACCTGAAGAAAAAAGATGTTTTGCGTTTGGTGCTGACGCGACGCGACGGATGAAGCGGGTGGCAGACGCGCCCATTGCGCGAGGAGACAAAATTCCGGGGCGACCCGAAGAAGCTGGCTGACCAGAGGTGAGTGTGAACGATTGCTGTGAGGCTGCAGCAGTGTGAACCTTTGTCGGTGTGTGTGGAGTGCGCCCTAACGTCATGCGGTGTTTCTCCGACTTTGTCCCGGAGAGACTTTGGGCATGTTGCGGTATAGCCATGCCGTTTGCTTCGACATTCAAGACCGATGATTGCTGCAAATGCTGTTGGTAGGAGAAGAATCAGGAATCAGGAACAAGGTACGGAGAAGAGTTCGTTGGAGCTCCCACGTTCGAGTCACTAGATTGGGTATTCGAGGAATTGTAAGAGGAGCGCTCGTCGATGGGATGAAAGGATCCCGGGGATAAGGACGGACTAGGCATTGCAGGAGGATGTCTGACTGTGTGAGGAATTGAGGAAACTGTACGGGGTGAGCAGTCGACGGCAAGTGTTGAACCATTAATCGTATTAGCGCGATACTTCTTGGATGAATTTGGCAGACGAAAGACAGATCTCCATGACGAGTGTGATGGTGTAGATGGCGTAGACGGAGAGCGCATGATGTTTGCACCAGTGCCGGTTCGCGGTTGATCCCGAAAAGTTCGGTCGTTTTGCACTGCAACTTGGGAGAACGTTAACCTGCACAACAAATGCAGAACGACTGGAGCAGAACGTTAACAGCAACGGACTGCAAAAAGACAAGAAGAAAGAAAATTGCCCTGGTATCGGGATTGGTATAAACTCTCAAATTATTGTCCCTTCAACATAAGTAACGGGGGTCATGAAAATGCTTTGCTGAGTAAGACGGCATCTTCCACTTCATTTAAAGCGTTGGCTACCATTAGTAAAATTTAATAAATTGCTCATCGTTGATGGTGAACGTTGAGCCCAAAGTCTTGCCAGGCAATTCACCAATTGGTCCAAGTCACCATATCGCGCATTCAAATTAAGCGGATCCTCAAGTTGCCATTGGTCCTCTGGCTACTCTCCAAGTCACCTTTGGCGCTTTTGTTGTTAGACGAACTCGGTAGTAATCAACTATAAACTTCGCCGTCGCGGATACACAGAACGTAATCCAATGGAATCAAACATTCCGCGATCCTGCCAAGTGAAAGTTTTCGTTCGCGTTATGTCTGGTTATATCATGACATCAGCCCTAGGTACTTATGTATCAACCTTGTACGCTAGTACACTCGCAGAAGTGGTGGCTCTATGCGCCACCAGAAGGCGCCAGTATTGATCTGAGATAGCCCCGCTTGATCATAGTGTACTATTTGTAAGCGACGAGCGTGCTGCGTACTCTCCTGTCTAAATAGTAAGTAGCTCAACTCAGTAAGCAATTGCTATCACGCAGCTGTACATGAGCCGATAGGATGGTCGTGCAAGGATATCAAATTAAGATCTCCGTGAAACATGGACTGCCAGATACGCACAGCAGCATACCGATAGGATGAACAAAGACATCCAGAAGCATCGAAGTGAGCAGGACCACCAGCAATCCCGAAGCCAAGTTTACCTAGCGCCGGTATATCCAGAAGACCGGGTTGACACCAGGAATGCAACGACTGAAATGCACCATATTTAGCGTCCAATAAACATAGGATACTGGTGTTCAACACAGCAGTGTTCGCTGCAAACGATTAAGAGAATTACTTTTCTGACCCGCGACCAGCGGGAGCGGAAGTGCCTGCTGCACGAAAAATTGATATAACTGCCGAAAACTGAAGAACTCCAGTATCACAGTGTTTCCGCTTTGTATTAACTATGAATTGAAAGAGTGAATGTCGATACAGGGGAGTTACACCATATCCGAACTCACCTGATGTCATTTCGGACCATGCCCGTCCCGGAAGGCCCTGCGAAATGACGCATGCAAGAGGGCGTTGCACATACAAAAACAGAATGGAAGCTTCAATCCTGGAGAACTTTGTGTGAACCCTTAATAGCAATAAAAGCTTACAGCAAGCTTGAGGGACACGAGACGCCTCCAATTTGCACCCGACCCTTGCGATCATCGTGTTCAAAGCGACAGCGGCAGCAGTGATCTGCATTCCACATATCACAACCTGGCGTCTAACGATGCTAGGAAACTAGAGACGGGATTTTCCGTTCTTAAAAAAATACGGTGTACCTCCACGGGAGTTATTACAAGGGTGGAGAGTGGATAGAAGCTTTCTGGAATATAGCCTCGTGGTGCTCGCGTTACAAATAGTATGACTTTATGTCGAAGCAAAGCATGGCAGTATACTCCCCAGGGCATGCGAAAGAACCAGTCGTGTGAATGAAACAACACTCGCTGATTGACCCGAAGATTCCAGCAACACGTACGACAGGATCACGAGTCCAAAAGACAAATTGGAATATACATACTGGCCGTGTCACACGGAGTATTGATGAATACTTCAGGTTGAAATACATGTACTCACTCGTAGATTGGGAGGTTGGTCGATCCAAGAAACGGCTCAGCTCCGGGCTGACATCCAGAAAGCAGCTAGAACATATGGCGGTAAATATTGCATAAAAGAAGGCATAGGCGCGATTGATGTGTCAATTATTCAGATCCAGAGTCCGGAGAGTACGGATGAAAGGTCTAAGATTGGGGTGGCGGTTAACAGTAGCGACATATGAAGCATAGTCGATAACGATAGTCTAGTTAATGAAGATGCGGGGGTGTAGTCCACCAGTGGCATATCGACTGGATTGGACTTGGAGTATTTGAAAGAAGAGTTCTATGTGTTCATCGATGATTGGTCGGGCCGGGACCGATACAGACGGAGGATGACACGGGGTTGAGTATTGAAGGGCGTCGCTTGAGATGAACAGTTTCTTTGGAAGACTTGACATGTTCCTGCGCGTCAATGAATATGGGGAATTGGTCTGAGCCTGAGACTTAAAATCTCCGCTGTCTTCTACCCGCCCTGTCGCCCTCAAAAAAAAATAACTCTCACCCAACGGATACCCACAACGGACTCCAACCCGCACCCGTAATGTCGTCAAGATCATCGTCCAAAGAGTCGCAGCCGTTGCTCAATGACTATCATGAGGAGACCTCTTATGACTCGGTGCAGGACGCAGAGTCAAGCTTGCGAAATGACCCACCTCCATTAAATCAAGTCACGCGTATTGATCTTTTTTGGATCCTGTCGGGACTTTGGAGTGCAGTGTTCCTTGGTGCCTTGGATGGTACGCTCTAGCTCTCTTACCAGCGCGCAAGCTATGCAACAAACCCTAAACTTCTGTCAATAGGCACAATTGTAGCCACGCTTCTCTCGCCAATAGGAAGTTACTTCAATAAATCTAACCAGTCCTCATATTTGGGGACATCGTACTTGCTCTCAGTATGCTGTTTTACCCCTCTATATGGTGAGAGGTTAAAAAAAAATCAACGTACGTCCCTATTAACGCCCCCCAGGCCGACTATCAGATATCTTGGGCCGCAAAGGAGCTATGCTTCTCGGGTTGACTTTATTCGGTGCGTGTGTGGAACCGCTAGAAGCTTGCTTGTTTGATTTACCTAACACGGGATCTAGGATCAGGCACTATCGCATGCGCAATCGCGCCCTCTATGAAGACATTGATTATTGCACGGGCTGTCGCAGGTATGGGCGGCGGAGGGTGCGTTGTAACTCAATCATTTTGCAAGGTTCACTTGTGTTAACATCTGCTTCAGAGTAATGACAGGCAAGTTGGGCGCTGCAGTATTAATTGCCGGAATCAGTTTACCTTCTTACAGTCAGCAGTATCGCCGTTACCGATCTCATACCCTTGTAAGTTCGTATGTTTCAATGAGTAGCAATACAATGATCGTGGGTACTGTTAGGAAACAGCGCGGTCTGTATCAAGGAATGACTAACATGTAAGTGGCTGGAAACTGATGCACCGAGCTTGAACGAATATGATTGATCAGTTTGTTTGGTCTGGGTGCTGGCCTTGGTGGTCCAGTCGGAGGGTGGGTGAATGACACATTGGGGTGGTCAGTAACCGATTGAAACTTCTCCCTCCACCACTGAATCATTCCGATAGGCGGGCGGCATTTTTATTGCAGGTCGGTAGACTGATGTCCTTCCGTTTGTTTCTGGCCTCACCCGACCGAACGCAGGCGCCGTTGTTGCTTATATCTTTCATTCTTGTGTCACTCAAGGTCAATATAAAGTTACCTCAAGAGATTCAGAACGAAAGTACATATTCTAAACTGCGGCGCATTGATTTCCTGGGATCATTTACACTCGTTGGCGCCGTCGGCGGATTGTTACTCGGCTTTAGTCTTAAGACTACTGAGGAGCTCCCGTGGTCACACCCCCTAATATGGGGGCTGTTCAGCGGCAGCGCTGTTTTTTGGGTTGCCTTCATATTGGTGGAGGCTCGTTGGGCGCCTTACCCTGTAATGCCCCTGCGTCTAATCACGCAACGTACGCCACTAGCGGTCTCTCTGGCCAATTTCTTAGGCTCTATATCCGCTTTTTCGATGGTGAGCGCTAAAAGCTTATACAAGTTTACTTTAATTAAAGCGGCATTTTTATTAGCTATACAATATCCCCTTGTATTTCTCCGCTGTCAGACTCGATTCGTCCACTAATGCCGGTATGCTTGGTATTATTTCCATTCGCAGTCGTTGATGTCCTTCAGGTCTACATTTACTCCCCCATTCGGTACGGCGCCTTTTGTTTTTCTGGGGGAGAAATACTCAACCTTCCTACAGGTTGCTCTGTCCACGGGAAGTTTGTTCGCAGGCTGGTGAGATCCTGAAGATCATCCCCTATCATTCCGACTAATTTTTGCTGTCATACCTATAATCATAGGATGATGCGCCGAACAGGCAAACTGTATCACTTAACGTTAGCATCAACCGCCCTAACCATATTCGCCAGCATTCTTGTTGCCCTATGGAATGATAACACATCGAAGGGTCACCTATGGCTAGACATCGTCCCACAAGGTTTTGGAATGGCCAGCTTAATTACGACTACACTAATCGTCAGCATTTTCCATCCCTGCAGCTCATATGCTGAGTTGGTCCGTGTACTGACTAGGATTTCGCAGGCGATGATCGCGGGCGTTTACAAGGAAGATATGGCTGTTGCAACTGGTAGTAAGTGTGACAATCGACTTACCCTATGAGAACGTTAACTTAGATATGTCACCGCAGTTACATATCTTTTCCGAACTACAGGTCAGGTTCTTGGGGTCAGTTTATCAGGAGCTGTGCTCCAGAGCGTTTTGCTCAGAGCATTACGCCAGCGAATCACTGGACCTGGATCATTAGAGGTAAACAATGTTCGTAACACTTACAGGGTCTGTGCATTGATATGACCTCCCCTTATCCAGATCATCGAGGAGATACGGTACGAAGTTCGATGGCAATGCGGGTTATATACTTACATGATACTTGCGCCCAGACACTCGATAAGCTCTATCTCTAACTTCGCACCTGCAGTCAGAAAAGCTGCAGTTGAGTCATACGCCGATGCACTTCGTGTTGTTTTCATTTGTCAAATTGCCATCAATATCCTCGTCTTCATTGCATGTGTACCCATCGAGGAGCATGTACTACCGTACGCATGTCCGATCGTGACACCTGCCGTTGCTAACATGTGCTGATATTCCAGAGGAACGCACCAAGAGCAAGAAGAACATTACAGAAACCAGCAAATCGCGCACAATAACACTGCTCAACGGTAGACTTACCGACATAGACATTTATTCAACCAACTGTTTCCGTGTTTCATTATTCTTTAATTACACAAGTGATGGTTAGAACCCCACATGCTGTATTCATTAGACGTTCTCGAGCTATCTCTGGGTTCGAGTGATTTCCTTATACCCACCACTATCCCTCTGTTACATTAGTAGACGGCAGTCATGTACACTCCTCAAATTGTATATTGGGCAATGTCGAGCAGCTGTCGAATCTCTGTCACCTCTTCTCTTCAGCAATGACCTAAGTCGGTGTGTCATCCATGGATGGCCTCTCTTGAATCCACCTCCTCGGCCGCTTCTCCACCACCGGCGCAGGGCTTTTTCTCTCTGCCTTCCTCTCCGTATCAGCGTACCGGCTCCTGTCAGGCCGCACGGGACATGGTAATACGTTGGACGCAGAAACGGTCAACACGGACGCAAAAAACGTGAGGCCGAAAAGAGTTGAAACAAATGTGCGGCGTTGTTGGTATGTGAGACGAAAACTTCTGGGAATGGGCATTCTACAACTGTTCGCGCGTCAATAAAACAGATGCCATTCGAAACGGGGAACAGATGGTTATCGTACCGATGCTTTGCCCATGTCCACCCTTTCGAATTATATATGCGTGCGGCGAAAGAGGTTTTTAACTTTTGTTTGTAGTGAAAGCGGATGTTGCCGACTCGGACGACACAGTGACAAGCTACGATATTTGCACATGTTTTGCTAAAAAGCCTTTTTGACCAGGGCGAAAGGTGCACGAAATAATCACCGGTCAAACTTCTCGTCATGCCTAACGCTCGTGTACTCCGAGATATCAAGGCCCGCAACCTCGTGAAGGCCAACGAGGTCATCCGCCGAGCCTACCTGTATGTTGCACGGAACGAGACTCTGTCCCCGCAAGTGCGACACCAAGCTCAACTACAGCTGAATACGTTTGGAAAGTACACTCGTCCGACTACGGTAAAGAACCGTTGCTCAGAGTCTGGGCGTGGTCGGGGCATCATCAGCGAGTTCGCGCTTTGTCGAGTACGTGACGTACTTGGTTTGTTGACACGCGTCATTTTCTTATGACTTTTGACAGTACCAGTTCCGACTGAAAGCGCTCAAGCTGGAACTCCCTGGCGTGCACAAAGCTTCTTGGTAGATGGAGGTTACACTTGCATAAGATTTCATGGTCGCGTGAGCTTTTCATCTTTACTCGGCAATGATAGAAAGCTAATGGGGATCGCCGCAGTATAAACTGCCACCTCAGTCGAGACGTGGAGTAGCCTGAATAAATACAGTATTATTACCACAAATCTGTGTATATACAACACCCGCATTATATACAAGTAATATGATTTGTTCGAACATCGGACTGCACATATTTCAGTCTCAAGACGAATCTCCCTGAGCACCAATGTCGGATAGAGTCAATTCGGGTTCACCACGTTCATGCCTCCACCGATTGCAGATGTTCAGTGTCGTCTTGTCAATGAGGTAACTAGTGTAGGATGAGGACATTGTAAGGGCATCGGATAGCTTGCAAGGCACACCTGTATTTCCGCAACCACCATTCACTAAGCTCCCAGTTGTGGTGGGCAAGAACATCGTCGCCATGAAGCTTGATTGCTTTCTTGTAGTCAAAAAGACAGTCTGCCAACAAAAGTTGCCCTGGCATACATCAGAACATGAACGCGCAGGGAATGTGCATTTAGCTACCTCGGAGAAGGATCATGCGGTCTCGGAGCTCAGGATATATGATACGGTCGATAACACTTTCTGCATTCAAATCAGGACCGCATCAACGAGAAGGTGAAACAAGTATACCATGATTAATCGTTCTTGCGGGTGTCATCATGTGAGTATACGTCTGTGGAGCTTGGAAGACTTGAGTTTACCTCTGTACCAGAGTTGGTCGTAATGAAGACGGAAGACAATATGCACTGTTCCTCGTGAAATTGTCAAGGTGATACCTAAGAGGACACTCAGACATGAGATGCACAACAAGAATGAAAACCGACTTGATTAATTTCATAGCCTCCATCTCTTTAGGGTCTCGAAGTTCAGAAACATCATTATCATCAGGCTCTTCATTGGTCGAATTTTGGGGTAGAACCCGTTGCGGAGTAGGGATGGCTGTGTTCGCTTTGTTGGAGGAATAGGACATTGCCCCTAAGCTTTGTTCAACGGTCATCTGGGGTACATAAGGACGATAATTGTTCGCAGCCGATACAGGATAACTTGAGGTAGTAGTGGTAGCGGGCATGAAGACTGGCGAATTTGATGACCCTGAATGCATGAGATCCGAAAATAAACTTTCTTGAGGAGAGCGTCCTGGTGGTGGTGGCTGTGGATACAACGAACCACTAGCAGGTACTGTCATGGGTAGCATGAGCGGGTAAGAATCCCGTCGTTCACCATTTTGCTCCGAGCCACTCATGCCTCTTGCTTTCTTCGCTGGTTCGGATCCTCTGTCATCTTCTGCTGGGCGTTTACTTGCTGTATTTGGTGCCCCGAGCATTGAAGACATCGCGTTTGATGTTTGCGAAGTCTTCTGAGAATGTTTTCGAGTTTGGAAACTCTCCCATGCAGTGTCAGTTTCTGACTTGTTGACGAGGTTTTCAAAGTCTGCCATGTCCCAACCAAGCTTCGGCAAAAAACTACCAGCACCATCACCAATGAAACCCGCCACACTCTTTAGAAGGCCACGGAGGACGTGGTTTTCGGCCATAAGATCTACAAAATACATAAAGAACGGTGAACAGCACTGACGCACTCCTGCTATCATAACGCACCTCGTAAAATTGCCCTACAGTCTGTCAGAGCTTCATCTTGAGACGCGGAAAGTAGTTCCACACGTGCTTCGAGGTCACGGATCTGGATAAGGTAAAGTAGCGGTGCAGTACAAGCAGCGAAAAGCATCCACAAGTTTGTATCAAAAATGCGAACTTAGTACGGTGGTGCTGAAAATGATTACGAACCAGCGCACCCTTTGCTGTTTCCTTAGCCGGAACTCACGTTGTGCAATGCGATTCTGGTCGCGACGCGCTGCCTGGGAGCTTCTTAGAAGATTAATGATGGCATACCACAACAGTTCTAGAGTAGACAAACTTCGGGTTTTTCTTCCTGCCTGGCTTATTGGGGCCCTGAAGATCATTTTCGTCATGGTGCTCGTTATTTGATTCGAGGTCAGAGTCCTGCAGGATGATTGATGAATGGATGATAAGCAATAAAGGAGCTCACTGGATCAGCGTCCCCAGACAGGCTGCGGGGCACATCATCAGGCATTATCGTAATGGAATCGAATGGTTAAAGCGTAAACGAATTACTTGTTTGCAGTCAACGATTCTTGTAATGACAAACGACAACGACCGCGTTCGCGTTGTCAGCGGCGTCGATGGTGTTGAAAGCTGCGATGATGGTTCTCCTCACCGCTTAGCACCTATTGCCGTGGGCCGAAGTGCATGATTTTTCTTACTCACGTAATCATCCGTTTGTGCCGTCGGCACGAAGACACAGGTGGCCCACTGGCGACTATCGCGTTGATTCGTATTATTATAAATAATATAGCTTTGGCGTTCAGAAATGTCGACTATGCAGATCAGTCGCCCTGCACACGACAGGCATGAGAGAACTGCGTTAAGCGGCCACCGAAGAGCTATCACCTACTCCTTGCGACTATATCGTCTATTAGCATGCCCAAGTTTTTCGCGATCCCAGCTGGTCAAAATTTCCTCCGGATCCGCTCAGAGGGTACGAAACATCCATGAAAAATCCCTCGACCCTTAGAGCTACTGTTTGGACTCGGGGGAACTTGGTCTCAGCCGGTCATGGATCACATAATAAGGTCGATTGTGCGCTCGCTGGACTTCATTACGCTTCAATCTTGTCCTCTTATCAACATCTGGTTCACTAAATCGCCAGTTTCCCATGATCGGCGCCAGTGGATATGGCATTATGTTTCAATTGCAATCCTTCAGACTAGTGCTGGTGCCGATACTGCTAGTAGTGATGCTTCGACAAGAGTCCATCGACCTTCTTTCATTGTATTGAACGTTCACGTGCACGGAACTCTCCTCAACCTAGCCCAAATTCTTCTGATTCCGCAGTACATTTCGAATTTACGTGGATCACAGGGTACTATCGCTTAATCCTTGGTAATGTAAAGCAATACGCCAAAACTAACGTTCGTTCCATTCCTATATCTCATTTCACGTTTGCTTCGCATGCTCGTGTGGACATTGTTCCAGCATCCCCGAGCACATGTCCACAATCTCGCTGCGACTAGCCCAACAACTAAGTCGCGGCGCAACAGCCCATCTGAGTTAAGTTATGTGACCCTATGTATCCGAGATTAAAAAATGTTTTGAGCAGCAACCAGGAGCAACCAGGGCAATCTGGACACGTTAACATCCACCGAAGGACCTTGGGGTTTATTACACGCTTCTTCGAACTCAATATTACATCATTCGCAATCGTTTGTGGACTCATTGTCGTGGTATCGAGCTAATGACCGTTTAGTGGTGACCCTCAAGCTCTCAACCATATATATCCTGATCAACCTAACTTGGTCGCAAAATTTATCTTGGCTCTATTCCCGCTGCCGCAAAGCCCGAAATGCATTACTGCAAGCCAAAAAAAAGTCTTTTGGGCTTCAATCTTATAATCATGTAGTTTAAACGAACAACCTCATCCTTCATCCGCGCTCGTAAAGATCGCCACTATGGTCGACACAGACATGGTTTTCCGTTTTGTTTTTCCCACCAATGCAGACTCTGACATACGGACGTTTCGCGTATACCAAGTGATAAGAGCAACAGCACACGAGGAGCTAGAACTATACAAGGTGTGTTAACTACCACATCGGCTAAATATCAGTAGTTTTGAATGCCCTCACATTCGGCAGTTCTCGCATTCGACGACTGGAGGCTGCTCGTCTAGTGGCACTACTACCTATCACCGAAAGAATATGATTAGTTTGGCATTTGAGAACATCGGACACATCCACTGGAGCTCGAATACTAATGCCACAGTACGTTTTGGCGTGGATGAGGTGAGATCTATAGCATGGACACTTCGACGTATTCTGATAAAATTGGATCATCAGGTTTCTATCAAGGATGTTCGCAAAGTCAAAAATGCAACTAGCCAGTAAGGCGTTTCTTCTCCATTCGGGACGGTCGCTAATCATTTGAGATACTAGGTCCCGCAGATTTAAATGTGGGGCAGGCATCTGGTACAAATGGAAAATAGCAAACAACGGAGCCGACTTATATGTACGTGGATCAAAGGTCGCACAACGATTGTGTCTTCTGACGCGCAAACATACAGTGCATAGATTTGAAAGACAATCATATTGCATTGTGGTCACATGAAGAAAAGATACTAAAAGTCGCCCCTCACGCCAGCGCAATGTTGGACCGGGTAGTAGTTAGTTGCTTCTTGAATGTCTGGTTCAAGCAGCTTGGGCGTTGGTAGCGAGGTGTTACATCCTATACTGTATGCTAATTGACATCTGTAATTTGTGCTTTAATTTAGCCCTTTGCACTACTCACGTCTGGATATTGAACATTGGTACGGGAGCTGGCATCTGGAAAAACGTCACCGGGCTTCAAACTGGACCACTAGAGGAAAAGGCAATCAGTTGCTTGGTTTCAACAATAACAAGGGGGCGATACACACTCCGCTTGGTACGTTTCTTGTACATGATGCGGTGACCACACTCGCGACAACGAATTGGTTCTCTAGATTTTATCTCATTCTTGGCGCCGCAGTCTTTGAAATATTGATTAGATGCTTGCAAAGTGATGTTTACAAACGATCATGAGTACCTGCGCAGATGTATTCCATATCCTGACGCTGTTGCTGTATGTAGGGAGCAGGATTTGCATTTTGTTGACCTGGCTGGTTCATCGCGGACGATTAATGAAAAAGTTAAAGTGCCAAGGTGTGACTATCGTGTGACTTATATGATGTGTGACTACGCTGCTGGTTTAGTGTCTCCGTGCAAAAGTGTCGTTGAGGTCAAGATCCTTGGGTTTGAACCTTCTAGCGTCAAAATGTGGCATGCTACGTCAGGTGTGATGGGAACAGTTGCGATATCTGCAAGCTGGAGACCGTCACTCCGTAATCAGTTGATATGCTCGAGGGCCCAGCTCCGAGTTCCTGCAACCGGTCTTTCGTAATGTCTGGAAGCCGTTAGCCCTGCTTTCAAGTGTCTTTTGGGCGCTGGTCTTTTCCCAATTGTATTGGTTGGACGGAAGCCAAGTCCGAATCTATTGTACTAAAGCTAACAAAGCAAGTTCCCAAGTTTGCTTGGGTAGCATTATTCCTCCGGAAACCTGTGTGGCCGATCCATAGCGCCCGCACCCTTACTCCCAATCACCTTGCCGACCTATTGATAGAAAGCCTTAAAGAATAAAAAGGGCCCGCAAGTGGAACTCCTGAACTTCGTAGGTGGCGACCGTCCTTCGTGACAACCGTGGGCCGTATCCAGGGTGTCAAAACACATCTTTATAACTAGTATGGCCAATCTCTCATCGAAGACTAGTCACATAACGTCGCACCATATCTGCGATCCTCGAGTTTATGGCTGCACTCCCTTCCTTCATTGAACTCATGTCGTCTCTGGGCCTCGACAACGTCGAGGATGCTAAGCCAGCAACCCCAAGTATCATCAGGACACGAGATCGCTCAAGCTCCTGTTCCTCTTACTCTTCAATAGGCAGCTCGGTCGACAGCGGGAGCCCTCCCTCCCGTTATGCTAACCTATCGACAGCTCGAGACATTGAGTCAGATAGGCGTCCAGGTCCATCTCGTTTCAGAGCAGTGAGATACTCACCATATATTTCGGCTAGTGTAAGTGTCTTGGTTTATCGATCTATCCTTTGTCTGATTGTTTTTTTTCCAAGTCCACTGCTAGACAGAGCAGTACCACCTCGTTGACACGTAGTCAGAGCGATCAAGCTAGTAGCAGGGTAAGACATCAGCTTTCCCACTCTTTTTTTATCTTACCCGAATTCACAGTCTCCATCCCCGAATTCGAACCCCCCTACGTCCCCTCGATACAGCACACGGCGACCTTCATCTCTTCACTTACCCAAAAGAGAAAGGCCATCTATTACTCCTATTTCATCATATGTTCGCCGTAAAACACCCCAAAACTCGCCTACCGTCCTCACTTTCGCTCTGCGGGAGTATGTCGAGAGACCGGAAGTTATCATTCCTCCATCACTGATGCCAATGACATTGCCCGCCATACCATCGGTCTCTCTTTAGCTCATATCCGAGCAGTAAATTTTCCACTGTTATGTACCTGTTACGGTCTGATGATGCGTACAGCTCGTGTACGATACGGTTGCCGCGTATCACAAGGAAGGACTTATGGACCTTGTAATTTTTTACACATGCATTCACAGCCTTTTCTTTGCATCTCATCGATTTCTCATCGTTCCCTTGTTTCCATATATGTCACACCTTCGCTCTTCGCGCCTGCAGACATTTAAATACACGGTTGTACTAGCTATTGGTTTACGTAGAAAGTTGTACCTCATACAACTGTCCTTTGCTACAGAGGAAACATCGTCCGTCAAGAGATACGATCATTGATGATATCTAATCGTGATCATCTTCTTCCAGCCCTGGACAATTCTGTGCCAAATCACAAGGATCCTCGTACTGTGTCCCGCACCAAAAACAGTATGAATACTTCTCCCGGAGATAATCGAGCAGAAGCTTCAAGCGGTCCCGCGGCTGCATCGGAAGTCAGGGCAGGAGTTAAAATTTTCATAAAAGCCCACTTACCCCCAGTCGCAAGAAATAAACTGCTTCTTCAATGACGTCTTGCGGGAAATCTTCAGCTGCTGCGGGCGCTTCATCTATAGATGCGTTGTCTTCATCATCACCCAATCTGGAGGAAAGCGGCAACAAGGCATCGGCTCGCATCTGGGCACGCAGACGGGCTGCGTGGGAGGCACTTCCTGAGACAGATGCGGATGGCACTGGTGATACGAGTGATGTATAGGCTGATAACGCGTTGATCAGACCTTCCGGAATAGACTCAGGATCGGTAGGGTTCAAACAGAGAACGTTGAACTATCGCAATAATTTAGTTTCCGAGAAATTTATTTGGCAAGGCAATCAAACGCACCGTGATACCCGCTTTTTCATCAAGTGTAAGACAGGTTCGTTTTGCAGCGGCAATACGGCCTTCTGCTCGCCGCTCTTCATACTCGCGACGAGCACGGTCGCGGAAACTTTCATGACTGGCATCCTCCGCCATCTTTGCCATCTTTGCGATGCGATTAGCGGCGCCGGGAGAACGAGCACGTTTCCCTAGACCAATTCCCTTCTTCCCTGCATGGCGATGTATCAGTAACGTTCTGGCTTTGTCCAATTTAGAGTAACTAGCCTTGCCATTCATTTAGAGGTAGGGGCTCGGCCGTGTGTCGAGGTTTTCCATCAGAATCATCTCCATCCACAGATTCTGACCGGTCCCTGAATGCGCCCCGTGAAGACTCGTCCACAGACGTACTAGGCAAGGGAGCTGTACTCTTCGGAGAGCTGTCCTCGGTCTTTCCCAGCGTCTGTCCTACCTTGAACCCCATCTTCATCATGATGCCCAAAGCCTTGCTCCCCCCTGCGGCCGCCTCCTCCTCCTGTGCGCGCTCAAACAGACTCTTGGCAAGTCCCTCCTCCCTAGACTCTTGCTCCCTCTGGCGACGACTCTTCATTCTGTTCTGCTCATTCTTGGCTCGGGATTGTTTCAGCGCCTCTTGTCGTCTCTGAGCATACGTTTTCGGAGCGGACTCGGCTGCAACATCGGTAAGAAACTTGTCTGAGAGGTAATCATCCTCGTCGGCCATAGATTCACTTCATCAACTTGGCTGCGTTGACAAACATGCCCCAAATAACGCGATCACGGGAGAGAGGACGAGTTATATTTACATAATGATTTTTACCAACCCAACTCGCCGTGGGTCCCGTTACCGATTGATAGAACGAAGTAAAATAAACGTTGATGAGCATGATCGCATGGCAATTTTATTTTCATAAAAACATTCATAATGAAGGCATAAAGGAGTCGTCAAAAGCCATGGGTAAAACACTCGTAATCAGCAGACATCGCAAATTGATTCCATGCGACTCTACAAACTTTGACTAAAGAAAAAGCACCAAACCCGGCGCCAGAATGAAAGCACGACTTGACTGCTACAAACGCTATGAAGAATTGGCGCAAGATGAACAATACTGAGCACGATGAGCTTGCACCGGAAAGTGAATATGCGTTAAGTTAAAGTAAGCCAAGAGGCATGGGATCGGAGACACGTATTGAGCCGATCAGGCGGCAGGAACAGCCGCACCAGTGTCGGCTGCCTGAGGAGGGGAGGTTGAATTGACAGCGATCTTGACAGCGATGGGACGGCCGCCGACTTCCATGCTTTGGAGAGCCGCCATTGCCTTCGTCTGTTCCTCCTCACTGCCAACATCGACAAAGCCGTAACCCTTGCTCTTCCTGGGGTTTCCCCACCTGCGGCGAACAACGCGGGCGGAAACAACGTTGATATCAGCGTCAGTAAAGAGCTTAGAGAGAGCCTCATCGTCTACGCTAAAGCCGAGGTTTGCGACAAAAAGCATGTTTTTGGAGGGTTCGCCATCTGGGTCCTGGCCGACAGGGCGGACCCTTTGCTTCCTGGGGCGATGTTGCCTCTTCGCAGGAGCAGGGGCATCGTCAGGGGTACTCTCTGTGGCATGGGCTTCTTCACTTGCCGCAGCACGGGCCTTGCGGTTAAACTTGCGCTAGAAAGAAAGCGAGTCGCGTGAACGACTGCAGGTAAAGATGAGTGCATATTACATACGTTGCTCTTTTTCTTTTTTTTCTTGGGCTTAGCTGCTTCGTCCGGGGCTGGAACATCGGTAGCAGCAGCATCCTCTGCCCTGACGTCGCCATTTGCCTCAGCGTCGGTGACCTCACCTGGCACGGCCTTGGCACCGCGCCTGTTGGGTCTCCTTTTGGCCTTCTTCTCCTTCTTTTCCTTGTCCTTCTGTTCGGCTGGCTTGGCAATCTGGACGATCACCGGGCGACCATCGAGATCTTTTGAGTCGAGGAGCTCAACGGCCTTTTGCGCAGCCTCTGCGCTGGACATTGTAACAAAGCCATAGCCGGCGGGCTTGTGTCCCCGCATGATGACCTGCTTTGCAATACTGTTGAAGCGAACACAGCAGTTAGATGGGCGGGTTAACGTGTTGCGACAGATTGGAAAAAGCTGTGCAAAAGAAGTGATGGAAACGTACATGTCGCTCTTCACGGGGGCAAAGAAAGTCTCCAGCCCTTCATCCGTCGTAGAGTACGCAAGATTGCCAACGAAGACCTGGATGATGGTGAGGAGGAGCGATCTTGGAAAGAAAAGATAGATACCTTGAAAACGGGAGCTTCCTCGATGACATACTCTTGCGTAGCCGGAGGCACGCCGTTTTCGGTGACTGGGGCGGCTTGGGCGTCAGACATTATAAGAGATTGGACGATTGGGGATGCTTAGGAGGGATGGACGCAGTGATGAACGGTAATGAACCAGTTTCTCTTGTCAAAATTTCTTGAAGGTTGAAGAAAAGAAACCGTTTGGTCAAGTTTTATAGACGCTGTGTATCCCTTTTTGATTGTCATGAAACCCTTTTTTATTACACAATCAGGTCTCCCTGTGCTCCTCATGTTTCTATGAGTCATGAATAACGTTTTCAAAACTTGGTGGCCAGGAGAGGTCAGTTGGCAAACCGACACGTCCCGCGACACTGAATTCACGCCAGT
>Ga0153976_1000095_pt1 | contig 25236 bp, 30 predicted proteins | sample TSGA060MetaG_FD_104717 | JGI IMG/M metagenome (GOLD analysis project Ga0153976, IMG submission 104717) | Attine ant fungus gardens microbial communities from Georgia, USA - TSGA060 MetaG | ecosystem: Host-associated > Fungi > Mycelium > Unclassified | place: USA: Georgia, Yuchi Wildlife... | reverse complement strand
GCTTGTGTTTCTGTCGCTGTCCCGTATTCATCTGTCCCACAGATGTAGAGAGTCCTACGATTTCTCGTCCCTGAGAAAAGAGTATCAATAGATTTCTATGATGACCAGCATGTACGAACGGCTATATCTACACGAGATTTGAGATCGGGTGACCAACAGCGTAGTGCCGACACATACCTACTATAAACGTCTGCACTGAGCAAACTGCCAATGATATTTCCTGTAGGTACCATGAGCGTGCTTGATGTAGTATGAAAATTCGGATCATTGACCAAGATGTGGTACATTGTTACAGTATGGTAGGGCAGAAGTAACAAGCACGTTTTCTTCGCCCTCTTTCGGCAATCTGGATTGGTGCTTTAAAAATTCGCAAACCAGGAGTCATAGCGGAAAGCATACTCGGCGGATTGACCGGGCGGAGCCACTGTCCGAAGAACATCCTGTATGATTGTGTGAGCCATGAATGCCAGCGCAAAGCTTGTGAGTGAAATTTTGAAGGCAGAGATATCGAGAAAGATAAAAGGTCTGATTCGGGGTCCTCATCACATGTATCACTCAATTATCTAATTTTCTGAACTCACTGTGATATCGTTGGCACACGACGAATAGTGTGGATGCAGCTTGAGCTGGTATATCAGATATGTGGATTTTCTGAATTGTATCGGCTCAAGCTGCATCACTTGGCATACAGTTTGGTTAACTGTCGATAGAAGATTTCTTATTTCTCCATTTTCTTGTACATATTTAAAAACGAATATTAGATGTTTGACAATTGAAGTGCACCTGAGAGTACAAACATATTTCAATTGAAGAAAACTCAATCGAAGACTTTGGATAGTGATCTAATCACTCGCGTCACGGGCGTTAATGGGACTCGTACCATTTGCGGACGTTACAACAGCATGCATAAATCCGAGCGCTTTTAATTGACACTTTACTCGTTCTTCTTCACTTCACCCCGTCCATGTCGTGGCTTAGGTATGTAAACTCCATCTTCATGGTTTGTCTTTTTTAAAGCAGACGCAGAAGTGCTATTGGGAGTCTCTCTCGCCCATTCTCGGGCACGCAGCCTGAACTTACTCCCAGAGCAGTCATGATCGGGCTTGCAATTGGTTGTGTCGTTTGTTTCACGAATCTAAGCTTGGGGCTTCAGTCTGGCTGGATTTCCATGTGGGCAGCTCTTTTCCGCCCACTTCTTTTAGCCAAACTCACATTCATCCCTCAGGATGTCCATTCAGTCTGCGCTAATTGGTTTCCTTATTTCCCGAATGCTTAGGACACCACTGACACCCCAAGAGATCATCGTTGTCCAGACGACATCCGTCGCAACTGGAACTATGCCTTTGGCCGCCGGTTTTGTTGGTATATTACCAGCTCTCGGATTGCTCTCGGAGGAGAGAGATGGGACACCACCTATTCATTTGTCCTGGCTTGCAGCTGTAGGATGGTCATGTTCAATAGCCTATTTTGGGTGCGTCCAGAGCCTCCCTTTTGACAATCGTCTGACCCATTGTTTCACAGAGTATTCCTCTCTCCTCCCATCCGCAAACAAGTGGTATATCACCTATTAAAGCCATAAGCTGCAGGATAACTGATTTTCGAACCAGGTGATTGAGGAACAGTTACCGTTCCCATCGGGCACTGCAACAGCGCAACTGATCAACGTATTACACCGACTCCCCCCACCAGACACATCAATAAGACGAAGACGCGGGTATCGTGAGTTGGACACGGAGGCAGAGAACGAGGAAGTGGAAAACGTAGAGGCTACTTCACCCCATGCTCCTGGTCACGACGAAGAGCGAGTGATGGTCGAACAGGACGGATGGCATACGCTGATTTGGAGCTTTACTTTTGCTGCATTGGTTAGCGTAAGTACCCCATTGTGTTCCTTGGAAGACACGCCTCATCATGATCAGCTCGCAGCCTACTTCTTCCCAGTCTTGTTCGCCATACCGCTTTTCGGGGGTTACCTAGCGAAACAATGGCTCTGGTACTTCACCCCGAGTCTGTCATACGTCGGTCAAGGCGAGCCTTTTGTCTAGTAATACTTGAATTATCTGGCTTATGCCGTGTCCAGGTATCATTATGGGATTTCCTACCACCTTGAGCATGAATCTAGTATGTCTTGAATTAAATACGACGCATTGGCCCAGCTGATTCTCACGTAGGGCATGTTTGTTGGCTGGGGTATCCTTTCTCCCCTTTCAAAATACTCGGGCTGGGCCCCGGGCCCTACAGGAGATATGTCATACGGTGCTCGTGGATGGATACTGTGGACAGCTCTTGGCATTATGTGCGCTGATAGTCTGATATCTTTGCTCCCGGTGGCAGTAGAGTATATTTTCGACCTTGTTCGGCAGCGTCGAATTCGTCTTTTGGAGAATGGCGATACACAAAGAGTAGACAGCGAAACTGAAACCGAAGATCGACTAGTGCCAACAGATTGGGTCGTTTGCGGCGTTTTGGGCAGCATCATTATCGGAACTATTCTAGTCTGGCTGGTGTTTGGAAACGAAGGTATTAAACCTTGGGCCACTGTTCTCGGGTTCATGCTCGGAACGCTGTTGAGCATCATTGGGTAAATTCTGCTGATCATGATGATAATCATCCGGCTGACTCGGTAACACCAGCGTTCGTGCTCTCGGAGAAACAGATCTGAATCCCGTTTCCGGCCTTGGAAAGGTCTCACAGCTCTTCTTCGCGTGGATTCAACCGGGCAATGTTGTTGCAAACATTATCGCAGGTGGTGTAACAGAAGCTGGTGCACAGCAGTACGCCATCCCTTCTCGTTCTTCCAAGAGTATTGCTGATTCTTTCTCCAGAGCCGGTGACTTAATGCAAGATCTCAAAACGGGACATTTATGTCATGCGTCACCACGAGCGCAATTCTATGGACAACTCATTGGCTCTTCTGTATCAATTATCGTGACCGCAACGGCGTTTATCTTGTACAATCATGCCTATACTATACCTGGACCATCTTTCCCCGCGCCCACTGCATATGTCTGGTTAAGTCTTGCAAGACTTTTGCGTACGTGTGTTATGATAAGTTATTGTATATTGCCAATTGATTGATCTAAATGATAGGTGACGGTCATTTACCGGAGAAGAGTACCCTATTTATGGCCGTGTTTGCTTCTGTATTCGCGGCCCTAGCGATGCTGAAAGTTTATGCTGTCCGCCGTCAGTCGTATTGGGCGAAATGGATCCCATCTGGGGTTGCATTCGCTGTCGGTTTCTTGAATACGCCGTCGTTCTCAATCGCCAGATTGATCGGCGGTATCCTAGAGTATGTCTACCGAACTCGGTATGCGAAGGACAAACATGATATCTGGTTGATTGTGATAGCCAGTGGGTTTGTCCTTGGTGAGGGAGTTATCAGTATTGTCAACTTGGCTTTGAAGCTTCTGGGTGTCGGGGTTGCCAGTTGTTGGGGCTGTGGACATGGACTTTGTGGAGGTTGTCCAGTTCCTGTGTGATTCTGTACCTATCAAAATTAACATTGTAGAAACAGCCTAGTCATTTTTGGGTAGCAAGTACACGTTAGGCCACGTTTGCACTTGATGGTGATGGCCCAGTGCGGTAATGGACTCTGCATCCTTGTACCATGTCCCGAGTTCCCCTCGCAAGTATTCCTGCGCTGACATTCTACAAGGATTCATGGACGGAATCACGGCGGACGAGTCCGATTTCTCAATTGACCTGCATAGGCAAACCTTGCCAACTCTATCAACCAGAAGTCATTCGCTGCGTGAACCTTGCGGGATTTGAAACGGATGTAGTTTGGAAGGTATATTTTATTGCAGCTGCTACGTTGTATATCTACGAAGTCTACCCTCTTGAGCAAGTGCGAAGCAGATTTACCGGAGGCCCTTAGGTTTGGGAAGGTGGAAGTCTCGTGTGAAGGTTGGTCAAGGTCTGGTGATCCATACGTCCTCAAAGGTCTGTGATGTTCATGTTTTGCTTCTTGATATTCGTTCTGATGACACCCCAGGTTCGTGTGGATTGCAGTACAAACTCGTTGAAGTCCCTGGCGCTCTTTGGAATAAAGGAGCAGGTTCGTATTTCTCATCTCTCAAAGGTAAGGGATCTACACGCAGCTCGGACTGATGGGACTACACATTCTCACTTTCGTCCAAAGGATACAATTGGGGAGATGTCATATTCTATTGTGTCTGGGTCGGGTTTCTGTTGTTCATCGCCTACAATATCTTGAAGTCATGCTTTCGCCGAAACAACTGGGGGTTTTCTCGCAGAAGTGAGTCAGGTTCTCGACCTGGAGGCGGTGGAGGCGGTGGGGGATGGTTCCCTGGAGACTATCGTCGCCCTGATCCCCCACCACCCTATGCCAAAAACCCTTCAGATAACGGCGCATATGGTGGATGGACGCCTGGTTTCTGGTCAGGTGCTGCCCTCGGTGGACTGGCGACTCAATACTGGAACAATCAGCGGCGGAATGAGCCAGCGGCATATTGGAATCAATGGAACCAAATTCCTATGCAAAATCCAGGACCAAGCATGTTCAGATCTAGTCGACAGCCGGCGCATTTCAATGATAATGATCGTGATCTTGGACGAATGAGGTCGAGTACGGGGATAGGAGGATCTAATGTTCGATGAAACCTGAGATGTTCGGTCAGAATCATGGGTGCATATTTGAAGGGACTTTATCGGAATGGACTTTAAGCCACAAGAAGTGTTGCAACCACCGAGTAATTTCCAACGGCGTAAATGACATGTATTATTTGATGGTAGTGTCATATAATTCTAGCAAATCTGTTTGTTTGCAGCCCAGATACTTAGGATTTTCTCGCTCAAATGGCACACGCTCAAAGATGGTCCTTTCGACAAGGATACACTCCCTGTTGAGTGACTTCATTGGTTGGTGAGTTTGCTCGGTACATGTGTTTGTTACAACCGTGAAGGAAACGAAAAAAGGGATAACCATCCCAAGCGTTGACAGTCACGGTCCGATGCGCTATCCCAAAGCCCGCCCTAGTAACCGTTGGTAGTTGAACCTCCAAGATGATCACGATGGTTGCAGTGAAATTTGAGAGCAAGAATTGACATCTGCTCGTGGTTGGAGAGCGCTAGATTTGGGTCGGTTAGTTAGCCACTTCTGAAGCCGAGATTCCTGGCTGCAAATATAACCTATGCAGTAACTAATGGGTCCTCAACATGTTCGTATCTTGGTACGTTGAAAGGAGACTTGGACTTGGCCTTCATAGTAGCGTCAGTCCCCTTCTATGACCGAACTGTCTTCAAGGGCACGAGGATAAAATGATCCATATAACTTTGTTCTATTGTTGCAAAATTGATGAATGCCTAGATGATTGTCATGGATATCAGGACTGACAGGACACTGTTCATGTTTGTCGATCTTGCGGTGGCATCAGGCAGTCCAACTGTAGCCAAGGTCCGGTCGTCATATACACGATCAGTCAGGAAGATAGCCTTTGAGATTTTGTGTCATATGCTGAGCCAATCCCGTAGTTTGGATCTGAAGACTTCTGCAATATCATGACCTCGGCTCTGTGTGTGTTTGACTGTTTTGAATGAAGCTTTTCACCCTCTTCATTTTGAGATGCCACCTCTGAATTGTATTAACAGCCCAGAGTGTTCAACGAGATCATAGCTTTCCCAATGCTTGTTCTTCATGAACCAGATCAGTCGGCACTGCCGGTGTTCTTGATCAAGAAGTGATGGCCTAAAGTGTTTGACCAGATAGTAAAATGTGCAAGATTCCAAAAATTCCCACAATACTGGAGAAACCCAGGAATATTCAAGATCTTCCCTTTGGCATCGATCAAAGAAACAATGTCGTCAAGAACCTTTGGCATATTTCCTCGGAGATATGCATCGAAACGACAGAAGCCATGGTCTCTTATGTGGGAAGGAAAGGCTTGTCCATGTGACAGCGCTGGTCGGGGAGATATTCGGGTATTCAACGGACGACGCAATGCTCCGCGTATTCAAAAGACTTAAAAGGTGGGTGGAACACAACGACCCAACCGCAAAATTTGGGATTCAAAATGAGGTATACTATCACCTCCTTGATTGCAGCTACAGTATTCTTTATACCCACTGTCAAGGGTGCCCAACCCCTCTACGCTCAATGTGGTGTACGCCTTCTTTTTGACCGAGTCCCCGGATTAGTTCATGTACCCCATTGGTGACTAGGGTATTGGCTGGAGCGGTGATACCACCTGTGTATCAGGTTCTGTTTGTACCGAGTTGAACGACTGTGAGCAGGTTCATGTTTCCTAAGCTGAACAATACTGACGTTGTATATAGACTATTATCAGTGCTTACCTGGAACACCTTCGACGACCAGCAACCCTGGTGGTGGCACATCGACTACTACCGCACCCAGCAATGGATCTACAGATACCCTTTGCGGTGCAACGAGGACCAAATTCACTTACTTTGGTGTAAACCAATCTGGGGCGGAGTTTGGTGATGGCAAGATTCCCGTACGTTTATTACTGCAAAAGCGGGTATCTGTCATTGACCACCTTTCAAGGGTGTCCTCGGAACTGATTACACCTGGCCTAGCCCGACTTCTGTTGACTATTTCGTTGGGCAGGGCTTCAACGCTTTCCGAATCCCATTCATGTTGGAGCGTCTTGCTCCTCCCGCATCGGGAATGACTGGCACTTTCGATAGTGCCTACTTGAATGGTTTGAAGACTGTGAGTTTGTTCAGCTCATCTATTTTGAAGATATCTCACCTCCCAGCTTTAGATCGTTAGCTACATCACAGGAAAGGGCGCTTTTGCCATCATTGAACCCCACAACTACATGAGATATAATGGCGCTATCATCTCAGACAACAATGCGTATGCCTTTCAGCTTGAGCAACTTCTTCACCTATCTGATCATGCTTGTCTAGATTCGCCACTTGTAAGTTTCTACTGTGATGCAAATGGATTGGTTGCTCAATCCGTCTACCTTGCCAGTCTGGACGAACCTTGCTAACCAATTCAAGTCGGACAATCATGTCATTTTTGACCTCATGAATGAACCCAATGGCATTGATGCTGGCGTCGTATATCAATCGGTGTGCTAGCTCCCAATAACCTATTTTTCATGACTCATAGACATTACAGATGCAAGCAGCTGTCAATGCTATCCGTGCTACTGGTGCTACCCAGCTCATTCTTGTCGAGGGCACCTGTGAGTAATGCTCAATCTTCTATTGCTGCTTAGTGACACTCTCAAAAGCCTGGACTGGGGCGTGGACTTGGTCTTCTTCGGGCAATGCCGCTGCCTTCGCTGCCCTCTCTGACCCAATGGATAACATCGCAATCGAAATGCATCAGTACCTTGACTCTGATGGCTCTGGCACCTCTGACACGTGTGTCTCCTCGACTATTGGTGCTGAGCGGCTGCAGGATGCTACCCAGTGGCTAAAGAGCAATAACAAGAAGGGCTTCCTTGGTGAGATGGGTGCTGGCTCAAATGACGTATGTATTGCTGCCGTCAAAAGTGCTCTGTGCACTCTGCAAACTGGTGGTGGTGTTTGGATTGGCGCCTTGTGGTGGGCAGCGGGTCCCTGGTGGGGTACCGTAAGTGTATCTCTTGTTCATACGACTGAAAACTGATCCGACGTCCCTGTCTAGTACTTCCAATCTATTGAACCCCCCAATGGCGCTGCTATCGCTCGCATTCTTCCCGAGGCTCTTAAGCCCTTCCTGTGAATGAGATCAAAATCGTTGTGATCATTTATTCCAGAGCACTACAGGCTACGTTGTTTGCTCTAATATAGATAGGTACATTCCAATATTAAGATCTAACCCCAAATGCATGAATATGTATTTGGAACCAGTCAATCTGATGAATATTTTGGACCTGAAAAATAAGAATAATTAACTAGCACACATCTAAGGCTAATCAGGGATGGATGAATAGCCACTGTGATCTGTCTCCCAGTTACAGTTATCTTTATCCTGACAACATCAAGGTGCACTAGTAGTGGTGTCAAACATCAGTCCAGCATCATTCATTTTGTTCCCAGTCAATTCCTCCATCTGTAACTCCTGTTGTATATGCTAGATGCACCATCGTTGAGAACATTCCATGGAAAAGCTGAGATGAAAATAAAAAAGAATGTCAATATCCTAATATCACACGTGTAGTATGAATACATCTGTGAATGGTCTTTTTGAACATTTAAATATTGAAGGAATACAGCTGTACTACATGATCTAGTGTTTTGCGTTGAAGGAGGATAAAGGTAGTTATAGGTAGTCATCAAACTACCTGGGCTGTAGGCTGGGGTTATTGATTGATTCTTCAGTGTAGTGTATATGACCTCACGTCTAAGAATTTCCTAACAAGCACTTGATCATGTGCTTAGACATCCGGAAAATAGTATAAGAGAAAATCAAGCAAAGAGTAGAGGATTGTCCCGTGCGAGGTCAAAGGTCCGAAAACCGCGAAACTGTGTTGTGAAATATTAATGTGAGCAAGGAGCAAGGGCAACATATATCCAGTTATGACAGCGGGATGCGTGGTATAGAATATGAAACGACAATACACGTGTAAATTATGGAGCGCGCAGATAATTAATGCATGTCCGACACGTCTGTGCTCACGGTTTGAGTCCGAGGCGGCGAATTACCCACACCGCTATATCGATAACTGCCTGCTTTGTTCCTGCCTCTGTCCGTTTGTTGGCAAGGTAACGATTCCTGCTCATCGACAGCTGTGTTGCTAATACTCAGTCTCGCGTTGAAAGAATGGGCCTCGACATCGGCGTCGGGGTCGGCAGTGTTGAGTGGAAAATAAGGCGGAGTAGACGCAGGCCAAACGCCAGCAAGTAATAGGACTGTCATGAACAAAAAGCAGGCTGCCAGGACAAATATAGCCTGAGGAAAAGACGCAACGGTCGCGCCGTACGCCACCGCGTAAATGGTTGGCTATTTTCATACTAGTAAGGAATGGAGCAAGTACGAGAGGGACGGAACTGACCGAAATAATGTGGGCAATGGAATTGAGTACACCAAATGCACCAAACAAAGCCCCTGCTTGATCGGCGGCACCCAAAACATGCAGGCATATCGCCCCAAGGGATTGTAGTGCTGGATTACCTCCACTTGTAAAGGATGACAAACACGAGAGGACGACAAAAAGAGTTTGGGATTTATTGGATACGGCTGCAACGAGAGCATCTGCAAGCCCATCAACGAACAAGGATATTTGAGCGAGGTATTTGTCAAACACAAGCTCTGCTGCTATATCTGATGGAGAAGGCGAGGTTCCTGGGGCAGATGTGGGCTTGGGCTTTAGGTAGTATATGATGACTTAGAACGAGGATCAGCATCAAACGTACAAGTAGAACCCGGAAAGTACTCGCTTGGAAGCACGACAAGGAGGTTGAGGGCTCTTGAAATCCATAAAATTGACATGTAATATCCAAGCTTTGTTTGATGAGTGCTGGAGAAAATCATGGACATATCCTATCGTACCTGTGCAGTTGTCCAGGAGTATACGTGCTGAGCATAGAGATACTTAGCTGCATAAATACCCTGGTGTCTGTTCAGTCAATTCTTTGAGTAGCGGGCAGCCACTACTCACAATAGAAACACAGTAAAGGAAGAAGCTCACTCCTACGAGAGTCATGTTCCAGCTTCTTTTATTCGTCTCTGGAATTGGCTTCGAGGAGAATATAGCGATTGGGGAGAGGAGAGCAGCCATGAATTTCTTCAACAAACGTCGTGAAGCCTGAATCGGGGAAGTTTTGAGTTCTAAAAAATCTCTAGCATAGACACTTGGGTTATCATGTGTCGGAAACCTTGACTCGGGACAGATTAAAACTAGATAAATGATTGTGGAAATAAGAAGCGTAATGCTAGAAAAGAAAAAAGAGCTGCTGTATCCTGTCTTAGGGAGAAAGAGACCGCTGAACTGTAGAAAATATTAGCTGAATTCCGGAGAGAGGCATGGTCAAAATTACCCATGGACCGAACGAAAGACCGACAAAGACAATCCCCTGGATTGTAGAAAAAATCTGTGATCTAATCAACGTTAGTACAAAAATTACAGAGAAGGTTGTATCTAACCTTGAACCTGGTCTTGTACAGTCGGTGACATAACTGAAATGAGGAGGATGAGAACGAAGCAGCCTCATCGGAACTGTAAGCACGAACGCATGAAAGACACCATTAAAAGTGGAGAGCCCGCCAACGAAGCCTTCAACAACTGGACCGACTAGAATCAGCTGCTCAGCATGCCTGAAGAAGATGGTGTTTGGTTGCATGACGAGTAAAAACACAGCTTCCCTGTCATTAACAGTGAGCTGATATTCAGGTGGGATAGAACGCAGACACGCACATCAGGAGTGCTCCCGAGATGAAGATAATTAAGATGGGCTTGCGTCCATGGGAATCGCCAAGGCGACTCCAAAAACCTGTTGAAATAGCACTAAGAATACTCATTGTTGTGACTACAGCTGACACAGGTCGTAAGTCTGAAGAGGGCAGCTGACAAGGAATGGGTGATGACAAACCTGCCTGAATTCGTGCTGCCCGGGCCTGGACATCAGAGCTCTCGCATCCTATTGGATCTGCGAAATCGGTGTCTGTTCGCCCTTCATTAAGTGCCCGACATGCAATTGCCTTGTAAACTTGGATCCTTGGAGACGCTGTGATACCTCTCTGAGACGAATTGAGAGCTTTTGAAGAACTAACAAGGTAAAATACACGCACCGACATTGAGAAAACGAGAACCACAGGAATGAGCCTGGAAAGTCGGGTGCGTGAGTCAAAGACTTGAGATCTCAATGGTTATGAGTGCACACCAGTAGGTATGAGCTTGCCATCGACGAGAGGGCTGAGAAGAAGATCTGGAGCGCTGTTCGGAGTTTTCTGAGAGAAGAGACTCCTCTTCATTATGGGGGGAAGGAGACATAGTTCATGAAGGTGACCTATAAGCAGGCTAGTCGCTCACTTATATCTCAGCTATCTGATAAATCATAACAATTATTCCCACGGATTATCAGATAATCACTCGAGTCAATTTGACCATGTTGGCCGTATGTACGTCCACGCGTCTCTATCTGTTTTAACCTAAGGAAGATCCTTGACGCCCTGAAGGATCATTACCTCGCGTCGAATACATGGGAACGACATATCGTACTTTGCTTCTTTCATTACTCAGACTACCATGAGGTAGTAAGCAGCATTACGCGACTAGGCGATCATGATTGCTGTCAGTTTTTGCCATCAAGTACCAACTAGCATCCACGTCAGTTGGATAAGTAGAAAGTTGCACATGGGTCTCGCTAAGCTACTACTAGATATAGGCACGATGACGAGGTGATCTCTCCGCTGCGCTGTCAAGTTGTTCGCCTGGGCACCGTGAAGAGGCTAAATACTGAGTGTGAACTCAAACTCAAACTCTTCTTGTGGGACTATTTTGGGATCATTTCAACTGCACGTTTGCAGTGAGGCTGCGAAGATGAAAAGTGTAAGGGGTTGTGTTTGTACAAGATGCCCACCCCAAAAGGCGTGGCAGATCGGATTTGCAGCCACTGACTTGCAAAGACGAATGTCACGTTGTGCAGCTCTTGTTCCTCCCAATCTATACCTACATCCATCCAGCTAACCCGACGTCAGAACACTGAAGCGTTTTTTCGGTTCGAAATGGCCACCTCGACTTCCAGGTCCAACCCTCTGTCCAACCATATCACTCAGCATCATCCTATTTCCCAGGTGCAGCGGTTAGATACGTTCTTGTGCAATTATCCCAGACAATTACTGAATTATTCTCAGACCATCGGATGATAGTCCAAGTTACCCGGGAAAGCACCTGGAACATCGTGGTACGCGTTATGGATCGTCATCGACACAGCATACTCAGCGACGAACGGGGAATCATTTTCAACTGTATGCACCGCCTTCTCGAGCCACGACGGAAGGCTCTTCTAATGCTTATAAAACTCCGGGGAGCTGCTCCCAAGTGTCCACTTCTTGCGAACGTGCCTTAGGGCAGGCGGCATTAGAGCCTCCAAGCTCGCGCAATTGGTAAATAACCTCGGCACCATCTCGAAATATGATCATGACATGACAATCCAAGGTCAACCTCTCAGAGAAACTTGGTTGAATCTGTCGATCCGACATCGAGTGATAATAGTACACGAGCTACCGCCTTAGAAGGTGAGCTTCTAAGATGGGAAGTGATCAAGCTGACATTTGAGTAACAGATGGCCGGTTCCTGAAATAGTAGGCAATTTATCATTAAAACTGCGGCCTTGCGTCATCTGATGCCCTCGTAATTCGCAGTATCAATACATTGCTCACATTCGCAACTGGTCCCAAGAAGGTTAGGTGACTTTTGATTGCAGCTCGCCTCTCGTTCTGATGCAGTTTCAGGCTCGAGATTCAATACCTGTATTTTCTCTCACAGAGGCATCGACCGAACCTCTAGGCCAATTCCAGGAGGACATCGGCAGCCAGCAACAGCAGGATTATGAGTCCGTGCCTGTGGAACAACTGAGGGAGTGTGATATCTTGATCGCGTAAATCACAACATCATGTCGTCATCGAAGAATAACTTATCGCCTTTGATAGATTAATGGGACCCACAGGTGCAGGAAAGAGTTCGGTGTGTTTTTGCTGGCAGTTATATATATTTAGTTCCAACTTAACCTGCTGCATTGAGTTCATCGGCAAGGTAGCAGATCGGGATGATATTGGTGTAGGGCACGACCTACAATCTTTCACCACAGAAGTGAGGGCTCTTAGGGTTCGTATACCTGAGATGGGCGAGAACATCATTCTGGTTGATACCCCTGGATTTGACGATACACACAAATCTGACTACGAAATTCTCGAGCTCATTGCGAGATGGCTAAAGACAACGTGAGTTATTATTGTACTCCAACAACATCGTCAAATTAGTTTAAATGTAGTGGTATGAGAAACATCCGGCTTCACGGCGTGTTATATCTCCATCGGATTACCGATAACCGCATGGCAGGCACTCCTCTCAGAAATCTTGAACTGTTTCAGAAAATCTGTGGTCCTAGGTGGTTCAGCCGTGTTCTCCTCGTGACAACCAAGTGGGATGAGGTGGAGAGCACCGAGACTGGTGAATTACGAGAACAGGAGCTCAGGTCTGACTTTTGGAAGGCTATGATCGACCGAGGCTCGCAGACAATACGTCATTACAATGATCGTGATTCAGCATGGAGGATTCTCAAGGTGATCCTCGAGGTCTCGGAGGTGTCAGGTCTGCGAGAGGAAAAAACATCACCGCAGAAACAAGTGATTAAACTCCAGAAAGAGACGGCTGACAAGGGAAAGACCCTTCCGAAGACCGATGTCGGTTATCAACTCTATTCTCAGATCAACGAATTGGAGAGGAAGAGGAAGGGGTTCATTGAGAAGCTCGACAAGCAAATGGCAGGAGCCAATGTAGATCAGGAATACAAACGTATCCTGCAAGATCAGCGTAACCAGTTGCAACAGGAGAGCGACATCGCCGCGGGGGACATAGGGTCATTGAAACTACCAATTGCTCAACGATTCATGAAATCCTTCAGGGCAAAATGGTCCGGCTGATATCTTACGAAAAATTGGACCATGTTTTGATTTTAATTATCATTGGCCTGATGACGGATGCCTCAGGTACTAATCTATGGAAGGTGTTTGAAATTACAACTTTCGGTTGCAACCAGAGTCAATGGATTTTTCGAAAACTATTCCTTGTCTCTTGAAACAGGCGAAAGCTTGAGTGGGTCACTGATGATTTGAGCTTTTGCGAAATGAAACCAGGACTAAATTTCTCGACTTCTTCTAACAGAGTGACGAACTCGATGAAAGTTTGTTACGAGCGCTTATTTCTGGTTTCAGCTGGAAGCCTCGAGGCTACCTCATGGTCTTCATGGTGGTTAATCCACGAGCGAGTGGGGTGTCTGTCGAGCCCTTCTCTTGTCCTCGGACTTTCATCGCCTAGGTTCCACAATTTATGACAGCACAAGTCATAAACGCGACAAAAGGTGTTAAGCAGGATGATATCATCATCGCGTACGTTATCGTTCTTTCAATGATTCAAAGCTTTGAGGTTTTGACCCATCATATAGGTTCATGGGTCCGACTGGATCTGGAAAAAGTTATGTGAGCATTTGGAAATTTCAATATTTGAGAACAATGGATCATATAAGATACCAGTTTATCGATCTTCTTACCGGACAATTAGGTCAACGAGCTGGAAATTCTTTAGCGTCTGTGACGAGCAATATCGAGGCCACACGATTGTCTTTCCCCAGTGATCCCAAAAAGAAGATTGTCCTCGTGGATACTCCTGGTTTCGATGACACGACAAGGTCCGACATGGAGATCCTGAGCATGATAAGTCACTGGCTTAAGACGACGTATGCGGTGTTTTTCTTTCTTTCCAGTACGCTGAGCTCTGGTTACAGATACGAGCGCGATGTCAAACTAAGTGGTCTTATTTACTTACATCGGATTACCGACAATCGTATGGCCGGCAGTCCCTATAAAAACCTTCGCATGTTCGGAGAATTATGCGGTGATCTTGCCATGAGTCAAGTCGTTCTTGTTACCACCATGTGGGAGAGGGTCGTTGAGGCAGTTGGTGAAGCACGGGAGAAAGAGCTTCACACCATCTTCTGGAAAAGTCTCAGAGACAAAGGCTCCGAAGTTGACTCCCTTAAGAGAGCGAACGATCAAGAAGCCTGGGGTATTATCAATAAAGTGGTCAATAGGTACTTTGAAAACAAACAAGCCGAGGCGGTCTTATTACAAGAGGAACTGGTCGATCAAAAAATCAAGCTCAACGAGACTCAAGCCGGTAAGGCATTGTATACAGATCTCCAGAGGAAGCTAGCAGAACAAAAAGAATCGATGAAGACTTTACTCGTGCAGGTGCAAAAGTCAAGTGATCCCCATCTTACAAAAGAGTTGCAAAAGGAATATGACAGAATTCAGATAGAGTTTGACCAAGCTTTTGACGAAGCACAGTCGTTGAAGCGCTCTCTCTGGGAGAGAATATTCTCGACTCTTTTTCCCAAGCCGACTAGATCAGTGAGACCTTGGAATTGTTTGAGTTGACAACCAAGTTTCTGATTCCTTCCTTTTCGTGTCTAGAAAGCGGTCAAACTGGTAGCTCCCCACTCAAGATCACGTTGAAAGGGAATGAAACTTACCATATCTATACACTTTGGCCGTTCACAGCAAGCGATGAGGAAGAGCAGCGGGACGAGGATGCGCGTACCCCTTTACTTACTCGCACCTCACTAAAATGTTTGAACAATATGGCACGGCTTCAATAATTGGTGCAAGGACACCATTGTCCGACAAGTAGTAAGCGCCTAGCCTTCTTGGGATGTTGACCACCCAATACACCACTCCATTCTGAACCTCCATTCAAACTCCTGCTATTAAACTACGATGAGCACGAGTTAAGTATAATATCAAGTAAAAGCGTCCGAACACGAACACGATCATTAATATGAACATCAACGTCGCGGTCCAAGTTATTTGATTTTCTTCAAGTCTACGTGATTATTGTCACCGTAGTTGTAGCCCTGATATGAATATGTACAATCATTACCAATGAATATGATTTCTTTGATATAACAGGTCCTGATGCCATTTATTGCTAACGCTAGATACCCTCGACATTTCACGATTTTTTCACCTTGTGCTCATGCAGCTGAAGATTATCAAGACATCCACGAGAAAATTGTCCAGAACCCACTAACATCAAACAAAGAGAATTAAAAAAAATCAGAGACACCCATCAACCGTGAGTCATGGAACTATCAACCATCATCTTGCTTAGAACTAGGTCTCAAAGAACGAGTGACGTCATTCCAAACATATTCTATAGTACAAGAGTTTTGCCGCCTAAGGTCGAACATTGTCGCTTCCCCAGTTCGAACATTTGATCACCTTTACAATTGACATAAACTGGGGGATACATCCTTCTCCCAAAGACAGGAAAACTCTTGAGAATTGGACTCATCTACAGAGTGTAAGGTGTAACGTGGCGTAATGTAAATTGTAATTAAGCTAGCAGTCCAGCACGAAAATCTGATAAGGACAATAAGAGGAACAAGAAAGAGAGGCGATGCCAAGACCGCATCAATTAAGTGATTAAAAAGAAGGCGGGAAGATGAAGACGACAGCGACAACGATAACAATGGGAGCTCTGAAGTACCGTTTAACAAGAAATTATCGACAAAATAAAAAATGTAACGTCTATTATGAAAAGCAAACCATTGCTTGCTAATAGTGAATGATGATGATCAAGAATCTGATAATTGATTGACTGATGATAGACTATGATCCACAGAACACGCGAATGATAAAGGGATATGTGGTGGAAGGCAAGAGGGCGGAGCAGAGTGAAAATCTACTCAGTTAATGACAATGATATGTACAGAAGGCTAGGGAACAGGACACGAGGATTCGACAGAAAAGCAGGATGATGGAGGGCGCACAAGACTTGATCGGAAAAAAGTAACAACACTCCTCCCTGACAACTGTCACCAAACCGTGCTGAAGTGTACGGATGGAACAGAGCAGGGTAGACACACGGGCCAAGGGCAGGAATCCAAGCGCTTGGCATGTGGACAAGAAAATCCCAAACGATGATCTCGTCTAATTCCTCACCCACTGATGTTCTTTCCTCAGTAACGTCCAATAGATGACCGCCGCTCCACATTGTATATTTCTCCTGAGCCAGCTCAAAGCGCCAAGCTGGGAAGAAACTCCGGAACCGAGAAACAAGGAAAGGGTGACTTCCATGGAAGCGGAGGTCCAGGGCCAGCTTAAATTGGAGATCGATCGATGATAGGTCCACATATATCGGGCGGGTCCTTTGAATGAGGATCATTTTTAGATTCAGGTCGTGATAAGCAGTGGCAGAAGGAAAGAGGGAGGGAAATGAAGTTACACGCTTTGACTTGTGTGGGCTGAAGATTTACAATATGGAAGATGACGGTGCAATGACGTGTATCTTTCCAGCGGACACAATGTCAGAGAGTCTACTTCAGCCTTTCTGATGATTGTCGTTGGAGAGCTTGTTGTGGATCATGGATGAGTGATCATTCCAAAAATTTGGTGTGGTTCTCATCTCGAGGTGGAAGAATATTGATTCATGCAATTTCCGATTGCACTGTATAGCATAAATCGAAAATGACACTGCGACGTGGCCGATCGATATGCAGTCATGAGATGAGTGAAAAAATGTGACCCGTGGCATAGGAGCAGATAAGTTATATAGGTGATATATGATTCTTTGGCAAGTGCGGTTTCTACGCGCCTTGGGGCGTAGGCTGCTGGACGGGCGCACTTACGTCTCTTGCCTGTCCTTGGCCATCCTGAAAAAAAGTGAGAGACATTATTGTCTAAGGCTTGTGGACAGAAGTGGCAGAATCTGAACCCACTATGCGCTGCTTTTTAATCGGTCTAGATCGAGCACCAGCGAGACCAACTTTGGCGCTCATCTTCTGTGATCTGTTTCCGTTTAAGACGCCATTCGTGTATGTTGAGTCCGCTGGCAAAGGCACCCCATTGATCCCATCTTCACGCTCGCGTTTCTTCCCTCTCAGCGAATCGGAATTGGTGTTTGTAGGTGCAGAGACTGCAAGCAATGGTTGTGATTGGAGGTTTAAGGACGGCGCGGTGGACGAAGGCTTTGATCTGGGAACAGCGGAAGTGGGACGTGGTACTGCCGAGGAAGGGTGAGGTCTCGGAGTTGCAACCGGCTTAGGTGTTGATAATACGGAAGATGATATCTGGGGTGTAGCCGAGACACCCCTGTGTGCCGGAAGAGGTTGAGCGACTGTCAATAAACTGGAGGCTGCCGCAGTCTGCATTGCCACTGCTGCCTGAGCTTGTTGAGCCTTTGCCAGGCGCTTAAGCTCTTTCTACAAAATTTGAGCTGGAAGGTTTACAAGGAAAAGAAGGAACACACCCGCTTCTTTCGATCCTCTCTTGCTTGGGCTGATTCTACGATCAGAGTGGTGACATTCCACTGGGCTTACTAAGAACAAGACAAAAATGGGAAAAGCAACACATACACCCTTGAGTCCCTCAAGACTGACGGCAAAGGCGTCCTGCTGGGTCCTATGATCAAACTGGGTTATGCGCATGCGCTGTTTCTCCGGAGCAAGGATAGCCTGTGTGAGGTAGTTATCCTTCTTCATTGAGTGCTTGCCTGGGCAAAGGTCATGGTCTGGCAGATGGGACAAGAAAAGAGCAACGGACCTGGAATACCCTTGATGAGAGGTTTATAGCTATTTTTCTTCTTTTTCTCTTTTCCGTCGTCGTTGATGTCCGGGTCTAGTGGATTGGTGGAGTCGTCTTCGCGGGCCTTACCCTTATCGATGCGGGTCGGTGCAGGCCGTGGCTGGCCATCATGAGTGTACTGAGTTGCATAAGGAAGGACATGGGTGTTGTAGGCGGGGAGGAGGCGGAACCGGGCGAGGAGGTCTTGGGTACTGGTAAGGTGCTGGGGTTGTGACGGCGGGCCTGTCGGGCCATCAATAAGCAAGAGATCACACCAGCGCTACAGACTTACCTGGCGGCGCCAAAAACAGTGTAGGAGGACTCCAAGACCCTGGGTCGGCGTTGCTCATCGCGGTATGATAACAACCAGGACACTCTATTTGTGTGGTCCTGTTTATTGGCTAATTACGGTGTTCTCACAGTATTAATTGACATTACAGGATGACATAACTCACCTGAGTAATATTTGCTGAAATTTCCTAAAACCTTCAACACTAGACTTTGATATGACATAGCCCAAGGCCAGCTAAATGTGTTACTATCTTATGATTCTAACCATCATTGTTATTACCTTTCTCTAAACTACTATTACCCTTTTCTTAGGACAGTCAATAATCACCAAATGGGAAGGATCATCCAAAGAAAAGAAGAATGAAGTTGCAACTTCAATCCAAAATTTTGTTAGTAAATTCAAGAAAAAATTTGAACAAATGTCCACATTTTGATATTGATTAAAGATTTGATGTCTCAGTGAATAACATCTTTTCACACTTTGTATGTACTTTGAAAGGTCTTGATTTGACTCCAGTATCATTGAGATCAATTTCCTGGTTGTGAAGATATAATCAAATGAGGATTGTGACATTACTACTATGGTCTGGTGTTGTTGTAGCATAACTTGCTTTCTTCTCCTTTCTATGTGCCTGTTATGCTGTGTTGCAGCTGTATTGCCTCAATATTGACCTAATGAGATACACCTGTTCATATATGGTGCTCTAAAGATTAAAAGCAAGTTAGTCTAGAAGGATTTTTTGGATAGATAATAGAAAGAAGCCTGGAGTGAGCAAGAGCAGTGCAGACAAATGGTGGCTTACTCACCAAGTATAAAATCCAGTTAGTGTGTGTGAATGGAAAGTCGTAGGATTCTGCAGTGAGCATCAGCAACGACAACAAGGTAAGAAAACTAGTGCAAATTTTCCGTGGTTACTTACAATGGAGCAAATATTTCGCTGAGAATCTACTTTATTGTATCTTTTATTTAACAGAACCTTCATGCATAAGATAATCTTGATAGAAGTAGTGATTCAATAGTCACAGTACGGTGTGTATTAATTACACGGATATGACCTTGTGTAGTGGTATTATACAATCAGCCAATGAACATCAATGAGAGCCTAGCACAGGTCTCAAGATCGTAAGCTACAACATTTAAATCAAGATATATCACTCAGAAAAGAAAGAAAATAAAATATGGAGTAGTCCTGTTTTTTACAACAACCATACCACATCGCGCGCCAATTGTTCACTGTCTGGGAATCATTGGTCTTGTGCATGTGATCTAAATGTCCCCACTCCTAATCGCTGCTCGGGCACAGAGGTTTGACTTCGTGATCTTTCCTGCAGCTCAAAATGCACGGTATGTTCAATGTGGGGTGGAACGATACAAGGTTTCTCTATCACGCCGGGTACTGGGGAGGAAGAGAGATCCTCAGGTCTCAATGACTCGGCAGCAAGCCTTTCTAAAGGCACCCCAGAGGAGTCCTCAGTGATCACCACCGGTTTCTGAACCTGAGATTGGGCCTCAGATACTGTTGCCGTTGCACTGCTGTCTGTGACTGCACCCTGTGATGTGTATACATTAGTTGAGAGCGTACCACCACGAGTGGTGTTACCACTGCCAGTATGGTTAAACACAATGGACCCATATGGTCTGCGAGGTAACCAGAATATCCAGGCTCTCATCAGATCCTGGCAAAATATTGTTTCGGCAAAATTAAAATTTGGGGTATTCAGCAAATACCTTTTGAGTGCCAAATGCAATGGCGATGAATATTGGCACTAAATTTTCATTAATTATGGTTCCGAAGATATAGAGAATCCCAAACTCCTACAAATTGGATAAATAAGGCTTGTTTCATCCGGTGCTGGAAACACAAAGGCCAGTGTAGATAACCTATAATCGAGTTTCACAAACTTTCACTGTTTGTAGGGGAAAAAATAGCTCACGCAAAAGCTATCACTGCGGCAATGGTGGAGAAAAACAAGCGGAGGTATACGGTCAAGAATAATTGACGATCTGTTCGTGTGAGGCGTCTGAAAACATCCCAGTGCCGATACATAATGTAACCAGTCCAAACTATGGAGAAGTAGTGTGATTAATAGTTCATGAAAAGAATAACAGTTCTGTACCCTCAAGGGGAACAAGAATGACCATGTTTACTATAACTAGGGTGGCGGATACAATGTCCCTGCAGTCATTTGTTTTAGTTCTTAGGAAAAGAAATCATGGTACGTAGTTCTAAGTTCACTCACGGTATGTTATCTCCTAAATGACAGTAGAAATTATTTCCTGCTCGCTCCACGCGATCCAGTCGTTTCCCTGGAAAAACGAGCTATTTCTATTTATTGATTCTGGTAAGATCCAACTGTTGTTGAATCTTGCCTACCAGTAGCACTTCAAGGATCACAGATAAGAATACCAGCCATGGAGTAACAACCAGCTAGAACTAAGATTAACAATAAAGGAGAGACTGAGACCCCAGCTCACCCAAAATGTTCTCCACGAACTGTAAGGTCTTGGGTTTCCCGACCGTAGTCCATGTACAGTGAGGGAAAACTAGGGAAACCCTGGGTTCTAGCTCGAAAGAATAGTTGTCGATATAATCACCTCGATGTAATAGCATGTCATGCCCGTGGCCACTCTTTTTGTGCAATCAGTAGGTGTGGACCGGATCTGTAATAAACCTACAGTGTAGGAACGGCATAAATAAGAAGACTTTGAAATGCACATAGCCCAAATGGTGGATCAGGTCCTTCTTGTTTTCCTATCAGCAAGGCGTAGCTTATCGAGTAGACGAGCCATGCTGCGATCAGGCTATACCATCCTATACTTCGATGGACATTTTTCGACAGGATTGCTGGAAGAAAGGTACAAAGAGAGAGTACAATGGCCACGAAGACAACAACGTCAAAGAAGACGACAAGGGAGTGGTGGGAAGGCATGATTAGTGGTATTGGTAACAAGGACCTGTTGTTTCGGAAAGGAAAGAGAGTCAATCTGAAGTCATGAAATGGCTTGAATCACTAGACGCCCTTGGCTGAGGACGGATTAGATTCTCACTTGAAAAGATTTTGACAGAGTTCTCATCACTGGGTGCGCTGTCAATAACACAAATCACTAGGCCATACGAAGTCTTTTCTGAAATTAATTTCTCACGGGAATTGACCCAGGTGGAATGGCTGTGCGATGGTATCGCCGACCTCCTCGGGCTCCAAGCATCTAGAGATATTTTTACATAGCTGAGTGTGTCAAGTAAGAAATGGCTTGGCAATGGACAATGAGATCCCACCGCTCATGGATGCAGCACGTTGCTTCCATTGCGCGGGGATCAGGACGAACAATGTCAATTTAAACGCGGTGATCCGACCCATAACAGTGAAGAGGGCACCTAAACTAAGATTTGGTCATGGGTTGTTGCCGAGTTGTGCCGGAATGTTTCCGTCAACACTCGGGAGCTTTTCGTCCGATCAAATGTTTGTTGTGCCTTGATGCAACAATGTTTGTGCCATCAGGTGGAAATCACTTACTGAGAATCCTGATCAGATATATAAAGAGGGGTAACGAAACTCGCTGCAAACTCGCAACGAACTTCTATATAGCGTAGCGCTCGATATTCCAACATACCACAAGGAGAGTACTGAACGAGGCTATTCGGTTCATCAATGAAAGCGACTTAACTACGGCTTCCCTTAGACTGCACAAGCAGATAAGTTCTATCAGAGGTAATTGCATCAACGTATCCAAGCGCGGTCCCAACGGCGACCGTGTACGCGTTAATCCGCAAACAGACAGATACGACCAAAAAAAATTCGTTCCTCCCGCATTGACGCCTCGATGAAGCCAGAACAAGCGCCTGCGGGAGGATATCATACAAAGATTGTGTGCATGGTGCAAGTCTAAGATTTGATAAACCAGGCCGGAGAGCCAGGTCGCGATGGACAAGAGGACACAAACTCTGAAGCAGGAGAGGGGGATCGGCGATCTTAACCAGGCGTCTGCAATTTTAATAGATCCATGAGACTTCGACGATGGTAATCCGCTGATATATCACTGTCGGATAAGTACAAAAAGTAATCACTCCTAAGTCCGCAGTCGCATGGGTTGCACCAATTAGGACTAGAGTAGTCCTCATCGGAGTCTTCATCGTTTGAAGCTCAAGAGGCGATTCATTGCCAAAGCTTTCGGGCACAGAAGTGGAGAAATGGATAGGAAGCTTGTCTGCTTTGACAACCATGCATGAATTCTCCACTATACGATGGATGAAACTGGATATGAAACCTATGTGGCTGGTCCGCCAAGGTTGATCAACTATTGAAACAGTAGCAGGAACCGAGATGGACATAAGGAGGCTATTTCATTCCACGAAGTAATACCGCCAGTTACATCTGCATCATTCCAAAAACCTGGGTTTGCAGGGACTTCATGTCGTGGGTTGAAGGTCTACCAGGCACCAACAAGCAGTGTCAGCGGATTTTGCTGTTCCAATGCGTCTTTTGTGCGGGAGTTGAATGCCATACAATACCATTGAACTCTGACCGAAAGTACGCTGACCGTCAGATAATCTTTCAACGACCAAGAGTGTGAGTGCAAGAGGAAATCAGTTAGAGAATGTGATTAATGTGTACAGTCGGAAACAAGCAGCCAGAATTCAGAAGGATTCTTTGACACGACCGGGAACTGTGGGAGTAAGTCTGTGACGGTTCACAGAACTTTTCTCACCCCTTTTATCCCACACTTTATGTCCAAAAAATGCAAAAACTCTTTCAAAGGAAAAACAGTCTTTCTTCCTGTGATTCTCGGCTTTCAAAGATCCAAAAACGGCGGCGACGAGCTATCGATCCCTCAATTGGTTACTATATCTATACCGAATATGCTACTGGATTTAAGGGAGCAGAGAATGTCCAGATGGCTAATAGCTCTCGGGATTCGGTGTCAAACCCAATTACTGACAGAACTTCTGTTTGTTCTGACTTGCCGTGTCCTCTTAAGACGAGGTATCATAACTAGTCATAGGAATTCACTGTCCAAGGCTCATCGCCTCATCCAGTGTAGAACAGCTCGAGAACGTTATAACAGTGGAAGAATTTCTTCGTCAAGGCGGTTCCAACCATCAGGAAAGGTCCAGAGCGCCTCGGTTGGCGCCTTCTACTCGCTTTCTCGATGAATCTAGTGTCGATCACCTAAAACTACGGTCAAGAACAGTAATCAGAAACCGGTCTCCGGAATTGGGGTCTTCCTCTGTATGTTCTGATTCGTATGCGATACCGTCCAAACGCCAGGAGCGGAATCTGTGTCACGGACGCAGACAGAAGCGGGGTTTTAGGGAGCGCATATATCAGGCTGCTATTGCTTCTGGGGTCGAACCTATTAATGTTCTTGTCCAACCTAAGGATACGCCCCTCTCAAAACCACCCCTTTCTTTCCAACTAATGTCTCCTCCTCGGTCACGATGTAATCGGGGTTCGATCTTGACCCCTAATAGAAAAAATAACCCCTTTCAAGATCCGCGTTTTACCCGTGCTCTTTACCCAAATAAACCAAAAGTTCCATTGTCTCGCTGGCATACCACTTTACCCCATCATTCAAAAATATGCAATCAAGAAACAGGAACGAAAGAAACGAATGCTACACAGTTGACTTTCAAACCCTTACATTTCATACCTCTTCTGCAAGCGGAAGAAGGTTACAAGGCGCTCTTCATGCAAGCTCAGCCAGTGAGTGATTTAACGCGAAATTGAAAATTCGATCACTGGGTAGCTTAGCTGAAAGTCTGATATTTGGGCGTCTTCTGATTTGCTTTCGTCCAAACGTCTACTTACCCAGAATTAATCTGTGACAATTAGATCACAGAAGTTGTTAGCTCTACCTTTCGATGCCTAGAAGCGTTTCATTGTCGTCCACCCTGGTTTTGTAGTCTCATTTTCTTCAGGAATGTCTATTACCCAGAGTCTGAGAAACAGGGCTAGATACCAAATGTATTTTATAAAGGGTTAGACGAATAGCATTCCAGTCTTCCGAAGTAGAACTGTTTCTGTCTTAAAATTGTTTTCCTCTCAGAATCTCTTTTTTATATGAAAGGCACTGCGGGTGATTGTTCTGGAAATCCGCCATGGGTTATGTCTCATTTTCGGTTTTGGCATAGTGTACACTTGAACCTTTTTCGAAAGATGGGACCTTCAAAGGTTCTACAGAAGTCATCCACCTCTTTCAATGCTCGAACTTGAAAAAGATGTGATGCGTCACTTGTCGGAAAGTCGAATACACAGGAAAAAAAGATGAATTTTTCGGTGGAGAATCAGCTCCTAACACAGAACGATCCCACATCTTGAGAGTAAGGTGTATCTTGGCCTTTCCTAATTCGATCCTCCCCGTCCCTTTTTTTACCTGTAAGAGGAACGAAAAACAGCATGGTCAGCGGAGTCGTCGCGAGGTGTGGCAGCTAAAATTGAGAGTGTAGGATAACTTGCGAATACAAAATATAATTGAGAAAATAGACACGAGACTTTGAAGACGAGCAAAAACAACTCAGAGCTGTGGAATTTGTTTCCAGAGCTGCTGAATTGTTTTCTAGTTTTTCTTATTCTTCACACATTTCGTGTGGAATTATTTAGTGCTTAAGATGAGGTTCGAACGTCCAACCTGTTGCATCAGTCGTAGAACTTTCTGCATTCAGGTCTCATGCTCCAACAGC
>Ga0153976_1000088_pt1 | contig 26069 bp, 34 predicted proteins | sample TSGA060MetaG_FD_104717 | JGI IMG/M metagenome (GOLD analysis project Ga0153976, IMG submission 104717) | Attine ant fungus gardens microbial communities from Georgia, USA - TSGA060 MetaG | ecosystem: Host-associated > Fungi > Mycelium > Unclassified | place: USA: Georgia, Yuchi Wildlife... | reverse complement strand
CTCAATCGTCCCCTCATCATGATTTTGGAAGGACTGGGCATCCCATACCAAGTTTTTCAAGACCTTCAGGATGATGCTATACGCGAGACGCAAGCCGCAACACAGAGCCTGTCGGCAGCAGCGTATCTTCTTCAAATCCATGGTTTAGGACAATCGTTTAGGCTGCCATCTACTTTACAGAGCATCGCGAAGCTTGGCCTTGATTCCCTAGCACAAGATTCTTTCTTTAACCTCCTTTTTCGTATTGCAGTATATCACGTACTCCGTGATCTCAAGCACCGTGCCCGCATTCCTATCCCAAATGCATGGAATCTTGTCGGGGTTGCGGACACCCATCGCTATCTTCGTGAGAACGAGGTGTTTGTTTGTATCAACCATCGAGAGAGGGGGGTTTTTTATCTTGAAGGTCCTGTCCTCATCTCGCGGTCGCCGACAATTCATCCTGGGGACGTTCAACTGGCCCATGCAATCGGCGCTCCTTCCAAGGAATCCTGTTTTGCGAAAGAGTCTTTGCCAAATACCATCGTATTTAGTGTAAGAGGTGAGTTATGTTCTGTGCTGATCGTGCTGGTCAGCAGCTCATTCTTGGCAGGAGAACGCCCTCTCCCAACATGTCTTGGCGGTGGGGACCTCGACGGCGATGCCTATAATATCATTCCCCTTGAAGATCACCCCTATTTTACACCGAAACACACTTATGAGCCTGCGGAGTATCCCCCTCCTATCAAGGAATATGTTGAGTGGTCATGCACTATGACAGATGTGGCCAACTTTTTCATGAAATACATTGTCTCTGACGTGAGTGTGTAGATGAAAGATGACAAAATTTAGCCCTGATTCTAATTCAGGTCCTGGGCCTGGTCGCGACAAACTGGTTGGTTCTTGCCGACCAGACTGGCAATATCCAGGATCCTATGTGCATGGTCCTTGCGAAGTTACATAGCGACGCAGTGGACTATCCGAAAACAGGTCGTCAGGTTGATATTCAAGAGATCCCCAAACCTAAGTTCCTCAAACCTGATTGGTCTGCCCCAGAAACAATCGATGATCTACCTAACCAAGATGGGAAGTACTATCAGAGTCAAACAGCACTCGGGAAGTTGACTCGTCAGGTCGACTTGAAAGCACATGAACCATCTTTTCCTAGGCGCCATGTCGCCTCTTCCGCAAATACCATTGATGGCATCGCCGACGGGCTGTACCTTCTTGGTCTCACAGACACAGCCTTACAAGCTATCCAGAACGCCGTTGCGCCTCGGGTTGCGAGACGCCTCGATATTCTAGCTTGGACCAGCCCCGATATATCTGAAGTGATCACGTATCAGTTCAAATTCTTAACTGATGGACTACTGAGCATCAGTTCGCGATACAGCTTGTCACGTCGTCATTCCAAGCCCTTAATAGAGGAAGAATTAATAATTGGCTCCATAACACAAAGGACAAGCCAACCTGCCTTACGAAAGAAAAGAACGACAAAGATCAAAGAAGCAACTGAGATCGTGTTCCAAAGGGTCAGGGAAGCATTGGAGGGAGATGACGAGAGGACATCGAAGGAGTATTTAAGATATTCCTGGACTGCGTGGATGTTTTCAATGAGTGAGATGAGTAAGAAAACTTTTGGAGCTCAATCGTTCTGGTGGATCGCTGCGGGAGCTGTGTTTGATGCCATGAAAAAGATAGATGATGAAGTATATTCGAGACTACTCCCCCGGGATGGAAGGATTTGAGCATTCTCCATCGTGGCTACAAGTTCGTTGACTGTTGTAAATAAATTTGATGTATAGTACTGTATCTCTTGCTACAGCTCCCTTAGTGCATTTCCAAGGAGATGCTTATCGATCACTAGCCAGTGACCGGTCCGGGAAATAAATCACGAGTTGCAATGTTTAGGATATGTACCTGAAACAAAGATTCCAACCCAACACAGCCATCGAATTTTGATTACCGGAAATGCTTAGGTAATCAAAATAACCTAAGAAAATATTCAGAATTCTTTACTATGTTCTTTAAAAAGGTTGTGAGTGGTAGAAGAGAGAACTCACCATATCTGTTAATATAGATAAAATCTAACAGTTGAATATTTGAGATAAAGCCACCTGTATTTCTCCATACAGATCTCTGTAGCTCATTGCCAGCCTGACCCAAAGTTTGTTGTATAAAATAGAGCTCCAGCTTGAATATATTTATGAGCTATTTTTTTGTCAAAGGAAAGGTCTAGTCTTTCAGTGCATTGCTGTTAATTTCTCTAGAAAATGTATGTAGCAATAGTGTATGTGGCTGTGTCGTATTGAGTAACCGATTCAGGCACCGAATACCATTCCAAGCAAACTTCCCTGGCTTACCCCTTTTTCCTTTCTCCTTTGCTTTGTAGAATGATCATCCCTGACCAGAATATTCTTGCACCATACTTAGCATCTCAATACCTTTGTTCTCTTCTTCATGGTATTGGAATACTAAGCACCACGGCAAAAATAGATAATGTTTCATTTCTTGTTCTTCAGGTGATTCAGATGTCTCATTTCTAGATGAACGTGGCTGAGATAAGATTTATTGTGCGCTTGTAATGGGTTTTTTCTTGCCTTTTCATATCCTCAAAACTGTTGATTTGAGTTTGTTGCGGGGTCCAACTAGAATGTATCGGTGAGAAAGCTCTTTGATGGGTGGGAAAAGACAGTTTATTTCAAACTTTGTTTCGCACGTCTAGTCGGATCTATTCAGATCAATGCACAGTGGCTGTGTTGAATAATCTAAAACATTGTTTCGCCAGGCACCATATCCAGAACATTGTTGATGACTTATTTCCGGGTCCGGTTACTTTCTGATGAATTGGCTTTTAGATTCTAGAAGTGGTGTGGTACCGGGGCGTGAAATTTCTTCTTTAAAGGAAGATGTAGCGAAATCGCAGCTTTGTAGTTACGATAGCATTGATCTAGATTTTCCTAGCTAATTTTGAATCGTTTTACCGATTCAAAAAATAAAGTCATGATTACTAAATAACAAACTACATGAGTGATATGTAACCGAAGAAGAGCAGTTTTTACTTACTATTGGGTCATATGTCTGCAACAAACTTGTGAAAAATGATGCTGGAAGCGAACTGAGTAAGCACCTGGTGACGAATTTTATGTGGCAGTCTCACCATCATAGTCGCTGCACAAATGTCTAGACTGTGGTATGAGAAGGTTTCAAAAGTTTTGATGTTGCAATTTGAGCTTGAACTTACTGTTTGTTGTATATGAGTATCACTGAAACTTATAAGCAAGAAATCATAGACAGCACATTTATTTAATACCGTATTGGAGAGACCTGGCAAGTTGTAGGTAATGTTGGTGAAAAAAGACTCTAATAATTTTGCAAGAATAAAAGAACTTGAGTCAATAAGGGCCGGAGTCGAGCTTAGGTAATAAAGGTTCGGTGCGCTGGACGTGCAGTTATGTAATAAACAGGTTTCCCACCCGGATCCCTAAGTCCGTCCCACTTTCACTGCCAATGTGCGCTCACTGACATCCATGAAAAATAACCAACTGATGATGATAGTCACTGTGCTATTGCTGGTGACCCTAACACTTACGTCTGATGTGCACGAGTTTCTTGGCGGCGAGTATGTATTTATTTACTGTTCTCTGCTTTCTGACTGGACTTGGTTCATGTTCCAGGTATCTGGAAGATCCCTACCTGAAATATCGACCACCTTTTGTCAGATCCCTTCCAGTACAGCTCCTGCTGACTGGTGTCATTCTCACTTTGACGGTGGTCCTCTTAATTCATCTACTTTTCACCGCTCAATACCACTGGCCCTTGGCTCCTGTTAATTATGTGCTGCAAATTTCTGGAGTTACGACCCTCTTGGTTTCCCTCATTGCTACAATTCATGTAGTCTTGTCTGCTAGTCTAGAAGAGAGCTCGCACTGGCCTTACATGCTCAGTTACATAGCTATCGAGGTTCCGCCTTCTGATGAGGACTTCTCGGAGGGATGGAGTACCGCCGAGAGAACAACATGGGCTGTTATGACTGCTTCAACCTCAGGGCTTGTTCAGGTGCGCCGTTCTCTATTTACAACGCTGCGCTCGCCGTTTCTGATAGGGCTTAGATCACACACATACAGTTTCTTACTCTTCTATACCCGTCTCAACTAGAGAAACGACTCATCTTTGCGCTTTTGGGTAAGCTATGTCACTTCTCGTGACAGTTCATTGTTCTAAGCCTATCTATCTCAAAGGTCCTCTAGCTTTTGTTGCCGCAGTCATGCAACTCGTTCCTATCAATCAGGAGATTACAAGCCATATATCAGCGGATGTAAAAAATGTTTGCAATGCTACACTGTCCCTCCTCTTCACCGTCTCTCTTTTCATCTGGGGTTTACTCGTCAACAGGAGGCAGGCATGGAGAACAGACGGAGGAACGGCTGTTTTTGGGGCTGCTGCCTTGGCGCTCGCCCTAGTATCCACAGCGCTCAATTTCATCTATGTAGACCGGCAGGAGGAGGTGATCACATGGTTGCCGGGACTCATGTGGGTAGTTGTTCTGTGGCAAAGTTTCCTTGGGTGGTGGTGGTGGGTTGGAGCTGGAAGTGGAAGTGGGCTAGGAGGAGATGATGACGTGGAAGAAAAGTTGAGAAAGGAGGCCAGGAAGGAAGGTCGTCGCCGAGAGGCCGAGGAGCGGCGACAGGAAACCAAAAAGCGCGCGAGGAAGGTCTGGAAAGACGTTGCGGGTGCTTTCGGAAGAGATACTAATCTTGCTGGAGAGAGTTCTTCAACTCAATTAGGACTGCAATCTCCAAGTCAGGTGTCTCGCATCCGGACACGGCCCCTACCCAAAAACCCTTTATCCATTGAATTACCACATTCGGCCACTTCTGATTCCTCAGTCCTCTCGCCGCCCCGGTCCGTATCTACTTCTGAGCCCTCATCGGCCGGAACCAGTACTGGAACGCTTCCTAGGTTACTGCCGGATTCTATTCACAGGTTCTACGCGAGTGTGCGGCGGGCACATCTATTAGCTGCTCGGCAACAGGCGGCTGAGCGAGTGAAGCGGATACGAAAAATGGAGAGAAATGGTGTATCTGATGTGTCAAGATCTACATGGGGAGTAAGCAATCTATTATGGCGGACGAGAGTACGGCAGGACGGAAGTCCCGGGAAAGATGTTGAAATTGATGTTGAGGACAATAGAGGGGAGGGTGAGTATGAATTAGATGACCAAGGTGGCTGGCAACATCGGTCGCCAGACCCTGAAGAGAGTATTCCGGGAGAAAATGGTGTTGAGAGCGGAGGGAGACCGATGCCTAGGAAGGACGATGATGGAACAGAGGTTGAGGAAGGGGCTGTTGTGGTTACTGCAGACGACAGTCACTTGTCCGCGACTTCGGCATTGAGCGAGGTTCAGCCAGAACGGAGGTCTGTGTGGTGGTGGGGGCCTCTAGAGCGCTGGCGACTGAAAGACTCGACTAATTATTCATAGGTTTGTATTCTTTTTGCTCTTCTATCAGTCATGAACAACCTGTATTTTGTACCATGCTTTTGATTGTGGGCATATGTATGTATGTATGTAGATACCATTTCTTGCAGTGATATGTCCCATTTTGGGAAACAGTCGCAAACCAATCTCAAACTTGTATCGCTATCAAGAATGCCTCTTATTGAGGTAATTGCACAGTTGCCGGCTGTTTTTCCCTATCTGAATCGACTTTAGGTAATCGCAAATGATCGTACTGGTCGTAGAGGTGGGCTTTTTTTATCAAGCTGAAATGCTGCACGACTCACTGTGATGTCAGTACGAGTCAAGTGCAGTCCTGACGACACAGTTGGCGATCTCAAGAAATTGATTGCTGCGCAAACTGGCAACGATGCCTCCAGGATACGTCTGAAGCGGTGGTACGTCGTGGTTGAAAGTCTGCCAAAATCTCTTCATTGACAAACGGCAGGAACGTGGAATGCAAGGACGCTATCTCTCTCTCGGATTATGAGATTCATGATGGAACGAGTTTGGACCTGATTTAATTGTTCATTGATATTTCTTTGTACTGTCTACCCGAGCTCAATCACCATCACTCTGAACTTGCTTTGTTTTCCATGCTGTCACCATGAATTCCTATCCTCCAGAATTGCTCGCGCAACTCGCGCCCGTAATGTTCGTTGCTGGTCTTGACCTCCCTCCAAGTACAGGAAACCAACCTCCTGGGGCACCAGTTCCTCAGTCACCATCTTCAAATAAGATTTCAGACCCATTTCACATTCTCATCATCAGACTCCGTGAAGCTCTCACCAGCCAGCGAAACGTCGCAATATGGCAGCCAGAGAAATCCAAAACATTTCATGCCGCTTTAGTGGACAAGGAAGTGCGATTTCCACCTCGCAAACTGATAGCACCGGATGATCCGGCATATACTTCTTCACATTCACCTTTATCACCCTTAACGCCAAGTTCACCCCTGCATCCTGACGGACTGATAGCGCCTATATGGATACGCAAACATACAACACTCATTCCCTCTGTATTTGTGGTGTTCGCAAGATTGTATGAGTATCCATTAAACCCTCCAAAGTCTCCGCTCGAACGACAGGACGCGGACAGAGAAAAAGAGAGAGAAGTTGAAGAAAAGAAACACGATACGGAACTTTCGACTGAAATTGCGAATCGAAAGAAGAGTACAAATGACAGGAATGTTAAGCTAACTGTCGTCCTACTGGCCAGTCGCAAAATGCTTGGTGAGGGTTAGGAAATTTCGTGCCTAGTGTATATTCATTAGGATTTCAGATGACCCTACCCTGGATGCCAGGCTGACATTCATCAGGCGACACAGCGGGCTGGACTCACGGGCAGCACTCTTCGTCTTGAGCCCGGTGAGTCAGGCTGAACTAGGGGAGTTCGTCAAAAGGTAGGCTTACCCAAATAAACTATGACCTCCGGTTTTAATGGTGTATCATGCAGTCTGTCTGAAGCTTTGTACGAACCAGCTGTCGAGTACTATACTGCGCACTCCAAGCGAGTAAGGCGGAAACGAAACAGACATTCTACGGCAATATCTTCATATCCCAACCCTTCTGTCGGGAATATTGTTAGGCCACTTCGTCCCGAAGGATGGACCGTGCGTTATGAGTATAAAATGGCATGTTTTGCAGAATTTCGAGGAGAGGACGAGGTAGCGCTCAAGTGGGATTTGTTCCTTTGACTGAATAGCACTTGCTGATGGGATCTAGACATTATCAAGACGCATATGATATGTTGGTCATTATGTTTGGCTCTCCCGCAATTCTCCCTCCGCGAACCAAACGATGGGCCGAGGCGAAAGTACTTGCAGACGCTATTAATATCAAGGTAAGAACCAGTCATGGTTCGTCATCTGCGTAGCTCACATTTACAACAGATCACAAAACTTTATCTCTACAATAATGAGCACTCCCTTGCATTATCACACCACGTTACGCATATTCGGAAGTTTGGAGACTTTTCCCGGGGATGGGGTATAGGTGAAGAGACATTTGAGTTCTGGAGTTGGATCGCTCGACAGTAAGCGCTCCGGTTTGCATTTTCTGAGCCAAGCACTTAAATTCACAGAAATCGTTTGTTCGCAGAGCTTTTGGAGCAAGGAACACGAACAACCCTAGTAATTCCTGTCCACAATTCTCAAGTAGTTGTGCCCAATACAAGCACCCTAACGCCTACTTCTCAACGTATAGTAGGCATCGACATCGATTCTAGGACACTGGGACTCAATCCAAGTCATTCACTGCAACATCCTGGGTTCTATTACTATGCTGCCGCCAGATGCACGGAAATGCGGCGGTCAAAGTTCCGTATTGCCTTGGAAGCAGAGGTACATGTTGACGGGTTACCATTTTCATTAATGCCTTATCCATACCCATAGGAAAGTGGACACTCGATCTCGTTATCCCCTGGATTCACTAACGAGAAGAAGGTCACTCATGATACTATTATCCTTGAGGTGACTTATGTTTAGTATATGGCACACGAATTATCCCTCAATTGCTATTTAAATCAGCTGTATATCAAGGCATATGAACTGTTCAAGAAATACAACCCCGGAGATATCTCTGGTCATGGCCAAGGGCGTCTCATTTTTTGGATCGCTTATCGTATTGCTCAGACTCACTGTGACTCCGGACAATACGAAATGGCCATTCGGTTTGTTTTGATTGCTTATAAAGTGAATACACGTGTAACACGTCTTCCAGGTTCCTTGAAAGAATAGCCAGGACATATCGCAAAGAACATTGGGATTCTATGTTGAGACCGCTCTTGACGACATGGTTCTCCTGTGCAAAGCAGCTAGGTGATGTCGAGCTTAGTATACGACTGTTGTTTGAGATGATGGGTCAAGGTTCGTGCATCTACCTGTTTTCCTTTCTCATCTTTTCACCTTTCACCTGTCAGACGTCGTAGAGCAGGAAGACTTTGAAAATTTACAGGAGGATTTAATTGCCGTGTTGCAGGTATCCAATACCTGAGTTTGTGATCTTGAAACTGACCAAACTTTAGAGTACTGTTCCGAAATCCCCCGATGAGCCTTTCACTTTGGAGTTAGCAGAGGCCAAACCATTATGTGAGTGGATCGAGTTTGATGCCTGAAATATGTAATCTAATTCTGTTCAATCTACTTTCAGTCGATACAAATGTGGTTTTTTGGTCTCCGAGCGTCAAAGTAGGTGATGTGGCTGCATTCCAGGTCTCATTGACTGCGCCAAATTCAATCTCTGTGTCCTCTATTCCATTTGTTTCTGCAACCATCTATTTAGAAGATGGACCACCTATTATCGTCCGGCGCTCCGCAGACATGAAGCAAAACACGAGTGCTGTTCAGTGGTATGATGCCGGTGAAATATCGATGTCTTCTCGAGATCCAGTTGAAATTGGCGCAGTCCTCCAATGGAATCTAGGCGATGTTCTGATTATTTCCGGACGGATTATCTCAGATAAACCAACGGAACTCAAGGTACTTTAAAACCACACGAACTTGATCGAGTTGGACTGACATGCTAATCTAGCTCTCAAGACTCGTATTAACGATGGCAATGAGTGCTTGGACAATAGAACTTCCCTTGGACCCTTGTGCTAGTAGAAAAGGCGAGCCTACTATTGGAAAGTGGTTATCAGCGGTAGACCCACCTCGCTTTATGAATATCACGCGAGAGAAATATTGGTCAACGGTGTATGTTTCCGATCCTGAACTTGCATCAGTCGTCTAATTTGAAGGTGTGCAGAGTGAAAAATCGTCCGCATATGATATCAATCTCTATCCAACATCAAGCACCAGCCTTCCTTGACGAGAGTTATCCAATTGCCATCGAAGTAACGAATACTGATGATAAGGACCTTGAGGTAATTTTTGACGTACTGTTGCAACCAACCGATGTGGATAGTGCCAGTGAGTTGTCCAATTGATTGATTCTCGCATTTCAATTCTCAACATCGTTCAGATAATACGATTGTCATCGATGACGAGCAATTTTCGAGTCTCATCAAAGGTGTTTACTGTGGTGTTATCAAGCCCAGTGTAGTAGTAGTAAAGACGCTGCATCTTCTCAGCCATGGTACTGCAGGCGACAGAGTTCTTGACATCTCTGTGCAAACCAGAATCCCTGGGTCTTCATCGTCAGATCACGATGACAGCGAAAGTGATGTAACGGAGAATTTACAGACAGTCTCTGTTCCTACAGTAGACGCGTTCCACTTGACGCAGGACGTCACTTATCAGCATAACAAGAGGGAATGGACTGTGCTTACTGACCTCAGAAGTTATGAGGAAGATAACGAGGACTACGAGAGAGGAATAGAAGCGACGGTTGTTACAGATATCAGCATCGTAGGCCCTTGGTCGATATATATTGAACACATCAGATTCGATAACGAGGTGGGTCAATCCAATTTTGATGCTGCAATCTTTACATGGGGAGGGAGACAGGGTGCTTATGCAAGATGTATCGATACGTCGTTGAACTCGGAACATGGCGGCATTTTCCCCGGATGTAAGCATTTTTTTTCAGGGTATTAATGACCTGAATGGACGTGTTTAATCCAGCATTTTCACTTGGGGCCGAATTCAACATCTCAAGTCGCTTCATTTTACCTTCTGATGAAAGCACCCAAGGGAAGCTACGGTCAACGCCAGGCTACTACACGATCTTATGGCGAAGGTTGGTTGTCAGATTGAGTTGCGAAATCAAGTTTTCTAAAAACTTCAACAGATCGCGTGATGGTGGAAAACAGGGAGAGCTCTCATCGACCCGAATTGTATTACCCCCATTGAGACCGCCGCAGGAAAATATTGTCGCTTTATTGGACGTTCCAGCGGCTGCAACATTGCATGTCCCGCTAGATCTCACACTCTTGGTTCGCAACTATCATCCAACGTCGTCAGCGAGCATCGTTTGTCAACTGGACACGGACAGCATTGATACTTTCGTCGTTTCTGGACTAAGGAGTGGACGTCTGCCCATTTTGCTCCCAGGAGCTGAGGAGAAGGTAATTTGGCGGTTGATTCCAATGGAATGTGGCCATATACGATTGCCCAAAATCAAGGTCTATAACCGTCGGGTGACTGCTTCCGTCCAATCTGAAAATTCTGCAGAGGGACAAGATGAGGGGGAGATTGTGGATGTTGTTGATGTTCGTTGCAACAGAAACTCAGAAATTTTGACTGGTCCGAATCAGGAGGAGGAACTTGGGCAGATGACTGTTTTTGTTCGTCCTGGAATCTATATGTAGATTCCCTGACTACAATGATGCTTTTTTAGATCAACATTGTTGTGAGTTGATTACATACTGGCCCTTGGCCGTAAAAATAACATATCAACTGTCATTATGAGCGCCATACCTCCCAGTAATTGATTCTACCTACAAATATGCGCTCACAGGTGATGCTTACAAGCTGCAAAGATGGTCCCGAGCTCGTTTCTATTTCGAGAGAGAGAGAGTTCTGTATTTATATACCACAACAAGCAAACAGGTGCTAAGATGCGGTCCTGGCCATTAGGCCAAGGATCAACAAGGTAGAGCTACGTACAAATGTCCAGAAGTATGTGTGTATGTGTATGATAGATGGGTGAGATTTACGTTTGGGCGTGAGATTGTCACAATTGGCAGGGTGGCGTGACGAAAAGAAAAGAAAAAGGGGAAGCCTCAGCATCCAGGTCTTCCATCCGATCAGACGGGTACATCCTCCACGCCTGCGAGCCATGGAAACTCAGTACAGGCGCAAAGTGCTGTATCCCTACAGTCACTTCTCCTCTGCGAGGTATTTAACTCTTCCCAGTCCTACGAGTAACCCCAAGCTCGATTATCGGTCATTGGGTGGGTTTTGCTGTCGGTGCGTCGCGGTTCTATGGTCGGTGAACGTTGGGTGTTGATAGTCAGAAGTTGGCACTGAAGGCAGTCGTGTCATGGGTGGCAAATGGTTGGATGAAGCTGGTGGCGGAGCAATATATGGTTTTGGGCTGCAGATCAATTGGCAGGGTGGGCAGCGGGTGGGGTGCTAGCAAATGGGCTGGCAGTTTCGTGACGCTGAGCTAGGTTTTGGGCTAGTCCAGTCGGTTGGCGGTGCGACGAGGCGAGGTCGACTTGATGAAGGGAAGCGAACTCAGGGCTCTGTGCGGTACTTACCCCCACATAGCCGTGGGAAAACCGAAACCGCAAGGAGCGCCTGGTTTCTATTTCGATATTTGCTTACTGATCTTTCTTACAAAAGATCTGGTTCTTGTTCACACACCTGGAGCATTTAAAACATGCAAACATCCTTCATTGGGCCTCACAGAAGGCACTATGGCAGTTCCAGATGCACAAATCTACCCCCATGCAACCGGCGCTGCAGCTGAAGTAGTAAAGCTACACCAAGAACCACAGGATCTAGTGTTCTGGGCTGGCTGGGTAGGGGCACTCTTTCGATCACCGTCCATTTTCGTAGAGCTGACGGGAGGGCTTGAATGGCGTCTGCTTTAAGTTTTGCCCATTCGTCCAGCGAGTCTGGATCGCTCTCGAGGAGAAGGGAATCCCCTATCAGTACAAAGAGGTTAATCCATACATGAAAGAGAAACATTTTCTCGGTGCGCGTACTTTTCTGTATAGTGAGAGTATTACTTACAGTCTCTCGTTGTCATGTATCAACGTTAGAGCTCAATCCGAAGGGATTGGTTCCCGCAATTGAGTACAGAGGAAAAGCTCTCTACGAGTCGTTGGTTTTGCTTGAATTCTTGGATGATGCGTATCCATCGCATACGCCAAGTCTTCTTCCCTCCGATCCAGTGGACCGGGCTGTGGCAAGAATTTGGATCGATCATTTCAACAAGAGTATTTTGCCTGCTGTCCAGCGTCTCACTCAGTTCCAAGACAAGAAACAGCAGGACGATAGTCGAGAGGCACTGTATGACGCCCAAAGGAAGCTGGTGGAGCAAGTGAAAAGGCCATATTTCTTCGGGGAACAGTTCAGTATTGTTGATGCCGCTATAGCTCCTTGGGTGCAGCGAGATTGGGTCATCACTGAGAATAGAGGGTATGATCGAAATGTGGCGGGAGAAGCTTGGGTCAACTATGCAAGAGCCTTGAGCGAGAGGCCTAGTGTACAAAAGACAAACAGCGTGAGTGCTGAACATTATCAAAACATACATTAGCTGAATGAGATAAAATAGCTCAGGGAACATCTTATGCCGATCTATAATCGATACCTCAAAAATGAGGCTCAGAGTGAGGCTGCTAAGGCAATTAGGGAGGGAAGAGCTCTTCCTTGAAGGATTATCTGGCACCGTGAAACTGAATGCATATCTCGATGAAGAACCATAGCTGTAATACATGAATCGGATTATTGAATTTCACCTTGAAGTTTGCTGAAGTGTTGAATCGGCATAGATTAACTCACATTTGGCTCCTGGGTTTCAGAAGCTGGGTTAGTGGGATCATCTTTTGGAGGTTTCATGAAGACGAATACGTCGCACTTGGCGATCATGGGAACAGCAAGGGTATCTTCTTTCGTCTTGTGAGGTCATATAGAGGTTAAATAGAATAGCAAGAACTAATAGTTAAGCCGAGGACCATCAAAAGATATCTTCAGATTGCCTGAAGTAATCGAGTGGAATGAGTCATTGCAATCGACCTGATGGCTGCAACAAGCTCTAAATTGGCCGGTTTGAGTACAATCGTGGAGACAGACTCAGGTGGATATCATGATTTTTGCTAGATTTCTTATAGAACAACCGGGCCGGGATATTGGAAAGCCGTGTAAAGTATTTTTAACATCAAAGCGATTCTATCCTATATCTAATCACGCCCTTGCTAGCTGTCTAATGCGATGCTCTCAAACTCTCTTACTCGAGATATGGGCCTGAAAGTAGGCCCTGTGATGTTAGGGACATTCGCCAAGCACTACTTTGATCGTCTGAAGAGCAGGGATCAAGCGGATCCCGACCAATTACTCAAACAAGACGAGATCCTTTACGACACGGCATTTCACATTATCAAGGTTGGCGTATATTTTCTCAAACCTCTATTATAGGACTTACTGTGGTTAGTCGTTCCTCCACGAATCTACATTGTGAGCAACACACATTTTGCTCGCTGGAGGGCCCCATTGCTAATATTCTGCGATATGGAAAAGCCATACAGTTGAAGAACTCCAGCGTAGGTAGCATGTTCCAGTTTGAAAATTTTTTCATCGACGTTTCTGCAGAGTTTTCGAATACTCAGACCCTGTCATCACCTTATACCCATCTCGTTAGAGTGCTCGTACCTCTTCGTATCTGCGATGAGGCTGCAAAGGTTCTTGTTCAGGTTCTAGGGGGTGAAGACAAGGCGAGAGAGATTGTGGGAGGCGTAAAATGGTGGCAAGTTCGAGGCATCGAAGGGTGGGCCTGTCTGGGTAACTCGATGTTCTTCGTTCGATTAACTTCACAGACCACAGTATTGATGCTCAGTGGATCACAGCAAAGAAAGATTGGCGTGAAGCAAAGAGACGTCACAAAATGCGTGCGACCCCGTCTGATTCTGTGTCAAAAGGTTCACATCCGAGTTCGGAGGCTCAGGGCGATCCCTCGAAAGGCGATATCAATGGTGCATATGAAAAGAACATGGATGAAATGAGATGTATACTGTACTTACACGGAGGTGAGTGTCCCCAGTTTTCCACTTCGTTTCAAGCTGATCCTAATTGTCAGGTGGTTACTATTTCGGCAGCGTCGACCAGGAGAGGTAAGCGAGTCCCAGTGTAAGTGTGCGCATCTTTAATCAGGTTTTTAGGTACAGCATACAGCGTCATGCACGGAAGATCAATGGTCGTGTATTTGGTGAGAAACCCAAACATGAATGAGACGAGTGATTTTCATGCCGAATTCTGCAGCTATCAACTATCGCCTTGCACCGCAGTACCCGTTTCCGTGTGGATTACACGATGCTCTTTCCGCTTGTGAGTCTCTCCCGCCGTGGAAGAGCAGCCCTGATCGCTTCTCTTAGACCTTTACCTTATTCGCCCTCCCCCTGAAGCGGATCATCTTCCCATCGAGCCTGCACACATAGTTATTGCAGGTGACTCTGCAGGTGGTGGCATGTCACTTGCACTCCTGCAGTTGATTCGTGATGCGGGCTTGCCTTTACCAGCGGGTGGAGTGTTAATCTCACCTTGGTGTGATTTAACCCACTCGTTCCCAAGCATACATGTAAACACAACTACAGTCCGTTTTTCAGATTTCTTGTCGAGTAATATGACTAATCTTGATGAAGGATATCCTTCCATCCACCGGCCTCTCTTTCCACAAACCAAGTATGTTGTGGCCTCCGCCCCCTCATGAATTATCTGTTCGAGTCCATGCATCATTGCGACAAAAGCTCCGTCACGCACTCAGGATGGACGAGTCTCCATCACCCCAGAAGACGGTAGAACCTCCTACAAGAACATCTTTGGGGTCGAACATGCCTGTAAACGTCGGAGAAAACATCCCTGTTCCACCCATCAGCGCCCTTGATCCACAGAGAATAATTTTAGTGACCGAGGCCAAAGAGCAACTTGAGATTAATCAACAGATGCACTTCTACACACAAAACAGCCTGCTTGTTCACCCACTTGTTAGTCCTGCTCTTGGTTACTTAGGTGGTCTACCACCCTTATTCTTCGTTGTGAGCGACAAGGAAGTCTTGCGAGATGAGATCATCTATACGTAGGTCCTGACTAGTCTTCCCTGTTATTCAAAATTCATCAGATGATCTAGTGCTCATAAAGCTGCTAGCCCAGCTAGATTTCCCCTCAAGGATGAATCCAGAGGCTTATATCCATTGTTAGACGGCATCGAAGAGCGTCATCCCAAACCGACTTCGGTTCACCTGCAAGTCTATGATGGCAAGTTTGACACTCTACTGATGCTGAAGTATACCTTAATCCACTTAATAGGTACTTGCCACGTTCTCCCCGTCTTATTCCTTTTCTCGACCCCGGCGAAATTTTGCTTCCGTGCAACGGCAAATTTTATCAGATTGGTCACGGGAATGCCGCTTTGGCCATCTATCTCAGCTAGCGAGTCGTCAATATTGAAGATGGGCCGTCAGGCATCATCGCCAGAGATAAAAAGGACTGTATCACCGGATCAAATTCAAGGTATCAAGATTTCATCATCAGAGAGAGAACAGCTTGCATCTGCGAATACTCTGACCCCTGGGAATACTACTCAGACTGAACCATCGATCTCACGGAAGAAATTATTACGTCGTACCCTATCCGCCAACCTTTCACGGGTTGGTAGTGTTTTTCGCCGTGGGCCTATACTAGAGAATCAGATAAATCCTTCGGATTCTTCTAGTAGAAACGCTCTACGAAGAAAGCCAGTCAGATTTACCACGTCGCACAGACGATATGCTGGAGAATCGTCAGTGTATGAAGATGTCACTGTTGGTAGCAACCTATTTCTGCTCTGCACCTCTGTCGTTGACATCGAGTCTATAGGATAACACTACGTTCGAGATGATTCGTGAACGAGTATCCACGCAAGGTCTTATCAGACCCTTGGAAACAGAATCTGATTTGGACGCGTTCAAGATCGATCCAAATATGATTGGAAACATGTCGGAACTTGTCATCCGACGATGCATCAGCAGTGAAGCTCATTTCCGTGAAAAATTTGCCAGCACATATGAAAGCATTGATAAATCACGGAAGAAGAATCTTGAGCGTGAAGCGAAAGAGGAAGGCAAACGATTTGACGCCATGCGAGCCTCTGCAAGTAACTCCAGCAATTTCAGTTCAAGTAGTGGGAACCATGCAAAATTCCGGAAAAGTGTGCTCGACTCACCGGGGTGGGGATATGCATGGGCTTTGGATGAAAATGAGAGACCACCACCTAGTAGTATTGCTGCAAGGAGAGATACGGCGGAAGCGAGGCAGCTGGCATTGATTGCTGATAGAGCTGTGGTAGCGGACACGAGCGAGATCAATGCAAATAGTTTGTGGTCTATTGTGATGAATTTCTTGGCGCCTCCGGACCGTATGAATGGAAGTGGGAGAAAAAAGTTGTCCAAAAAGGAGGAAGGGGAAGAGACAGCAAGAGACAGCTACAGTGAATGAGGATCACGAGAGGACGCCTACAGATGAGCGGTCTCATGATGTACAACAGAGGGGACAGTCACCGACGACGGCTCAGAGAAGATTTTCGCAGTTGTTTGCAGGACACAAATCTAATGAGAAAGATATTTCATAGGCTTTTAATAGTTTTGATAAGGGACAATGAACTGCCGTAATCATTAAACAGTAATATGGACACGATGGTAGATCAAAGCCTAGGTTTATAAGTGACTGTATTGCCTGCATCTTCGAGAACGATTTTTGCGAGCTTGCCGAGGATGGGAAAGGTTTGGGTGTGGAGATAAGCCTTCTCCGAGCTAGCCTGTCGTCGGGCAAAACGCGCAGCAATACCTTGTGAAATGATTCCTAACTGCAATTCGCACAGGTAAGCGGTCGAGAATGACTGTCCATAGCTAGAAGGATGGAAAACCTACACGGAAGAGCATCCAACTGCGGACAAAGATCATTTCTGCTATAGGGTAGGGCTGTTCTAAGAGCCGACAGAATTCGCGCTCGAGGTCTTCCAGTGGAATAGGGACTTGTGTCGTGTTCTTGAAACCATGGAGAGAGATGGCCGAACCTTCAGGAAGGTTTCTGCTATCTATAGACCAAGGTAATGTGAAGTTTGCTAGGTCAGCGAGCTTAAATGTAGTCAATCCCATAATTACTGACTTGAGAAAGATTCGGACTTACAGGACTACCCAATGTACTCAACTCCCAGTCTAGAATACCAATGACACGGTTCTCGGTCGGGTGGAAGATTATATTATCGAGTTTGTAATCTCCATGAACGATGCGCAAACCAAGTTTATTTTCGTTGGGAAGGTTACTGCGATACCAGTCGACAAGCTCGTCAAAGAAAGGGATGTTACCAACTGGTTTATAAGTTTCGACGTCGACGGCGAGGGCTTGTGCAGCAGACACGCGAGTGAGAGATTTGATCTGGCGAGGGAAGTAGTCGGTGGAGGGACCGAATGTTGAGAGACCGACTTTGATTGGGTCAACGCTGCCAAGCGCTGCGAGAGCACGGACAGCGGAGAGCCAGCTGAGACGAAATATGAGAATTTGTTATGTGTTTTTTTGTCATGTGATATACCATTCATGGCGGTCTTGAGGAGAGACTTGGAGCATACGGGCATCTGTGAAGATACGACCCTTGAGGAACTCCATGATATAGAATGGAGTGCCGAGAATTGAAGTGTCTTCGCATAGGATGATAGCTTCGGGTACGGGAACTTTTTTATCGGGCGCTGTAGAAGGGTCCTGATTGTGTTTGTAAAGAGCACTCAGAACTCTGAATTCGCGCTCTACTTGGTGAGCAGTTTTAGATAGGAGTTGACCTGCTGGTTTCTTTCTGAGTACCCAGTTCACGTTGCTATCGAAGATGAGGTTCAGCCAACAAAGGAAGACGAAAGTGACACCGACTTGGCATCGGTTAGAAAGTATGTTGGGTTAGACTGGAGTATCTCGTTAGATTATGGAGATACTGTTGACACCCTCGATACATACTTGGCCGAACTGAGAGTAGCTCAACTCAAAAGACTCATACAATTTTCAAATGACACGCACCTTGAACTGCTTTACGTCTACAGGAGTCTTGATGGAGGGTGTGCTCTTCGCAAGGTATACATTCAGGTGATCCACATTAATTGACGCTCGAATATTGCCGTACTCGCCACCAATCTGATTCTTGGAGGTACCGTCGGACATTATAGACTAAGATGGAACCAGTTGGGTTTACATCACAGATGCCAAACTTATGCCACGGCTCAGCACACCTCTTTTCACAGGCATTTGGACATTGTTCGTTCTGACTGGGGTTACATCCATTGGAATGACTCCACATGTACATCCTCTTAGTTTTGGACCCTTGAGATGCAAAATGAGCTATAGTGCGGGTAGACTCTGCTCGTTCTACAGGACGAGCTGCATATCACGTGGAAGCTTCTGGAGACATCGGGTAATTCCGCAAAGCGACTCGACGCGTATGTAATCCGCGCTTCAAATTTCCAGCTGTCATCCTTTCTTTCTCTACCTCTACCACCATGTTCTCCGCCTTCGGTTCCCTTCGCTCTGCCGTTGCACGATCTGGCCACTACGCAGTAAGCAGTCTCTTGTTCTTATTGGTCCATGTGTTTATGTTTTTCTAGCGTCTTCCCCGCTCTATGATTGCGAGGAACCTCAATACAAAAGTAAATGGTCAGTAGTACATGCTGTATTGGTACTGCTACGTGCTAATGTGGCACCGCAGGTCCTGTCATTGGTATTGACTTGGGGACAACAAATTCGTGTGTGGCGATGATGGAGGGTCAGACTGCTCGGGTCATTGAGAACGCCGAAGGTGCTCGCACTACACCCTCGGTAGTGGCCTTCACCAAGCATGGCGAGCGTCTTGTTGGTCTCCCTGCCAAGCGACAGGGCGTCGTCAATGCGAAAAACACTACTTTTGCTTTCAAACGGCTAATTGGTCGCCAATACAAGGATAAGGAAGTTCAGGAGGATGCAAAGCACTGGTATGTTCCAATATTCCCTGTGAAAAGCAATTTTTGGAGCAGTTTTTCAGGCCATTTACCATCGTTCCCAAGTCTGATGGACGACCTGCTGTCCAGGTTGAGAATAATGGCGAGACCCAGACATACGTGAGTTTTTAGTGTCATTGATGATGGTTCAATTCCAACTCTCTTTTTCAGTCACCAGAGGAGCTGTCGTCTATGGTCCTTCAAAAGATGCGTTCTACTGCGGAACAGTATGCCAACAAATCTATCAAGTGAGTTGTTTACATTTTGATATGTCATTCTTTAGTAAACTCCTTTAGAAATGCTGTCATCACCGTTCCCGCCTACTTCAATGATGCTCAGCGGCAAGCTACTAAGGATGCTGGTCAAATTGCCGGCCTTGATGTTCTTCGTGTTATTAATGAACCCACTGCTGCTGCCCTCGCATATGGCCTCGATCGTGCTGACAATTCAGTCATTGCCGTCTATGATCTGGGAGGTGGAACGTTCGATATCTCTATTCTTGAGATGCAGAAGGGCGTTTTCGAGGTGAAGTCTACCAATGGTGACACTCACCTTGGTGGCGAAGACTTCGACAACAAGATTGTCAGTCATATTGTCAACAAATTCAAGGCAGACGAAGGGTGTGATCTAGCCAATGATACAATCGCTATTCAGCGCGTCCGCGAAGCTGCTGAGAAAGCCAAGATTGAACTTTCGTCTACAACTCAGACCGAAATCAACTTACCTTTCATTACCAATGGCCAAGATGGACCTAAACACATGAACATGAGGATCAATCGTGCTCAGTTCGAAGGTCTTGTTCAACCTCTCATACAGCGGAGTGTTGAGCCTTGCAAGAAGGCTCTTGTCGACGCTGGTATCAAGGCTAGCGAAGTTAACGAGGTTATTCTTGTTGGTGGCATGTCACGTATGCCCAAGGTCCAAGAAACCGTGAAGTCTATCTTTGGACGGGAGGCCAGTAGGGGTGTCAACCCCGATGAGGCTGTTGCTATTGGTGCTGCCATTCAAGGTGGTGTTCTCGCTGGCAATGTCACCGACATTCTTCTTTTGGACGTGACCCCCCTTTCCCTCGGTATCGAGACCCTCGGTGGTATAATGACCAAACTCATCAACCGAAACACCACCATTCCCACTAAGAAGTCGCAAACCTTCTCCACTGCCGCTGACGGACAGACTGCCATTGAAGTCAAGATATATCAGGGTGAGCGCGACCTCGTCCGTGATAACAAGCTCCTTGGCAATTTCAATCTTGTTGGTATACCTCCTGCTCCAAAGGGTGTTCCTCAAATCGAAATTACCTTTGACATTGATGCTGGTATGTCTCGCGCTCTATATGGATTCCTTATTGAGTTCTCATTACCCGTGTTCATTAGATGGTATTGTTCATGTCAATGCCAAGGACAAGGCTACTGGCAAGGATCAATCCATGACTATTGCTTCTTCGTCCGGCCTGAGTGACAAGGATATCGAGAAGATGGTTTCTGATGCTGAACTATACGCCGAAGCTGATAAAGCCCGTCGTTCTCTCATTGAAGAGGCCAACAAAGCCGACTCTATCTGTGCTGATACTGAAAAAGGTTAGTGTTTTGACTCTCACTTTTGAGTACTCATATTTATGTTCCTTTAGCCATGACCGAGTTTAAAGATCAACTTGATGCAGCAGAGAAAGAGAAGGTTACCAAGCTCGTTGCTGAGCTTCGTGAAATTGCTGCCAAGGGTCAAACTGGTGATGCCTCTGTCACTGCTGACACTATCCGCGAGAAAATTAGCGAGACCCAAACCGCCTCTCTCGGTCTTTTCCAGAAGGTATATGAGAAGCGCGCCGCTGAGCAGAATTCGTCATCTTCAGAATCTGCTGAGCAGCCCAAAGAGGAGAAGAAAGACTAAATGTCCCATATCTTCTCTTTTTCTTGAGGTAGAGGTTTCATGTATCGTAACACGGTAGTTGGCGCGTTACATCCGTTCGTTTGGTCTTTTGGTTCTTTAGACTTAAATAAAAAAGTACAAGTATATTGGCACAGTTTGCATATCTCCTGTAGTAACTCACCCCCCTCAGTTTTAGGATGCTTTAGTTATGTCTTCATGTATAATTTATAATGACTTTTTGATGATGCTCGAGTGCTGAGTACTAGATGGGATCTATCTATAGAACTATGGGTATCTAAGAGAGCTGGATGGTCATTGTCTATGGAGTGCTTGAAATCGGGTATAATACTGCTTCGTCCGTGCTTCGACGATCTCTTGTGTAGACTCTGGTAAATCTTCGATGAAATGGGCTAAAGGGGCGTCAGCAAAGTGACAAAGGGCGATCAACGAGGTATGATTTAACCTGGCGACCCTCCAAAATAAGCAAGTGTAGGTACAACCGTGTTAGGTGGTATTGTAGTGTTGTCTGCAATCTTGACACAGTCCTTGATAATTGTAAATTTACCCTGAGTGGATTGGTCAGAGCCCGATCCCAGTTGTAAAGGTATTAGACGAACAATGATGCAATTTTTGCCGATCTCTACGTGATTTCCAATAGTTGCAGCTTCGATCACCGAGTTGGCGCCGATATGAACATGGTCACCGATTTTCATAGGATAGTAGTTGAAAGCCCCGCGAAAGGTCTTGTACGGTGGCCTTTTGTAATTAATAAAAAGATGGCTGAGGAATTGGGAAGGACGGAACCTCATGATAGACCCTTCACCAAGCAGACAATATCGACCAAGTTGTATCACAACAGTATGTCCAGGTCCCGTTCGTCTGAGGTCGCCACGGATGATAGCACCACTAGAAATGATGGTCTTACCGCCCAGAACGATGTTTTGCGGACCTGCGATGGTAGCTCTGCGCGAGACTTTGTTTCCAGTGTCCTGAGATGCCACAAACGTCAAGGCGAATAGACATGAGAGTGAAGGTGGCAGTAGCAGCAGCAGCAGCTCACAGTCTCGATGTACTCTGAACGCGAGTAATAAATGGGTGGATCCATGGTAGAGGAGCTAATGTCTAAAAAAGGCAAACCTTTGAACTCTCTACTATGCTCTCCCGGCCTCTTTTCCACCATTACAAATTTACCTCCCAGCCAGTTTCCAAGCGGTGGCTTGCTACTTCTAGGGCACTTGGACTGAGGCAGCGACTGTTCCTCGGTTCATCTGTGTCATACAGACATTTTTCAGCTTCGTTTGCATGTCGGAGCGTCATTGCTCAAACGACCACAACCCGCTCTACAAATGCCACTTCGTCACCGGAATTAAATACATCCACGACAGGGGTAGAGGGGCATAACAACTCTAAAGACGATGTCTACGGTAAACTCTACGTTGGTCCTCTCGGAACTACATTTCGTAGACTCAAGATCTTTTCACTCTCATCCCTTATATTGTCTACTACACTGGCGCCATTCATATTTGTGATAGAGTCGAATTTGCCACCGACTGCGCGACTAGCATTAGCTTCGATCGCTATCTTGACTTCGGCGACGAGCACGGGTTTGGTTGCGTGGGTTGGTAAGCCATATGTGACCCAGCTGAGATATATTAGACCAGAGGAGAACGGTGGTGCGGAGGGTATGGAGATGACTACTATGTCGTTAACGGTAAAACCAAGGATCACGATGGTGAGTGGCGCTCGAGTCTGACCAATTACCGGGGCGTGATGCAAATCGTTTGTGTTTGGTGTACTGATTTGCCTTGTGTCATCCTTTCCAGGTATATGACCCAAGCTTTTTGGTTGAAACGAGGCGGGGTTTTGCCAAATGGGAACTTGCTGAAAGAGTGGTTCTGCCAAAGGCCGAGCGACAGGTTACACCCGGACAAGAAGAAACTATCGCAGAGACACAGGATAAGGATGGTAATCCTCTCGGACGCTGGATCGTTACTTGGGGTGAGAATGGTGAAGGAACATGCAGAGGATTTGGGAGTGTTGAAAGGTGAGTACTCTATTTTTGCTCGTCGGGACTAGGGGCTTATTTGAGAACAGGTACTTCAATGTTCATGAGGAACTGTTACCTTGATAACCCCAGACTGAATCAAACTGTGTTCCACAACTGACGTTGTCGGGTATTCATTGAGTTCCAAAAAATCTTATCGTCCACGAATCCTTGACGCTCAAATAGATCTGCTATCCATTTTACCAACGGAACCTCCTAAAGTCTGACACACAGCGACTCGAGTGGTCATTGATAAATGATGCATATTTTATCCCTTCGGAAATGTGGATGCCTCTTTTGACCAGATTTCGACGCCCAATTCTCCGAAGGAGGATATGTTTTGAACCGGTGTTATACATCTCCGTCTTCCATACCCAGAGAGGTCCAGCGACATCTTTTCTTTCGAACTTGCCGAGTGCATTTCTCGGAGGCGCATTTTGTGGCTCACTATGCAGTAAGGACTTGAGTTTGAATCATTCAGACAGCGATGTATGATCAAGGCCGGCTTATAAATGTGTTGGAACAAACAGATTGTCGTATGGTACCAGTCTTAGGTTCATGGCGCTAATCGATGTCCGACAAATTCTGCTCAGCGGACGGTCATGCTCCTATGTACCACAAGAACTAGATAACCTAAATTAAGTCTGGACAAGATCAAAGCCTGAATGCAATTCGCTCATATGAACACTTCCTGACTGTTCACAACATTAAAACAAGCTGATATCATGGCGTCGTTTTTGAAGTTGTCGGTACGCTTACCTCATCTAGATGGTCCCTGACAGGAGAAAATTATATACCTACTCACACAGACCGCGATTTCAGGCATTAAGGCAGGTCGCAAGGATCTTTATCGCCCTCGCTAGAGATCTACTAACGAAGTTGGAGAGATCCGTGATTTACGGCTGCTGGGACTGATGGAGATATGTTTGAAATCATGCATGGGTCATATTTCCTCATTCAATATCATTCAGGGTCGATTTGATAATACGAAGTACAGCCCGAGATCTGTGCTTATTAGGTTCGTACCCTTCGGCTAAGCATCATGTTCACGGCGAATGTCTCAGAATCCCGGGATGAAATCGAATGTGGGTTTGGAGATGCCTGTTGATGAATAATCACCTCCTGTCGTTATTTGGGATTTCGGACGGAGCTTGCGCAGACAAGTAGTGGATCTCATACTTATAAAACAAGGGGAACATTCAATCAACACCTCTGCCTCGACAGCGACGTTTTGTAATCCTATATTCCTCATCACATAACACTGGTATCCGGCCCAACTTGGACATCGATGGAAATGCAGAGCGATCTGTCTCTCAATGACTTATATGATTTTAACGCTTCTGATGCCGACATCATTTTTGTGACTGGAGGAGGATATCCTGCAGAGATTCGCGCACATTGGTGTGTGCTTACGGCCGCCTCGCCATTCTTCTGCGATATGTTTTCACTTCCCCAACCGCCTTCACTTCCGTCGTATTCATCCTCAACGAGTGACGCCTACATCCCACGTATCCCCGTTCCTGAAACGAGGGAGGTGTTCACGAAGCTATTAAGCTATATATATCCGGTCCCTCGGCCAAATATCAACTCCTTAGATGAGGTTTCATGTATATTGGGTGTGGCGCTCAAATATGATTTCATGATTGCTGTGGAAGCCCTGAAACAAATGTTGATTTCGCCGAGATATCTCAACGAGAATCCGCTGCGTGTATATGGAATTGCAACTAGCTTCAACGTACGTTTTTCTTATACTACTACGTTTCCTGATTCATAACTTCTTCAATTTTGTATGACAGTTGGAAGACGAAGCCAAGATTGCGTCGCAATACACGTTGAACATCAATCTCCTTGACACACCTCTCTGTGACGAGATGAGGCACATTTCTGCTTACTCGTATCAAAAGCTCATCAACCTTCACCGCACACGAGCAAAGAATGCTTCAGAGCTTATAAAACCCCCGCGCGGTCTCAAATGTCCGCAATGTAATGGCTCTGGACATGGATCATATGGCAATCCGGACTGGTGGAATGAGTTTGCGAGTAAAGCCAAGGCAGAACTAGGTGTAAGACCGACGACAGAGGGAATATTTGATAATATAGAGTTTTTGAAGAGTACGTGTACGAGCGGGTGTTTAAGATGTCCTATGAGTTTGTTGGAGTCAGGACCGCTATTGATGGATCTGAAGAAGCAGATTGATGCATTACCTGCAACTATTTAAGCAGTGGACCTCTTAATGCCTCATGTCTTGATCTGGAATCAATCTGTCATTTAACAGTCATTGCCTGGATTTATACTGCATACATGTTATCATCCGTCAGCACTCGTATTGAAGTTGTTAGATGACAACAGCAAGGTAGTAAGAGCTGAAGAACTTGCTACAAATATTGATTTATGGACGAGCGACGCAAAATGGGGGGAAAAACTCGTTGTAAACGTACAACGAGCATCATCTCAGCTACCTGTATTTATATTTATCCACATACAATATAATGAGACATATGATTCACAGCGAAAATGCGCAGGTAAGTCCTCAGGATGCTAAAATAGGTGTCGGACTGAGGTCCAGACAGAAACGACTGGCCTCAGAGCTTATAGACTTGTACTTTATATACAAGATGAATGTGCATAAAAAATACCTAGGAAATAAATTTGCTTCAGAGTTCCTACATGTGTTGCTAAGGTGATAATGACAAGTGAGCAACAAATGAGCATGTAAGTTAGAAAAATAAGCAGAGTAGAGAACAATGAGCTGATGATGAGATGAATAATTGAATGATGTTGTAGACAATGATATTAAGATATTTACCAGATGTTATAAGATAGAACAGCTGAGGGGGCAACAATCAATGGTGAAGTTTTTATATCAATCAGTAAAAGAAATAATATATATATATATATAAACACCCAATCATGTTTCACCTTAAGTTATTCCAGTATGCATCACATCAAGGTCAAGGCTAACAATCCTCAACACTCCCCCTGACACCATGCCTATGCCAGTCTAGATTCATCATCAACACAAACTTTTGATAGATAGGTTTTGGGAGGGGCTTGGTCAAGATGTCAGCAACATTGTCATGGGTGGATAT